>ERZ772977.118-NODE-118-length-64385-cov-74.680522_pt1 | contig 64385 bp, 60 predicted proteins | sample MGYA00511131_ERZ772977 | MGnify/ENA primary metagenome ERZ772977 (study PRJEB29015, sample SAMEA2737935) | human oral metagenome | biome: human oral; feature: human-associated habitat; material: dental | place: China | collected 2151 ...
TTCAAACTTCAATTTACGAATCCGACTGTTCTTTTTTCTTTTCTCAATTTCTTTCTCACTCATTCCTGGTTTAATTTCATCAGGAAATTCACGAGATAAAATATAATCTAAAGAATACTTAGGCAACTTACCTTTGTGTTTACGAGAACCATAATAGAAACACATAGAGTCCGCAAAGACAAAAGAACTTGGACAAAAGACTTGAGGCCATTTCTCGTAATTAGCAAAAGTCTTCCAAACACCTTTTTGAGACATACCAGATTCTCGACCAGGATTATATCTAAAGAATCTAAAGTCACGAGGTACAGAGGGATCGGATAATAAATCAGCAGGATCCATATTCGCCCGACCACAAGCTTCAATCAAACGAGAAATATCGAAATCCATGTTCCAAGCAGAAATGAAATCAGGTTTCAATTCGTGCGCTCTTTTAAACAGAATCGTCAATACTTCAATTTCAGAATCTGCTACATAGAACTCTTGTTTAATCTTTCTTTCTTCATTGATCTCTTTAAGGTAGGTGTTATCGTACTTATAAAGATCTTCTAAGATTTGCTCTTTGGTTTTATTCGGATATTTCTCTTGGATAAAATACTTATCCACGACAGTGATGACCACATCTTTAAAAGACAAAGTAGCCATTTCAATCCATTGCCATCTTTTCTTATCTCGGATGTTGGTCTCTACGTCAAAGGCAGCCACATCTGCCAATTCCTCTGTTTCACGAGCATATTTGGATTGATTGTATTTAAACTTCAATTCAGCAGAAGAAGTCAAGTCCGTACCAAAGACATAAGGATCTTTTAAGATGTCATTCGGATTAGGCGGTAAGAACTTAATGTCTAGCGCTCTTGCTGCTTCTTCAGCCATCCTACGACGAGGTGCTTTAATCTCATCGCATTCGCTTAAAGGGAATCTTTCCTTTTTCTGTTTGTAATGTCGATTCTTTCTGTTTGCTACCCAGAATGTTTTATTAAAGTCTTTGATTAATTTTACTTTAGGTTCTTTGGTTCCATCTTGATAGTAATCCGTTACTTTTACCAAATGTAAGTCGTAATCTAAATGCTTTGGATTTTTACAATACACCACATTACGACATTGAGTTCCTTTTAGTTCTGACATGATTTCAATCCTTACTCTATGAGATTAAGCCAATATATGCTTAAAGATAAATTTTCATATCTTTTTGTCTTTGACATAATTATTTTAAAGCCAATTTGTATAAAGAATAATTGAAAATGAGACTACATGAATTAAACCAACTGGGAACACCAGAAGTCTCCCAAGAAGTCATGGGTAATGACTTAAATTGGACTAAAGTCGATTCTGACTTTTTTCCTGAATTGATTGCCCATTTCGAATGGATCCGACAGTATGTTAAACCTATTGATCTTTATCGTGAACCTCGTGTTGCCGAAGGGTTCAATAAAATCATTCGAAAACACACGGGGATTAATGCAGTACTGGGCGATGAGTATGATCAGTTTGCCACGATTCCTCCTGATATTAATAAGAACAATATTCTCGCTAGACCGGAGGTGCGTAAATATTACAACAATGGAGACTTTCGTACCGCCAATGGTAAATTGAAAGCCATGGTGGATTTAAAGAACTATCGAGTATCTGGAGACTTTTCTAAGATTCCTGTAAAACTTTTTATTTCTCCCATGTTTATTTACCATCGTGACTTGGACATGAGTAATGAAAACTTAGCGGCGGCAGTACTACATGAAGTCGGACATATGTTCACATTTTTTGTGGCTTCAGTATATACATTCACCACCGTCATGCCGATGTTAGGTATCGCGAATAGAATCATGAAAACCAATACAACAGAAGAATTGACTTATGTATTGGAAAGATGGAATGAAGAACCTACGACATTAACTAAAGTAGATGTAGAAGATTTAGCCAATAAGAAAAAAGAAACCATTGTAACCGCGATTGTAAGTAACTATACTCGTGATTCTAAATCTATTGCTAAACACAATGAATACGATTATATTAATGCTGAATACTTAGCCGATAAGTTTGCTACTCGTTTTGGTGGAGGTGCCCATATTGTCAGCATGTTAGATAAAGTCTACACGTACGTAGGGGCACGTTCTAAATCTACATTAACTGGCTTTATCTTTATCGAAATTCTCCTGGCTTCGTTTGCCGCAGTATATGTCTTACCATACGCAATAGCAGGAGAAATCCTCTGTTCTATTTTAGCCGGTATGGGTTTTGTAGCATTACTCTATACCATGGGTATCTCTAATGTGTCCGATGGCACGTACGATACTGAAGTCAATCGTTATAAACGAATTCGTGAAGATTTGATTTCCATGTTAAAAGATAAGAAGATTGATCGTGCAATAGGTGACCGTATTCGTTTGGATATTAAACGAATTGATAACATTCTGAAAACCTATAATGACTATAAGTCAGTATTTGGCTATATCATGGATTTCATTATCCCTTCTCGTCGCAGGATCAATGTACAATCAGAATTCTATCGTCAATTAGAATCGCTAGGTAATAATGACTTATTTATTCATGCCTATGATTTGAGAAATTTGTAATTTAAAGAAAAGGAAATACTAATGTCAATTATCGTTACTTCTCGTAATCTTGCTCAAGAACATTTTCCAAGTGAAGGTCGCTCACAAGGCTTTGCTTTTGCAGTAGGTTTGTTCTATGGTGTTACTGCTGTGAATAACGTGGTCATCGAAGCAGGTTTGAATCCTCAAGATGCTTTTGAACAAAAAGCCAAAGATCTTTATTCTGCTAATATTTCAGAGATCAACAGTGCGGTTGTATTCAATGTGCGTACTGCACTTTCCGTATTCCAACATACTTTCATTGGTTTGTATGCTTTACGTACTCATCGCTTCTCTATTCGTGACGTAGGTGGTTCAGTATCGGATGTTCTGACTAATTTGTCTGAACAATTCACTGATGAAGAAAAAAGCATCTTTAATCAACATCGTGATGTTATCTTGAAAACTTGCTTAGCATTGCAAGAAGCTTATGCTGAAGAAACCACCACTGAGGTATAAATCATGTCCCTACTGGATCTAAATTCTTTAAAAGGAGAAGAAGTTTCTCAGGAATGGGGTCTAGGCTACATGAATGATGTAAAAAATGCAATCGAGAAAGAAGCACGGAATGCATCGGTTACCATGACTGTAGATAAGAAGACTCGTGAAGAACTTAATCGAGAAATGGATGAAGAATTGGCAGCTAAAGAAGCGGAAGCAGAACGTAAGCGCGAAAATCGAAATCAAGCCATTCGAGATATTGCCGATGGCATGGTTGATTTAGCAAAAGCAACCGGTAAAGGTGTCAAAGAAGTCGCTCGTATTGCTTATAATTTGGCACTTGGTGAGGATGTATCTAAAAATACTCCTGCTAAAGAACAAACCCATACTCAAGATGAAGATTAAATACAATACTCTCCTCTCCCGTAAAAAGGAGAGGAGAGATGTATTTTATTTTAAACCTAATTCTTTTAAGTTTATTTCTTCAGGATTTTTTCCTGTTTTGTCAGACAAGTAACTTAATCTTAACTGGTCTAACTTTTCTTGATCTTCAGGAGATAAACCAATGTGAACTGGAATAAAGTGTTCACCATTGATATAACTACATGGATCGTCTTTCTGATGGAGTAATTCCGATAACTTCATAGCAGACGCTTTCTAGCCGTTTAATAAACAATACCAATATTTCATAAGACTATGAGTGAAATCCATAGCTATATTTCATTATACTCTTAAATTTAAGAAAGGAATTTAGACATGTCTAAATACGGATGGGATGATGAGACTACCGAAAGCGCACCGGTAGAAACACCCACTAATGTCGTCGATGAACGAGCGACGCCTACGATTGAAATTGAGGATATCTTGAATGTCCCTCAAGAAGCCATTAATAAAGACTATAAAGTCTTAAAAGAAACCGAAGCAGTAGAAAACAATTTAGAAGCATTAGAAACTGCTCAAGAATCTTTAAAACAAATTTATAAACATATTCAACAAACTGGTAAAGTCTCTACAGAAACACATCGCTCTTTAGTAGAGATCGCACCTAAGATTTCTTTGGAATCTGCTAACCTCTACACGACTGTACCATCCACAGTACAAGTTGTGGAAACAGAAGTCGCCGTACGAAATGAAATCAGCATGAATGAGGTCCTGATGGCGGCTTCTCGTGGCCGCGGTCGTTTAGTAGCGGCTCAATCCTTATTTGCGGGTAAACCCAATGCTACTTCAGAAGATGTCGCTCGGTATGTCGATGAAATAATCGCTCAAGTCGGTGACGGTGGTTATCGTCGTGACCAAGCGATTCGTTCTGTAAAAGAAGCGATTGTGGATTTTGCACAAACTATTCAGGAAAGTATTGAACGAGCTAAAACCGATCTTTCTTTAGTAGGTTCATCTGATGCCAATGTGAAACAAGCCATAGAGTCTCAATTAGGTACTCTAGAAGGTATTTATAAGACGATTACTGATGATCAAGCTCTCTTAGCCTGGTTTAAGGATTATCTCTCACCTACAACGCAAACACGTCTCTTTGGTGAAGAGTTAGGTGAGTTTGTTAACATTGGTAAAGTATTGGCTGACTATGTAACCGATCGTCGTGTTTACAATATTACAGAAACCCATGAACAAAAAGCACATCATCGTGTTTGTCATCAGTTAGATGAAATCAATCAATGGATTACTGATACGGCTAATGCTTTATTGGCTAATAAAGAAACCCCTAAAGAGACCACTTACAATGGTACGACTTCACTAGAAGATTACATTGGTACGAATGACGATATTGAGGTATTCAATATTGCGTCAGCTTATCAAGATACTGAATTGAAAGATTACAATCCTTTTGTGGATGTTTTGAATTCTTCTACTTCTGATATCTCAGAATGCATGATTAGCAATACTCATTTCTTACATCGTCAGTTTACGCGTATTGGTAATTACATCAATTTCTATTGTGATGACCTTTTACCCGTATTGGATAAATACATTCGATCACGTAAAGACATTCTGAACAATAAAGAAGAAGCACTCGTTACGAATCTTTACAACAATGTACAAAAGCTCATCGATTGCTTAACGTTAACCCTTTTGAAAGATGTTACGGTTTATGTGGCAAAACGTAATTACTTCTTAGGCGTGATGGCTGGTTATCAATTGACCTTTAATACGCTTGGTGATGTAGTGGATTCTTGGATTATACATTCTGAAGAATTCCCAGATATAGTCTACGAGAAAGCACGACGAATTGCAGATAAAGCATTCAGTGCGGTACGAATCTTCTCTGAACCCGTAATGACAATTAAAGTATAAAGCGAAATACTCTCCTCTCCTTAATAAGGAGAGGAGAGTAATAGCTATGTTTAGATTAAAGTGGTTTCAGATTCGTGCAAAATGAAGTTGAATGTAATGTCTTCAGATACTGCTAAAGTATCGTCACTTTGTACAATCAATTTCTTACGCAGAGTAGCACGCTTACCTTCATCCAAAACGGTAAAGGAAACAATATCATCATTATTTCCTAAGTTACGTACTTTAATACCCAGTACATCTTTACCGTGTTCTTTTACTAAAGCCGCTACGATAGAAGAAATAGATACGGTATTCTTTTTCAGTTCTTCGTAAATGACTTTAACTGAAGCACTTTTAATTTTTTCTTGAATATCGTAATCAAGATATACTTGTTTATTTACCGTAAAAGATACTTGTAAAGATTGTGCGGCATTAATGAAAGTCTCGATACCTTCGTTATACATAACCTTAAATTCACCCATGGTGGAAGAAGGGTAATACAAGATACGAGTCTGTTCAAGCGTTTTATCATTAATGGGTTTAAGATCGTCGACGATCCAGTCTAAGAACGTTTCCACAATCTCCTCGCGGTAGGACTTAGCAATTTCATCCGTAGCAAAAAGATAGGTCGCATCTACCAACATGAGTTCTAGACGGCGATTCACCTTACGAGGCTCTTTGATGATCGGCCGACCATTCTCATCCAACATGACGTCACCTTCTCGATGTAACCATACGGGTTGCCCATCTTTTCCAATGACTTGTTCACCTTTACGATGCCGTAAATTATATTGGACTTCACCATTGACAATATTAACAATAGAACCGGTAGTTTCATCTTTATCGTAAACATCTTCTTTATAAAGCAAAGGAATGTTTTTATCGTATCTTTTATAAGAGTATTCCGTAGCATGGGTACGAGCACGTGTCCACAGATATTCGAGATAATGACCTAAGCGAACATCGATGGACTCCATTAAGCAAGCTTTCGCATCTGGATTAACCAAGTGTAAACCAACTAAGTCATCCAGTTTAATTCTAGACCAATTATCCATTTGTCCGTAAAAACCAAATATCAGTTCCCATTTAGCTTCCAATGGGATAGGCGTATCTAATTCACCAAATCCTTGTAGCGACATGTTATTGATAATCAGGTTATGGTTTTCATCTAAGTCGAATCTTGTATCTAAATCGAACTGGAACATAGGTTCATCTTCATTAGTGCGACCGATGAATTTACCGGCTAGATAGACATAGCCTTTGTCTTTATAAGGATGTATCAATAACTGTACCCAGTACTCGTCATTACGCAATTTACGATAGACATCATTAGAACGCATTGTGACAACCAAGCGATAGCCTTTAGGAGTTCTTTCGATAGAGTAAAGCTCAATACCTAAAGCAATATCGATTTTATTATTTGCCGTAATAAAAGATTTAGTACGGGCAACAGGTTTATCGAGATAATAAGGACGAAGCTTAATCGTATCGTGATTGGTATCAACGACATAATGAAAAGGTGAGAAGAACATTTCATTTTCATTTACAGCTTTGGCTTTATTTTCCGTATTCATTTCCTTAATACGGTCAATATCTGATTTCATGAGCATGGAAAGCCTACCATTTTTCATGGTATAAACAGAATCAGGCATGATGGTTACTCGAGCACGATTATCAATAACCGTACCCGTGCCGATAAGCGCCGAAATAGAAGTACTCAGTGTTTCTACTGAAGAAGCCGCAGGTGTAATTAATTTAGAAGATTCTGGATTAGGCATATCACGAACCGCCCAATAAGCACGAGAAGTTACGTAGTCTACGGCCTTAGTAATATTGAATCGATAATCTTGGATCTTGTCTTCAATAGCGTTATTTGATACCGGTACTTCATTGGGTCCGACTGTATTGTTAATAACCCGATCACGTAGTTCTTCAAACGACAGTGCGTCTCGACCTTGAGAAATAAAAGTATCCGACCAGATTGACATAGATCGAATAGATTTTAAAGCCGCAGAGAAATCACCAATACCCGAATAGTCGCGCTTCCTCTCGCCTTGCGGGAAGAAGTCGTAACTAAACTGATTAGGCGTATACTCATCCAGTTTCATGGATATTTCACCCAGAGTAGAATAGATTTCTATCTTTACTCGACTACCTAAAGTATTACTAACTAATCCATTATTATTGGTAATTGAATTATTGTAAAGTTTAGGAATACTAATCGATAAAGTACTGTCAGTAGCATTCTCAGTGACTTTCAATACGGCAGTAGGTTTATTGGCATCGTAAATATCGGGTGCATGAGTAGTAGCTAGTTCTTTCCAGCCTTGTTCATCATTACCTGTAAAAACACGAGCGTAGTAATATTGATCTTCAAAATTCTTATTAATTTTAATAGTCGTATTACTGGTTATAGAATCTTCTACGACAATCTCAGTAACTTGAATAAATCTTGCTCGAATTAAAAAGTGTTTTACATCGGCAATATTGGCAATCGAGTGCTCAATAATATTACTTTCTAATTGTTGGATTGGAGACTTCTCTAAAGTATCGTAAGTAACACGGAAACCACCATGTCTTAACTGACGAATGTTGATAGGGTAATCCAACATGAAGTCCACGTTACCTACCGTAATTCTCATGCCCTTAGGAATACGTAACAGTTTACCATCGTCATCATTAGCCATCGGGCGCATCATGGATTCAAGTTCAGTATAATCGAAAGCCAAAACAAAAGTAGCATCACTAGGAAGAGCAAACGCACCTACCCAGTCTAAATCACTTAAGTGATACCACAGATCTTCATGTGTGCGTGCAGCTACGGGATATTGTCTTCGATTTAATAGCCAGTTTTTACCAATAGAACCAGCCGTCTGAGTAGCGGACATTTCTAATAAAAGAGCAACAGGGTTTTCAGCAGAAATGATACCATGGTTATTGTTAAGTACATTTCTTAAAGTTTGTAAAGAATCACGCATGAGCATGGCGGGACTACCACCATACTTTTCCATGTTTCTAATGATTAAAGAGGTTGTTTCATCAGACATTTTCATCTCCTAGATATAAGGATTATTGATATCGGCTAATTGGATCAAATGAGCAGAATTGTTCCAGTCTTGTTTTTTACACCACCATTCTAATTCTCGAGTAACGGGATTAATGAATGGATAAACACGGTTATTCATGATTTTCTGATATCGTTTATCTACTTTAATAAAGTAGTTATTTCGATGTTTGGGATGCATAAGAGGCTGGAACATTTCTACGGTGCGGTTAAACTGTTTAATGATGATTTCATCCAAATATTCAGCACCAGAACACGCAAATTCTACTTCAACCGTTCGCTCTACGTAAGGACGATAATTATCAGATTGGTAATCGAAATAAGGCCCAATATCTATACTTACTGGAATAGCATAACCTGTCATGGCTGCTTCAGTAACGTAGGTCTTCGTTTCATCCATTATGAGTCTATAGATACGCGTGGTATAATCCATGCATCCATTTGACAAATTTTCAGGCCATGGCATTAAGCCATAGCTCTGAGTGTATACCATCCCTATATAAAGAATCCAGTAATAATACAAATACATCAATGGATTACCTTTCATGGAGTTTAAACTCATGTTAAGAGAATATTCTCCTTTGTAGGTAGCTGGACCATCTGCCATTAAGTGTACTTCTTTTAGTATTCCTGCAGGTGTACTACGAATACCCAGTCGACCAGAAGGCCATCCTGTTAGCGTTTTGACATTGTTGTCAGATACCGCAATAAAAGGATAGTTCTTATCGATCAAAGGACAATCAATATAACTCATTCGATCTGAACGATTAGGGAATCCAGCTGATGTCATTGGCATCATGCATTGAGGGGATAATATGCCCCGTATGGCTCTCATGATGGAATTACTTTTATCAGTCAGTAGAGGAGCCATTTTTCTATCTAGTTTTAGGTTTGCTCCAGATAAATTCAAATCTGGTCTCACGGTAAAAATATAACCAGGTAGATTTGTATTGGGTTTTAACATAGGGGTATTAGTGATGATGTTTGGACCCCTAAAAGTATTGGTCATGGATTCACTGAGCGTGAAACCGTGTTTTACTTTAGTCAAATTGTCCAACATCTCACGGATAGTACCCGCATATTTGTCATTTAAAATATCATTGATACTGAAAGTAGAATCTCCGATTTTTGCAATACCGTTGGTCATGATTAGACTTTCTTTAAAATTAGTTTTATCGTTTAAATTAAAAAGGAAAACAAATGATTAATGTAGTCGATTCCGGCTTAACTGCAGTCCGACACATTGGTGATGTGATGAAGAGCAATGCGGCTCGCCTTTTGATGGCAGATGTTAATAATGCCACAGCAAAGTCTCTAAGTCAATACTCCCAGGAATTACAACTGCGGCCGACCATTGCTATAGAACGTGAGATCCTGAATGATCAGAACATGCAGACACTGGTACAAACCGCCATGTCTAACTATGCCGCTTACTACATCTTAGCACTGTCTATCGATAACACCATTAATGGTATATCGGTAGGAAGAATGGTAGGTAAATATTCGCCCAATCGCTCAGCTTATCAAAATGCAGCTGGATTGATTGGACAAGGTATTGGCGCAGTCGCAGATGGTCTCGTTGTTTCCCATCAGTCATACTTACCGCAGTTTGCTAGAGAGATTAATAAAAATACCTTAGCTTCTAAAAAGCTTTCAGTAGAATCTTTTATACCTGATCTGCCTAAGCGTTTTAGCAGTGTCTACGCCCTATCTCAAGAATCTCTGGGCGATATCATTGCTTCTTTAGAACATTACGATGCTTTGGCTTTGGAATATGGTGTGGAAGCGGTATACCATGCTTATCAACAAGCCGAACTGGAAGTCTCTTCAGAAGCGGCCGCAATAGCTGCTACGATTGGTTCTGCTGCCCTAGGTTATGCTATTGATAAAGGTCGTCAATACCTAGATAAGAAAGTAGACGATGCTTTGGGTCTGAGTGAAACAGAAGAAGAGAAAAAAGAATCTGAATTGGTAGGCAACAATGCCCAGTCCAATGCTAAAGACATTAATGACATGCAAAACTTAGCAATCGGTAAACTCTTGAATGTTTCTTTGTCCCGTGACGGCGTTAAAGCAGACATTACCATGTTGTTGAAACCAACACTGGTAGGTCTTCGTTCTGCTTCGATTGCTGCGATCGCCGGTATTTCTAAGAAACCTACTTCTTTCCGTGAGCGTTGGATTGCTTTCTGGGACCGTAATCAAATTCAATCCGCATGGGACTGGATTTCTTGTCGTGACCTAGTAGAGGCACATCGTCGTCATTTAGTAGAAGATACGACTGGTTATTACGAACAAACCTACAAGAAGAATAAAAACAATCAAATTTCTTCTTTGTTAACTGGTGATTTCTCTGTCGGTACAGTAGCGAATACCTGGATTGTTTCAGACATGACCGCAGCCCGTATTGAAGCGACGATTGGTTCTCGTTTGTCTAATAAACGTGCTCGTGATAAATTCATGGCTGAATCAGGTTGCATGACTTTGATTGTTTATAATTCAGATTACCAACGTGTATTCCTGTATAACCATGGTTTGGATGATGTTTCTGAAATCACAATGCAATACTTGAAAAAGAAAACGGAAAGTGCTAATTTCGACATGGATGTCTTTAAATTGATGTCCCAAGGTTCTGCACCTATTATCTAATTCCATCAGAGGTTAATAATGAATCAAGAACTCTCAAGAGAAGGTTTCAGCTTCTCTGCCATCTTTGATGGTATTACTAACTTTTTTAAATCTAGCGATATTTCCGATATCCTAGAAGATACTCGTAATCGTTTGCGCGACTCAACTATTCCGGCAGTGTCTATTGCGATTGAAGATGCTAACAAAATCGATTACTCTAACAACAAAACCTACAACATGGTGTTAGCGAACATTCGCCGTCACTATGGTAACAATACCGAAAAACAAGGTTTGTTCGAAGCACTGGGTAACATCACGATGCACTGTGAAACCATCATCAACGAATTGATTAAGTTGGTTTCTAAATATTTCCCTGAGAAAACGGATCGTAATTCAATAACCTATCCTTTAGCCCAGATTATGGCTCTAGGTGAATCCGTAGACTTCTTGGTAGGTTTCATCCCTAAATATATTCGTTATTTCATTGCGGATCATCTGCAGCAAGTAGCGAACATCCCGTTGAGCAATAGCATTTCTCATCCTCAGGAAGAATACATCAAGAAACACATGATGGATTTCTATCGTTCTATTGATTCAATCGGTAAAGCCGATATTAAGAACTTAGAACGTCAAATTCGTGGTATTCCTGAGGTTGTGGTATCTGAAGATGGTGCTGAAAAGAAAATGTTCCAGCAGTCTAAATTAGATCCGACGGGTGCTTTACAACGATTTACAACTACGGGTAATCTTATCTATTATATCCAAATGGCTTGGGTAGATTACCAAAACTATCGTTACAAACTTTCTAAAGAAGAATTGGAGTCCATTCGTATTGAATTGGATTACATGAATTCTGTGCTCTCTAGTGGTCAAGGTGATGCTTACTTAGAGAAACAAAAAGAGAAGTCTATTGAACGTATGTCTAAACTGGAATACGAAATCAATAAATACGAAAAACGAGCATTGGGTTCTCGTTACTGATTAAGGAAGGAATATTAAGATGATGAATACTTATTCGGAAGCAGTTCTTGATATTCCTTACAAAGTCGATACTCGACGTGAAGCTAATGATATTCACCTTGAGTATGGCATTTGTAAGGCTACTCCTTCTAAACATTTTGGTTTTGTTTATAACTCTCCATTGAAACGTTTAGGATTACCAGACATTTGGCAAGTCGACTACTTTGGTATCAAGACAGTCAACACTGTCTCTAATGCCCCTACACACACCGTAGGATTGGCAGTAGGCTCTGAAGATGTGGATTATGTCTACGCCATGTATCTGGATCATCCTGAGTGGTTTGAGGGTAGTTCTGAAGCAGCTTTTAAAAATACCGATGCAGTGATTAACTTAGCATTGAACCACATGGGTAAAGATTATTATTCTTTATTCAAGAAAGCGTATCAAGATGGTTACACCAATAAACATGTCTGGGGTATGATTCGAGATATTCTTCTAGACGTTGGTATTAAAGCCAATGCTGATGATAAACCTATGTTCCCTTTGGCTTATCATCTGGAAGTCATGAAAGACTACATTACCGATAAGTTTAACCAAAAAATCGGCGATGGGTCTTTATCACCTAAAAAAGAGCAATTCTTCCACGAAGGTATTTCTTCAGCAGATTTCTCTAAATACGTATTTGGTCAGCCAAGTGAAGAAAACACCATTAACTTTATTCGTCAATGTTTAGTTAAAGGCGGTGTTGGGTTATTGATCACTTACTTAAATGCCATGTATGGTTCTTTGGTTATTCGTAAAGAGGTATAACCATGGATGGAGAAGTAATTTTATTAGGAACAAGACTCTTTATTAAGAAGGTAGAAAAGAAATGAAAAGTCTACTAGACCTCTCTAACCTCTCTACTGAGTCGTGTGAATATGAAGAAGCACCTCAGTTACATCCTTCTGTAGAGAATGTCCCTACTGAAGTAGAAGAAACGATCAATACTGATCTTTCTGAGAACCGAGAAAATGCTGAGTCTGTAAAAACGCTTTTAGATGTCGTAGAGTCTTTAGAGAACTTTAAAGACCATGTTTTGGACATGAAAGAAAGTGGTATAACACTGACTCATGAAACTTTAAATGTATTCAATCAACGTATTGCATTGGCTTTTAAACAAGGTAAACTTGAAGAACCCTTGCCGATTTATTTAGCTCAAGAATCCTTTACTGATATCTTCGGACAAGACAAAGGTTATTTAGAGGTAATTAAACGAATCGAAGCCATCAATACAAAATTGATGGAAAAACTTAATTAATAGTAAACGAAAGGAAATAGTTACTATGGCTAGTTTACTGGATTTAGTTAGTAATGAAGAACACACCATTACTAATACTCCTTATGGCGAACCTGAAAACCTGGATCCAAAACAACCTGAGAATGTACCTGCTGACGGTAGTGTACAAAATGGTAAAGAAGAGAAATCTGACGAAACCAGTACGGATGTCGAAGGTGCTGAAGATGCATTGATTGGAAAAGCATTGGCAACAGTAGCTTCTTTGGAAACTGTGAACCGTACTTTGAATCAATTTGTTAAACAAAACATTGCCATTGACCATGAGTCTCTGGTGTCTGCTTATCGTGACATTTCTAAAGCTTACGCGGATCAAAGTTTGAAAGAACCAGCTCCTCTGGTATTGTCTATTGAGTCTCACCAATCTACTGAGACTCGTACCAAAATGGTTCAAGAATTGGTACTGTCTGTAGAAGGACAAATCAATGCACTATTGAAAAACGTACAAATGATTCAAGACAATCGTGTAGCACGCATTAAAGCACGTGTGGCTTCTATTTCTCAAGAAGTTTTGAATTAATCTCTTCGCTAAAGTATTGGAACATCTGTACAAAAAAGTGAAAGATGTATTCGGTTTTTAAATCTTTTTTATCTAAGTAGAGAGGAGAAATTCTCCTCTCTATTATATGGTAAAATGCTCTTAAAATAGCTAATATGGATATTTTAAGATTTTTTAATCAAAAGCTTTTCATTAAACAATTTTTAAAATAAGGATGACAAAATGTCTTTATACGATCTGATGCGCGCTGGCGTATCCATTTCTAACTTGGATGCTACTGAAGATAACGTTGCTGCAGTAGCTGACGAAACTCCTGCTGAAGAAACTAAAGTAGAAGAAGTAGAAACTACCGTTGAGACTCCTGCTGAAGAAACTAAAGTAGAAGAAGTAGAAACTACTGTAACCCCAGAAGGTGAAGAAGTTGTAGATACTTCTGAACTGGAAACTGAACTCTTGGAAGCTTCTGGCGATGCTGAAGAAGTGGCTGAAGAGCAAGCTAAAGTAGACAGCATTGAAGAACAAATCGATGAAGCTGAAGAAGCAGCTATCGCTACTGAATCTTTGATCCACAATCTGATCTACACTAAAGAATTAGGTGGCGGTATCACTCCTGCTCATGCCGAACTGGTACACGAACATGTACAATACATCGGTAAACAATTGGGTTGGGGCGAACGTGATATTCCTAACTTGGAATACTCTACTGAGGCTTTCTCTACTGTTGGCGCTCTGTCTTTGACTCAAGAGTCTATCCTGCAAGCTGCTAAAAACATGTTGACCAAAATCATCCAATCCATCATCGAAGGTGTAAACTGGGTGATTCAACAAGGTGTGAACATTTGGAATAAATTGTTCAGCTCTTTCGAGAAAATGGGTGATACCGCTCGTAAACTCTTGGATTATGCTAATACCAAATCTGGCTCTACCAAACTGAAAGAAGGTCACGACATGATTACCACCCCTGCAGTTAAAGCAGTCCATGGTGAGAAAGCAGACCAAGGTTTGTTGCCAGCAATCGGTGAGTTGCGTGAAACTACCAAAGAACTGGTTAATAACTGGTTGCCAATGAAAATCCATGCTCAAGTTGAAGAACTGATCGATGGTTTGAACAACAACTTGAATGGTGGTATTATCAAAGCTGCTGAATCTCTCGCTAATGGTGTTGATCATGTCGCTAGTAACGGTGTGAAACAAACTGCTAAAGATATGGCTGACTCCGCTAAAGAAGGCTTTAATAAAGCTAAAGATGCGGTTACTGGTGCCGTGGATAAAGTGAAAAACTTTAACATGAAAGATATCGATATCAAGGCGATTGCTGAAGGTATTAAATCTGGTAGCTTGAGTTTTGTTAAAGATGCGGTTACAGCGATTGCTGATTTTGCTACTAGCTCTACTCCTTTTATTGACCAAAATCTGGACAAAGAAAAACTGCGTCTCTACGGTGTAGAAGTTCGGCCTACTGAAGCCGCTAAAGGTAGTAAGATTTTGCCAGGTAACCGTGCTATCGTTCTGGTTTATCCTAATCCACTAGAATATGGCAAAGCCGCGAATTCCGTGCCATTCTTGAACATCGGTACCATCGCTGGCGCTTTGATGTCTGATAACAAAGTCAAAGGTTTCTTGGGTGCTTACAAGTCTCAAGTAAAAGATGCTATCGGCGGTATCCCTCGTCTGGAATACAAAATGGTTAAACTGGATATCAAACACGACAGCAAAATGGAAATCAAAGTTCCTAAAATGAACGAACTGATTGCCGCTACTGAAGGTTTGATTGAATTGTGTGACAACTGTGCTAAACTGAAGAAACATCTGGATAGCACTGCTAGCTTCTACAAGAAAATCCAACGTAAACTGTCTATCGCTAAAAATGGTTTGGCTGTTAAAGCTAAATTCACTGGTAGCGCGATCCAAAAAGTACTGTCTGCTGTACTGAAATGGGTACGTAGTGCTCTGGGCATCCTGCGTGAACCTGGTGCTTCTTTCTGCTCTTACATGATCGGCGAGATCAGCCAACTGGGTTCTGTAATCCGTGCTGGTATCGACAGCTACGAAGCTTAATCGTTTTGATTAGATAATCTGTTCCTCCTACCTGTAAAAGGGTAGGAGGAATATTTTATTTATGTTTTCCTTTTAAATTATTTAAATGAAATATAGACCTATATTATTATATTGGATCCCCTGTCCTCTAGCCTATAGAGGCTTATAGCTATAAGTTTATTTTTAAGGAAAATAAATGAACACATCTTTAAACAATATTTCAAAAGGGCATTACGCTAAACGTATCTATTGCGGGTACGATAATGCAGTCGGTTACGACTTATCTATTTCTTCTACTCACGTCAGAGATAAACGAAATGGTTTATTAGGTCGTTTTAGAATTACAAAGGAATATTTAAACTGTACTTCGGAAACTGTATTGGTTTCAGACAGAACAGGTTTAGTCGTTCCTTTGTATCCTACACCAGAGTACGTAGCAGAACGATATAATATCTCACCAGTTAATGGCAGAGGGGTATATATCGTATTGCGTTTTAATACCAATGGTTGGAATGCTCGGCATATTTACGAATATTGTAAAGTGTTCGAGGACATGTCTGATAAAGAGAAAAATGCATTCTTTAATAATAATCCTATTCTTAAAGAGTTTTATCAACGTATTCAAACTCGTTGGGCGCCTTATTTTTCAGAGAGAATTCCAGCACGAGGATATGAAAGTTTGTTGGATGGTGAAGTCACCGATGACCTGGTATTCTTTATTACGGAAGAAGATATTCGCAATCAGAAAGTACTCTACGATTCTGCATTAGATACTGCTCTATCTTTCGATGATATTTCCCATAAACGAATTTATCATCCTTCTGTATTGGATTCTAATTCGATTCCTTCTGAAATCAATAAAGTAATTAAAGAATCTTTAAACGATACTAATCAATTAGAAACCGTTAGATTGGTTTCATCTAAATCGATTACCATGTATCGTAAAATAGGAAAACATATCCAGAAGATTGTTTCCAAACTTCCAGTTAATGGGGAGAAAGAAGGACTCTATTTCATCAGTCCTGCTATTGATGAAAATGGAGAAGAGTATGCTATCAATGAAACCATTGATTTAAACGATAGAAATCATTTAGCAGAATTCTATATTTTCCGTACCTACGACGAAGCGCGTAATTTTAATTCGGATGTGGAACTGACTAAGCTCAAAACCCAGTATGAATTAGAAACCATGGAAATGAAAAAAGAAATGGTGGCTCAAGAAGCCAAACACAAAGAAGAACTGGCTAAAATCAAGAATGTTGAGATTTCACTAAAGACGAAAGAATTCATTCAAGAGACGGTACATAAACGCATCATGCGTGAAATGGAGCATCGAGAAAAGCTAGAGACTCGCGAGCAAGCCAATAACGAAAAATTAGACGATAGACGATATAAACTTTGGGAAAGAGTAATGGATCAAGAAGAAAGAATTCAAGATCGAGAACACCATCAAGCCGATAAGGTATCCGATATCGAACATAAACGATTCATGAGAATGAACGACATCCAAAATGCAGAAATTGTATTGAAGATGAAAATGATGGAGCTACAGTCAAAATCAGAACAAAGACAACTAGAGCATAAGAAACAAATCAGTAGTAACTGGATTTCTGGAATTATAGGACTATCTTCTATTCTAGGAACATTATTTAAAATATTCGGATCAACTACTGGAAATCAACCCGTTTCTAAATTAGGAAACTTCTTGCAATCACTATCGACAATTAATCCTCAGTCGATTAGTCAGATTAAAAGTATGTTCGGATAAAGAAAATAAAATATTGGTAGTGCAATATTATATTGACTCTTTCTAACCCAAACTGCTAAAGGAAAACATAATGAATCCAGAATTATGTAAACTCATTGCGAACAAAACGCCTGTCATCGATCCAAGGATCGGTGATGGTATTTCTTACAGTGAATCGCATAAAATACCAGCTTTTATCGATCGTGTATTGAGAATTAACTCCGCATCATTCCCAAAAGGAATGGTTTATAAGGGATTACGTAAAGCAACCCCTTTAGAAGGATATAAATATCAAACCAGACCATTGAACAATATTCGTCGATACGATATTAACCGAAACGATATTCGATTGCACGTATTCGATTTTGAATACAATGGCACACCGTTATCTAAATACATTTACTTACCGTTTATTTCAAGACATGGTTTCATGTACATGAACGGAGTAAAATATGTTGTTTCACCTGTTGTTGCCGATGGCATCATGACCATTAAGCCGAACAGTATCTTTGTGAAACTGATTAAAACTAAACTTTGGTTTGAACGTTTTGTCACACAGGTAGTTGTAGACGGAGTACGCGAGTACGTACCCATTTATTTCTCCAAAATTCACCATAAAGAATCAGACAGTAATTCTGGTGGTCGAATGATTAAGATGAAACCCACGCTGGTTCATTACCTTTGTTGCAAATATGGTTTAACCAAAACCTTAGAGCTTTTTGGTTTAACTAACGTGCAAATGGTGGACATTCAAGAATTCAAAAATAACCAAGATCGATACCCTCGTGAGGATTGGGTGGTTATTGAATCTACTGGCAAAAAGCCAGCCCATACTTATTCGTATATGCTTTACACACCGATGCAGTATTTGTTCCTAGTGCCTCGTCAGCAATACGAATCCGTTTCTACTTCTTTATCGGTATTAGGTACACTGATCTATGTTTTGGAGCATTTCCCTTCTCCACGAAGAATGAATCCAGACGTGATTAACAATATCGATGCATGGCGTTTAATGCTAGGTGAATCTATTCGTTCTTCAGATGAGCATTATGCAGTTATCAAGAACGCAATGGATAAACACATGATTTCATTAGACGAGTATGTTGATGAAATGGTGCATGAAGATTTTAAACGAATCGGATATGGACAAATAGATTCTGTATATAAGCTTTTTATCTTTATTGTACAGAATTTTAACAGCATGGTTTCTGAAGTCAATAAAATTGCGACATCCAATTCGTTCTATGGTAAGCAATTCCAGGTATTGCAATTTTTATTGTTTAATATTGTTAAAGCCATTAACCGTTGTTATTTCGAGTTAAATGGATTACGTATCGAACAAGAAAGGGATCTGAATAAATTAATTAAAGATGACGATATTCGTAAGATCTTAAATAATATTCGCCCAGAAGAAATCATGCGAATTAAAGAACATGCTGAAATTATTCCTGTGGAAGATCCTACTGATTTGCCTTTGTTAAAACTAGGACGAATCGTGGTGCCTCAAGAGAAGTCTGATAAACTGCGTACTGCTAAGACTTCTTTTGATGTTAATTCCCCAGAGAATAAACTGAATGCCTCTTTGATTGAAGCAGGTGCGGCTTTAGACATGGCTAAGGCAGACCCAGCTGGACGAAATCGCCTTAACTTATTTGTTAACTTGTCTGATGATTTAACGATCATTCCAAATCCTAAACTAGAACCTATTATGTCTGAATTACGAGACAAATTAGGACAGGACTAACTTTAAAGGAAACAATTATGCAATCATACACCCGAAATACCCAATTCGCTCATCCAGCGATTCAGCAACTTCTGGCTCAGCATGTTAGTAATGCTGATACCGTGCTGCGACAAGTCGTTCGCCAAGTGATTCAAAATCAACCACAGTATTGCCAAGAAGTATACAATACCATCATCCATTTTGTAGAAGCAGAAACCATCCAAGGTCGTCTGAATCCTCAAGATGGTAATGCTTTGAATAATGCAGTATATGGCATTTTCAATAACTACGTGGCATACATGGCGAATAACTTGGGTGAACAAAATCTCCCCGCTGGTGCCATTAATTATCAAAACCGACAAAGTATTCAACAATCTGCAATGGATTACGTGAATACACGCGATGGAGTAATGCGTTTCTTAGTAAGCTATTACCAAAGTCAAGCCAGCCAGCCGGTTCAGCAGGCTTTTGTTCAACAACCTTATCTAGGTAACGTTATGCCTATGCAAGGATTCGGACAACAAATCCCTCAACAAGCCGGTTTTAATCAATTTGCTCAAACGCAAAATCAGTTTGGCGGTGGTTTCTCTTTAATTGCTTCTAACACCAGTAGTCCTACTGCAACCAATGCGGCTAATATGGATATGAACTTGATGGGTAATAGCGCGGTCCATTCTTCTCGATCTGTTCAGACAAGCGATAAAGAAGCTCAAGATCGTTACTTTAACTTAGGTAATCGTAACAGTAATAGTAGTAGTGATAGTGACAACAATGGTTCTCCATTTAACTACTACACCAATACTGGTTTGTCTGACGAAGAGATTGAAGAGCGTGGTACTAAACAGTTACGAGATCAATTGTTAGCAGAGAACGAAAGTCGACGCAAACGTTATCTTGAAGAAGCTGCTCGCTCCTACGAAGAACTTGAGGCACAACAAGAAGCCACCATTCAACAACCTGAAATCTACACCGGTGGTGAATTTGAAAGCTTCATCGAAGACCTAAATGCTAAAACTCCTGAGGAGAAAAAGTATTTCTACCATCAGTTAGCAGACCAAAATAATGCTCAAAAAGCATTTGAGGAAATCAAACGTCGCGAAGATGAAGAGAACAATAGCGATAATCCTTCTGGTTGGACAGACTGGGATAACCAGACTTTGACCATGGATAACATCCAGTCAGCTAAGCCATATGTTGCACCGGAAGTAGCACCGGTAGAAACAGAAGAAGATTACATTATCCGTAACCAAGGTAGTGTAGTACCTCCTGCTGAACACATTCCGGTTCGACATGTAAAACGTCGCCCAAAACGTGTGATCAATAATAACTGGATGGCTATCCCTGAAAAGGATTTGAGTGTTTGGAGTGATGATAAAGAACTGGCTGAACATCGTCGTGAATTTGCCCCTCGCGAGTTGTATCCGGTATACGATGATGAAATCGAATGGGTGAAAGAGGAAGGTGTAATCGTAGGTTATCTGAACTACGAGGCTGATGATCGTTATTACCGTGAGGTAGTCGCATTCCGCAATCCTTCCTGGAATACCTGGACGGTAACTAAGTATACGGAGAAAGGTTATTACTTTGAACTGGATCGTTTCGATTATCCTGTTCAATTAACTTATCAACTATCCGAGGAACAAGTAATGGAACGTTCTCGCCATATCATCCCGAACACCAAACCAGATACTCGTTTCATGAGTAATGGTAATCCTTATGCTGAAGGCCATAATGACGAATCACTTCTGGCGGCTGCCGATAATTTACTGCTATCTGACGAAGAGTACGAAGCACAGATTTCTAAACTCTCTGAAGAAGAAAAAGTCTATTCGGCTGTGGAATACGACAACGTAACCCGCGAAGTAAGCAATGAACAAGAGATTATTAATACTTGTCTCATGAATCACCAGCTGAATCGTCCTGAGTCAAAAACAGCGGTATACCGTATTGTCCACAGTAATCAAGCATTCTCTAAGACAGACTTCACTAGTCTATTGAAAGAAATTGAACATTGTGAAACAATGAAAGATTTCGACGAGAAAATCTACACACCAATTAAGAAAGCAGAACCCGTACTGGCTCGCCGCTTAAGCAGTGTCTTGGATAAGGCTTATTCTCGTCTGATGGTTAAGTGTGGATACCCTGTGTTCTCGGTATTCCTACCCAATGGTGTAATCGATGGTTATCAAGAAGTAGAGGATATGTATTTTGAAAATCATCCTTTGCAGAAAGAACAATACCAAATTGCCTTAAGTGAAATGTTCCGTAACTTTGTGTCTGTAGAGTTTTTGGAAAAAGGGGTATTGCTGGATCCTGAGGATGAAGAGTATGATTACTTGTCGGTAATACCGGTTACTGGCTCTGTAATCGTCGTAGACAAGGTACTGAATGAATTCGAGGGGTTGATTAGCCCTACGGGTGAAAGAGAACTGAGCATGTGGTATGAGCTATCAGCGAGAGACCATGTAGAACTGAATAGTTTCTTGATTAATCTCATGGAACGTAACAAAGCGAATTCTAAAGAGTTCTATTTGATTACTAAAGATGGCGCTCTGATCGAAGCCATTAAAGGCTACAATGTCCTCACTAAAGATGATAAGGTTTATATTCGTGTCGTAAAATAATGACGCAAGAGTGCTGTATCTATTTCTGGATATAGCACTCGATATACCTTTTTATCCTTTTATAAAGAAATCACAACATGTTTAATACATCTATCGCTTTAAAAGAACAATCAGATATTGTTCAGTTAATCATTGACCATGACTTACAGTTTAAAAATACTGAGTTTTTCAAGCAGTTAAAAGAAAAGCCAGAAAACCGTAAGAAGAAGTTTGAAAATGTCGTATTGGAATTTAACCAAGTGTGCCACTACATTAAAGAAGCACATTATTACATGGATGAACTGGTGAAGTTAGACGGAATTGGTAATGACACTACTCCTTACCCCTTTAACCGAGCTGTTCGTTTCGATACGCCGTTTTTATCTAAGTATACTAAGTATGCTCAGTTTAACTTCTTGTTGGAAAAGATTAACGAACAATTACAATCTGTTGTAAAAATCTTAGGTACGTCATTTGACACTACGCTTTTGACCTCTGTCTTAGGGTTTCATGCAAAAGGATTTGTATCTGATTTAAAATTGCGTAAAGAAGGTTCAAAAACACAAGTATTGATCATGTTCACTAAAACTTACAAAACTAAAATTGCAAACCGATGGTTTGATATTCCAATAAGGATTATTATGTAAAGAAAAACAATTTAATTTGTTGTAACAATTTTACAAGATATAAAGTAAAATAGATAAATACACAATTTAGGGTTTAAGAAAATAGTGAACATAAATCCCTAGGGAGGCCTTTCGGTCTCCCTAGGGTGCAAGCTATTTTTGGTTTAAAATACTTCTTTTTTAGTCGGCAGGACCATCTTGAGCAACATTACCACTCATGTTGGTATTACCTTCTTCTCCTTGGTTTTCCTGATTACTTTCATTAGAAGATTCGTCAGAAGACTCTTCAGAGAATGGATCTTCACCACCCATGTCGCCCATATCGCCAAATGGATCATCCATGTCACCACCAGATGATTCAGAATCTGAATCAGAACTATTCGAAGAGTAATCGTCTTCAAATACCATATCGTTAGCTTTTAATACGGCAGAAGTTGAATCGGCGATATTCTTACCTTCTTTAAAGAATTCAGTCATGGCTTTAACGGTCTTAATCGTTAATTCACGAATGGCTTTATTCTTCTCGTAAGTTTGAACACCTTCGTCCGATACCGTAATATAATTCATGATTTCAGGCATATAGTTGTTTTCTAACATCCAGTCACGTAACAAGTCAGCTTTTACGATCTTAGCGTATTGTTCAACCATATCCGTGCCATCCTCAGAAACCAAAGATTCTGGAATCACATCTTGAGAAATCACAAACTCAATCGCTTTATCGACACGTTCTTCGTATTGTTGCAACTGTTCTGCTTTAGACTCGTGGTTGTCATTAGGAGGAGCAGGCAAGTTTACTTCAAAAGAAGAAATAAACTTATCGATAATCCCATCAATCAATACTTCTACGGCGGAATTACTCAACCCTTTAATTGACAAGTCTTTATCACCCGAAGCTTCTTTAATGTTTTCAATGATCTCATCCAGATTATCACGTATAATCTCACGTAGACGTTCATGCAGATAAGGAGACACCGAAATCACTTTTCGGACAAAATCAGTTAATAAAGGATTAAAACGATCTTGCTTTTGAAAAGCGATCAGGCTTGTAATAAAGTTACCTTGTAAAACATTGGCTGCAAACTCAGTAGACAAAGAGTTATCCACCATGTCTGGTGTCAAACCTGTCCCCATGATGGTATCGCGTTTAATGCCTTCAGCCACTTCATTATCCGGTGTAGGGATATCAGACGTGGTTTTAGAAACATCGTGACCAATCTGTGGGATTTTGGGGTTATCGGATTCAATCGCCATTCTAATATTAGATTGATTCACACGATCTTCAATCGTCTGTACATTGGATGCACCAATAATCAAACCAGAATTAGAGCGAGATTGTAAAGCCATGACATTGGCAATCTGAATCGTTTTACGAGGATCCGGATCTTTCTCATCAATTCTTAAAGTCACTAAGGTTTCAGGAATCGAATTCATAATCCCTGCTCGTAATTGAGCCAACATGAATTGAATACGAAGAGAAATCAAGACTTTCATGTTGTCCAATAAAGAAATACCAAAACCACGGTTATCGTAATCAAAAGCCATGTAAGACATGATTTCTTTAGGTACGAACAGTACTCGTGTTCTTTGTCCTCGTAAAGCACGATAGAACATAATTCGAGAAACTTCAGCAGAGTCCCCGATGTCTAAATTCTTACCGTATAAACCATTTTTCAATCGATCTAAGATGTCTTTAATAATGGCATTAGAATGAATACGAGACAACATCTCTAATTGACGAGCTTCATCTAATTTATTAGAGAAACCTTCAAACATCGTCTTACCTTGTTGAATCAAGGAAGAAGCCATGGTGTTTACCGTCATGCGACTATTGTAACCATTAGCCAGTTCGCGATAGTAGTTTACTGGTTTTGCTTTAGATAATGGATTACCTTCCTCGTCATGTAGTGCTAAATAACCCACATGTTCAGAAGGCGCACCTGGTTTAAAAATCGGGATAATGGCTTCAACAGGATAATTAATGAAAATAGGTTCGTCCAAGTTTTCACGTGCTGTTTGATTGTCGTTCTTTAACTTCTTCAATTCCAACACATCGGTATTGTAACTGTTGATGTCATCAATCTTTCTAAAGATCTTATCAATGATGTTTCGATCTGAGAAAGTTTCACGTTCCAAAGAAGTCGGTTTAAAACCAGTAGGAATACCCGCTGCACGTGCAGACTCTTGAGAGAGTATTTCTTTACGAATAAAAGATTGTCTTAAGATGGATAAGTCATCAGATACTTCTACTAAGGTATCGAGTTTAGAAGAATCAAATTTGATATTCCATACACCTTCTTCAGAAATCTCAATCGTTTTATCTGCCGCATCTTTATGAGTTTTGGCATACTCCTTCGGTAACTCAAATTCTATGTTTTCAGGTACACGAATAGAAGTATTATAATATTCAGTGGATTTAGAAACCCTAGGTTCAAAATCATTATCTGTATTACCGAAATGAACTTCTACAGATTCATGAGAAACCATGGGTTTACGAGTGAATTGTTTTGGATAATCTTCTTGGTAATTAGGTTGTCCTAAGAAACCACGTGAAGGACGATTACTATCCAGTAAGAGTTTTTCGACATGAGACAAAGATTCTTGAGACAAACGAATAGAATAAGATTCTTTAGATTGCTCTACTAAATCCCCGTTGATGATTTCATCCAGAGAAGCTTCTGGAATAACGGCGGTGACATGGGCACCTTTTAAGAATAAGATATCGTAAAGAATCTTATAGAGTTTGTTTTCAATATCGTGATGTTTCTTAAAGTACTTCTTAATCTCATCGGTAATAATGGTAATGGTATTTTGAGGGAATAAGTTTTTAGGAGGTCTGAATTGTAATTCAGGCTTCATCAAGTACTTGGGTGACAGAATATAGCTGCACAAAATCTGTGCGGCTCGTTCCATATCAGGCAATAATTGCATGATGGTTTCGTTATCGTCAATCTCTTGTGCTTTTTCAGAAGAGATACCCAACATGTAATCCAGATCAGGAGTGGTGTTTGACAACTCACCATTATTCTTAAAAGATTCTTCCTGACGTGAAGAATTCAATTTAGACATAAGGGCGTAGACCGCAGGATTCCCTTTGATGTCTTTTTCATCAAGATCTTTAACACGGCTTTTATTTTTTAATAGTCGTGAAATATTGTTAAATAACTGGCTATCCATTGTTATTGATCCTTAACAGTGGTTGATTTATTAGTAAAAGGTTAGAGGTTATGTTATCTGATTTCGATTATCACTATAGCGTATACATTGATAAAAACATCGGACTGGTATCAACCATGGTGGTTAAGTCCGAATATCAAGCACAAGACATGAACAATGCCGTACGCATTAAAACTAGAAACATGAATGCTGTAGACGAATATCGTCCAGAGACATGGATCTATTATAAACATATTGCCGGTGAATATCATGAAACCGATACCCCAATGACCGTAGTATCCATGGATACTACGGAAACAATCATATTCAATAAAGAGAATCTAAAAACTCACCGGACGACTCGAAAAGAATATTCTTACGGAACAAAAAAGTACGAAGAGCTGGTAGAACGTTATCCGGATAAAGAATTATTGATTAAAGGGATATTAAATCCATGTGACATCTATACGGCAATTGAAGCTAAAGAAGGTACCATTCTCTCTTACGATAAATCCTTCGTAGAGTCTAACGAATATTCCTTAATCGAACGTCTTCAGGACTGGATATACGGGATGTATAAGAGATGGTACCAAAAGCAATATAACATTAATAACAAGTATTTTAATATTGCTTTTTGGGGTACTTTCTATCCAAAAATAGTAGAAGCTTTAATGACCATACGCATGGAAATGTGTTTGACTAATGAAGCACATTCTTATCATTATCGTCGATTCCTAGCCTCTCATGGTTTCTTGGATTTCTATTTAGACCAATTAACCCCTAAGCAAGCGATTATCTTCTATAAGAATATCCGATGGGTGGAACGTTATGTCGGACAAAAACGTACTCAAAAATGGTTGATTGAAAAAGTATTGACCATGCGAAACTTACCTCTGTCCGAATACAACATGTTGCAAAAAGACAGTGATGTACTCGATACAGGTAAAGTAAAACCAGTGTTTGAAAAAGTATCGTTAAACGGATTGGAATATATTATTCCAGAAATTGATACTTTGTCTTTAAAAGACATGCTGGACAAAGAAGATCCACTGGCACCTTACAATATTAAAGAGAGAGATAACTTAGAATCTATTGCTTATAAAGATACATCAGGATCACTGGATTCTTTTATTAAGACAAAAGTACTACAGTCTAAAGCAATTGACTATTCTGGTTCAGAGCAATTCACTCTAGAGAGAGCACTCATTGATACTTGGATAGAAATGGCTTCCAGAGGTTTGTATAAAGCTTACATCATGGTTAACCATCCTCTTACTGGAGAATTGATCCCATTGTCAGGAAAAGATGCATTGATTCTATATACTTATTGTATCTATAAATACTACGGTATTAAAGAAGATTGTATTCCTGATTACACCATTGGTATCATCCCCAGGTTAGAGAAACCTACCCAGGAAGAGTTAGATCAATCCGTGCCTGATCCGGCATTACTTGACAAACCATGGAAAACATTCATCGACAGTCAGTACATGAAGATCAAGCCGATCATCGATACTTTCTCTTTTTACGAACAAGCCCATGAATTGTTTAAACGATTAAATGACGGTATTAATACCGTGAATGCAGATGAACACATAGACGGTAGAGCTTATAAGGAAATGCAATTTTATAGACTCTATGCGACTAAAATCGTTTCTTTGAGAACACCTGAAGTTCAAAACTTTACTCAATTCTTAGACTCTATTTCTTTAAATCTTAAAGATGTTCGTAATCGGTCTGACTATTTAAAACTAAGTGAAGACATCTGGAAAAAAGCAACGGGTTTAAACAATGTAAAAATAAATTCTTTGTATAATACCCATAAGGCCATGATCCAGTTGTTGACCAAGCTTTCTTCTTATTCTGTTCATTATATTCGAGAAATCAATGAATCTCCCATTACTTCTACGAACATGCGTTCTTTACGTTTAGATGGCGGAGGTAGAAAGAAAGCAAGATACACGGGTAATCTAAATGAAGGTACTTCTGTATCTGTAGTAGATACTGCCGTAAAAAGTCATCAATGTTCTTTGGATCATGATTATACGGATAATAAAGTATATATAGAACCAAGGACTCGAGGTACGTTGCATTTTGATATTTCAGTAGATGTTAAAAACATTAAAGTACCTAGTAATGGTATTCGTTTAATCCATGAAGTAAATACAGGCATTTATTGTAATACGCCTGCTGATGACTTAACCGGATTATATAATCCTGCTAATCTTCCTCCTATTCCTGGAATGAAATCATTCCTATCAATGCCTCTAGAAGAAAGAAGAAAAGCCATGGATTACATTGGTGCTTGTCTGGACTGGGTACCTTATCCTAAAAATAAAGATACACCAAAAGAAGATATTGAGTGGAATATCACCACTAAATCTGTCGATGGTTTTGACTATAACGATTAAAGACATGGTAGGGGTATTGCCCCTACCACGATCTTTATGACGATACATTGAATCTATTTCTCCCCATTAACCAAAAGGATGAATAATAATGGCTAAGCCAGTTATCCCTAATAAACGCAGTGCCTTTGAATCAGTTCGTACTCTGATCGGCAATGAAAATCAAGTAATCCGTGAATTAGGATTACCTTACACTGTAAAACAAAATACTACTTTGAATCAACTTTTAGGTATTAACCAATCTGTTGTGCCACCTTCTACAACGATTCCGACGATTGGTTACTTCTGTATTGGTTACGGTGGTATCTCTTTACAAAACTGTACCAATGATTCAGATGCTTTCCCTATTCCTAAGATCTTCCAACATACAGCAGAAGACACTGGTCTTTTCAAACCAGTGCCTTTTGTCATGCGTGAATTTAATAACGATTTAAATGCTCAAGAACGTACTCGTTATGCTTTACGTGTAGAAGAAACGTATAAAGGAGTAAAATATTATTCCTATTACTTAAAACGTTTAGATCTTTCTAAAACCCGTGTAGAGACCAAGATCATTACAGTAGGTAACGATAACAGTCTGACGGAAGAAGACTATGCGCCTACTACCACCAACTTAAATCCTGTCGCCCAAGAATTATCTGCAGATCGTGAAAATATTCTGAAAGCAAAATATGGTCGTTCTATCGCTCAAGTCAATGTCAACATTTCACGAGAAGACGTAGACGAATTGAAGAATGTATTCAACATTCGACACGGTGACCCTAATCGTGCTTTGATTACTGAAATTGGTTTGGTATCAGGCGTGGATAAATTAGTAGAAGTGGTTACCTCTACTGGTCGTTCTCAATTTAACGAAGTGATTGCTGCTCAGATTGCCCACATCAATGCTACTATTCAGTATCTTGCTGCCGTAAATGATGGTTTTGATTCTGTGTTTAACTTAGGTGTGAATGAACCTATCTATAACCTGTCTCAGGGAGCAGTCTCTTTACAAGCTCCTTGATTTATTAAAAAGTAAAGTAAGATGTTATTTCCAGATACTTCTCAATGGGAATTCACATTACTCGGCATCGACCCAGGTTCTAGTAACCTGGGTATTTCGATTTATAAACTAGATTTTCAAACGCTAGCAATAAAAGAATCATTTGCATTTACTATATCTGCAAAAGATACTGGTTTTTACAATCGATATACCAGTGATGTGTTTGGTGATAAAATAGCCAGATTACAAGCCATGAAAAATGAACTGGCCAATGTATTCAGAACCTATTCTCCGTCACTCATCATGTGTGAATCTCCTTTCTTTAATCGTTTCACCCCTAATGCCTATGCTATTTTGATTGAAGTAGTTAATCTCATTCAAGAAACTGTTTGGGAATATAATTACCAGATTCCTTTTTTTAAAATCGATCCACCTACGGCTAAAAGAGCAGTAGGAGCAAAAGGAAATGCTAAGAAAGAGGAAATGACTCAAGCAATTATCGAGATTAAGGATCGTTTAAAATTAAGGAATGATCCTTTAGAACTAGATGAGCATTCTATTGATGCACTGGCTATTGGTCATTACGGGTATTTGAATTATGTCTTAGATTTAAACAGGTAGAGACATGAGTTTAAACACTACTGAAAAGAAAAACACTCTTGAAGAAAAACTCAGCATTAAAAAGATAAAACTGCTAAGAGTTTTAGTTCACTTCAAAAAACAACCAGGTAGAATCATGAATGGGTTTCTAGTATTGGTAACGATATTCATGGTGATTACCATAGCAGTCTTAACTTTTGAAATTTTAAAATTAAATAACGATGTAAAACGTTTAGATAATTCCAATAAGTCTTTGTCTGAAATTAATACAAAATTGATAAAGATTTTTAAGGATGGTAATCCACCCAATTATTTAGATAATCAAGAGCCTTAATATCATGGTTAGAAAAACAAGAGCAGTTAATAACGTTCTTGATCCAATGGTGAAAGAAGGTTTGCTCAATATTGATGATGAATTAGTATTAGCTAATCGAAAAGAATCAGATGAAGGTCTTGTTGGCTTAATTAAAGATTATCGAGAAATCAGTGAAAAAAATTCTAGTTACGAAGATTTTGAAGAAGACATCACAGGTATTGAATTAAAACAATTAATCAATAAACTAGAATTCAAAGATCGCATAAAGATTGTTTACCGTTACATGGTTGCCACAGGCAATATTGACGATATAGAAGAATTTGGTCGTAAAGTTAATAACTTAAAGCTATCCTTATTTAAATGGTTTGGTTTTGCTTGTTTGATTCTTTTTGTCATGACCGTAGGTGGTGTAGTGACCATGGGTATCATGACCAACGATATTGATTCTAATGGTGTCATTAATTCTTTCATGTCCGTGGTTAAGAAAATTCTCGATATGTCTATTGGTAGCAAACCTACTATTGATTAAAGTTTTATTTATTTAAGGAATCGATTAAGATGGTTAAAAATCTATTAGAATTGTCTACTGAAGCAGGTACTCCGGTAGTAGAAGAAGTCGATCAACCTAAACCTAAAAACGATGGTTTGTCCAAGTTAGAAAATCGAGGAAAAGCCATTCGTGAAAAAGAGTTTACGGTATTTGCTCGCATTTTGAATTTCTCACAATTGAAAAAAGCCAATCATGCTGAGATTCAAGAACAGTATATTATTCCGGTCGATAAGACGGAAGAAAACGCCGGTAAGGGTGCAATACGAGTACGTAAGATTACCTCTCGTAATGGTCGTTCGCGTTATGAACTGACTACAAAAAACAAAATGGATATCGGTGACAATATTGAAGTGACCGTACCGACTACTAAAGAGAACTTCATTCAATTTAAAGTTCTCTCTTCGGTATCTATGTTGAAGCATCGCTATACTTTTAAGATTAAAGGATCCGATAAGAAATGGGAAGTAGATGTTGTACCAGATGGTAATGGCTCTTACTACCCATGGGCACGTTGTGAGATTGAAGTCGATGATCTCAATGACAAAAATGTACCTGAGTTGCCTTTAGAAGTCGAAGAATTGATTTTACCTCCAGAATTGGGTAAACTTTCTCAAGAAGAATACGACGAGAAGACTAAACCCATTATGGATCGTTTCTTTACTTCTGGTAATCCTTATGTGAAAAATGGCGAAGAAAACTCTTTGACTGAATTGGAAGGTGAAATCGACGACGATGAACCTGAAGAGGAAGAAAAACCAGAAGAAGAAACCACTGGTAAAGAAGTCATGTCTGTCGATAACATTACCGATGAGAAAGACGTGGCCGATAAGGTAGAAACTCGCTCTGAACAAATTGTTGAGAAACGTGAAGAAACCGAAGGTCCTGAAGAAGGAGAAGAAGATGGTACCGAAGAAGGTAATACAGATTCTGAAACTGAAAATGAAGATGAAGAATCTACTGGTGAATCTGAAGAATCTGGTAACGAAGAAGTAGCTGAAGAAGTTTCTAAAGAATCTTACAACTATTTAACAAGTCTTGGGATTGACCTATCTAATGTAAAGATTTCAAAAGAAAGCTTTGACGATAAGAGTTTAGTAACTAAATTTTCAGAAATGGTTTCTAATGGACTATTTAAAAGCTTAGGGAATTTTTACGATAAGGTATTTGGTGATCCAGCTAAATCACTTAAAGGTGGTGGTAATATTACTTTCTCTAAAGTAGGATCTTCTAACGGTGGTGTTATTTTAAAGGTCCATGTCAAAGAAGAGAGATCTCCTGAGTATAAAGTGACCATGGTTCCGTATATTAAAGGAAAAGATCCTTTAGACGTAGCTATTCATCAACTAAGTAAAATACCCAGTCCAGAAAGTATTGAAGAAGTAATTAATCAATACAAGTCCAACTTGGAGTTTTATAAAGTATGGGTTAAGAACTTTAAAACACTGGCTGAAAAATACCAACAAGGTAGTGACAAATATTCTCCAGAAGATTTAGTAGACTATATTTCTTATTACGATACTGATAAGAGAATATTCGAACACCTCGTTCCTGAGTTCAAAAACCACGATTACAAAGATATCGACTTAAATGCCAAGTTTAGTAACAGGGTTCCTGTCGTTTGTAATTTTGATTCGTTCGATGATAAAATCATTTTGTCTAATGAAAAAGATTTCAAAAACAAAATGGAGTTATTTAGTAATAAATCTAGAAAATTACTAAGTCGTTATAAGGAGTTGTTAAGCACTGTAGAAAGTCTGGAATCACCTCTTAGTATTAAAAACCCAGCAAATGAATTTGTTGGTCGTGGTGATGGTGACGAATATCACGATCCAGAACTTTTATGTTTTCAGTACTACGTTAGCTTTAGACTTACTGAAATAATCGATATGTTAGAATTAACTTATGTTAAAGAGCTATATTCTTTATATGGTTTGAATTCAGATAGGTCAGTCTCTCAAGAAGGATTTGGTGCACCTGAATCTATTACTCATCCTGAAACCACTCCTGCTACCGTAGAAGTGACTCAAGGAGAATCAGACGCTCCTAGCGAAACTAAACAGAAAGTACAATACGTACCGACTCTGAATGCTTTAGCCGAGATGTCTAAATTCCAAGAAGGACATCGTGAGTTTGATGTGAAGTCTTGTGACGAATGGCAATAAGATAGCGAATACTCTCTACTCCTTAATTGGAGTAGAGAGTACTTATCTTTATTTCAGACCTATACTATTATAATGGATAAACAAATCTAATTTTGTAAAGGAATTGTTAATGGATAATGTAGCTTATCAAAAAGAACCTATAAATCCTAATGATCTTTCACCAGAATCTAAAAGAAGAATGATCTTAGGATTAGTAGAATCTTTGAAAAGTAATGAATTAGTAGAAGTTAGTGAAGATATTTCAGGAAAACCTTTTGAAGTTCGTCCTGGTATTGAATGGAGAAAGGAATACCAACTTACTAAATACGAACTCTTATTTAAAGATATTCATGAATTTGAAAGGATTTATAAGAAGGTATCTTCTATTCAGTTTCCAAAAGGTCATGAGTTTTTTGAATACGCTATCGATAGTATCAAGAATGGAAATTATCAAAACATTTCCTACTCTTTCGATATCGTAAGTGGTCCTTATAAAGAGAAGTTCGTATTTAAATTCGAACATAAACCCATCCCTGAATTTGAGATTGACATTAAAGTAAAGGAAATGTAAAATGCATGAAGTAATTAAAGAAATTAAATCTAGTCCGCTCGGATTTATCCAAGAAAAAATAGAAAAGTTAATAGAGGAATTACGTGAGAATACGGAGAATAAGAGGTATACATTCGGTGATATAGACTCCGGAGTATTCAATGGTAAAGAACAACTTCGTATACATGTCGTTACCAATAATTCAGATATTTGGAATGATATTATCAATAATCTCACTGAAATTAACGAGACAGCTATAAAAGATAAGTTAGTAGGTTATCAACAGCAACATTCTGTGAAATTCACTAAAGATAAAGAAACCAAACTTTATAAAATTATTTTAAATACAGATACGCATTCGTTACATTACTGTTTTGCTTATCGTATTAAATACTAATTTTAAAGGAATTAAATAATGCAACAAACATTAATCAACCAAATTGAAGAATTAATCGATAATCTTCATCGAAACAAAAATGACAATATGGAATTCCGTATTATTTTTGGAGATGATTATAAGAGTAATCTGATTGTTTTGTTTGAAGATGAGTTTGATAAAATCTCTAATCAATTAGAAGAATTTGAGAAACAAATGGAGATTTGCAAATTTCCAGATTCTTCTTACGCTATTTGTCATCATCCCGATGATAAAGATTGTAAACTTTATGTTTACAGTTTCCAAACCAGTGAATCACTTACAGTAGCTCGTTATTCTAAATTTGCTTTCTTAAAAGGTATTCGGAACAATAAAGTTAGTATAGATGATTACACATTGATTAAACAAGTGGAATTCTAATTTATAAAGGAAACTATTATGGGTGATTTTGAAAATCAATTTACAGCTTTTAAAGAATTTGTTAATGAACTGACAAAAACATTTAAATATGGTCGAAATAATATTGCTTTAGAAAAAGTAGAAAATGGTGAACAGTATACTTTATCTAAGAAAGTAGATTATCCGTTCGACTATCAATCTCTTAAAACTGATATCATTAAGTTCAGCAATACTAAAGCAACAGAAGATATCAACAAAGGAATCGAATCTTTTGGAATGACGGGGTATGGTGAAAGTATCGAGGTTAACTTTAATGATGAAGAAGAAATAGTAATCATCACTATCAAGGATTTAAAGGAATCGAAAATGAACGATATTGAAGAACAATACGAAAAAGCTCGTGCTTACTTATTGTCTATTATTGACAATAAGAAAAACAAAGCCATGACCAAGACACGTGAAAGTTTAGAAAATACTAGAGGTACTCGATATACTCTGTCTGAGGATAAAGAGAATACAGCTCAGTTAGAAGAATTCCATTATCCTTCTTTCAAAGAAGACATGATTGAGGAACTTGATAAACTCATGAGTGATGTAAGTGATACTGTTCAAAGACACCCTTCGGTCATTCGTGGACAAGGTATGGCTTCTAAAACAGAATCTTTTGATGTCAAGTACGACGACGAAAAAGAAACCATTGAAATTATCTTTAGACAGTACGATCCTAAAGAGAAATTCGAATTGGTAAAAAAGAATACCAAGATTGCATACAACAGCAATAATGAAGAAATCACGCTTTATCAAATTCGTGCATTAAGAGATTTTACTTGTCCTTATAAACTCAATCCAGATGGTGAATCTTTAGGTGATACTTTGATCAAAAAAGGTACTCTGGGTGGATGGGTAGAAAAAGAAGAGAATCTCTCGCATGAGGATGGGTGTTGGATCTTTGAAGAAGGCATGGTGCGAGACAATGCTCGTATAGAAGGTAATGCTCGAGTAGCCAGCCGTGCCTTAGTAAAAGACAACGCCATCGTTAGAGGTTATTCTAGTATAACAGACAGCGCCTATGTCTACGGTAATGCTGTTCTAAGTGATTGTACCAAAATGAAAGGCATGGTATCCATTGGTGGTAACTCTAGAACTAATGGTTATGTTAGTATCAATGGTAATAGTCGGATTCATGGCGATTCCATACTGGACGGACATATTTTCTTGAATGGTACAGTTGTCGTAGAAGGTGTGAAGTTGACTGGTGTTGTTCATTTGTGTGGTCAGTATCTTGTTTCTTTCGATGTTGATGGTAATAAAGGCATTGCAGCTTATCGCACTACTGAACTGATTGACGAACAAAACCCAGACTTCGATAAATATAATGTTTACGAATATCTCGTTGCTTCTACAAAAGAAGATATTTGGAGTGTTTATAATTTCCGCGGTACGGGTGAAGAGTTGATTCAGTATGTAGAAAAGAATTATCCTGTTTCTACTGAATACTATCGTAATTTAGTGGAGTACCATAAAAAGCAATATGGTTTGTAATAGATAGAAATATCTCTCCTACCCCATTAGGGTGTAGGAGAGTATTTTCTTTTTTAGTTTATTTAAGGGTATTAATTAAATAAATTACTCTTCTTTGTATTGACAACAACTATGACAGATTGCTCGATTAACTAATAACAGAAAAAGAATCTATCCGATATAAATTCTTTTTTTGATTTAAAAGGAAATAATTTAAAATGGAAGTATTAGGTTACGTTACAAAAGAAGAATTAGAAAGTACAGTAAATCAATTATTCGACCGTATCTTTATTGTTACGGTAGACTATATTCATTTAATGGACATTAATGAAATCCAAAGATATGGTACTATTTCAACAGATGATCCTGAAGACGATAAGAAGAATGCTTACGAAAGAATTACCGTAGGCATGACAATCCCACAATTAGTTGAACTCTATAAGAATCAAATACCTTTCTTCTTAACCAATAGAACCGATGACCGTACCATGTACGAGATTATCTATAAACACATTAGAGAATGGCGAGAATATGCCGAACAAACCATCTCTTTAAATGTCGTGCCTTTTGATGACTTGATGGATTTATCTGAATTCGCTTCAGCTATTTATCAGTCACGAGATCGCACGAAAGATATTGATCCTGAAATGCTACGTTTGAAAAATAGATTTGACTATATACCTACTGCTTTGGGTATTTCTGATATTCTTAAGAAAGAACCTAATAAAGATGATAAGAAACCAGAAATAGACCCGCACCGACCAGATACTGCAATACTGGATCAAATCTTTACTAATAGGAGATTATAATGTTAGAAGGCTCACCTATCACTGAAGAACTGATTAAGATATCTCATTCCAGACAAGGTTTAATAAAGTATGCTTATCGTGCATTTATCCATTTGGTAAGCAAAGATTTGACTTATCGACCTATTAAGTTACTAGGTATCGATATTGATCGAGATTACGAGCATAATCTTGGAGATGTGATTAATTGCGAGCTAGCTGTATCACCAGGAACATGGTCAGACTACGTAATGCCTGAAGTAGAGAATCTTGAGATATCTATTGTCGCTGAACCTTTAAACTTTAGATCGGAAACCATCGTTTCTAGATATAAAGCTTATTGTAAAACCATGGTAAATTTTAGAAAAACAGATGCTCGTTTACAAAATGTCAATACTGAAACCATTGATAGAATGGATATTGTAAAAGTAGAATTTCAGCTAGTGCCTTTATTAATGGAAAAACTACTTACTTTGCAGATTGGTACAAATGTAGTAAATTCCAATGTCACTGACGCGATTTCATCATTACTCATGGGAGAAGCATCTAAACTACAAGGACTAGATAATGCCGATATGTTAAAAGGCGTAGATATGGTTAAATCGGATAATGAAGTAGTATACGATAATATCCCGATACCACATGGTACCAAGCTATTAGACTTACCTAATTACATGCAAAAGAAATTATATGGTGTTTATAAGCAAGGAATGGGGCATTATATACAATCCGGTATGTGGTATGTCTATCCTAAGTCACGAACAAAAAGAGATGATGATAAGACTCGATTCATCAATATCTTTATTTCTCCTAAAGACTTTTTAAAATATACCGAGAATACCTGGACAAAAGAAGGAGAAGATCTTTATATCATTGCTTCTTTGGAAGGGGATTCTAAAGATATCTCTACTTCTGCAAATACCTTAAATAAAGGTAATGGTATCCGAGTGATGAATCCTGAGTTACAAACTACGGATGAATCAGTAAAAGTAGAAGGTAATAAAGCGATTATTTCACGTGCCAAAAACGTATCTGAAGTCATTTTGAATGAATCTAAAAATGGTATTGTTAATGCGCCATTTATTACCAAACAAAAAGATACCAATATTTACGAACAAGTCTCTCAAGTGGAAGGACGAGAAGGTAAGCTAATCGCATTGGTTTGGCAGAATAGTCAAGCTGAATTAGTGAAACCAGGTAGTGTAGTGAGAGTGCATTATACGGATTCTAACGTAAGTCAACAAGTTATGTTAGAAGGCATCGTAGTAAAAGCACATCACTACATTCATGCTACCTCAGCATCTGTAGTATCTGAACAATATTCCACCGTATCTGGTTTATTTGTCTTTGTACGAAAATAAGTATACTATCTCTCTACTCCTGTGAAAAGGAGTAGAGAGTGTATATTATTTCAAACCTATATTATTAACATGATGTAGTTAAATTCATTCTAACTTTATTAAAGGAAATCTATTATGGAAAAGAAATTTGAATTAGTAGAAGATGACACATTATCGGTACTCAATTGCGATGGCGATATTGTTAATCTTTACCGTATCCGTGCTTTGAAAGCATTCTCTTGCCCAATCAGGATGAGAAGTGAAAGCGGCACACTTGCTAATTATACTGTCAAAGAAGGTGAACTAGGTGGTTATGTAGAAAAAGAAGAAAACCTAAGTCATGAAGGTGGTTGTTGGGTTTTCAATAATGCTAGAGTGTGCGATGATTCCCGCGTTGAAGATAATGCACAAATCCATCATTCTGTTATTGTAAGTGAAGATTCTATTGTTAAAGGCAGTACTTCTTTATTAGATCGTGTTTGTGTTACCAATAGTGTTATAGATGGCTATACTAAGATTGCTAACAATTCAGTAATCAGCAATAGCCAAATAATGGGTGATAGACATATTGTTATTCTTGGACGGAGCCAAATTAGTGGTTCTACTTTAAAAGGAAAAATCTATCTGGATAGTGCTAATGTTACCGAAGCAGAAGTTTTGAATAATTTACACTTATCAGGTTTCTATCATGTTACCTTCAATACAAACAGTAATGAAGATATCGCTACTTATCGAACAACCAAAGCAATACGTCCAATGAGTAGAACAGATCAAGAACTCAATCGTTTTGGTTACGTTACCGCAGCTACTAAAGAAGACATCTGGGATATATTCCCATTCTGGGGAACAGGTGAAGAATTGATTCGGTACGTAGAAGAAAACTTTCCTTCCTCTGTTGAATACTATCGTAACCTAGTCGCATTCCATAAACAACAATATGGTTTGTAATATAAATCTATTCCAACTCATTAAAGGAAATATTTAAATGATAATTGAGAAATTGAAAAATAAACCTAAGCATACTGCCTTAAAGAAGTATTTAGAAACAGTCAATAAGGATTCACTGTTTCCAGGTGTTCATGCTCTGTACTTGTCTGAAAGAAAGACAGGTACACTGAATATCAAGATTGTCTTTAAGTGTGGTCGTTCTATTGTATTCGATCGTGAATTGAAAAAAGAATCCAATATTCACGAATTGATTCACGAGGGCATGACGACTACATTGAAACAACTCTGGCGACACGAAAGTTTTACTCGTCCAGATGGTGAGACTTTCGAGCAATACTTAGCGACCTATGCTTCTAGCTATATTGCTCCTACGTTACCTATCCATGTAAAAAACATGGATACTTTCTTTTCTAATGCAGTAGAGAATCAATATGGTTCTTCTACTAAACTCACTACTCTATAAGGAACTGTTATGTCTGATAAATCTATTCTTACTGGTGCTAAAAAACCATTGTCTTCTTTAGGCAATATCCCTGAAGAAATTGTCGATATTTTCGTGACTAAATATAAAGGTAAAGACGAGGATGAGGTAAGTTCCTATATCACTACAAAAGACAATAAATATTATTGTTATTGTTGTTTCGATATATCTGATAAGTCAATAGATGATGTCGCTCGTGATTCTCTATTTGCTTATACTAATGGGGAGCTTTATAGAAGTGAAGAAGAGTCCACTTTAGTTGGAGTACTGACCAATGCTATCTTGAATAATGAAATAGAAATTATTCAGAATGGCGAAGCAGATGTAACTCTATATTGTTAAGGAAAATGTCATGAAGAAAACTGAAACAGAATTCATTGAATGTCTCTCTAAAGACTTAGATGATCTGGTGATCAAATTTGTTCAAAATCCCGATGTCTATTTTCAAGAGTTACCTAGTGTCAATAAGTTAGACGAAGGTAATCGTCTTTTCATGAAAGTCTTGAGTTTCAAGAAACCATCAGCTTGGAATACACTCTTAGCTTATTTGAAATACATTGGATCTATGCCTGAGTATATTGAGGAATTGACTAAAGAACCTCATCCTCTTTATCCTAACTTAAATAACAACTATCGGAATGTTAAATACAGAAGTCTTAAATTAAGAGATGTTTATGGTATTACTCGTACTGTTTTTTCATTCTCCTATATCAAGAATGGTACAGAGTACATCGCTGAGTTTAACAACTACCTGATCGATAGTAAAGACTTAGAAAACTAACCCTAACTGATTAAAGGAATTATTATGGCATTACGCTACGAAGAATACGAAACTCAATTAAAAGCTTATTTTGATTATATTTTGTCTCGTGATTATCCGATTGACGAAACTAAATTAAAATTAAGACCAATTAAGACCACCAAACTTTCTTTAGCAGATTTAAAGAATGTACCAGATGGTGTTAAACATATCGCTATTATTCGTTATAATTTTAATAATGAACTTTTCGATACTACTACCAGTATTCGAACAGAGGATAGTCGTTTTATTAGTCATCACTTTGATATTAATAAAAATCCTGAAGAATTAGTGAACCTAGTTATTGAAGAAGTCAATGAAGGCAAGCTAAAACCCCAGGTTAGAGAAGATATCATTAAAGGTTTAGATCATTTTGTTGAGAATGGTCTTTTCGAATTTACGTGCACCAATAGTGATAATTTTGAATTCATCTATTACGTTTAAGGACTATTGAAAATGGAAGATAAAAAGTACGAATTAGTACCTGAAACTGTTACTAAATTCTATAACAGACCTATGTATCGCATTCGCGCCTTAAAAGACTTTTCTGACGTAAAGAAAGGTGATTTAGGCGGGTACGTAGAGTCTGGATATAATCTTAGACAATATGGCAATTGTTGGATTTATGATGATTCTATTGTAGGGTTAGGTAGTAGAATAGTTGGTAATGCTGTTGTTAAAGGACACTCTACTGTTACTAGATATTCTGAAGTTTCAGATGATGCTATTGTCGAAGGAGGTTCACATATCGGCGAATCTTCTTTTATTCTTGGTCAATCTAGAGTATTCAAATCCATGGTAATGGGTAGGTCGGCAGTTATTCGTAAATCTATCATTAATGAAGGCTGTTTAATAACTGATGGTTCGTTTATAAATAACTCAAGACTCGGTCCTAAAATCAATGTCAGTAACGGTGCGGTTATTAGATTTGATATCGAAAGTGCCGAGGATTATGTGGTATATAGTTCACCCGTATCTTACGGAAGATCTCTTACTGCTTCTACTAAGAAAGATATTTGGTCATGTGAGCCTCTTGCTGATACGGCTGAGAAACTAAGAGCTTATCTGTTTAGAGACGAAGTCCTAAAAGAAGACGACGAATACTTAAGATGGTACGATAGTATCGTCGCTTTCCACAAGAACTACTTTAATATCAAGTAAAGGAATCAATATGTCTTGGATAAATGGCGGTATGAAACATGATGTTTCAACACTTAAGGAAATCAATCCTGATGTAAATGGGGCCATCACTATGCTTTATACCGATCTTTGGGATAAAGATCATGTATGGATGTATTGTGATGTTGGTGGTAAGATTTACGAATGTATCCATCGCACCCCTATTAAAGTCAACATTGTTCACTACAAATCACTTGACCACATCAAGCCGGCTATTGCTGACTTAGATGAGAAGAAGGAATACAGATGGAGAGAAGTCACCGAAGAGCGAGAGATCGAAATTGTACGGTCTACTATTAAAGAAGGAAATCTAAAAGATTATCTTTTAATTCCTTTCGCTATTCTAGCTCTAGATTATTACTGCTAAAGAGATGCTCCTCTACCCGTAATGGGTAGAGGAGTGTTTTTCTTTTTTAGTTTCAATATTAAAGCTTTTCGTATGATAAGTTATCTATAGGAGATTTACATGATTTTTAATTTCCCCATTAAAAGCGAAAAGCAAACCATTGTACGGCCTATCGCTTTTAAAATTGTCAATGATTTAAAGAAGTATCTACAGATGAAGATCTTCGAAAATCCTGCTATTATTATTTTAGATGAGGAAGGGGTTCGTAAAGAAGTAGGCACTTCTACAGAAGAGCAAGGACAAGAAGGCATTATTGAAGCAGGTGCTGAAACCATTCAAGTTCAAATAGAAGAAGAATATGGAGAACAATCTCTTTTACAATATCAAGATTGGTCTCAAGAATTCATGCCTATCTTTTTTGAACCCAATACCCAGACACACATTACTCCTTATTATTCTCACATCACCATGAAGTTTAACATTACGTATAGAGCACAATCGAAACATGCTGCTCGTGCTTGGTTAAACTCGGTAAAGTCTAAGATGAGAATGTTTACCGATACTTTTCCTCATCATCTAGAATACCACTACATCATTGATGACAGAGCAATCTATATTCTCTCTGAAATCTACAAACTGATTAAGAAAAAGAATCCGAATATTAAACCTTTATCAGATTGGTTACAAGAACACTTCACCCATAAGTTTGGCGTCATTACCGACTCTGCAGGAGTAAACAAAAACTATGCAGTTTCTGAATCACAAACCAATATTTTAGGACATTACGATACTGATGGGATGATCGAAGAAGGTGATAAAGTAGAGAATACACCAGGGTGGATTTGTACATTCCCTTATCTAGTTCGATACATGAAACCGACTTCATTATCAATCTACTATCCTCGCGTCGTATATAATCAAGTCGTACCTGATATCCTAATGGGTACCAATGCTCAGCGAGAGGTCATGCCTAATAGTCAAGCGACTTATCCTGAAGACTATACGGTTTATACGGACTCTGCTTACCATTTAGCTAAATTCTCTTCAGAAGTCGATATGTCGGCTTGGGAACCTTATAAAGGAATAGTGGTTCCACATTGGAATGAATTCCAACCTTCCCAAGATTTCTCTATTAAAGGTACAGAGCGTTTTGTGGATCAATTAGTACTTTTCGAAGATGAAGATGATGTAGGGTGTTTACTACTTAATTTAAAAGATGAATGTAATGAATTTAAGATTGACCCTGAATTATTAGAATTCATGATTTCTGAAAAAGATTACATGTTAGACACCGGACAATCATTGTTCCAAATACTCTTGTACCAAAACGATAAGATGATGTCACGCAATGCTTTAAAAATTGATAAAAATGGTTGTATTTACTTGAATCAAAAAATTGATTTAAGACATACTTACAATATTCGTATTGCCATTTATTACGATTGGACTTATTTATCACCAGATGCCATTAATCGTCTTCGTTATTGGTTGGATAAATTAAAAATTCATCCTATGTTTAATAAATACTATTCTGATCTTTATAATCGTGTTATCGAATACTTAAAAGGTGGACGTGATAGTAATAATAATGATGACTGGGGTCGTGACTATAATCGTTGGAATATTAGTAATATTAAAACTGTACAGACTTTCTATTTGATTAACTATAGAAATGAAAGCCAGTCAGAAGGATTAGATCGTTATGCCTAAGCTAGTAAACAGTAATTATAAACCGGAACAGCATTCTCCGGTACATGAATTAATTGAAAAACCTAAGATTGTCCCACAGGATTTCAAAACAGCCATTGTAGATACGAGAGAAGAAAGACTAGACACACTAGTACAATATGCCGATGGTTCCCGTCAAAAAGTGACTTACTTTAGACAAAGACTTTCTAAGCATGATTCGGTTACTCAGTTCTCTTTAGACGCAGATGGTGTAGTACAACAGTACGAACGTATTGATGGTTTAGAAATTCTTTTACAGGGGTCTTTGGCACCTTCTCAAACGACTACTGAATTAAGAACCACAGAAATCAATGGTGAGGCTCATGTCTTACCTCCAGTGATTCCTAATAAAGGCGATGTGATGTTAATGGACATTGGTCGCAATACTTTAGGATGGTTTAACATTAATGATGTACGTCGTTTAACACATCGTCGAAATACCGTGTATGAGATTCAGTTCTCTATGGCTTACGAGATTAAAGATCAAGTCAACGATCCTCGAATGATTAACATTAATCAGAAAACCATAGAAGTCTTGAAGTACAATCATGATTACTTGAAGTCAGGACAAAGTCCTTTACTGACTCCTAAGAAAGCAGATACTTACGAATTCTTAAGAAAAGAATACGATCGTTTAGCTCGCTATTGGTTTAGAAAGTATTATCATCGATTCTACGAAACCTGTTTGGTACCGAATCAAATGACTTTGATCTACGATGGGTTTTTCATGAGAGCGATACAAAAATGGTTCTCTTCTCAGCGATATCCTGAAATGGTGCATTTCAGGGTGTATACGGATGATGAATATCCTTTGTTACACACGACTTCGATTTGGGATGCGATTACGGAAAGAGACCCGTATCTCTTAAAAGAAGCCTTTACGAAAGCTTGTGCAATTACATTAGATCACTTTACGAACGATCCTAACTTTACTTCTATTCGTTATTCTGGTTTTAGAGCAATTGTCGCCCCTTATGGCATGGCTTATTCGAATGAACTCTACATTAAGAATGATGAGATTATTGGTGATGCTTTCGCCATGATTGAAACCGTGAATCCTCGAAAATTTAAAGTGGTGAATGACACACTCTTAATCAATCAAGTATTACCGAATAGAAGCTACGTATTAAGTCAAGACTTCTATCGAGATTCTGATGATGGCCAATCCCATTTAGAATTGGAATTGAAGAAGTACTTAGAAGACAGTACTTTAGATGCAGAGATTGTTGAAGAGTTAGTGAAAGACTGTTTGAATTGGGGTGAGTTAGAGCAATACTATTACATACCGATTCTTTTGGTCTTAATGAATTACGCTGTACGTAGAATGTAAGATACCCTCTCCTACCTATAACAGGGTAGGAGAGGAATCTAATTATGTTTAAACCTATATTATTATAATGGTACAGTACTTAGATGCTTATGCATTAATCTAACTTATTTAAAGGAAAACTTTGAAATGAAAATCGATCAAGAAATTAATGGGGTTATTCGTAATAATCTTAAATTAATTATTACTGCTAAAGGAGAGACATTATCCACTATTGCTAAAAAGTTAGACATGCAATACTCAATGTTATTTAAACGATTGAGTTCTGACTATAGTCAAACTCTGGATATTACTTTCGTTATTGCTATTTGTAATATTCTCGATGTAAAACTTTCAGACGTGGTCCCGAACTTGCCGTGTAATCCGAAAAAGAGTACTAAGATTACTATTGAGTTAAAAGGATAAATCATGGCTGTATTAATATTAGACATGCGAGAAGAACTCAATGCTTTGAAGAAAGCACTGGACCGAACGATTAAACATGTAAAAGGATTAGAAGGCGTTAAGCACGAACAAAATAATAAAGTAGTATTTGACAAAAAAGAAATTCCTCATGCTGAAGAATTCTTGAGTTTTGAAAGTATTGAGGCTTGGAATACTTTGGTAGAATTGGTACAAGGACATTCAATGATTTCTGAATACTTTAAACGATCTGTTCAGAATGACTTTGATGTAGTGAAAGGTGAGCTTGTGAAAACTGGCTTACCTGAAAACAAGAATCGTAATATCTTTACGTTCCGTTTCTTTGCAGATGGCTCTGTAAGATATTACATTTTTAGTAACATGCGTATTAAAGATGAAGTAGAAACGAAAGCATTATTTTAACCCAAACTAAGTAAAGGAAGTTATTATGGAAAAGAAATTCACACTTTTAGAAAACGATACGATTCAAGTAGAAGGTCGTACTTTGTATCGCATCCAAGCTTTGAAAGATTTTGAAATACCGATTAGAAACTATATTGACGAACCAGATATTGGTAAATATTCGGTAACGAAAGGTGAACTAGGTGGTTATGTAGAAAAAGAAGAGAATCTTTCTCATGAAGGTGGATGCTGGATTCTACAAAATGCGAAAGCTTACGGTAATGCCTTGGTAAAAGACAATGCTCACTTTTACGGTTGGGCGACTATTTCTGGAGATTCTGTTATTGGTGACTACTGTCAAATGTCAGGTAGAACTGTAGCAAAGGGTCAATCTACTCTTTTAGGTTGTACCCAATTGAACAACCAAGTTATCGTTAATGACAGTACAGTAAATGGAAATATTAGCTTATATGGATTTACTACTGTACGAGAAAAATCTGAATTGACCGGAACGATTAATTTGAGTGGTTCCGTAGTAGTAAAAGGTGCTAAAATTATCGGTCCTCTGTATCTGAATGGCCCTTTTAATGTTTCATTCGATATCAGGGGTGAACAAGGTATTGCTGCTTACCGTACTACGCAACCTATAGAAACCGGTGCTCGCAAATCAGAAGACTTTGCTACCTCCACTACTCAAGACATTTGGGAATGCGATTACTTTAAAGGCACAGGTGAAGAACTCTTAGCCTTTATAGAGAAAAACTGTCCAGATTCTTTAGGTTACTATAAGAATCTAGTGGGATACCACAAGAAACAATACAACTTGTAAATTCAGTAAATGCCGGAGGTCAGATTGATGATTTATTCAATCTGACCTTCCGCAATCTAACTCAGTAAAGGAAATTGAAATGAAAGAAGATTTAAATCGACGATTCGATGAATGTTATCTTCTAGCTCTGAATGACGAAGAGCTTTTATACGAATCTATCGTAGTTCTGACTAAAGAATTCAAAGAAGGTAATATTCCGAGTGATCTTTATGTTAAGTCATTAGACATTGCTAATACTGTCGTACAAGATATTCATTCTAGGCGCACTGCCTTGCATAAACTCATTAAACAGATTCGTTATCATCTGTTTAAGATGAAAGAGTATATTGAAACCCATCATGAAGACGGGATGAATTTTGTAATTTTTATGGATGAAGCTCATGCCAAAGGCCATAGTTATTTCTTAACTAATAGCCATTATTTTATTAAAGAATGGGATAGATACGGGAAAGAACATGGGTCTTGTATTCCAGAAATTAAATCAGCAATTAGTCCATTTGAATTGGTTTTCAAAATGATTAATTTAATCATGGATATGTACGAAGCCCATGTTTATCCAGACCAAGAATTGTTGCACATTTACATGTTGACTCGTGAGGTACCAGGGATGTTAAGGAATGCTTGTGATTTAGCATCAAACATGAATCCACGAATTATTGCAGATCGATATTATGCAAAAAAATACATGAATGTGCCATCATTTATTCACCTTCGTGCTTCAGAACCACATAAATATTTTCACCAGGATTTTGAGTTTAAACAAGCTCGAGCGAATGGGTATCCAGATTTCGAATATGTAAGAGAACCAGGGATGCCTATTAATACTGGATTTGAAAACAATTTTGGTATGGAACGAAGACGTCATGTCGACTTAGTTCCTGAATCTCAGATGCATCAACTAATGACTGGTGATATTGGTCAATTCCAATCTAGCCAGTTTAACGAGACGAAGCATTTTAAATCTAAGCTTTTTGAAGCCGGACTTGGTCTTCGTACTTATCAACCAGCTGAAAGACACCCATTACAAGAAACTGGTCAAATGGGTGAAATGAGTGATAACATCAACCCGTATCCACATCCCCATCATCACCCAGAGTCACACAGTGAGGAATCCAGTGCAGCTACACCACCAGGACCTAAATTAGAACGACCCAATACAAGATGCACCAGTCCAAATTATACATTTGTACAACCCACTGTAAATAGTGCTACTGGTCGTCAACCTCGTTCAGAACGACCAACTACGGAAAATGAGGCTGGACGAATGACTCGTTCGGGTTCTGGACGACCTGTTTGCCCTGGTCATCCCAAACTCAGACAAGAGCCTTCTCAAGAAATCACTCGTAAATCTTAAAAGGAAACTATTATGGATCACCAATCTGAATACGACTTCTTTCTCAATTTAAAGAATGAGAAAGAGTTATTAAAATCTTTAATAGAGGCAACTACTAAAAAGTTGTCTGGTGAAATTCCGGAAGATAAATATCTTGTCATTCTGGATATTGCTAACCACGTTAATAAAACCATTTCTGACAAACGTCGAGTCTTAAATCTTATCTTTAAGCAAATCAGTTACCATTTGGTTAAAATGAGAGAATGGATCGAGGTTAGTTTTAACGAAGGTATGGATTTTGTTATCAGTTTTGATAAGGAATACGAAGATCTTTATAAACAATTCAGCGAAAACAACTATATGTTTCTGAATGAATGGTATCGCCATAAATCTGAATCGGGTAGTTGGAATTCAGCTAAAGTTATGCATGATACTGAATTGATCTTTAAAATGATTAATATCATTTCTGTCGAGTATCGTGGTAAACTAACACCTGACCAAAATACTACGCTTGTTTACCAGCTTTCTCAGCAGTTGATTCACTTATTGGGTGAAGTTAACTATATGGCTAATTCAATGGATGTAAGATGTATCGCTGATAGGTATTATGTCGAAGCTTATCTAGCGGGTCGTTATCGTCCTGCAGGAGGTGGATTCCAACCTAACTTCCAAAATAATCAGATGGGTCGGAATAGTTATTATCAAGCTTGTGGACCTACTAATACTGGACTTAATTCTGGTAATTTTGGAAGAAACTATCGTTAAGACATATTGAACTAAATCCCACTGCTATTTACAGTAGTGGGATTTATTTTTAATCTGTTGTCTATTAATTGATTCAACAAACTATTAAAAGGAAATTATTATGCCGTGCTATGAATATACCCCAGACGAAGATCCAAAACGTCTGAATAATCGAATCTCTGATCTGAAAGATCAAGTCAATGAAAGAACTCGTAATTACTGCGAGTTTATCAATGCTGTATACGAATCTCAAGGTATTGAAGTACTCTCTTCAGTCGTTCAACACCTGAGTAAAACCAAACCAGGTGCCATTACGGCATTCTATACTCACCAAGCTTTAGACAAGAAACACGGTCGCCCTTACTTCGATATTAAGACTTCTAGTCCTTTCTTATTAGAGAAAGTAGACAACATCGGAATCTCTAGTTTTAAAGACTATGTGGAGTTAGCCATGCGTACCGATGCGACTCGTCATTCTGATGTTTCTAGCCGTATCTTGCATTCCATGGTCGGTTTAACCGGAGAACTCTCTGAAGCTTTAGAAATCTATCGTAAATACGAACGTGATAATGTTTGTACGTCTTCTGATTACGAAGCTTATGTTTCTGAATTAGGTGATATCCTTTGGCATATTGCTTTGTATTACGATGCTACTGAAATCTTCCGTGATAAAGGTGTTGAAGATCCTTTGGATACTTTTATCCGCAAAGGTAGCTTTCTGACCTTAATGGCTGGAAAATCTAACTCAATCGTTCAGTCTGAATTACAAGAGTATGGTTTCCAATATCTCTTAAAAGACTTCAAACACAATGGACACTTGTCCAATGTACTTGATCTTCTTTTAGAGAAAGCCGCTAAAGCATTAGATGCCTTTAAGAAACACTACTTCTATAAACAAGAGTTAGATCATCGTCATGTTGTAGTGATGAGTAACTTGTGTGTGGATATCTTGAAATGGATCATCATGACGAGTTATCTTGAAACAGAAGTGGCGACTTATACACTAAAAGAAATCATGGAAGCGAACATTAAGAAACTGAAAGCTCGTTATGCTGAAAAGTTTACGATTGAAGAATCTGAAAAACGTGACTATGAAAAAGAATCTGAAGCTGCCGGTATTGCAGTGAAATGATAGACAGTACTCTCCACTCCTCACGGAGTGGAGAGTAGTTTATTTTTTTTTTGATTATAATTTATTTTAGATTATTTCAGATATATACTATTTACGTGAGATATGGATGCCTGACCACCGCAACCAATATCACTTATTCTATTCTAACTTTATAAGGAAATTTTACTATGCCAGCACGTATTCAATCCACCAAGGGACATGACTTATATACGTTTAACACAGCGCTTAAACGCAATCTTAAAAACGCCATTTACACCAATGGCAGTACCATCAAAGAAGTAGCAGAATACCTTGGTGTAAACCAAGCTGTATTTACTTCTATGTTATTAGAGGACAGACGTACCTATGTACTCTGTATTGACTTCGCTTACTTGATTTGCAAATTCTTAGGAATCACTTTAGCAGATGTGATTCCGGTAAGTGACGAATCTAAAGATGTCGTCTTCCATAAAACCATCGACGCAGAACGAGTCAAAGAACTGGAACTCAAGATCGAAATGATCCGTTCTGTCGTTGGTACTAAATAATTCTTAATCTTTTAACCTAATCTTTTAATCTAACTTTGTAAAGGAAATACATCATGAAAAAATTGTTAATCGTATTGTTGACTCTTGCCGCTATCACTGGTTGCGAGAGCAAAGAAGTAAAAGAGGCAGCTTTAGCCGCCTCTGCAGTAGGTTCTACTGCCACCGTTAAAGAAGCAGCAGCTTCTGAAACTCCACCTATGTCTGAAGAAGACCTTGGGTATGGAGATCCGGTGCCAACCAATCTTCAGAATGACGAAGAATTCAGCAACGGCTGGGAGTTTCATGGTGCCGGTAGCCGCGATCCGAACTTTTATGACGCGGTTCAAAAGTTCGGTCCTATGTGGCGATATGTAGGTAAGAATGACGACGGGGTAGAATTCGTATTAGCATATTCCTGCGGTAATGGTTCCATCGGTAGTGGCTTCATTATCGATGGTTTAGCCCTCTCTACTCATTATGCCAAGGAACACCCTTATCAGTTTGCCATTACTAATCAAGGCCAACCCATTCGTCTCGACTTTGTACCGAAACCAGAAAAGCACCCAACTTACGATCGAATAGGTAACCGTCTTGCCAATACAACCACCGCAGGTGTTGCTCGTTATTCTGATGTCAATTACAACCTAATTGGCGATATGGATATTGGTGGTATTGTTGATGACACTACTGGTAAACCGATTGTATATACCGACCCTCGTCGTTTAGTGAATGGTGAACTGGGTAATCGTTTGGCTACTCAAGGCTTGAAGTTTACCGAGATAGTAACTAACTTGGAACATTACGACCAAGTATACAAATCTTATTTGGCAGATCCAAACACTTACAATGATGAGATGCGTGGTTTATTTGAACCAAACTTTCTTAATCAGTATGTTAAAGAAAATACCCTGAGATACAAATACAATATCCCTGCAGTGATCTCTGATCCTGCTGCGGAGAAGTACTTTAAGAATGGAAATATTTGTGATTTGAATTAATCACATTTGTTCCAGAGAGGCTGTCCCTATTCAGGGACAGTCTTTCTTTTTTAATCTAAATCTAGTAAAGGAAATGAAAATGTTAAAACAAATTGTTATTGTGGAAGGTTTATCTCATTGTGGTAAAACTTCTGTGATCAATGAATTGAAAAAGAAATTAGATCACAAAGTATTGGTACTCAATACACCAAATAAAAATGACTTGGATGAAATTGAAGAATACTTCATTACTAAAGTTGATACTTTAGATCCTGAAAAAGATCGACTCAAAATAGGTCAGGTGAAATGCTTCCTACATGACTTGAAAGAAGCGAAATCTAGAATTGGACTTCACTTCCACAATATTCGTGATCGTTGTGAGAGACACAACTATCCAAAGCAATTCACTGTAGAAGATTACAAACGAATTAACACAGGTGATACAGATGTTCATTGTCTTGCATTATTCCCTAATATCAACGCTATTTTAACGGCTAAGACAATACAGCTAAATATATTAGTGGATTTGGTGAATCTATTCGATCAAGATGTAACCATCATTGTGGATCGTTTTATTGGCTCTACTTTAGTCTACAGTCCTCTTGATATTATACACATGGCTAATTATCCTAAAGACTACGAATTCCGGATTACTACATTTGGATCTGAACGTGATCTCCTAATGGGTACTTTATCCCGTATCAATACCGCGCACAATCTATTAAAGTACTTTGCTTTAACTCAAGCTCCAGTCATTCCGATTTTTATTGAATGTCCGGTAGAAGAGCGTACTCGCCGTGCTAAAGAAGTCCAAGCAAATGATGAATCTGATAAAGCATTCGATGAAATGTCACTAGAGTTAGATACCATCATGTCACGTAAATATCGTGATTACTTAGTCTTCTTTGCAGAAGATTGTGTTTGCTTCAATCCTGATGTTTATAACTTCTTTGTTATACCTTCTACAACAGTGGAAGAAACCACTAAAGATATCTTGGGTATCCTAGAGAACAAAGAGTATTATAGAGATGTCGAATCAGTATAGGTAACATCTAACTCTATGAGAAATTACATAAAGAGTACTACTATTATTGAGTACTCTTTTTTTTTGATTTATTTTAAAGACTAAAGGAAAAACCCTCAATGGAACTTTATCGTTTGATTCGAGATCTGGAAGAATTACCTAAAGACAAACTCTTGTATGATTCTATTTGTCGTCCTACTTGGTACCAATCTGAAGATGGTATGGCTGTATTAGCTGGCGCGCCCTGTCCTATCCAGACTGTAGAACAATTACTACACAGTTTGAAAACTTTAATGTTGAAAGATCTGCCTTCTCAAGACAATACTTTCCGTCGTAAAGTATACGACAATACCGAAGTATATTATAATTCTGTTAAGAATTCTGCTAGTGGTTCTCGCTTTGTTGCAGAAGAAATCAATTCTTCTACTATTAAAAGCTGGTTTAACCATTCTACCGACCATGTTAAAGTAGTCGTGGCTATTGGTGGACCTTCTTATATGCTTTCTTCTGATAAAGTAGAGGTATTGGTTAATAAGTCTTATTTTAAAGCACTAGGTTTAAAAGGCAAAGGTAATTACCTAGAAGAACTGTTAGCGATTCGTGCATTCCAATATCAAACTGAAGATGGTGAAACGGTATACTTCAATAAAGAATATTGGGGCATTAAAGATCCTATCGCTGAAGAACCTAACTACGGTAATCATTCTAAACCTATGGATGGATGTGGATGCGGCGCTCCTCGTCCTAAACCACAACCTAAGCCAAAACCTGAACCTACTTTAGTAGTTTCTAGAAACTCTGGTGGTTTTGATCAAGCTGAAGAAATCGATGATCCTAATGAACCTGGTCGTGTTATTACTCCTGTAGCAAAACCTACTCCGGCTTCTTCTATTGATACTTTACCTAATCTCGATATTTCTTTTAGCCGATAAGGGTGATTAAAATAAAATGAGAGTAAAATTAAAAAACGGTTTAACGGTTGGAGTGATCATTTTACTCGTTGGATTGGTGGTCTTCTTGACGGCTCGGTATTATATTAACGATACACGTGTTAAAACCGAGTTAAAGAACGCCAGTATTGAACGTAGTACCATTCCTACTTTAGATGCTTCTGCACCTATTCCTGTTGTTACCAGTGATGTCCCACCTCCTCCACCTCTTAATACACCACAGTTACCTAAAGAAGAGAAGCCTATTTTAATTAATGCTTCTTTTGGATTGACTAAAGAAACCAATGGTGACATCATGGTGGGTTTATACAGCACTCAGAAAACGGCTAACGGGTATCGACGTTATTTTACCTATCGTTGTAAACCAAACGGTACTTTAGTAAAATTTGACTCAGGTTCGTACTTTGCTTTTGGACGTGCTTCTGGTGTGCCTGTAAAAGACATTTTATTTGGTGGTAATTTGTATCCTGCCAATGGTGATTATAAAGCCATTATTCGGGAAATGAATAAAGCCAGTGAATTCGTTTTCAGTGTACCCAGTGGTACAACTTATATAGTGAAGATTCACAATCGTTCTACGAATGACCTGCCTTGTTTGTAATTCAATCAGAAAGATCCCTCTAGTCCCGTAAAAAGGACTAGAGGGTTTCTTCATGGTTTGCTTTTAATTTGAATGGATTACTAAAAGGAAATAAATGATGGAAATGACAACAGCTCAATCTTTAAATCTTCGTAAAGAAGAATTAAAACAACAAGGAGATCCTATTGTAAATTTAAGTGAATCTACTAGACAAGAGTTTCTAAATGTGGAAGCTTATCAATGGGTATTGGCGTTCATTGAAACGAAGTTTGGGCATAAGGCATTAGAAGAATTGGTAGATACATTAAAAGAGAAGAAACCACATTGTTATAACATCTTTTTGCAGAATCAATTATTAGCTAAGCAATTAAGTGATGTACCTTATTGGTTAGTTGATACTCGAGAGAATGGACAGTATGGTTTATTTGTCCAAAGAAGTGCTTATTTTTAATCTGAGAGGAAATGGAAATGACTACTGAAGAAATTCTGAGTTATCAAAGAGTACTTTCGATTATTTATCATGACTTAGGTAAGGATAAACTTCTTGAAGTTATTGAAACCATGAAACGTTGTGATGAACAGTCTTATCAAGTATTTTTTAAAAGTACAAGAAGAGGCTAGAAACCAACGTATCTTCAATTACATTGTTTGTGAAAATGAAGATGGTACTTCTAGAATCGTTTTAGATCGTTAATAGACTCCTCTACTCTCCTAGGAGAGTAGAGGGTTTTATGCCGTGTTTACGAGTGTTTTAATAACCCTAAATATGACGACATGTATACCATATGTTGTTTTTAAAATAATTTCTTTTCCTTGAAATCTTAAATAAGGGTTATTATATCATGTTAGTTCCTGAAACTCACAAAAAACACGCTTCTTTCAAGAGACACAAACACCACGGGAAACCGCCTCGGGACAAAAAACCGGTAGCTACTCCAGTTCCTGAAAACTATCAACCCTCGACTACTTATTTGCGAGAAGATGAATTCCCATCTAACGAATCTCGTTTAGTAAGTGAAGAGAATTTGGTATTGAATACTCAAGAAAACTTGGTAGAAGAAACTTCTAAGCTTTTAGATACCTTGGACTTGATGTATAAATTGTCTTCTCAATTACCTAAAGTGAAATTTTACAACCCAAATGAAGTCTTTGATTTAAAAGTACTCAAGTTTGGTGAGAAGATCTACACGGTTAATCTTTTAAATAAAGGACTTTTCCGTCATCTGATGGATGATGCCCCTTATACAGAAACTCAGCTTCTGGAAGTTTGTCAGATGACTACTCATCTTGCTAACTACTTAACTGCTGGTTGCATTACTCTGGATAAGGTAAACTACAAAGAAGTCTATTCTCGTATCAGTGCATTCTCGGAAGCGGTTCGTGTTAAACTGAATAACAAAGCTTACTTCTCAATTCACCATGAATTTACCGAAAAAGACGGAAAAATCATTCGTACTTTCTATTTGGTTTATTCTCGTAAGAATGTGTTTACTAAAGAGTACAATCACATTGCTGCTCGTCTCTTTAGTCTTTCATCTGTTAAGCTGTAAATTAATCGAGTATTCCTCTATTTTATAGAGGAATACTCGTATTTCTTTTTTACCGTATTTTATTTTAAAGGAACTATAATGAAACAATACTTAGAAACATTAAAAGAGATTTTGAATGAAGGTACTCGTATTGAAAATGATCGGTCAGGTACGGGTACGATTTCTTTAATCGGTACTTCTGAAAAATATCCTTTATCAAATGGGGACTTTCCTTTGATCACGACTCGTAAAGTATGGTTAAATAAAACCATCTTAGAATTGATTTGGTTCATTAAAGGGGACCCTGATGTAACTTTCTTAAATGATAACGAGGTTCCTTTCTGGGATAAATGGACAAGTAAAGAAACCAACACTATTGGGCCGATGTATCCATTGCTCTGGCGTGCTAAACCTGAAGTAATGACTTATATCACTACTCCAGAAGGACAACAGCATTATCACGATGGAATAATTTATATTGATCAAATTGGTGGTCTTCTTTCTGGTTTAAAAGAAGACATCGAAAACAATAAGTATTCTCGTCGCCATTATCTTTCTAATATTGCTTTAGGTCTTCGACCAGAGGAACACTTATCTCCTATTGATAATGTGGAATGTGGAAACATGGCTTTAGATACTTGTCATCAAGTTTTCTATGTTTCTTTACGACCTTTGAATGATAAACAAAAAGAAGAATCTATTCAATACCAGTTAGAAAGAAATAAAGCTTTTGGTATTGAGAAAGAAGTTAAACCTTTTGAACATGGTATTGAATCCATGCTGGTGATGCGTTCTAATGATGTCATGGTTGGTAAACCACATAATATCGCGCAATATGCTTTGCTGAACATTATGATAGCCAATGTACTAGGAGTACTGCCTTTATCTCATCGACATACGGTACATGATTCTCATGTCTATCTTTCTCATGTAGATCAAGCTAAAGAAATGTTGCAACGAGAACCTTTGCCTTTGCCTAAATTATATGTCCATCCTGACTTCACTATTGATGACTTTGTATCCGGAAACATTTACTTAGCGTACTTTAAACTCATTGATTATCAAAGTCACGACCCTATTTCATTCTCCTTAGAAGGTTAAGAGAGAATACTAATTATATTCATTACACTCACTACATGTAATTGTAGTGAGTGTAGTGGGTATTTTTGACTCTTATGATTTGAATTGGCATTAGATTATGTTTTCTTACTAGGTAATTTAGATGAGAAAAATACTTAAACATATTTTCCTGCAAAATAAATTAACCACGGTTCTTCTTTTTTTACTGTCTATTCTCTGCATTATCTTACTGGCTCATGTATTTTCTATACATGAAACTTCTGTAAGTGATAACGAAGCTTCGTTTGAAACCGTGAAATGGCAGAGGGTAAACAAAGAATCGGGAAGGGTTAAATATCGCCTCAGTAAAGACGATAAATTGGCTCTCATTTTAACTTGTCGGGATAAGAAGTTTACAATCAATACTTTGAGTGCAATGTCTATAGTAAGGCTATCGGATAATGGAGAGGAGAAGAATTTATCCTCTTTGGGTATCAATGGGAAACTTTGGTATGTACCCGTCATTAACGATAATCCTAACCCTACTCAGGAACAAATTCAGTTCCTGAAAGCTTTGTCCAAAGCAGATGTTGTTACCTTTAGATACAATAAGATTAATTATGTTTGGCCTACCAAAAACCAAACAGAATTATCCTATTGTGTTGACTTAAACTAAGTTCTATTGAATATATTTTATAAAACTATAGGCTCTTAAAAATGGCTGATTACAAACAATATAACTACTATGCTACTCGCACTGGTCGTGAAAACCTGAATCAGGTTTTTATGGATTGTGGTTATCCTAAAGAATACTTGGATGATATTGAGGTAGTTTCTGTACGTCCTTCTACAGACGAGCGTTATAACAGTTACAAAGATAAATTTGGTAATACTGCTGTAGAAGTTAATTACTCTGGTGAATTGGTTAAAGCCACTGGTAAATACGGCGCCGTGCACTTCTATAACCGTACACTGCCTATTCCTCATCACTGGCGTAATAAAACCATGGTATTGTTGGACACCGAATTAGAAAACTCCGACGTTACCACTTATGTTAAAAACCGTTTTGCTAAAGAAGGTTATCCTTTCATCGGTGAAAAACTGACTTATGAAATTCATGAAGGTGGTTCACTGAAATACGGTTGTAATAAAATTGACATTACTGCTCGTCGTGACTCTTATGGTTTAACAGGTACCGCTCAACTTTGTGTACAGTACTTGGCTAACCTCGATAAGAAAATGGTTAAGCTGGTCTCTACAGTTAACCCATTCTTGGTTCAAGATGACATCAGCAATAAAGGACTCTATAAAGAGCTGGCTGTAGTACCTGGTAAAACGACTAAAGAAACTGATGAGAAAATCCTGAAACGTTTCTTGGTTGAGACTTATGGTCAAAGCCGTGCTATTGCCATCTTAGAAGAAATTAAAGAAGAGAAACTGGACATCGTTCGTTCTCCTACTTTCCGTGCTGAGATCGCTAACCCTGCTAACTCTGAACAAGAAATTGAAAAAGAAGCGGCTAAGAATTACCGCTCTTCTATTCTCTATCGTTTGTCTGAAGATCAAGAAAAAGATCAATACTCTCGTATCTACGGTAACATCCGAATGATGATCGGTATCTCCGATATCTCTCGTTTGGTTGCGGATTCTGGTCGTTTTGAAATTGGTGTAGAACAAGAATCTAAATATCGTGAAAGTGGTATTAAAGTAAAATCTTTTATCCTGGCTTCTGATTCTGCAGACGGTTCTCGTTTCGATATCCAATTGGGTAAACATGACGATGCTCAAAAAGCATTTGAATCTGCTCGTTCTTTGATTCGTCGTTTCTTCGGCATGTATGCTGACATGATCGATATTGAACGAAACAGTTCTTCTGCTAATCGTCTGGAGATCTCTGTATTGCCTAACCAAATGATTTCTGATTATGTAGGTGGTGAGCTTCGTGCTTACGTTACCTTCTCTACTGAAGATGAAATCGTTCTGCCTAAGATCACTGTACGAATGAATCTGAATGGTTTTGCTGAAGTCACTACTGACCAAAACGAAGGTTTGACTTTGTCTAGCAATGGACCTTCTGTATTGGATTCAATGCGTGAGAGCTATAACGCTGCTCGTAGTCAATAAATAATTTATATTCCTTTTAAGGATTAAAAATAAAATGGCTTCTGCTGAAACTACATTACTTAATATTTTAAACAACTTTGCTCAGTTCCTGGGTGAAAAAGACAAAGGTCTTTTTGATGACTTGAATGGACGTATCGAAGCACTTCGTATCCAGATCATGGGTGGCGAAGTAGATGCTGAACTTGATACTATTCGTGAGATTGTTGCTGAACTGAAAACCCTTAAGGGTGCTCAAGGCAATACTCCTGAAGCGATCCTGACTAAGTTTACGCAAATAGAAGGTAAGATTGGTGATCTTACTCGAGAGAAAACTACTTTGTCTGCTAAAGTAGATACTATTGAATCTACTGCTAATACAGCGAAGCAAAAAGCAGAATCTTTAGAGCAATCTATTGCTAACTTGCCTGTAACGGTGGCTAAAGCGGAAGCTGCTGACACCTTGTCTAAAGCAAATAAGTCAGCAATCGAAGCTTTACAAACCAAAGTAGTAACTTTGGAAGATGCTGCAAAACAAACGGATGTATCCGAACTGACTATCGAAAAACTGAAGCAAGCTTACACTCAAGCTCGTGGTTAATCACTAACGACTAGGAAGATACGGGTAGGTACACCATTTATCTACCCGTATTATTAAGAGGTTTTATAAAATGGCCAATTCCAAATTAGCAAGCCTATTCCTAGATTTTGCGCGCTTTGTAGGTGAAAAAGATAAAGAGCTGAGTAGTCTTGCTAAATTTCTTTCTGGGAAAGGTTCACCAGAGGGGAAAATTACAGCTCCTAAAGGAACGGTATACATTGATAACGATGTAACTAACGGTGCTGCACAATGGACGAAAACGACTCCTACTGGTAATACTGGTTGGAAGGTCACTCAAGGTGACACTGGGTGGATTACCATTAGAGCCATCAGCATGGCCGATAAATCATTTATTAAATTACGACGCATTAATGACCAAATTTTTTGGTGGTTTGGTGGTAACGCTTATGACTTATTCTCATTAAGTGGTTGGCAGGATGCTAACTGGACAGGTAACCCAAACCGAGCAGTCGTACAAAGATCGCCTAATACTAAGATCTCTAGTGTGTGGCTATGTTATCCAGGGTCGAATACCATTCCAGATGGTTTCAGATCACCCAATAGTATTATTGGTCCAGTCTATAAGGACGATGTTAGTAATCCGATTGGCGTATGGAAACTAGGTGGCATCAGTGACTCTAATCAATTTAGATTAGAGTTAAATGACAATAATCTTTACAGAAACAAAATACCTAATTTACGCTTTTCTACTGTCACCTATCTAACCAATGATCCGTGGCCAACTTCGTTATAAAATTTATTATATCTAAATTAGAAGAGATATTCAATGACTCTGAAAATTAAATACGATCCTAGAATGACCGACCAGGCAAACTTTGAGGAATTGCTTAAAGACTGTGGTTATCCTGCTGGACGAATCGCTGATTTACGAGTAGCTAAGAGACCGGAACCTATCGAGACTACTCAGAGCGATCCTCGTAACACTGAGGTGTACATCGAGGTTCCTGCCGACCTTGCTAGTAAATACAGCAATGAACACCAAACCAGTGTTACTCCGGCTACAGAGGGAAATAAAGTATTCCGACATCGATATAAACGATTGGATTTCTTGTCACTTCTGACTAAAGAAATCTCTGTAGTCGATTCAGTAGTTAACTTTAACAGTGCTACTGACCAATTGGATAAAACCAATGCGTACTTGGTAGAGGCTTTTGGTTTTAATCGTCTTATTAATGCCGATGACAAAGCCAATAAATTAACCATTGCAGGTGTAGAAGGTAATGCCGTTAAATACGGTGCCAACAAAGTAAAATTTACTTTAGCAAATACATTAAGCTTTTTTAATACTACTAGTGAAGAATTAAAACTAACGATGCGAGCCAGTACACAACTGGGTAAGCAAGTTATTTTTAAAGCTTCTCTTGATGGTACAGAAGCCTCTACTGAATACACCATCCCAAAAGGTGATTACGCAGGAACGGATGCTGCCTTTACTAAATATGGTAACCCTATCAAAACGGTTTATGTTAAACTGAAAGATTTGATTACCAATCCGACTATCATCAACACTAAGTACGCTGAAAATGCTTTTGAAGATAATCCGGCGAAGAAAGAATTTCTTAAGACTAAACTGAGTACATTTAATCGACTCGGTACGGTACAGGGTACGGCGGTATATCCTGCTAAAGAGGGAATTCAAACTCCTCCAGGTTTGACTAACCTAGTTAAGTATACTCAGTCCATGGCTAGCCACACTGATGTACACGGTGATGTTAATACCTATGTTATCCCTGTTAATCCTTTAGAAGCCGCTACCTATATCTCTAAAAAAGCAGACAGTGATAATAAATTTAAGTTTAGTAAACTGGATCGCTTAAACAGTAAGCACATCGTGGTGTTCACGACTACTGAAGAGTATGCGGATAGTGACTTAGCTAAATTTGGCGAGTTCTTAAAAACGCTCACTACTGAATCTAGCTTGACTTATGCGCCTAATGGCAGCAGTCCTCGTTACCATGATGCTGTAAATACTTACACCATCACTGTGACCCCAGGTAACGATATCTTTATGAGTGACTCAATCTACATTGCTCTTGCACCTAAGAGAAGTGGAGGAACCGCTCTCCGAGAAAACATGGATGGGTACGCTGACATGGGTTCTGCAGTAACTGAGAAATCCACACTCTCTCGAGATTCAGACGGATATTCAGCCATCATCCTGAGAAGTGGTGACCCATTGCCTGAATTCTAATGATTCTCTCTTTTTTTTAATTTTATCCTTTTGAATTAGGAATTAAAATGGCTTTTGATAAAATAAAAGTTGATTTTCAAAAAACAGGTCTTGATAATGTAAAAGAACTGTTGGTAGAAGCTGGTTACCCTCGTGGTGAATTAGACAAAGTAACAATCTATACTAACAAAAAAGTAGATGAAGCTGGTAAGACTGAGTTGTATGTCGGTATTAGTGATGCTGAATTTGCTAGCCGTATGACCAATGCTGGCGTAGACGCAAGCACTGTACCTAATGCTTATAATGACGCAGCTGGCACTACCAAAGCTGGTTTTGTAAAAATCTTGCGCCACAACTACCAACGTACTGACCCAATGTCCGTTCGTGGCTTGGTTAAAGCTACTGACTCCGATGAAAATGGTAACTATGTCAACATGACCGATACTAACATCGATAAGATTGGTAATGTCGCTCGTTCTCTTACCTTGTCAGGTGGCAAGAAAGTATTCTTGGAAGAAGCTACTGTCTCTCACCCTGCTGGTCAAACCAGTGCTCAGTATGGTCTGAACCAATATGGTTATGCTTATACTGATGAAGGTGGTTACACTTTCGTTAAGAAAAATGCAGCGGCTACCGTACCTGTTCGCTTGCGTGCAGATACCACACGTGGTAACCAAGTTATCTTGTTCCCTAAAGTATTTACTACTCCTAATGCTTTGGTTGATCCTACTCGTCCGATGGCGGCTTTTGAAACCAAAAATGCCGCTCTGGACCCAGCAGCTAAATTGGCTAACATTTACTTGTCTGGTAAAACCACTAAAACCGGTGGTAACGCTAAACCTAACGAAGTATTCGGTATCAGCGTAGAGTTGGGTGATGTTACCAATATCGAAAAACTGAAAGAAGCTTACTTCTCTAAAGCTTATAGCGATGTTCCTGCTCGTCAAACTGTTGCCAAAACTTTGACTTTCAAAGCTGGTGAAGTAGTTTCTCAAGCTGCTGAGTTTGGTAGCAAACTGATTGCTACTGCTGAGAACTTGGTTAAATTTGAAACCAATGCTGACTTGAATGATAATACTTCTAAAGTAGAAGCTAACGTAGGTTTCTACGTGGTTCCGATGCGTGCCCAAGAAGTTGCTAGTATTCTGTTGAACGAGTACGAATCTCCGGTATGGAACCAACACTCTTCTATCGAACAGTCATTGGGTGACCGTGCTAAAGACGTTTCTTTCTTGTTCACCATGAAAGATCGCGACCAAAACAACGAATCTGTTGTTCCTGACGTTAATACTGAAGAAGGTCGCGCCCAAGCTAAAACAAACTTTGAAAGCTTCATCAATGAACATTTCATCGGTAGCAAAAAAGGTTTGAAACTGGTCTATCAAGATCCTGCTAACGGCGGAGTCACTTACGATAAAGACAGTATCACTTTCAAATTGGTAGCTGATACAGGTTACGAAAACTTCGTAGACGGTGCAGTATACCTGGTAGGTGAATACCAAGTCGGCAAGTTCAAAGTGAGCGAAGATCTCGATGGCTTTGGTGAAGTACAACTCTAATCTAGCAATAGATTTGTGATTTATTAACGATTAAGCTAGGTTCCTGAAGCGGGACCTAGCTTAGTTGTTGATATACTGTCCTTTATCTCTATTTGTCATTGTCCAAAAGAAAGATCACAAATGAGCACAAGAGTAGATCCTAAGATTACTCAGTCTGAAAACTTGAAAAAGTTATTGGAAAATAATGGAGTTACTAGAAGCAAAATAGAAGAAATCAAAACCTGGTCGGTTACTCCTGAAAACAAGACTGTTAATGAAAAACAACACAATACTAAACTTTCTATTGTATTAACCGAAACAACTGAAGAGCCTATTACCACTGCTTACACACGTGTAAAACCAGGTTGGGTAGGTGATGATAGTTATGTCTTTACTTACGATAACATGGTTGGCACGCCTCTTAAGAAGGATAACAGCGAGGAAGACCTGACCACTCTGACTAAAATGATTAACACCAGTACTTATTTCTCTCAAGATGAAAAGTACCCCTTCCGTGTTAGTGTTAATCAAGATTACACTCGTATCGAAGTGATTCCTCATTTAGACTCTCCTTGTTACGTTGGTAACAAAGAGTTTGGTTTAAAGATCATTACTGACCCTAGATCTGTTAAGATTTTTGAACCGGTTACTTATTTGATTTCAGCAATGGGTATTCCTGATTCAAAATGGGTAAATAGCGATAAGAAAGAATCCATTACTTTAGAATTACAGACTCCTGAAGGAGAAAGTAAAACCGTAAAAGCCTTAGTCGTTCCTTTCAAACAGCAAATCAATGGTGTTATGTATAAGATGAACTTAGGTACCGCAGAAAATATGAGGAAAGCACATTTGCTCTATACGGACGATGCTAAACCGGTACTTAAAGAAGGATACGAGTCTATTCAGTATTTAGGTCAACCATTAGGTGGTGATACTTTATCTGAAAACCAGATAGAGTCTTTGAAACTGCTTTATGCGGATACTGCTGAAGAAGGTGTAGTGACTTACAGTAATGCGAAACTGTCTAACGATAGTATTTCGGATAATAATCTTCTGTCTATTAAACATGGTATCCATGACTATGGTTTCAATATCTTGAAAACAAAAGTACAAGACATTTACTTTAACCTATTAGAGTCTGCTGAAGAAGGTGATATCATCCGTAGTATCCCAGATAGTGATAACTACGTATTAACCACTGACGCTACTTATCGTAGTCGGTTCCCAGAAGAAATGATTTTCTTTACGGCTACCACCAGCAATACTGAAAACATGCTAACCCTGGAACTTAAGAATATCCCTGATTACTCTAAAGTAACTGGCACTCGTACGGCCCTAGGTAATTACAGTGACTTCGAGCGATTAAATCAGTTCTTGCGTTTATTGCGTCAGTACATGGTCGATAAGTTGAAGAAACGAGGCATGAGTGTTACGGATATCAGTATCTTGCTCCAGTCTTATCGTGGTAATAATGCATGGGTTACTTTGACTGATCAATTTACTACCATGAATCCTGGTTATCCAGAACTGAAGAAAGAAAGCTTATTTATTGATTACAGCATTACCTTTAATACCAATAAAGGTATGCCAGTTAATGTCATTAAGCTTTTAAATAAAGAGGTTTGGAATACAGCTGAGAAACAAGAACAGTTACTGACTAATCCTAATTTCTTTAAAGAAACCTTGAAAACCTACTTGGTTAATAATTCAATCATTGAAAGCGGAACTGAGATCGAGGTTATTAATGATACTTCTGTCCGCACTACAGGTGAAATTAGCCTTACGGTTAATCGACCTATTGCACCAGAAGAAACGGCCAGTAAGGTGGTTAAGGTGACGATTGACCGATACGGCAACGGTATCGTGACAGCAATTATTCCTAAGGATGGTTACAAGGATTATAAAGTATTCCAATACGAAAAAATCCTGGCTCACGAATTACTTCCTGATGAAAGGACTATTAACAATGTAGATAAATCTGTTTACAGTGCTGAAGCCCTTAAGAACGCTAATCTTGAAG
>ERZ772977.120-NODE-120-length-63646-cov-7.938560_pt1 | contig 63646 bp, 40 predicted proteins | sample MGYA00511131_ERZ772977 | MGnify/ENA primary metagenome ERZ772977 (study PRJEB29015, sample SAMEA2737935) | human oral metagenome | biome: human oral; feature: human-associated habitat; material: dental | place: China | collected 2151 ...
GCAAAAGAAAATCAAGGCATCAGGGATGCCAGCCAATTTTTGCCGGGTACATCATTGGAGAGGTCGGTTTTTGTGTCACGTACCAGGCAAACTTCCCTGCCTCGGCAGAGGCTGCCAGCCAAGTTTGCCTCCTCTTTTTCGATTGTTGTTTTTAGCTCATCCATTTTCTTATGTCTCAGTTCCTTATTTTCCTCCGGAAAGAGTTCATTCAGATGTTCCGTGATGTGCGCACCTTGATGATTCTTTTCGGATTGCCCATCACACTCGTTGTCTTGCTCGGCTTTGCCCTGACGAACGAGATCAAAGACGCACGGATCGTCGTCTGCGACTACGCTCACGACACCTATTCCCGACAGATCGTCCAACTGCTCGCGGCCAACCCCAATTTTATTGTAGAGGAGTCCCTCATGAGCCACGAAGAGATAGACCGAGCCTTTCGGAGTGGGCGCGTGAAGCTCGCCGTGGTCTTCCCAGCCGGATTCCGTGACCAACTGCTGCACACTCGGCGGGCGGAACTTCAAATTGTGGCCGATGCCTCCGACCCGAACACGGCTGATTTATTGACGGGGTACGTCGAGAGCGTCGTCCGCGGCTATGCCATGAGCTTACAGTCCGAGCGCGCGCCCGCGCCGCCCCCGCTGATCGACCTCGATGTGCGCGCGCTGTACAATCCGGAGCTTCGTTCGGCGGTGAACTTCGTCCCCGGGGTCATTGCGTTCGTTCTGATGATGATTAGTGTGCTGATGACGTCCGTTTCGATCGTTCGTGAGAAGGAATATGGCACCATGGAGGTCTTGCTCGTCTCTCCCATCGCCCCGATGACCCTCATCCTGTCCAAATTGACCCCTTATCTCGTCTTATCGCTCGTCAACTTGGCCATGATTCTCACTCTTAGCGCCACCGTGCTCCGTGTCCCCATCGCGGGAAGCCTTCCGCTGCTCATAGCAGAGAGTCTGCTGTTCATTTTGACGGCTCTCTCCCTCGGATTACTCATCTCCAGCTCCGTGCGCACCCAGCAAGCCGCCATTTTATCCTCCCTCATCGGCCTCATGGTGCCTACAATGCTTTTTACAGGCTTCGTCTTTCCGATCGAAAACATGCCTCTGCCCTTACAGCTCTTTGCCAACGTCGTGCCTTCGCGCTGGTTCTATGTCATAGTCAAAAACGTGATGATCAAAGGCACTGGTTTCGCCGCCGTATGGCCTGAAACGCTCATTTTGGCCACTACTACGCTCGTATTACTCCTCGCCGGCTACAAAAAATTCAATCTTCGACTCTCATGAGAACCCTCTTTTTCCTGCTTCAGAAGGAATTTATCCGAATCTTCCGCAACCGCACGCTCCTCCCCCTCATCTTTTCGATGCCTTTCGTCCAACTCATCGTCCTGCCCTGGGCCGCAGATTATGAGATCAAGCATCTCGACATCGCAATCGTAGATGCAGATCATTCGAGCACCTCACGGCGCCTCACGGAGAAGCTCACAGCGTCAGGATACTTCCGCCTCACCGATTTCCCGGCCACCTACGACGATGCCGTCCCCCTCATCGAAAACGATCGGGCTGACATGATCCTCGAGATCCCCCGCCATTTCGAGCGCGACCTCTCCTCCGGCCGTGGATGCCAGCTCTTCACCGCCGTGAACGCCATCAACGGCGTTAAAGCCGGTCTCGGCAGCGCCTATCTGACTCGTGTCGTCGCCTCTTTCGCCGACGATCTCCGGCTTGAGCACCGCCCCGAAGTAAGCGTCGCCTCCACGCCCGTGATAGCCACCTCCTCCCTCCGCCGATTCAATCCCGCAGGCAATTATCGCCACTTCATGGTGCCAGCCATCCTCACCCTGCTCGTGACGATGATCTCCACCTACATGTGTGCCCTCAATCTGGTCAGCGAGAAGGAAGCCGGCACGATAGAGCAGATGAACGTCACCCCCGTAGGCAAGTCCATCTTCTTACTCTCCAAGACCATCCCCTTTCTGGCCATTGGTCTCTTCATTTTTACCGTCGGACTTTTCGCCATCGCCCGCCCTCTCTACGGCATTGTCCCCGTCGGTAACGTCGCCCTGCTCTACCTTTATCTTATTGTCTATCTCATCGCCATGCTTGGCCTAGGCCTGCTCATTGCCACCTCCTGCGAGACCCAGCAACAGGTCATGTTCATCACATTTTTCTTCATGATGATCTTCATCTTGATGAGCGGACTCTTTACCCCTGTCGAAAGTATGCCCGCTTGGGCACGCGCCATCGCACGAGCTAACCCCGTGACGTATTTTATGGAGGTCTGTCGAATGATTATCCTCAAAGGCAGTGGCTGGAGCGACATCCGCAGACATTTAATGATCACCATCGGCTTCGCCACCCTCTTCCATCTCTCTGCCATCCTCAATTATCGCAAGACAACGTAACTCCTCGATAGTGAGAAGAGTCCGATTGGCTCGCCTCACCCCTTCCCACCGCCCGATAAGCCATCCCCGTCTCCATCCCCACCGAATGCCACTACCTTTGCAGGGACAGAATACGACACGATCATGGATACAACGACGATACAGTCTCCGCCCCGCCCGCGCCTGCCCCTCGATACCCCCCATCGACCGCCGGCCGATTCGCCGCACCCGCATCCCACTTCGATGCACCCTTTCGCCGCGCCCCCTCTTCGCCTTCATCACGCCTCACCCTCCCCCAACGCGCTCATGGCGGGGCTATGAAAAGGAGACACATACAGATCTATGGCGATTACTTCACTGACTTCTTTGAAAAACAGAACGAACAAGTCAGGTTGAAGATCTTGAAGGTCCTCGAGATCATCGAGACCATAGATCGTATCCCTGAAACTTATCTAAAGCACCTGCGTGACGGACTGTTTGAGATACGTATCCAACTTGGAAGCAGTACTTTCCGGATCTTTTGCTTCTTCGACAATGGCAGACTCATCATCCTCTTGGGTGGGTTCCAAAAGAAAACGCAAAAGACCCCCGCAAAAGAGCTGGAGCGCGCACTACGACTCATGAAGATCTATCATAACGAAAAGGAGAACAAACAAGAATGAAGTTGCAAACACTAGACGAATTGAAAGATAGGTTCTACGGCCCGAAAGGTTGTGAGAAACGTGATCAATTAGATCGTGAATTGGACGTTTTGAGGATAGGAATCCTTATTCGGAACGCCCGCAAGGAGTCTAAATTGACTCAAGCCGAGCTGGCTGAGCGCATTGGTAAGAAGCGAGCCTTCATTTCCCGTGTGGAAAACGATGGTTCTAACCTCACCATTGCCACTCTGCTGGATATTGTAGAAAAAGGATTGGGCAAGAAGCTCTCTTTCGATATTCAGTAATCCCCTCACCCCCTCCCATCATGCTCCACGGCCACGGCGACGACCTACACCATTGCGGACAGACCATCCGCGCCAACTTCAGTTCGAACATCTTTGCTACAACCGACCTCTCGGCGTTGCAGCAACACCTCTCGGCACATCTTAGCGTCATCGGCCACTACCCCGAACCCGAACCCTATGCGTTAGAGAGTCTCTGGGCCGACTCCCTCGGGCTACTCCCCGCAGAAATATGCGTCACCAACGGCGCCACCGAGGCCATCTATCTCACCGCACAGGCCTTCCGCGGCGCCACGAGCTACATCCGACAGCCGACCTTCAGCGAATATGCCGACGCCTGCCGCATGCACGGCCATAGCGTCCGCTCCCTCTTCACCGACGACGCTATCGATGACACGCCCGACCTCGTCTGGCTCTGCAATCCGAACAACCCGACAGGTGAGGTCCGCGACCGGCACACGTTGCTCCGACTCATCGACGCTCACCCCTCCGTCTGCTTCGTCATCGACGAGAGCTATGGTGCATTTACCCGCCAACCGTTGCCAACCGCAGCAGAAATGGCCGAACGGAGCAACGTGATCGTCATCCGGTCGGCCACGAAACGTCACGCCGTCCCCGGTCTACGGCTCGGATGCCTCACTGCATCGGCCGAGATGATCGATCGAATCCGCGTGCAACGCATGCCGTGGTCTGTGAATGCGCTGGCCGTAGAAGCGGGGAAGTTCTTTCTCCGTGAGAATCCTCCTCTGCAACCGTCGATCGATGATCTCTTAGCCGAGCGAGACCGACTCATGGCCGCGCTGGCAGATCTCAAGATCGCCGACCTCTGGCCGACAGAAACGCACTTCTTCCTCGCCCGACTGCGTATGGGTACAGCCGCGGCGCTGAAGCATTATCTCATACAGGAGCACGGCCTGCTCATCCGTGATGCGTCCAACTTTGAAGGCCTCGATGCCTCCTTCGTGCGCATCGCCACACAAAGTCGTGCCGATAACGATCTACTGATACAAACATTATCCCTATGGAAGCATACTTACTTTTCTTGATCCCGCTACTGGGCGGGTGGTTATTAGATAAGCTCCTCGGTGATCCGCGCTGGATGCCGCATCCCATTGTCCTCTTCGGGCGACTGATCGCGTGGGGCGACACATGGCTGAACCGCGGAAGACATCGCACGTTGAAAGGCGGTCTGCTGGCAATCGTGTTAATCGTCGGAACGTTCGCTGCCACATGGGCGCTAATTGTTGCCGGCTATCGCTACGGCGGACGCTGGGGCATTGTGGTGCCGACACTGCTTGTTTGGCTCGGTTTAGCGGGGCGGACATTGCTGCACGAGGTGCGCGAAGTGTTTTACGCTTGCAGCCGATCGACGAACGAAGGTCGGAGGCAGGTTGCCCGCATCGTAGGACGCGACACAAGTCAGCTCTCGGCCCGTGAAGTGCGTGCGGCGGCGCTCGAAACATTGGCTGAGAACCTCAGCGACGGTGTAGTTGCACCACTCTTTTGGTACGCCTTCCTCGGTGTGCCCGGCATGATGGCGTATAAGATGATCAACACGCTCGACTCGATGATTGGCTATCGCAACGCACGCTATCTGCGCTTCGGACGTATCGCTGCACGCATCGACGACGTGGCCAACTACATCCCCGCCCGATTGACTGCCTACCTCATGTTGGCCGTCAGCGGTCGGCGATCGCTCATTCCCTTCGTGCGACGCTATGGGCGTTGCCACAAGAGTCCGAACTCGGGCTATCCGGAGGCTGCGCTGGCAGGCATTCTCGATTGCCGATTCGGCGGCACGCACACCTACTTCGGCCAACCTGTGGAAAAGCCTTACATCGGCACCAACCCCCGACCGCTGACGATGGACGACTATCGCAACTCGGCCTTCGTGGCTCATCGCACCGAGGCGATGGCCGTCATGCTGACTGCGATAGCTGGCATAGCCTACCTCTTCTTCATCATCCCGTAGATCTGCGCCATGTCCACGTGGCGGCGCACATGATCGGCCAGGCGGTCGTATTGCTCCTCTTTGAAGGCGGCGTAATCGAACGTGCGGCGCGTATCAATGCGGCCGATGACGGGGCGCAGCAGGCAATCGATGGCCGGAGCGTTGTCGAGTATGCCGTGGATGTATGATCCCATGCAACGCTCGCCCACGCGCCAACCCGTATCGACACCATCGCCCTCAGTCAGCGGAAGCACATCTGATGCGCCAGCCTCGAGGCGCGTTTCCCCCATATGAATCTCATAGCCGCGACACATACGCGGATCATGGACCATGCGGAAACTAACCTGCCGCGTGGTCTTTTCTTTTGTCAGGCGGGTGGTGACGGGCAGGAGCCCAAGGCCGGGCAGACGCTCGATGTCGCCCTCCACGTGATCCGGGTCGCAGACTTCGCGCCCCATCATTTGGTAGCCGCCACAGATACCCATCACCACGGCGCCGTCTCGGTAGGCACGCTGGATGGCTCCGGCCGCACCGTTGCGACGCAGATCAGAGAGATCGTCGAGCGTGTTCTTCGAGCCGGGCAGCAGGATGATGTCCGCCTTGCGCAGCTCCTCGGTGTTGTTGGTGTAAAAAAGGTGCACCCGCTCGTCACGCTCTAGGACGTCGAAGTCCGTAAAGTTGCTCATGTGGCGAAGCAGCACAACGGCCACGTTGATGCGCCCCTCGGCGGCCTCGCGCTGCTTGGTGCGGAGCGTGACGCTGTCCTCCTCCTCAATATATATATCGGTGAAGTGCGGCACGACGCCAACGACAGGCACACCGCAAAGCTCCTCGATCATCCGACGACCGCTGTCGAAGAGGCTCATATCGCCGCGGAACTTGTTGATGAGTACGCCGCGGATGCGCTGCCTGTCCTCCGGAGTTTGGAGCATGATGGAGCCATAGACGGAGGCAAAGACGCCGCCCCGATCGATGTCGGCCACCAGCAAGACGGAAGCGTCAGCGTAGCGCGCCATGGGGAGGTTGACGAGGTCTACGTCGCGAAGGTTCAGCTCAGAGATGCTGCCTGCACCCTCCATGACGATGGGGTTGTAACGCGCAGCCAGTCGGTCGAAAGCGGCATGCACCTCACGCTCCAATTCGGCGCGGCCTTCGCGTCGGAAGTAGGCCGAGGCGTGTTGGTTGCCCGTCGGACGACCGTGCAGGACGACCTGCGAGGTGCTGTCGCCCGAAGGCTTGAGCAGGAGCGGATTCATGTCCGTATGGCAGGGCACGCCAGCGGCTTCGGCTTGCACCGCCTGCGCGCGGCCCAGCTCGAGACCGTCGGCGGTGACGAAGGAGTTCAGCGCCATGTTTTGCGCCTTGAAGGGCGCGGGATGGTAGCCATCCTGGAGGAAGATGCGACAGAGCGCGGCGGCGATCACGCTCTTGCCGACGTCGCTGCCCGTACCCGCGAGCATGATGGGGCGGAGGGGGGAGTTCATTGGATTCATATAACGGTGAAGCGTTTTGATGCGGGCAAAGGTAGAGAACCGCCGTGCCCACGCCATCGGCCTCCGATTATCTCTGCCCCATTCTCCGGTAAAGAAAGTCTTCGGTACATCATCCCATATCCATGATTTACGATCAACCACCGGGGTAATTTTCTGTTTCTACATTGCAGAAAGAAAAACAACTGCAACGATTTACCCCATTTCATATGACGAAAAACAAATTACATAGGTACTTTATCGCAATGCAAATGATCTGCGACAACTTATCAGAGTAATTTATTGCCATGCAAATGATTTTCGATAAATGACTCAAGTAATTTATTACCATGCAAGCGATTTGCGATAAATGACCCAAGTAATTTATTACCATGCAAATGATTTGCGACAAATTACCAAAGTAATTTATTGCCATGCAAATGATTTGCAATAAATTACCAAAGTAATTTATTACAATGCAAGTGATATGCAACAAATGACCAAAGTAATTTATTACCATGCAGATGCTTTACAATAAATAACTCGAGTAATTCATTACCATGCAAGTGATTTGCGATAAATGACCCAAGTAATTTATCATCATGCAAGTGATTTGCGAAAAATGACCGCAGACGAAATTCTCCGGAAAAATGTTTCCGAATCTTGACTCAGTTGGGCGTCGAGCCGAAAACGTGGCGAGAGGCTCTCGCGGAGGCGATGAGGCGAAAACTGACTGCAGACGAACTTACAAACGCCCAGACCGTCACCTTGCACCCGACTTCCATCGTTCGAAAAGGCCTCTATCTTTGCAGCCTCAATTTTTGAGATTCAGAGAGTAATAACAAGAATGGTCTAACTTTTTAAGCAAACAGAGTACTCACTTTTTAAGATGGAAAATTTGAAAGACATTGTCCCCGATGAGAGCTTCAACTGGGATTCGTATGAAAAAGGCGATTCAACACCGAACGTCAATCGGGACGAACTCGTCAAGACGTACGACGAGACATTGGGAGCCATGAAGGACAAGGAAGTAGTGATGGGCACCGTCACAGCGATGAACAAGCGCGAAGTGGTGGTCAACATCGGCTACAAATCGGACGGCATCGTGCCCATGTCTGAATTCCGCTACAACCCCGATCTCAAGGTCGGCGATGAGGTGGAAGTCTACGTTGAGAATCAAGAAGACAGAAAGGGTCAGCTGATCCTCTCGCACAAGAAGGCCCGCTCGGCCCGCTCTTGGGAACGCATCACGGACGCTTTCGAGCGCGACGAGGTGCTCAAGGGCTATGTGCGCGGACGGACAAAGGGCGGCATGATCGTAGACATCTACGGCATCGACACCTTCCTTCCGGGCTCGCAGATCGATGTGAAGCCGATCCGCGATTACGATGTGTTCGTCGGCAAAACGATGGAGTTCAAGGTCGTCAAGATCAACAAGGAATACCGCAACGTGGTGGTTTCGCACAAGGCCCTCATCGAGGCCGAGCTGGAACAGCAGAAGCGCGAGATCATTTCTCGACTGGAGAAGGGCCAAGTGCTCGAGGGTACGGTCAAGAACATCACCTCGTACGGCGTCTTCGTCGACTTGGGCGGTGTGGACGGTCTGGTGCACATCACGGACCTGTCTTGGGGACGCGTATCGCACCCGGACGAGGTGGTGCACATCGATCAGAAGCTCAACGTCGTGATCCTCGACTTCGACGACGAGAAGAAGCGCATTGCCCTCGGCCTGAAGCAGCTTACGCCGCACCCGTGGGATGCCCTCGACCCGAACCTCAAGGTGGGCGACCATGTGAAGGGCAAAGTGGTGGTGATGGCCGACTATGGCGCATTCTTGGAGATCGCTCCGGGCGTCGAGGGGCTGATCCACGTCTCGGAGATGAGCTGGACGCAACACCTGCGCAGCGCTCAAGACTTCATGAAGGTAGGCGACGAGGTGGAAGCTGTCGTCCTGACGCTCGACCGCGAAGACCGCAAGATGTCGCTCGGTGTGAAGCAGCTCCGCGAAGATCCGTGGGAGAAGATCGAGATCAAGTATCCGGTCGGATCGAAGCACACGGCTCGCGTACGCAACTTCACCAACTTCGGTGTCTTTGTGGAGATCGAAGAGGGCGTAGACGGATTGATCCACATCTCCGACCTCTCCTGGACGAAGAAGATCAAGCACCCGAGCGAGTTCACACAGATCGGCGCCAACATCGACGTACAGGTGCTCGAGATCGACAAGGAGAACCGTCGCCTCAGCCTCGGCCACAAGCAGCTGGAGGAGAACCCGTGGGATGTGTTCGAGACGATCTTCACCGTTGGCTCCGTGCATGACGGCACGATCATCGAAATGCTGGACAAGGGCGCCGTGGTATCGCTGCCCTACGGTGTGGAAGGTTTCGCTACCCCGCGCCATCTGACCAAGCAGGACGGATCGCCGGCTAAGCTCGACGAGAAGCTGCCCTTCAAGGTGATCGAGTTCAACAAGGATGCGAAGCGAATCATCCTCTCGCACAGCCGCACCTTCGAGGACGAGCAGCGCAGCGCACGTGCAGCTGAGCGTCGTGCCCGTAACAACAGCAACAGTGGCGGCGGCAACAACGGTGGCGGCGGTCACCATGCTCCGGCACCCGAGATGGCAAACGCACCCGTGATCGAAAAGACCACACTGGGCGACATCGAGGAGCTGGCTGCACTGAAAGAGAAGCTGGAGAACGGCGAGGCATAATCCGACACGGATAGGCCCCCTCGGTCTTCACTCATCGCACACGAAAAAGAGGGACGCGGATCAATCAGATCTGCGCCCCTCTTTCATTTTCCCCTCACCGAGAGCGGGAAGGTTGGCCCGGTAAGTACAGGCAATCAATCCGTGCCGCGGAGCAGGAAGTCGGACACGACGGCCATGGCCTCGTGCGCGACATCGGTGTCGGCGAAGAGTCCGCAGTGGCAGCCGAGGTCGACAACACGCGACATCTCCATGAACGGCACCACACGCCGCGCATGCTTCACCACCTCATCGCCCGGGAAGAGGCAGTCCGACTTGCAAGCCACGATGCCGACCGGTGCACGGAACTTATCCAGGCTTTTCTTCTTCACCTCGCGCCACTCCTCGGGCTCGGGTCGGAGATAGAGATAAATAAGGCGTGCCATCTCAAGCAAATCGGGGGCTTCAAAGTTCAGGGCAGGCTCTAAGGCGCGTTGTACGTCCTGATCGGTGAGCTGCAGACGGTCCAGATCGGGCGTTCGGGCGCTGAGCAGACGATCGGTGCGCGCCAGCGACGTGGAGGCGAACCCAGCGGGCTGCACCAACATGAGTCGGCTGACGCTCAGCACGGCCGTCTCACAGAGCTGCAGCGCAATGCGTGCCCCCTGCGACCAAGCCAGAACGGTGCATCCACGCAGCCCCAGCGCCTCCATCACTTGCAGCGCCCATCGCCCATACTCCCCCTTCGAGGCGCTCAGTCGGCGCCCCAGGCTGAAGCCGACAGCCCCAGGCACATCGGGCACAAGAAGGCGCACCCGCTCCAGATCCAGCCCCTCGATGAAAGGGCGCATAGCCAGCGGGCCAGTGAGGTATTCGCCATGAAAACAAAGGATGGGCGTAGCGTCGTGTCGCCCATAAGTCACAACGTGCGTATCGCCCAGCTCCGTAGCCACCATGCATTCGGAGAGAGGCACGTCGAGCTCGGCCAGGTGTCGGCGGTATAAATCGTGTATAAGTCGGCGTCCGCCCGCCGACCGATAGATGTCATCCATAATCAGTGAAAAATGAGAAACTAAAAACGGGCTGTCACCCCGCGTGGGGAGTCAGCGGCGCAAATATAGACGCAGTGGGGAGCTCCGGTGGGGTGAAGTTTTTCGCCTCCACCTGCCTGCTCCACCCGCGTTTTGGGTCGGAGAGGTTTAGAACCTCTCCGGAGACGTTCCAAACCTCACACGAGAGGTTCGGAACCTGTCGTGAGACGTTTTTTACTTCACGCGAGACGTTTTTCACCTCACGCGAGAGGTTCAGAACTTGTCGGGAGACGTTTTTTACCTCTCACGACACATAAAAAACTCTCGCAAGAGGTTTGAAACCTGTCGCGAGAGGTTCGGAACGTCTCAGGCGGTTTTAGACCTGAAAAACAGCGGGTATTACGATCACTTCCCCGCATAGAGGCGCTCACGCAACTCGGCAATCTTGGGGTCGGAGATATAATCGTCGTACTCGATCATCTTGTCGATGTTGCCGTTCGGGGTAAGCTCGATGACGCGGTTGGCGACCGTCTGGATGAACTCGTGGTCGTGGCTGGAGAAGAGCACATTGCCTTTGTAGTTCACCAGCGTGTTGTTAAAGGCCTGAATCGACTCGAGGTCAAGGTGGTTTGTGGGCGTGTCGAGGATAAGCGTGTTGGCGTCGCGGAGCATCATGCGCGAGATCATGCAGCGCATCTTCTCGCCGCCGGAGAGGACGCTCACCTTCTTCATTAGCTCCTCGCCGGTGAAGAGCATGCGGCCGAGGAAGCCTTTGAGGAAGACCTCGTTCGTGTCCTTGGCGAACTGCCCGAGCCACTCCAGGAGGTTGTAGTCGGAGTTGAAATAGCGCGCATTGTCGAGCGGCAGGTAGGCCGTGGTGATCGTCTGCCCCCAGCGGAAGGTGCCTGCGTCAGGCTCCTCCTCGCCGTTGATGATCTGGAAAAGGGCCGTCATGGCGCGCGGGTCACGACTGATGAAGACGATCTTGTCGTCTTTCTCCACGTTGAAATTCAGGTCATGGAAGAGCGTGTGCCCGTCGATTGTTTTCGTCAGACCGCTGACTTCCAGGATTTGGTTGCCCGGCTCGCGAGCGGGATTGAAAAGGATGCCCGGGTAACGACGCGACGAGGGTTGGATCTCCTCGATGTTGAGCTTCTCGAGCATCTTCTTGCGGCTTGTGGTCTGCTTCGACTTGGCCACGTTGGCGCTAAATCGGCGGATAAACTCCTCCAGCTCCTTCTTCTTCTCCTCGGCCTTCTTGTTCTGCTGTTGTTGCTGGCGGAGGGCCAATTGGCTCGACTCGTACCAGAAGCTGTAGTTGCCGGCGAAGAGTTTGAGTTTCCCAAAGTCGATGTCCACGGTGTGGGTGCAGACAGCGTCGAGGAAGTGGCGGTCGTGGCTGACGACAAGCACCGTGTGTTCGAAGTTGGCCAGGTAGTTCTCGAGCCAGGATACGGTCTCCAGGTCGAGGTCGTTCGTAGGCTCATCGAGTAGCAAGTTGTCCGGCTTACCGAAGAGCGCCCTGGCCAACAGCACACGCACTTTCTGCTTACCGCTCAGGTCACGCATCATCTTCGCGTGCAGCGCCTCCTCAATGCCCAGCCCACTGAGCAGTGCCGCCGCATCGCTCTCGGCGTTCCAGCCCTCCATCTCGGCAAACTTCTCCTCCAGTTCCGAGGCGCGAATACCGTCGGCGTCGGTAAAGTCCTCCTTGGCGTAGAGCGCATTCTTTTCGCTCATCACAGCCCAGAGCTGCGTGTGGCCCATGAGGACGGTGTCGAGCACCGTGTAATCGTCGAAGGCAAAGTGATCCTGCGCCAAGACCGAGAGTCGCTCGCCGGGGCCCATGCTGATCGTGCCACGCGTCGGGTCGAGGTCGCCACTGATGGCGCGCAGGAAGGTGGATTTACCGGCACCGTTGGCACCGATGATGCCGTAACAGTTGCCGGGCAAAAACTTGAGATTGACGTCTTGAAAGAGGATCCGCTTTCCGAATCGGATGTCCAAACCACTAACTATAATCATGATTTCTTCGTGTGATATATGCTTTAATAATACGCGGGCAAAGGTACAGCAAGAAGGTGGGGGGCGGGAGGCGGCATACAGCTTTCTTCTACCTATTCCTTGCTTAGAAAGAATGCGGTTCTATCTTTGCCGACGATTTAACGAAGAGATCATGGGTCGATTTTACGCATACGGTTATTTTTTCTTTTACCTCGACAGCGAAGTAAAGGCAGGATCCGGTGCACGTAAGTAGAAGAGACTTTTATGAAGGAAATAGAGAGAGATCCTGCCATTGTAAATGGTGGGATCTTTTCTTTTTCTAGGGTTCCCCATTCGCAAAAAAGGAGGATCGACCGGATATAAACGACGAACAAAAAGGAATGAAGAAGAAAGTAGCCATACAAGGCATAGCGGGGTCGTATCACGACGTGGCGGCGCAACGCTATTTTGAAGGCGAGGCCGTGGAGCCAGTGCCCTGCGACACGTTTCGCGAAGTGATCGAACACGTATCCGCCGGCACCGTCGGGATGATGGCCATCGAGAATACCATCGCCGGCAGTCTGCTGCAAAACCACGAGCTGATCCGCGAGGGTAATTGCCGCATTGTGGGGGAGTATAAACTGCGCATCATGCACTCCTTCGCCGCGCTGCCAGGCACGCGGGCGGAGGACATCACCGAGGTCAATTCGCACCCCATCGCGCTGATGCAGTGTCGCGACTTCCTGGACACACTGCCGGGCGCCAAGCTCGTAGAGTGTGACGACACGGCCGGCAGCGCCCGTTGGGTGGCTGAGAAACAAATGCACGGTCACGGCGTGATCTGCGCCCGACGTGCGGCCGAGATGTACGGCTTAGAGGTATTGGCCGAGGGTGTGGAAACGAACAAACGCAACTACACGCGCTTCCTCGTCATCGCCCGCCCCGACCTGGCCGAACACATGCAGCAAGACGCGGTGAGAAACAAGGCGTCGCTCGTCTTCGCCCTGCCGCACACCTCCGGAAGCCTCTCGAAAGTGCTCACCATCCTCTCGTTTTACGACATGAACCTCTCCAAGATCCAGTCGCTACCCATCATCGGACGCGAGTGGGAGTACATGTTTTACGTCAACCTCACCTTCGAGGATTACACGCGCTATCGGCAAGCCTTGGAGGCCATCATCCCACTGACTAACGACTTGAAAATACTGGGCGAATATGAACAAGGAAAACAAAGCATTTAGCGTACGGCCGGCCCACCGCGTCGGCACGGTGCAGGAGTATTACTTCTCCAAGAAACTGAAGGAAGTGGCGGCCATGAATGCCGCCGGTAAACACGTGATCAGCCTCGGCATAGGCAGCCCCGACCTGCCTCCGTCGGAGGTAGCCGTCGAGACGTTCCAGCGCGAGGTGGCACGCCCCGATGTGCACGGCTATCAGCCCTACACGGGTATGCCCGAGCTGCGTCGAGGCTACGCGGCGTGGTACGAACAATGGTATGGCGTCACGCTGGATGCGGACCGCGAGGTGCTGCCGCTCATCGGGTCGAAAGAGGGCATCCTGCACGTCTCTATGGCCTTCCTCAACCCCGGCGAAGGCGTCTTGGTGCCCAACCCGGGATACCCGACTTATAGCTCGGTGAGCCGTCTGGTAGGTGCGGAGCTGGTTCCGTACACGCTTGAGGCGTCGCGCGGATGGCAGCCCGACTTTGAGGCGTTAGAGCGCCTCGTGGCCGAACGTGAGGCGGCGTTGTGCCCACCGATCAAGCTGATGTGGGCCAATTATCCGAACATGCCGACAGGTGCGGACGCGTCGGACGAGCTGCTGGAGCGCTTGGTCGACTTTGGGCGTCGGCACGGCATCGTCATCTGTCACGACAACCCGTACAGCTTCATTCTGAACGACCACCCGCGCAGCATCCTCGCTGTGAAGGGTGCCAAGGAGGTGTGCATCGAGCTGAATTCGATGAGCAAGGCGCACAACATGCCGGGCTGGCGCATGGCCATGTTGGCCTCCAACGCACAATTCGTGTCGTGGATCCTGCGCGTGAAGAGCAATGTGGACTCGGGGCAGTTCCGCCCCATGCAGTCGGCCGTGGTGGAAGCGCTCCAAGCGCCGCGCGAATGGTACGACGGGATGAATGCCGTCTATCGCCGTCGGCGCGTCTTGGCGGAGCGCATCATGGACGCGCTCGGATGCCAATACGACCGGAATCAGGTGGGCATGTTCCTCTGGGGACGGGTGCCGACATCGGCCAAGTGTGGCGAGGCATTGGCCGACCGCGTGCTCCAGCAGGCCCACGTATTCATCACGCCCGGCTTCATCTTCGGATCGGCCGGCGATCTGTACGTGCGCATCTCGCTTTGTTGTCCGGAGGACGCGCTCGAGGAGGCGCTGGAAAGGGTGAAAACGAGAATCGGAAAATGAGAGACGGGTACCCGGCCATACTTCCCCGGCCTCGGCAGAGGCCAACGAGAATCGGAAAATGAGAGACGGGCGCCCGACTAACAATGAATCATACATCTACACATATACTACAATGAGCAAGAAAATCGAGAATTTGGATTTGAAATCCATCGTATTACCGGGGGTCGACGAGAAGCGTCCGCTGGTGATTGCCGGCCCGTGCAGCGCGGAGACCGAAGAGCAAGTGATGACTACCGCCAAGGCATTGGCAGCCGTGGGGGTGAAGATCTTTCGCGCGGGGATCTGGAAGCCGCGCACGCGGCCGGGGGGCTTCGAGGGCGTCGGCGCACCGGGCCTGAAGTGGCTCAAGCGCGTGAAGGAGGAGACGGGCATGTACGTAGCCACCGAAGTGGCCACACGCGACCACGTCTTTGAGGCGCTCAAGGCCGGCGTGGACGTGCTTTGGATCGGCGCCCGCACGGCCGTCAACCCCTTCGCCATGCAGGACGTGGCCGACGCGCTCTCGGGCGTGGACATCCCCGTACTGATCAAGAACCCCGTGAACCCCGACTTAGAGCTCTGGATCGGCGCCATCCAACGCATCTACGGCGCCGGCATCCGACGCATCGCCGTCATCCACCGCGGATTCAGCTCGTACGACAAGAAGCTCTACCGCAACTCGCCCCTCTGGCACATCCCCATCGAGCTTCGCCGACGCATCCCGAACCTGCCCATCATCTGCGACCCGAGCCACATCGGCGGAAAGCGTGAGCTGATCGCACCGCTCAGCCAGCAGGCGATGGACCTGAACTTCGACGGCCTGATCATCGAGTCGCACTGCTCGCCCGACGAGGCTTGGAGCGACGCCGCACAGCAGATCACGCCCGATGTGCTCGACTATGTGCTCAGCCTGCTCGTCATCCGTGACGCCACGCAAACGACGGAGAACCTCTCCGCCCTGCGCCGACAGATCGACGGTGTGGACGAGCAACTGCTCGAGCTCCTGGCCAAGCGCATGCGCATCTCGCGCGAGATCGGTGTCTACAAAAAGGAGCACAACATGCCCATCCTCCAGTCGCCACGCTACGGCGAGATCCTCGAGAACCGCGCCAAGGCCGGCGCCGCGATGGAGCTGAATCCGGACTTCGTGCAGGCCATCCTCAAGAACATCCACGAGGAGTCCGTGCGCCAGCAGATGATCGTGATGAACCAAGGCGAAAACGCGACCGAGTCATGAAGATCCTTATCCTCGGTGCAGGTCGGATGGGGTCGTTCTTCACCGACCTGCTCAGCTTCGATCACGAGGTGGCCGTCCTCGAGTCCGACCCGCGCCGCATGCGTTTCATCTATAACGCCCTCCGCCTCGCCTCGCCCGACGAGGTGGAGGCCTTCGCCCCCGAGCTGGTCATCAACTGCGTCACGCTCAGCCGCACCCTCGAGGCCTTCGACGCCGTGCTGCCGCGCCTCCGGCCTGGCTGCATCATCTCGGACATCGCCTCGGTCAAGACCGGCCTGGCCGAATACTACGCCCGCTGCGGCTTCCCCTACGTCTCCACCCACCCCATGTTCGGCCCCACCTTCGCCAACCTCGGCAACCTGATGAACGAGAACGCCATCCTCATCTCCGAGGGCGACCACCTCGGCCGCGTCTTCTTCAAGGACCTCTACGGCCGGCTCAAGCTGAACATCTTCGAATACACCTTCGACGAGCACGACCGCGTCGTGGCCCAGTCGCTCGGCATCCCCTTCGCCTCGACGTTCGTCTTCGTGGCCACGATGGAACATCAGGACGCACCCGGAACCACCTTCCGGCGCCACATGAAGATCGCCCGCGGCGTACTCTCCGAAGACGACTTCCTGCTCTCCGAGATCCTCTTCAACCCCCGCACGCCCGGTCAGATTGAGCGCATCCGCGAGGAGTTGGCCGAGCTACAACACATCATCGCCCGCCACGACACCGAAGCCATGCGCGCCTACCTCGCCCGCCTCCGCAAACGCATCGAATGAGAAGCGGCCCCGGATACGAGCTTGGTACCCGTCCAATTAGGCCAGCCTCCCTGACGCCTTGATGCTCTTTTGCTCCTTTTCCCCACATCAAGGCAAGAAAAGGAGTGTTCTATCGCCACATTCCCCCCGCCAGATCCCTTTTGAAGGTGTTCCCCAGAGTAAATTCCTCCAACCGATCCCTTTTGAAGGCGTTTCCCAGAGTAAATTCCTCCAACCGATCTCTTTTGAAGGTGTTTCTCCGAGTAATTTCCTCCAACCGATCCCTTTTGAAGGTGTTTCTCCGAGTAATTTCCTCCAACCGATCTCTTTTGAAGGAATTTCTCCGAGTAAATTCCTCCAACCGATCTCTTTTGGAGGAATTTCCTTGAGTAATTTTCACCGTTGGCAGGTCGTCGGTGAAAATTACTCAAAGAAACGCCTCCGTGGATCCTTAGTTGGCCCTTGTCGCTCGACATTTTGCCCAACCGATTTCTTGGGGAGGCGCCGCTTCGCGACGATTCGTTCGACGGTCTTCAGGCGAAGATCACCCACGCCGTAGTCGCGGAGCAGCACGTCCTGTATATGGCTATCGCGAGGCGAGACGCGGCCTTTTTCGTCAGGAAATCGTGCACCCCGGTAACCCCCACGCCCCTATCTTTGCCCTACCATATTAAACGAATACGACAATGAGAAAGAAACAGATCCTACTGTGGGCATCGGCTGCGGCCGGTGTCGTTGCGCTCTTCTTCGCCGGGAGGAGCGCCGTGGCACGTGTGCGCACCAATGCCACCTCTCAAATGAACAACGAGACGGGAACGAAGACCATCTGCTTTGCCGGCGGATGCTTCTGGGGCACGGAACACTTCTTCAAGCAGATCCGTGGCGTGGTGAGCACCGAGGTGGGCTATGCGAACGGCAAGACGGACACGGCGCCGACCTACGAGGAGGTGTCGACCGAGACGACGGGCTTCGTCGAGACAGTCCGCGTGACCTACGATCCGGCAGTGATCACCCTCGACCAGCTCATCCAACTCTACTTCCAAACCATCGACCCGACGAGCCTCAACCGGCAGGGCAACGACCAAGGCACACGCTATCGCACGGGCATCTACTACACCGACGAAGCGGACGCCGAGACCATCCACCGCGCCATCGCCGCCCTGGCCGTGAAGCTGGGCAAGCCCGTAGCCGTGGAGGAGGGCCCGCTCCGGAACTTCTACCCCGCCGAGGAGTATCATCAGGACTACCTCGTCAAGCACCCGACCGGATACTGCCACATCTCGCCGGCCCTCTTCGAGATGGCACGCAAGGCCAACCCCGCACCGCGTTACAGCCGCAAGGACGACGCTACGCTCCGCCGCACGCTCACCGAAGAGCAGTACGACGTGACGCAAAACAGCGCCACCGAACGCCCCTTCACGAACGCCTACTGCGGCGAGTTCCGCCCCGGCATCTATGTGGACATCACCACGGGCGAACCGCTCTTCGTCTCGACCGACAAGTTTGAATCGGGCTGCGGCTGGCCAGCCTTCTCGAAGCCCATCGACAAGAGCCTCATCACGGAGCACGCCGACCATTCGCACGGCATGGAGCGCACCGAAGTGCGTAGCAAGACGGGCAACGCGCACCTGGGGCACGTCTTCACCGACGGCCCGAAGGAGCGCGGCGGCCTGCGCTACTGCATCAACAGCGCCTCGCTGCGGTTCGTCCCGCGCGACCGCATGGAGGCCGAGGGCTATGGTGAATACCTGAAGCTCGTGCCCGAAGCCGAGACCAAAAAGACGGAGTAAACCGAGCAGAGTCAAAGTGGGGGATGAGCGCTGGGCCCGTCCCCCATACACTAAACAGCTAATAGCCCCCCCGCTTTCGTCCAATAAAACGGCATGGAAATCAGATTCGATAAGGAGTATCTGCAAGAACTGTATGAGGTCGGAAAGACTGCGGATAAGAAACACCGCTTCCAACCAGACATCATAAAAAGGTATCAGCTGCGCATCAAGACACTTGAAAAAGCCTCCGGCCCGGAGGACTTATATCCGATCCATTCCTTGCACTATGAGAAGCTGAAAGGCGACAAGGAAGGACTCGAATCCATCCGAGTGAATGATCAGTATCGGATCGAGTTCAAAATTGAAAGCGTCGTTTCCGAGATGGTCATCACGATTTGCAACATCATGGAGTTATCCAACCACTACAAATGACGACGACGATGAAACACCACGTATGTGCCCGCCCGATCCACCCTGGCGAACTGCTGAAGGAGGAGATCGAATATCGCGGGATCCGTCAGGCCCAGCTGGCCAAGCAGATGGGCGTATCAGCCACACTACTGAACGACATCCTCAACGAGCGTCGTGCACTAACCCCGACCACAGCCCTGCTCTTTGAGGCAGCTCTTGGCGTATCATCCGATCTTTTGATGGGTATGCAGACAGATTACGCGATGCGCTTAATCAAAGAAGACCGAAGCCTGGCCACACGCTTGGCACGGATACGTGAGTCGGCCGCACTGCTCTGATCTCTCACTCAGAGGCCCGCGGTTTTCGTTTTCAGATCACGCATGTACCTTTGCGCGCGTTTTTTTAGACACATCTAAAAGCATACAATATCATCGTTTTATGAAGCATTTCAAGCTAATCGACAACGTCACGGGATGGCTCGTATTCCTCGTCGCGGCGTTCACGTATCTGTCGACCATCGAGCCGACGGGTAGTTTCTGGGATTGCGGCGAGTTCGTCTCGTCGGCCTTCAAGTTAGAAGTGGGACACCCGCCCGGAGCCCCATTTTTTATGCTCATGGCTAACCTCTTCACGCAGCTAACCTCGGACACGGCTCAGGTGGCCAAGATGGTCAACTCGATGTCGGCCCTCTTCAGCGCCCTGACCATCCTCTTCCTCTTTTGGAGCATCACGCACATGGCGCGGCGCATTATCCTCAAGGAAGGGAAGCGCGAGCTGACGCTGGCGCGCACCGTGATGGTGATGGGCTGCGGCATCGTGGGCGCGCTGGCTTACACGTTCAGCGATACGTTCTGGTTTAGCGCCGTCGAGGGTGAGGTTTACGCCTCTTCGTCGCTCTTCACGGCCCTTGTTTTTTGGCTGATCCTGAAATGGGAGGAAGTGGCCGACCGGCCGCATGCCGATCGCTGGATCGTGCTCATCGCCTACTTCATGGGGGTGAGCGTCGGTGTCCACCTCCTGAACCTGCTCTGTATCCCCGCTATCGTACTCGTATATTATTATAGGAAGTACCCGAACCCAACAACGAAAGGCACCATCGTGGCGCTGCTCATCTCCTTTGCCTTAGTGGCTGTGATGATGTACGGCGTGGTGCAAGGGTTGGTCGAGGTCTGCGGACTCTTCGAATTGCTCTTCGTCAACGTCTTCGGCATGCCGTACAATACGGGTGTTTATGCTTATGTCATCATTGTAGCCGCCGTCCTGGCATGGGCCATCTGGGAGACGATGCGACAGGATCCGAACCCGATGCGGGTGCGTGTATCGTTCCTGCTCTCCATCGTGCTGCTGGGTATCCCCTTCATTGGCGAAGGCTACGTGCTCGGTGTACTGCTGATCGCAGCGCTGGGTGTGGCCCTCTTCCGCATGAAACGACTCCATGTGGCTGCACTGAACACGATGCTTGTTTCGCTACTTGTCATCGTGGTGGGTTATTCCTCCTACGCGTTGATCCTCATCCGCTCGACGGCTGACACGCCGATGAACCAGAATGCCCCGAGCGACATCTTCACCCTGCGCAGCTACTTGGCCCGCGAACAATACGGCAGCGTGCCGCTGCTCTACGGCCCGACGTACGTCTCCGAGGTGGCTCGCAACAACGACGGCACGGCTGCATCGAAGGATGGCCCCAAGACTTGGAGCCGCGTGATCAAGAAAAGCCCCACGGAGAAGGATCGCTATTACGTCTCTTACGTCACCCCGGATTATGAATACGTCAGCGAGACCGAAATGCTTTTCCCCCGCATGTACAGCTCCGACCCGCGCCACGTGGAGGCGTATAAGTCTTGGGGCAACGTGAAGGGTACGCCGATCAAGTATCAGCTGATGGGCGAGACGAAGACGGCCATGAAGCCCACCTTCGCGGAGAACCTCGTCTTCTTCGTGCGCTACCAGCTGAACTTCATGTACTGGCGCTACTTCATGTGGAACTTCTCCGGCCGACAGAATGACATCCAGGGCGCCGGCGAGATCCTGAACGGCAACTGGATCACGGGCATCAAACCCATCGACGCGCTCATGGTCGGCCCGCAGGACAATATGCCAAACGATATCATCAACAACAAGGGCCACAACGTCTACTACATGCTCCCGCTGCTACTCGGTATCCTCGGTATCTTCTATCAGCTGGGCAGCGGACGCCGCGGCATGCAGTCGTTCTGGATCACCTTCTTCCTCTTCTTCATGACTGGTATCGCCATCGTGCTTTATGTGAACCAAACGCCCTACCAGCCGCGCGAGCGCGACTATTCTTACGCCGGATCGTTCTATGCCTTCTGTATATGGATCGGACTGGGCGTCGGGGCCATCGCACGGGCGATAGAGAAATATGGCAAGCTGCCGGGCATCGCAGCCGGAGCCATCGCCACGGTGCTTTGCGTGCTCGTACCGTTGCAAATGGCCGGACAGAACTGGGACGACCACGACCGCTCGGGTCGCTACATGTGCCGCGACTTTGGCGCCAACTACCTCGAGTCGTGCGAGCCGAACGCCGTGATCTTCACCAACGGCGACAACGACACCTTCCCGCTTTGGTATGCCCAAGAGGTGGAAGGCATTCGCACCGATGTGCGCGTCTGCAACACCAGCTACCTGCAAACAGACTGGTACACGGATCAGATGAAGCGTCAGGCTTACAACTCCGATCCGCTGCCCATCACCTGGACGCGCGCCCAATACATTCAGGGCACCCGCGACCACGCCTACCTCATCAAGCGCGTGGAGCAGATGGATCTCAATCAGGCCCTCGAGTGGCTCCGCAGCGACGACCCACGTACGAAGACCGTCCCCGGCGTCAATGAGCCGATCGACTATCTGCCGGCCGAGAAGTTCGTCTACCCGATCGACTCCAACGCTGTGCGCCAGAACAACGCCATCGATCCGCAAGACGCCCCGATGATGGCCCGAGAGCTCCTCATCGACCTCTCCGGCAAGCAAGCCATCGGTAAAGAAGCTATCACCATCCTCGACATGGTGGTGACCAACAACTGGAAGCGCCCCATCTACTTCGCCATCACCGTCGACCCGAACCAGTTCGTCCGCCTCGACCCCTACTTCCAAAAGACCGGCCTGGCCTATCGCCTCGTACCCTTCTCGACACGTGCCGAGGGTGCCCGCCCGATCAACACGGAAAAGATGTACGACAACGTCATGAACCGCTTCAAGTGGGGCGGTGCCGACAAGCCCGGTGTCTACCTCGAGGAGAACACGATGCGCATGTGCAAGAGCTACCGTATGTACGTCTTCGGTGAGCTGGCCCAAGCCCTCATCCGCGAAGGCAAACGCGACAAGGCGCTGGCCGTAGCTGACAAGGCCATGAAGGTGCTCCCGGCCTTCAACGTCCCGCTTGACTACAGCGCCATCGCCATCGGCGAGACCTACATGGCGCTCGGCAAGAAGGACAAGGGCGAACCCATCCTTGACGCCATCGTTGAGAACTCCCTGCGCAACATCCGCTGGTACGTCCGCCTCAAGCCGGCCCAGTTCGCCAGCATACGCGAAGACCTCCAGCGCGACATGGCCATCGTGCAGAACGTCATCGGTGTCGGCAAGCACTACGACCCGAACTACGGAGCCAAGTACGTCGACGAGTTCACCAAGTTCTACAACACCCTCGCCCCGCAGCTGGGCAATAAGCAATGAACCAAGTAGACTTCGCAGCGTAGTGCAGACGTGCTGCTCTCTGCGGAGTCGTAGGGTATGTTCATCGAGCGCCCCCCTTGGTTTTACAGGAAGCTCTTCCCCGGGTCAGTCTGGCGACTGCCCGCGGAAGAGCCCTGTGTTTATATCACCTTCGACGACGGCCCCAACGCCGCCACCACCCCCCGCCTGCTCCGCCTGCTGGACCAGCTCGCCGTCCCTGCCACCTTCTTCTGCGTTGGCGACAACGTCCGCCGTTACCCCGAAGCCTACCGCGCCATCCTCGCCTCCGGACACACCGTCGGCAACCACACCTATCACCACATCCGCGGCTTCCGTCTGCCCGCGTCGGACTACATGGCCGACGTCCAATTGGCCGCCGAGCTGATCGACAGCCCCCTCTTCCGCCCCCCGCACGGTCGACTCACCCCCGCTCAACAGGCAGCCCTCCGCGCGGCTGGCTACCGACTCATCATGTTCGACGTCGTCACCCGCGACTACAGTCCTCACCTCACCCCCGACGACGTCTTCCATAACGCCACCCGTTACGCCCGCAACGGCTCCCTCATCGTCTTCCACGACTCCCCCAAGGCCGCCCCGCGGATGTTCGACGCCCTGCCCCGCGTCATCACGTGGCTGCGCGCTGCCGGATACACCTTTCGGCGCCTCGAAGCTCCCCCGCCGTTTTCGCCGCGCAGGCAAGAACTGTGAAAAACAGCCCGCCGTTTTCACCGCGCACCCAAGAACTGTGAAAAACAGCCCGCCGTTTTCGCCGCGCAGGCTGTCGGCATGAAAAAGGCGGCCCGTTTTAGACCACGCACCCCATCGCGGTGTAAAAGGCGGCACGTTTTGGGCCCCAACACCCCGTAGCCATGCAAAAGGCGGCCCGTTTTGGACCGCGCACCCCGTCGCGGTGCAAAAGGCGGCCCGTTTTGGACCGCGCACCCCGTAGCCATGCAAAAGGCGGCCCGTTTTTGACCCCGACACCCCGTAGCCATACAAAAGGCGGCCCGTTTTGGGCCCCAACACCCCGTAGCTATACAAAAGGCGGCCCGTTTTAGACCCCAACACCCCGTAGCCATGCAAAAGGCAGCCCGTTTTGGGCCCAAACACCCCGTAGCCATGCAAAAGGCGGCCCGTTTTGGGCCCCGACACCCCGTAGCCATGCTTTGAGAGCACTGACAAGCGGGCTACCCGAATGATCCGACGCTAAACACTGCTCCGACGGGTCTGTTCCGCCAAGCCTCCACCCATTACGGAAATATTTCCCTAAACAGTTGTGAATGCCCGGCCTTATCGTACTTTTGCACCACAAAGAATGAACAGAGAAAACTATTAAATTATTTACTTATGTGGTTAGTCAAATCTTCCGTCGGGAAAAAGTTGGTGATGAGTATCTCCGGGCTTTTCTTGATCTTCTTTCTGTTGTTCCACTTATCGATGAACGTGGCAGCCGTCTTCTCAACGGATGCCTATAACATGATCTGTGGACTGTTGGGCGCGAATTGGTACGCTGTGGCCGCAACCGTTGTATTGGGCGGCTTCGTGGTGCTCCATTTCGTTTATGCAACGATGCTGACGCTGCAAAATCGCAAGGCACGCGGCAACGATCGCTATGCGGTCAACATCCGTCCGGCGGGCGTAAGCTGGGCATCGCAAAACATGTTTGCCATCGGCGTGGTTGTGATTGGCTTCATGTGCCTTCACCTGTGTCAGTTCTGGCACAAGATGATGTTCGCCGAACTCGCCGGACACCATGAAGTGGCGTTGGGCGGCCAGATGGTCTCTCCGCAAGACGGAGCCGCCTTCATCCGCTACTACTTCAGCCAGCCCCTCGTGGTTCTGGGCTATCTGATCTGGTACGTAGCCCTGTGGTTCCACCTCACGCACGGCTTCTGGAGCGCCATCCACACCATCGGCTGGAACAACCTACAATGGTTCAACCGCTGGAAATGTATCTCCACCATCGTGGCTACGCTCATCTGCGTAGGCTTCGCCTTCGTAACCCTTTTCTTCTACGCGCAAAGCCTCAGCAACTAACAAGAGAGAGAGAAAGACAAGCATTACTTATGTGTAGGTGTGACGCATAGAAACACCTCATTTATTATTCGGAAATCATCATGGCAGAAATCAATTCCAAAATACCGGAAGGCCCATTAGCCGACAAATGGACCAATTATAAAGACCATCAGAAGTTAGTCAACCCCGCCAATAAGCGCCGCCTCGACGTCATCATCGTCGGCACCGGATTGGCTGGCGCATCAGCCGCAGCTTCGCTCGCCGAGATGGGCTTCAACGTACTCAACTTCTGTATTCAGGACTCCCCTCGCCGCGCACACTCCATCGCCGCACAGGGTGGTATCAACGCAGCCAAGAACTATCAGAACGACGGCGACTCCGTCTATCGCCTCTTCTACGACACCATCAAGGGTGGTGACTACCGCGCTCGCGAAGCCAACGTCTATCGTCTGGCTGAAGTCTCGAACGCCATCATCGACCAATGCGTAGCGCAAGGCGTACCCTTCGCCCGCGAATACGGCGGCTTGCTCGACAACCGCTCCTTCGGTGGCGCACAGGTATCGCGAACCTTCTACGCCCGCGGCCAAACGGGTCAGCAGCTTCTGCTGGGCGCCTATTCGGCCCTCAGCCGTCAGGTGGGCAAAGGCAAAGTGAAGATGTTTACGCGCCACGAAATGCTCGACCTCGTTATCGTTGACGGCCGTGCACGCGGCATCATCGTCCGCAACCTCGTCACCGGCGCCATCGAGCGTTACGCTGCCCACGCCGTAGTGATCGCCACGGGCGGTTACGCCAACGTCTTCTTCCTTTCTACGAACGCCATGGCCTCGAACGGTTCGGCCGCATGGCAGTGCTACAAGAAGGGCGCCTACTTCGCCAATCCCTGTATGGCGCAGATCCACCCGACCTGTATCCCCGTTCACGGCGAGTTCCAGTCGAAACTGACGCTGATGTCTGAGTCGCTCCGTAACGATGGCCGTATCTGGGTGCCTAAAAAGCTCGAGGATGCACAAGCCATCCGCGCAGGCAAGCTGAAACCGACACAGATCAAAGAGGAAGACCGCGACTACTATCTGGAGCGCCGCTATCCGGCCTTCGGTAACCTCGTGCCGCGTGACGTAGCCTCACGTGCAGCCAAGGAACGTTGCGATGCAGGCTTCGGCGTGAACAACACGGGCCTCGCCGTCTACCTCGACTTCGCTGACGCCATCAAGCGCCTCGGTCGTGACGTAGTAGAGCAGAAATACGGCAACCTCTTCCAGATGTATGAGAAGATCGTCGACGAGAATCCCTACGAGACGCCGATGATGATCTTCCCCGCGCTCCATTACACCATGGGCGGCATTTGGGTAGACTACGAACTGATGACCAGCATACCCGGCCTCTTCGCCATCGGCGAGGCAAACTTCTCCGACCACGGAGCCAATCGTCTCGGTGCCTCGGCGCTGATGCAAGGCTTGGCCGACGGATACTTCGTGCTCCCCTACACGATCCAGAACTATCTGGCCGACCAAATCCAGGTGCCCCACTTCCACACCGATCTGCCCGAGTTTGAAGAAGCAGAGAAACAGGTGCGCCACCGCATCGAGACACTGATGAACATCAAGGGCAAGCGCTCCGTGGACAGCATCCACAAGGAACTGGGCCACATCATGTGGGAACATGTCGGTATGGCGCGCGATGCTGCCGGCTTGAAGGAAGCTATCGAGATGCTGAAAGAGCTGAAGAAGGAATTTTGGTCGAACGTCCGTATCCCGGGTAAGCCTTACGACCTGAACGTAGAGCTCGAGAAAGCTCTCCGTCTGGCCGACTTCATCGAGACGGGTGCCCTTATGGCGCACGATGCGCTCGACCGCGAGGAGTCTTGCGGCGGACACTTCCGCAGCGAACACCAGACAGAGGAAGGTGAGGCTCTGCGTCACGACGACAAATTCATGTACGTCTCCTGCTGGGAATACCGCGGCGAGGACAAGGATCCCGTCATGCAGAAAGAGATGCTGAACTATCAGTTTGTGGTACCGCAGACACGTAACTACAAGAAGTAACCCCCCCCTACTCAAATACGACCGAATCATGGATAAGAATATCAATATAACATTGAAAGTCTGGCGCCAGAAAGGACCGAAAGAGAAGGGCGCCTTTGAAACCTATCAACTGAAGGACATCTCGCAGGGCAGCTCGTTCCTCGAGATGCTCGACGTACTTAACGAGCAACTTGTCAACGAAGGCCGCGAGCCTGTCTTCTTCGATCACGATTGTCGTGAGGGTATCTGTGGCATGTGCTCGCTCTACATCAACGGCCACCCGCACGGTCCCGACAGCGCTATCACCACCTGCCAGCTCCACATGCGCAAATTCCACGACGGCGAAACGATCACCATCGAGCCGTGGCGCTCGGCTGGCTTCCCCATCATCCGAGACCTCACGGTGGATCGTCAAGCGTACGACAAGATCATGCAGGCTGGCGGTTTCGTATCGGTCAACACTGGAGGCGTCCCTGACGCCAACGCCATACCGATCCCGAAGAAGGATGCCGACCTCGCAATGGATGCTGCCGCTTGTATCGGCTGTGGCGCCTGCGCCGCCGCTTGTAAGAACGGATCGGCCATGCTCTTCGTATCGGCCAAAGTCAGTCAGTTGGCACTCCTCCCACAGGGAAGAGTTGAGGCTACACGCCGCGCTAAGGCGATGGTGGCCAAGATGGATGAGCTCGGCTTCGGCAACTGTACAAATACGCGTGCCTGTGAGGCCGAATGTCCGAAGAGTATCTCTGTCCTGAACATCGCACGCCTCAACCGCGAGTTTATCTCAGCAAAGCTCAAAGACTGATCCCTACGTTGCACTCGGATGTCCGAGTCGCACGACAATACGCACAGAGGGCGTCGGAACTTGTTTTCGGCGCCCTCTTCTCATATCCATCTGGAATCAGACGTAATCTTTACCTTTGTCCACATCACACAAAAACCAAAAGACATGATTGACAATGAACGAATCTGCATGATGGCTCTGGCGATGACAGAAGGCATCAACAACGCTAAGGCGCACATACTATTAGATCATTTTGGAACGGCGACTGAAGTCTTTGCGGCCCGCAGTCATCCGTGGGAGATTGCGCGTGGATTGGGCAGCGGATATCCTGCATCGCGGATTGTTAGTCGGATGGAGGAAGGGCTGAGGCGTGCTGAGCAAGAAGCGCGGTTTATCGAGCAGCATCGCATACGCCTCTACACCATCACGGATCCGGACTATCCGCGCCGTTTAGCTGAATATGACAATCCGCCCATCGTATGTTACTACCGAGGGAGTGCCGATCTTAATGCGCCGAAGGTGATCGGCGTGGTGGGGACTCGGCGTGCCACCCCTTACGGACTACGGCTTGCAGAGAAATTACTTCGAGATGTGGCTAAAGTTTATCCAGAGATGCTTGTGATCAGTGGGTTAGCGTATGGCATCGACGTATGTGCTCACCGCACAGCATTGCAACTCGGGCTTCCGACGGTCGGGGTATTTGCTCACGGACTCGACAATTGCTATCCGAAGAGCCACTGCGAGATCGCGCGGAGGATGATTGAGCGGGGCGGATTGTTTACTGATTACCCGTCCGAGACACCCATCGCAGGTGAGAACTTCTTAAAGCGCAACCGTTTGATTGCCGGTCTCTCCGATGCAATCATTGTCGTCGAATCGTTTGAGCGGGGTGGGGCACTCTCGACGGCCACCCACGCCTTCGCCAATAGCCGCGACGTCTTCGCCTTCCCGGGTAATGTGGGAGATGACCACTCTCTCGGATGCAATCAACTGATCCGTGACAATAAGGCGGGACTAATTTTGTCTGCGAACGACCTATTCCGCGGCATGCTCTGGGACGTCCATACCGCTGAATCACACCCCCACATACAGATGAGGATCCCTTTCGAAGCGTGATCACTCATTCACCGCCATACGGACTGAGGGCGTCGGATACGTTTTCCGGCGCCCTCTGTCTGTTTATATGGGTCGCAGAAATTGTAAGCGCAAGCCAGCGTTCGGGGTGGTACGTTTTCCGTTTCACGCGATAGGAGTCTGCGCAAGGAATAACAGGTCAGACGACGCTGTCGGTAGGGGGCTGCGCGGTGCGGGATAGCTGCTACGCAGACGGTCGATGAACCGTTTGCAGCATCGGGGAACCTTGCGGATCTTTGGGGCATCAACCAACATAAATGATACGCCTTATGACACTTAGCTCAGACGACATTCGGCATCTGGCCGATAAGAAAATCACCGAAGCCCAACTGAATGAACAGCTGGCATGCTTCGCGAACGGCTTTCCATTTCTCTCCCTCGTGGCCTCCGCAACTGCTGGAAACGGTATCCGCGTAGTGTCCGACGAAGAGCTTGCCCAGTACATTGAACGTTGGAACACTTATCTGACGCGCGATGCCCACATTCTCAAATTCGTTCCGGCCTCTGGTGCAGCCAGCCGGATGTTCAAGAACCTCTTCGCATTCCTGTCCTCCCCGTCGGATAGTCCGTCGACGGACTTCGAACGCACCTTCTTCGACCAGATTGACTCGTTCGCCTTCTTCGGTACGCTCGACTCTGCATGCCGCACCAATGAGGGAATGGGCGTGCATGAGCTGATCGCCGCGGGGCGGTATAAGGCTGTCGTCGCTAACTTGCTCGAGGCGCGCGGGATGGACTATGGCGAACTGCCGAAGGGACTGCTCCTTTTCCACGGATCGGCTGACGGTCCGCGGACGGCACTCGAGGAGCACCTCGTGGAGGGTGCACTCTACGCACGTAATCAAGCGGGGCGTGTGAACATCCACCTGACCGTTTCGCCTGAGCATCAGGCACTCTTCGAGCAGCTGGTGCGGCGTGTCGTACCTGCATACGAGAGTCGTTACGGTGTACAGTACGATATCTCGTTCAGTACGCAGCAGCCTTCCACCGACACGGTTGCCGTGGATTTGCAGAATCAGCCCTTCCGCGAGGCGGACGGTACGATCCTTTTCCGCCCCGGTGGACACGGCGCGCTGATTGGTAACCTCGACGCGATGGACGCGGATGTTGTTTTCATTAAGAATATCGACAACGTAGTCCCCGACCGCATGAAACCCGTGACCGTAACCTACAAACAACTTCTGGCGGGTATACTGGTCGACCTGCACGATCGCATTTCTAACTATGTACGACTGATCGACAGCGGTGCATGCTCGTCCGAACAGGTGGACGAGATCGACCGTTTCGTCCGCGAGACGCTCTGCGTGCGTAATCCGTCTATGCCCACCGAGCTGAAGGATCGCATTGCCTATTTGCGACGCAAGCTCATGCGGCCGCTCCGGGTGTGCGGCATGGTGAAGAATACGGGTGAACCGGGCGGCGGACCCTTCTTTGCGGTCGATCCGGATGGCACCATCTCGCTGCAGATCCTCGAAAGTTCGCAGATCGATATGAGCGATTCCCATGCGCGCCACCTATTCGAGCAAGGTACGCACTTCAATCCCTGCGACATAGTCTGTGCGCTGCGCGATCCATACGGTCATAAGTACCACTTGCCTGACTTTGTTGATCGTAACACAGGATTCATCACGCAGAAGAGTAAGGATGGGCGTGAGCTCAAGGCACTTGAGCTGCCCGGACTGTGGAACGGCGCGATGAGCGACTGGAATACGGTCTTCGTAGAGGTGCCGATCGAAACTTTCAACCCTGTCAAGACGGTCAACGACCTGCTTCGACCGGAACATAGGAACTAATCGACTGTTTTGGGAGTTTTCTCCCTTGTCATACATTGTGTCTTCCCGCCGACGCAGAGATGCATCGGCGGGATTTTTTTGTCACCTGTTCCGCAGCCGGACTATCCTCTCTCGATCCTCTTTGCCTACCCTGCCGCAGGATGGGGTGGAAAGACGGATGCCACGGCCCTACCCAACGATGAGATGGGTTGCCCCTTGTGGGAACGTTTGGGTGGCGTATGCGATACGCGCCTACCCTACCGAGTAGGAGGAGAAGGACCTTTCAGCAGAAAGGTAACCCTAACTGAAAGAAAATGAAAGCCCTTCTGAAGGAACGATTAGATACAAAAACGGACACCCTGACTTTGCAGGATGCCCGATTGCCATGCAATAAGTGCAGGGCCTATGCTGCGGTCGGAGGGAGGATAGGCGCTGAACCTGCGATTAGATTCTTCGGTCGGAAGGATAGCATACAAAATCGGGCACCCTGGCTTTGCAGGATGCCCGTTTGCTATGCGGCAAGCACATGGCATATGCTACGGTCTGAGGGGGTCTGGACGCTGAACCTGCGATTGGACTCTCCCGGTCGGAAGGATAGCATACAAAAACGGGTACCCCGACTTTGCAAGATGCCCGATTGCTATGCGATGAGCGCATGGCCTATGCTACGGTCTGAGGGGGTCTATACACTGAATCTGCGATTAGGCTCCTCAGTCGGAAGGATCAGCATACAAAAACGGGCACACAGACTTTGCAGGATGCCCGATTGCTATGCGATAAGCGCATGACCTATGCTACGGTCTGAGGGGGTCTATACACTGAATCTGCGATTAGATTCTCCGGTCGGAAGGGGGTGGATACAAAAACGGGCACTCTGACTTTACAGGATGCCCGATTACTATGCGACAAGCGTATGACCTATACTGCGGTCAGAGGGGGGCTGGACACTAAATCTGTGATTGGACTCTCCGATCGGAAGGATCAGCATACAAAATCGGGCATCTCGACTTTGCAGGATGCCCGATTGCCATGCAATAAGTGCAGGGCCTATGCTACGGTCTGAGGGGGTCTGGACACTGAACCTGTGATTAGACTCCCCAGTCGGAGGGATCAGCCTACAAAAACAGATACCCTGACTTTGCAGGATGCCCGATTGCTATGCGACAAGCGCATGGCCTATACTGCGGTCTGAGAAGGTCTAAACACTAAATCTGTGATTGGACTCTCCGATCGAAAGTATCAGCATACAAAAACAGGCACCTGGACTTTGCAGGATGCCCGATTGCTATGCGACAAGCGCATGACCTATGCTGCGGTCTGAGGGGGTCTGGACACTGGATCTGCGATTAGATTTTCCGGTCAGAAGGATAGCGTATAAAAACAGGCACCTCGACTTTGCAGGATGCCCGATTGCCATGCGGCAAGCGCATGGCCTATGCTGCGGTCAGAGGAGGGGTAAACACTGAACCTGCGATTAGACTCTTCAGTCAAAAGGATAGCATACAAAAACAGACACCCTGACTTTGCAGAATGCCCGATTGCCATGCGGCAAGCGCATGGCCTGTGCTGCGGTCAGAAGAGATCTGAACACTGAATCTGTGATAAGGCTCCTCGGTCGAAAGGGGTCTGAATATAAAAACGGATACCCCGACTTTGCAGGATGCCCGATTACTATGCGGCAAGCGCATGGCCTATGCCACGGTCTGAGGGGGTCTGGACACTGAATCTGCGATTAGGCCCCTCAGTCGGAAGGAGCAGCATACAAAATCGGACACCTTGACTTTGTAGGATGCCCGATTGTCATGCGATAAGCGCATGGCCTATGCTATGGTCGGAGGGGAGATAGACGCTGAACTTGCGATTAGACTCCCTGGTCAGAAGGATAGCATATAAAAAACGGGCACCCTGACTTTGCAGGATACCCGATTGCCATGCGACAAGCGCATGGCCTATACTACGGTCGGAGGGGGTCTGGACGCTGAGTCAGCGATTAGATTCTCCCGGTCGGAAGGATAGCATACAAAATTAGGCACCCTGACTTTGCAGGGTGCCCGATTACTATGCGGCAAGCGCATGGCCTATGCTGCGGTCTGAGGGGGTCTGGACACTGGATCTGCGATTAGATTCTCTGGTCGGAAGGATCGGGATACAAAAACGGGCACCCTGACTTTGCAGGATGCCCGATTGCCATGCAACAAGCGCATGGCCTATGCTGCGGTCTGAGGGGGTCTGGACGCTGAGCCAGCGATTGGACTCTCCCAGTCGGAAGGATAGCATGCAAAAACGGACACCCTGACTTTGTAGGATGCCCGATTGCCATGCGATAAGCGCATGGCCTATGCTGTGGTCGGAGGAAGCCTATACGCTGAATATGCGATTAGACTCCTCGATCGGAAGGGCAGCATACAAAAATGGGCACCCTGACTTTGCAGGATGCCCGATTGCTATGCGACAAACGCATGACCTATACTGCGGTCGGAGGAAGCCTATACGCTGAACATGCGATTAGACTCCCCGATCGGAAGGGTAGCATACAAAAACGGGCACCCTGACTCTGCAGGATGCCCGATTGCTATGCGATAAACGTATGGCCTATGCTGCGGTCAGAGAGGGTCTAGACGCTGAGCCTGCGATTAGACTCCTCGGCCGAAAGGATAGCGTACAAAAACGAGCACCCTGACTTTGCAGGATACCCGATTGCTATGCGACAAACGCATGACCTATGCTGCAGTCGGAGGGAGTCTGGACGCTGAACCTACGATTAGACTCCCCGATCGGAAGGGTCTGGACGCTGAACCTGCGATTAGACTCCTCGGTCGGAGGGGGCGGAATGCTCGAGCCCGCAGAGGGACTCTGCCGGGCGAATGGTTCAGAGGTGCAGTGCGCGGTTACTCCTCCGGGAGATGAATCTCAGGGCTGCCGCCGCTCTCGGGCTTCTTCGGTGGCTCGGGGGTCTCACCGCCGCCTTCGGGTTTCTTGGGCGTATCGCCTCCGGGGGTGTCGGGCGTCTTCGGTTTCTCATCCTCCGGGAGGCGAATGTCTGGCTCATCTTTCCTTTTCTTAGGGTTCTTCGGCGGCTTGGGCTGCTTCGGCTCCTTATCCTTACCTCCCTTTCTCTTCTTTGAGGAGGCTTTCTTCTGTGCGATTCGCTGGCGATACGTCGTCTTGATCATGCCGAGCACAGCGTTGATACGGTCTATCAGCTCGCCAATAGCTTTGCGGTCGTCGTCGGCGGTAGTGGACAGATAGGCGGCTTCGATATGGCGAAAGATTTGGTCAGCCGTCGCATCGTTCTTCACGCGCAACGATGCGCCAGAGGGTAGGGTGTCGGATGCGAGGTCCTTCACGCGCGATCCTCGGAGCGTAAGATATTCATTATGGACCGTGTGAAGCATTTGGACGACCTCAGTCAGCCCAAGGGTGGCTAGGTCTGCGGTGGCCGTAGGCTTATCCAGATCATTGAGTAGTCCAGAAACGTGGCCCGTTTCCTCAATCAAGTTCTCACGCTGAAGGCCTTTATAGGAATCGATGACGAGGCGGAGGCGGTGAGCAGCTTTCGCGCGGGTTTCGACGGGTGAAGTCGACGCGGCGCGGATCTCTAAAAAGAGGGATGAAACGATCTCCCGCCGCTTTTTCCCTTTGGCGGTTAAGAATGGAATAGACTCCGACGGCGGCGTGTCTCGCACCGCATCTTTCTCCTGATCGATGTCCTTCTTCCAGGAGGGGATATCCGTTGTGCCCAGCAGAATCTTTTCCGGTGCAAAGGGCTGAATCAATCCATAGATTTGCTCCTGCATATCGATATGCATAGCCATAGGGTAACGCGTTGTATCGTTCGCGATCTTTTTTATCTCTCTCATCGTATTATGTTTTTGATGTGTGAATGAATCATGATGATTATGGCCGCAAATGTAAGTCACTTATTCGTATCCATTGCAAAACCATCTGCATTATTTTTTTCAACCCCTTTCGTTGCGGGATTAATCTGCATCAAACGGCGATACAATCATGCAGATCATTCCATCGATATGCGGTATAAAGATTACCTATTGTGCCGATCATTAAATGCCTAAGCTATCCACGTATTGACTCTTATTCTATATATTTGCATACTATTCACGGAAAAATACAGTCGATAGCTTTCATTATTTGACAGCCTTTCAAGCGTCGTTTTTTGCATTCCGCACGCTGCAGAGTGTAAAATCAAGACTTGTTTTCTAGATTCTGCAGCGTGCAGACCCAGAAAACAAAACTTGTTTTCTGGACTTCGCAGCGTGCAGAGTCCAAAATCGGAGTTTGTTTTCGGGATCTGCACGCTGCAGAATGCAAAAACAGAACTTGTTTTTGGGGTCTGCACACTGCATGGCACAAAAACAAAGTCTGTTTTTGGACCCTGCACGCTGCGGAGTGATCAATCAAGACTTGTATTCTATACTCTGCACACTGCGGAATGCAAAATCAGCATTTGTTTTTGCATCCTACAGCGCAATGAATCATAGCTACTTAGGTGATTTCACCATCCTACTTAGCGTCAGATAGGCTATACATTGGCTGTTTACTAATCCCTCTCTATATAGGAAGCCATATACAGATCCTTTTTGCAAGTCATTGGATGCGCGGAGCAGATCTCACTGTATCAGATTGACCATCCTACGACTCGCGAAATAAGCAAAAATTACTCAACGCATAAATCACGCACAGTGCGTAATAGACTCTACCTTATCCTATGATTCATCATGCTAAGAAAAGACCTCGCAAAACAATGCCCTATACATGATCCAGCGCACAAAATGGGTAAGAAACTTTGCTCGAACTTGGTCATTGTTGAATGAATGGGTACCTTTGTTTTACATTTTAAGATGAACAAAAGCATACACCACATGAATAATCACACGATCTACTGTCTCGCGCGCCATGCGGGGCAGTATCTGCTGGGCTTGTTTATGCTCAGTGGCCTATCGACCGCCAACAGCGCGGCGCAAACACTTCCCAAGGATCTCTCGCAGAAGGCAGCAACGTATCTCTCTACATGGGCCAAACGACGCGCCCATGTGGGCAATGTCAGCGTGGACTCTATCCGGACAGCCGGACGAAAGGTCATATTTTATGCGGACGTTACCCTCTCTTATATCCCGATGCGCGAACCGGATGTGAAAGACGCCCTCCTCAACCTGAGCGCCATGCTCCCGAAATCTTATCGAGACTACAGCGTAGAGATTAGGACAGACGGGCAATCCATTAGCGACCTTGTGCCGACGGCATACCGTGCCGGAGAAAGTAAAAAGATCGACCCTCCGCGGTCGGGATCTGATCATCCACTTATCACTCGGCTATCCTCTCCTGCGACGGCTAAGCATGGGCTGAACGGCCGGCACATCGCCCTTTGGCAGAGTCATGGACTCTATTACGAACGCAAACTTGGGCGCTGGGAATGGCAGCGCGCACGGACATTTGGCACCGTGGAAGACCTCTACACGCAGAGCTATGTGTTGCCCTATCTGGTACCCATGCTGGAGCGGGCCGGTGCCAACGTGCTCCTACCGCGTGAGCGCGACACGCAAGGAGTAGAAATCATTATCGATAATGACGGGTGTCGCAACCGATCGACATACACGGAGAAGAACGCGAAGGTGGCCTGGCGCGCGGGGGATGGGAAAGGCTTTGCCCACCTCAGAGATCGTTATACGGGGCAGGAGAATCCGTTTCGTGAGGGCACCTATCGCGCAGTGGAAAGCATTGCCAAGGGGAAGGAGAGTACGGCAGAGTGGACACCGGACATCCCACGCGCAGGACGCTATGCGGTATATGTTTCTTATAAGACCCTGCCGAATAGCACCGAGGAGGCCCTCTACACGGTGCATCATAAGGGCGGCAGTACACGATTTGCCGTCAATCAGCGCATGGGGGGTGGCACATGGATTTATTTGGGCCACTTCGATTTCGACCGGGGTCGTAATCCTTCGGGGCGTGTGGTACTCAGCAACCTGACGGGTCACGGCGGCGAGATCGTTACGGCAGATGGCGTGAAGATTGGCGGGGGAAAAGGGAACATTGCGCGTGGGGTAACGCTCGACAAGCGAGCCACGACGAATGTGCATAGTGCCTCGTCCACCGAGGAGGATGAGGCGCCGACAACGCCCTACCCAAGCGAGACGAGCGGATACCCCCGATTCACCGAAGCGGCGCGCTACTGGATGCAGTGGGCGGGTGTGCCAGATTCGATCTATTCGCCATCGGGCGGAAAGAATGACTATACGGACGATTATCGCGGACGAGGCAAATGGGTGAATTACCTAGCCGGTGGCACCTCGGCGAACCCCCAAGAGCCGGGATTGGGTATCCCGATCGATCTCTCTTTTGCCTTCCACTCCGATGCGGGTACGACAACGAACGACTCGACCATGGTCGGCACCTTGGGCATCTTCTGTACGGATGTCTACGACGGGGTCTTTGCAGACGGTAGTACACGTTACGCCTCGCGAGACCTAACCGATATGGTGCAAAGCTCCATCGTACATGATGTGCGTGCCCTCTATGAGCCACGCTGGAGGCGTCGGGCGATGTGGAATAGGCCTTATTCTGAGGCACGGACACCTCGCGTGCCGGCGATGTTGCTGGAGCTCCTTTCGCACCAGAACTTTGCCGATATGCGATTAGGACTTGATCCGCGTTTCCGGTTCACCGTCAGCCGAGCGATTTATAAGGGTATGCTGCGCTTCTTAGCCAATCGTTATGGGCGGAAGTATGCCGTGCAGCCATTGCCTGTCGATCATATGCAGTTGCGCTTCATCCGCGAGGGGGAGGCCGAGCTTTCGTGGCGCGCTGTGCAGGACCCCTTGGAGCCGACTGCAGAAGCCAAACAATATATTGTGTACATCCGCGAGGGGGACGGCGCATTCGATAACGGTACCTTAGTCAGCAAGCCGACCTTCCGCCATGCGCAGCAGCCAGGCGTGGTCTACAGCTATCAGGTGACCGCGGTGAACGACGGCGGCGAGAGCTTCCCGTCGGAGACCCTCTCCGCAGGACGCGCTAAGCAGGAGCGCGGCATGGTCATGGTGATCAACGGTTTCGACAGGGTTAGCGCGCCAGATGATTTCTCCACAGATAGTTTAGCCGGGTTCACCGATTGGACGGATCATGGCGTGCCCTACATTAATGATATCAGTTATATCGGCAGCATGAAGGAGTTTCGGCGTTCGGCACAGTGGACGGACGACGACGCGGCTGGGTTCGGCGACAGTCGTTCGAACTATGATACCGTCGTCATAGCTGGTAATACGTTCGACTATCCTGCCCTGCACGGCCAGTCCATCTTGCGTGCGGGTTATTCTTTCGTATCATGCAGCAACGAGGCCGTGGAAGATCAAATGGTAGACCTGAAGAATTACCGGATCATTGACCTGATCTTAGGCAAACAGCGACGCACGAAGATGGGACGGGGGGGCGTCACGCCTTTGCAATTCGAGGCATTCAGCCGCGGAATGCAGCGCGCGCTGACGGATCACTGCAAGCGCGGCGGGCGCATCTTCGTTTCTGGCGCCTACGTGGGATCGGACCTCTTCAACAGTCCTCAATCGACGCCCGCAGATCAATTCTTCGCCACGAACACCCTACATTTCAAATGGCGCGTTGGGCAGGCGTCTTCTACGGGCCAGGTGCGCGGCATCGTATCGCCCTACCCTGCCTTCGACGGGACCTTCGAATATTATGCGGAACCCAACCCTGACGGCTACGTGGTTGAGTCGCCCGATGGCATCGAACCAGCCGATGAGTCGGGACACACGGTCATGCGTTATGCGGAGACGCGGATCAGCGCCGGCGTAGTCTATGCGGGGAAATACCGCACTTGCATCTTCGGCTTTCCCTTCGAGTCGATCAAGAAAGCATCGGATCGCGATCGCATCATGCAGTCTGTGCTCGGCTTCTTGGATGGGAACTGATCACACTGCGGAGTAGGTCTGACAAGAAATGATTACCAACCATGCTTCATAACCAACAGGCAAACAGCTACGTTTGCCCCATCATTCAAACCACTTAACTGGTGAGCCTGAGGGCGCACCCCAACCATTTACATCAAATGAAAGATCAGATTACCTGTTTTGTCCCCTTAGCCGACAAAGAGCAAGTGGCCCCCATCATTGAAGAACTATCCGCCAGCCCGATGGTCAGTCGCGTCGTGATGCTCACCACAGACGAGCAGCTGGCACGAAGCACTGGCCGAGAAGATATCCTATATGTGCCGTCGCTCCAGAGCACCGAAGCCATTTTTACAATGGCCCGAATGAGCCGCGGGACACCTTATCTTATTTATTATACGAAGTATACACCCCTCAGGCTGGGCTATCTGGCTTTGGAACGCATGGTCCAAGTGATGGAGAATACGCATGCGAGCATGGTTTATGCAGACCGCTATCAGCAGGATGGCGATGAGCAACGCCCGGCACCAGTCATCGACTATCAGAGGGGCAGTTTGCGCGACGATTTCGAGTTCGGCTCCGTGATGATGTTCCGTGCAAATGTCTTTCGTGCCACGGCCGTGACGATGAGTAGTTCCTACCATTTCGCCGGACTCTATGATCTGCGCCTCCGACTGTCCGAACGGGCGCCGATTTTGCATATCGACGAGTATTTATATATCGAGGTGCTCAGCGATCGGCGGAAGAGCGGGGAGAAGATCTTCGATTACGTAGATCCCCGCAATAGGGAGTCGCAAATCGAGATGGAACGCGCATGCACGGATTACCTCCGTTCCGTCGGCGCATATATCTCGCCGGATGAAATTAAGCTCCTCGCACTCGATGCCACAGGGTTTACACGCGAGGCTACCGTCATCATCCCCGTGCGCAATAGGGTACGAACGATCGAAGATGCAGTCCGCTCTGTGCTGAGCCAGCAAGCGTCATTTGATTTCAATCTCATTGTCATCGATAACCACTCGACGGACGGCACGACCGACATCCTCCGCCGCTACGCAGCGGATGATCCGCGCGTGATTCACCTCATCCCCGAGCGGAACGACCTCGGAATCGGCGGCTGTTGGAACCTCGGCGTGCAGCATGACGCCTGCGGGCGTTTCGCTGTGCAATTGGACAGTGACGACATCTATAAAGATGAACACACCTTACGAACCGTCGTCGAAACATTCCACAGAGAACAGTGCGCGATGGTCATAGGATCTTACCAAATGACTGACTTTCACCTACAGCCCATCCCACCCGGTCTGATTGATCATAAGGAGTGGACGCCCGAGAATGGCCATAATAATGCCCTCCGAGTGAATGGTCTGGGGGCGCCGAGGGCCTTCTACACGCCGCTGCTCCGTGCGTTGCCTTTACCCAACACAAGCTACGGCGAGGATTATGCCATCGGACTGACCGTGTCGCGGAACTATCGCATTGGCAGGATCTACGATCCGATTTATATCTGCCGTCGGTGGGAGGACAACTCAGACGCTGCGCTCGACGTTACCCGATCAAACCGTAATAACTTCTACAAAGACAAAATCCGCACCTGGGAGCTCCAAGCGCGGATCCGCATGCACGAAGAAATCTCATGAACCCTTCACCGAAACGATCTGCCTGGCGGTGGATTCCTAGCCTCTATTTTGCCGAAGGGCTACCCTATGTGGCCGTGATGACCATAGCGGTCATCATGTACAAGCGTCTCGGACTATCTAACACGGACATCGCGCTCTATACCAGCTGGCTCTACCTGCCTTGGGTGATCAAGCCTTTCTGGAGCCCATTTGTCGATCTGCTTAAGACGAAGCGTTGGTGGATCGTCACGATGCAGTTACTGATCGGCGCAGGCTTCGCCGGCATAGCGTTCTCCATCCCAACGGCGTACTATTTGCAACTATCCTTAGCGTTCTTCTGGCTGTTGGCTTTCGCGTCGGCAACCCACGACATCGCCGCCGATGGATATTATATGTTAGCCTTAGACAGCGGCGAGCAGTCCTTCTTTGTCGGGATACGCAACACATTCTACCGCCTGGCCACCATCTTCGGGCAAGGCATTTTGGTCATGCTGGCGGGTGCATTAGAGACGGGCACGTTGCTCCCTGACACCCCGCTCCGCATACCGATGGCCTGGAGCTTGACGTTTTACCTACTGGCCGCACTGTTCATCGGCCTAACGCTTTACCATAAGATAGTTCTCCCGCGGCCCGCCAGTGATGCGCCGCGCACCGAGCTATCGGTCGGACAGCTGGCCAGCGATTTCTTCCACACATTCGTTACCTTTTTCCAGAAGAAGCACCTCGGACTGATGTTTTTCTTCCTCCTCACGTACCGCTTGGGTGAGTCGCAGCTCGTGAAAATCGCATCGCCCTTTCTGCTGGACAAGCATGCGGCGGGCGGTTTGGAACTGTCCACTGCGACGGTGGGGATGATCTACGGCACCATGGGTGTTATTGCCCTGTTACTTGGGGGTGTACTGGGTGGGATTGTCGTCTCTCGCCACGGCTTCCGTCGCTGGATTCTTCCGATGGCCCTGGCCATCAACCTGCCCGATGCCCTCTACATCTATCTATCGGCAGTCCATCCGGACGCATGGCAGGTCATCGTGGCCGTGGCCATCGAGCAACTCGGCTACGGGTTTGGCTTTACGGCTTACATGCTCTACCTGATCTATATCGCCGAGGGCGAACACAAGACCGCACACTATGCCATCGGCACGGGATTTATGGCTCTCGGGATGATGCTTCCCGGGATGGCTGCCGGATGGATACAAGATACGATCGGCTACACGCCCTTCTTCATCTGGGTGTGTATCTGTACGCTGCCCGGCATCCTGGCCTCCGTCTTAGTTAGGAACAAAATAGATCCCGCTTTCGGGAAGAAATCATGAAACGGTACCTTTTCCTCTCCCTGATTCTCTACTTCGCAGTCGGAACAGTTGCCTCGGCGCAGAAAGTACGCGTCAAGACCGGCATAGAGGTCTTGCAAGACGAACATTTTCGGCGACTCGAGGGCAAGCGCGTAGGGCTCATCACAAACCCCACGGGAGTTGATCACCGCCTACGGTCGACAATCGACATCCTGCACGAGGCCCCCAACGTCCGTTTGGTTGCCCTTTATGGCCCCGAACATGGAGTCCGTGGCAATGTCCATGCAGGCGACACGGTCGGCGGAACTATCGATCCCGCCACAGGGTTACCCATCCATTCGCTGTATGGCAATACCCGCAAGCCAACGCCCGACATGCTGCGCGGGATTGACATCCTCGTTTACGACATACAAGATATTGGCTGTCGGTCGTTCACCTATATCAGCACGATGGGTCTGGCGATGGAGGCCGCCGCTGAAGCCGGCATAGAGTTCATGGTACTCGACCGGCCCAATCCGTTAGGTGGCGAACGCGTAGAGGGCTGTATCGTGGAAGACGGATACCAGTCTTTCGTCAGCCCATATCCCATTCCCTACGTCTACGGCCTCACCTGCGGCGAGTTGGCCCGGTTACTCAATGGGGAAAGGATGATCGGACAGCGTTGCCGACTACAAGTCGTGAAGATGAAAGGTTGGCGTCGTCGGATGTCCTATGTCGAGACCGGTCTGCCGTGGGTACTACCCTCACCGCACATCCCCCATCCCGAAACAGCACACTACTATCCCGCTACAGGTATACTCGGCGAACTCGGCACGATCTCCATTGGTGTAGGCTACACCCTCCCCTTCCGACTTTTTGCAGCCCCCTGGATCAACGGCCCACAACTCGCGCGGCGTATGAACACCCTCCGTGTGCCCGGCGTGATCTTCCGCCCGATTTACCTCAAGCCATTCTACGCATCATTCAAGGGTGAATTCATCCAAGGTATTCAGGTGCATTTGATCGACACACGGCATGCGCCGCTCAGTGAATTGCAATTCCTCGTTATGCAGGAGGCCGCCGCACTCTACCCTAACCATAGTCCGCTTCAAGAAGCTGACTCATCCCGCCTCCGTATGTTCGATAAAGTATGCGGCAGCCCCGAGATTCGTCGGCGCTTTACCCAACGATTCCGTTGGAACGACGTGCGTGACTATTGGATGAAGGATGTTGCGGCCTTCCGACGCCTCTCTCGCAAATACTATCTCTACAAATAAGCCTACCGAACCCCCATGTCCCATCAACCTACTCAACGACTGCTTGCGCTCGACATCTTGCGCGGCATCACCATCGCCGGAATGATCACCGTGAACAATCCCGGCTCTTGGTCGTACGTCTATGCTCCGCTCGGCCATGCTGAATGGAATGGTCTCACACCGACAGACCTCGTCTTCCCCTTCTTTATGTTTATCATGGGCATTTCGACCTACATCTCCCTGCGCAAGTACCAATTCACTTATAGTGCAAGTGCCGCGCGGAAGATCGTACGCCGTACCGCAGTCATTTTTGCTATCGGACTGGCCATCGCTTGGTTTGGGCTTTCCTGCAGAACATGGCACGCCTTGGCCGAAGAGGCCGATCTATCCTTTGCGAGCCGTCTCTGGCGTGCAGTGACCAACTTCGATCATCTACGTATCCTCGGCGTCATGCCACGCTTGGCACTCTGCTACGGCGCAACCGCCCTCATTGCTCTCACAATCCCTCACCGACGCATACCTCTCCTTATCGGTGTCATCCTTGCGGGATACACCGTGCTACTCTTCCTCGGAAATGGTTTCGCGTACGATGAAACAAACGTTTTATCTGTCGTCGATCGCGCCGTGCTCGGTCCTGACCACATGTATAAGGACAACGGTATCGAGCCGGAGGGGCTCCTCAGCACATTACCCGCCATAGCGCACGTGCTTGTCGGATTCTGCTGCGGTGCATTGCTCATCGGCGTCACGGACGTGAGAGACAAGATGCTCCGACTCTTCCTCGTCGGTACGGCAATGGCTCTTAGTGGCTGGTTACTGAGTTATGGCTGCCCGATAAACAAGAAGATCTGGTCGCCAACGTTCGTACTTGCCACATGCGGTATGGCTGCCTCACTGTTGGCCCTGCTCGTGTGGATTATTGACGTACGCGGGCACCGCAGATGGTGCAGATTCTTCGAGTCGTTCGGTGTCAACCCGCTATTTATGTACGTATTGGCTGCCGTTTTCGCTATTCTGCTGGGGAATATCCGAATTCCACACGGTGACGGTGAATTCGTCTCGCTGGGAGGCTACATCTACGGCGATGTATTGCGTCCTCTGCTCGGTGAATACCCCGGATCGCTGGCCTACGCACTACTCCTTGTCTGTTCATGTTGGTGCATTGGCTACGTGCTCTATAAGCGGAATATTTACATCAAGATTTGACGATGGAATAGCAAGCCGCTACAAGCAAACTATTCACCCCCGGGCTGAAGGCAGCGCATGCCTTTTGCTCGGGGGCTTTTTTTGCGCTAAGAGTCACCCATCTCACGAAAAACATTCTCCTCAAAAAATGTAAGGCAAAAGATCCGTCTCAATTACAAGCCACTTACACGCTAAGAGTCACCCATCTCACGAAAAACGTCCCCCTCAAAAAATGTAAGGCAAAGGATCCGTCTCAATTATAAGCCACCTACGTGCTAAGAGTCACCCCTCTCACGAAAAACATTCCCCTCAAAAAATGCAAGGCAAAGGATCCATCTCAAATACAAGCCACCTACGCGCTAAGAGTCACCCATCTCACGAAAAACATTCCCCTCAAAAAATGCAAGGCAAAGGATCCATCTCAAATACAAGCCACCTACGCGCTAAGAGTCACCCATCTCACGAAAAACGTTCCTCCTCAAAAATCCAGAACAGGGAATGCTTCTCGGTTGGAAGGGGATGGAGCGGCGGTGATGAGACATGCCATGGAAAAATACCCTCCTCAAAAATCCAGAACAGGGAATGCCTCTCGGTTGGAAGGGGATGGATCGGCGTCGATGGGGCATGCATGAAAGAATGAAGGGCGGGAGGTGGAGGGGGCGGAGGATCCTCCGCAGATAGAGGCAGAAAACTGAACGCGGGCGACTGATCCGATCCACATTTGAGGGCCATCAATTAGCAATCGGCGCAGGAGTTTACCTTTGCGGCCGCTTTTGCCGTTTATTTTTCCACATTCAAGCCCAAACGGTGCCCATAATGCATAGGAAAACGGCCAAATCAAAGAATTGTATCACATCATCGGATCAAAGAATAGAATAAAATGAAAGTATTGAAGTTTGGAGGGACCTCGGTAGGGTCTGTCAAGGGGCTGGCGAACGTAAAACGCATCGTAGAAGCCGTAGACGAGGAGGTTATAGTGGTTGTTTCGGCCTTGGGCGGGCTTACCGACCGACTTTTATTGGCCTCAAAATTAGCCTCTGAGGGTAATGAGGCCTATTTAGCCGAATACGCGGAGATTGTACGCCGTCACGACGAGGTGATAGACGGTATCGTGCCCGAAGTGTCGCGTGAAAGCGTAAAAAGGCACGTTCGCGAGACGCTCGGAGAGCTTGAAAACATCTATCGAGGGGTTTACCTGATCCGTGACCTCTCTCGCAAGACCTCCGATACGATCGTCAGCTACGGCGAGCGACTCTCCTCCTTCATTATCTCCCATATCATCGACGGCGCAGTGCTTTACGACTCGTGCGAGTTCATCAAGACGGTCGACCGTTTCGATAAACACATCGTAGACTTCGAGGTCACGGACCGCCTGATCAGTGAACGATTCAAAAAGTTGCCGCGCGTGGCCCTCGTGCCGGGTTTTATCTCCACAGATGCCGTCACGGGCGAGATTACGAACCTTGGTCGCGGCGGATCAGACTATACCGCGTCTATTTTAGCGGCTCGACTCGGTGCATCACAGCTCGAAATTTGGACGGACGTAGATGGATTCATGACGGCAGACCCGCGCGTGATCAATTCGGCCTACGTCATCGACCAACTCTCCTTCATCGAGGCCATGGAGCTGTGTAATTTCGGTGCGAAAGTCATCTATCCGCCAACGATTTACCCCGTCTATCACAAAAATATCCCCATCCGCGTCTGCAACACCTTTAACCTCCAAGCGCCAGGTACACTCATCACGCAGGAATACTGTCGCAAGGACGGCAAAAGGGCCCTCATCACCGGCATCTCGTCTATCGACAACACTTGCCTTGTCACCGTGCAAGGCCTCGGCATGGTCGGCGTGATTGGAGTCAATCACCGCATCTTCAAGACCCTGGCTGAGAACGGTGTAAGCGTCTTCATGGTCTCGCAAGCCAGCTCGGAGAACAACACCACCTTCGCCGTGCGTAACGAAGACGCTGACCGCGCCGTAGAAGCCCTCAACAAAGAGTTTTCGCTCGAGCGCTCGCAAGGTGAGATCAACGACGTGACCGCCGAAAAGGGCCTTGCCACGGTAGCAATCGTCGGCGAAGACATGAAGCGCACCCCCGGCATCGCAGGACGCCTCTTCGGCACCCTCGGACGGGCTGGCATCAGCGTCATAGCCTGCGCACAAGGCGCGTCAGAGACAAACATCTCGTTCGTGATCCGCTCCGAAGTCTTGCGTAAGGCCCTCAACTCGATTCATGACTCCTTCTTCCTCTCGGAATACAAAGTCCTCAACCTTTTTATCGCCGGCGTGGGCACGGTGGGAAGCAATTTGCTCGAACAGATCCGTGGCCAGCAGGAAAATCTGAAGAAGCAGAACCGATTAAAGCTCAACATTGTCGGCGTAGCCAACTCTCGGAAAATGCTGTTCCGCCGCGAGGGGCTGAAGGCCGAAGGACTCGTAGAAGCATTGAAAAACGAGGGCGTTCCGTCGTCTCCAGCCTTGCTCAGAGAGGAAATTTTGCAGATGAACATCTTCAATTCCGTCTTCGTAGACTGTACCTCGAACGAGGACGTGGCTGCTATCTACGAATCACTCCTGGATAAGAACATTTCCGTCGTTGCGGCCAACAAAATAGCCCCTTCGTCGGCCTATGATCATTATCGTTTGCTCAAAGATACGGCTCGCCGACGCGATGTGAAGTTCCTTTTTGAGACCAATGTGGGTGCTGGGCTGCCGATCATCCATACAATCAACGATTTGATCAACAGCGGCGACCATGTGATTCGTATCGAGGCCGTACTGTCTGGCACATTGAACTACATTTTCAACACCATCGACGCTGAAGTCCCCATGAGCCGCGCCATCCGCTTGGCTGTCGATTCAGGATACGCCGAACCGGATCCGCGCGTGGACCTGAGCGGGAAAGATGTCGTTCGCAAGCTCGTCATTTTGGCTCGCGAGGCCGGTTATAGGGTCGAGCAAGCCGACGTGGAGCAGCGCCTCTTCATCCCAGCCGACTTCTTCGACGGGTCGGCGGAAAATTTCTGGGCACGTATCCCCGAACTCGACGCGCATTTCGAATCCGAGCGCAAACGACTCGCCGCCGAAAACAAGCGCCTGCGCTTCGTGGCTCGTATGGCCGACGGTGCCTGCGAAGTTGGCTTAGAGGAGGTTTGCAGCACCCATCCTTTCTACGAATTGGAGGGGAGCAACAACATTATTATGATCTCCACCGAGCGTTATCACGAGTACCCGATGATTATCAAGGGCTACGGCGCCGGCGCCGACGTGACCGCAGCGGGTGTGTTTGCCGATATTATTTCGATCGCCAACATCCGATAACGAGAGAGCGTATCGCCCCAGACGGAACGTAAAAAATGCCGGGTGCGTAGCTGGATTCTTCCTGCGCGTACCCGGCTTTTTTGTTGTTCATTTTTCGTTTTTTGTTGTCCCGGGTAGGGCGCAAAAGAATACGTCCCACAAAACGACCCGACAGGGGCGGATTCAAGACGATGGGAAGGGCCAAATTTTTACCGTTCGGCGCATATAACATCGAGGGAAGGGGCGTTGCCCCCTAACCCCTACATCCTTTTCTTGTCTTGATACAAGAAAAGGATGCGAAAAGAAAATCAAGGCATCAGGGATGCCGGCCAATCTTCCCTGCCCCGGAAGGGGCCCTCACCGAGGCCGGGGAATTTGGCCGGGTACCGGAAAGGACCATCTGGGATGCCGGGGAATTTGGCCAGGTACCGAATCCTCTCGTTTTTAGTTTTCCATTTTTTGATCTACCTTCCCCTTATGATTCAGATAGAAGATACGATTGTGAGTCTCGATGTGATCGAGCGACGGTTTATGTGCGACTTGAGCCAGTGTCGCGGGGCTTGTTGCATTGAGGGTGAGTCGGGCGCTCCGCTGGAAGAGGGTGAAGCGGAGCAGCTTCGGCTGGCTTTGCCCGTGGTGTGGGATGAGTTGAAGGAGGATGCCCGGGAAGTGATCCGCCAACAGGGTGTCTCGTACTTGGATGCCGATGGCGACGAGGTGACGTCGATTGTCAACGGTCGGGATTGTGTTTTTACGCGTTATGCACCGGATGGCACCTGCCATTGTGCCCTGGAACAAGCCTTCCGAGAGGGTCGCACGACGTTTATGAAGCCTATCTCGTGCCGACTGTACCCTGTTCGCGTCACGCAGTACCGTCGCTTTCGCGCCGTCAACCTTCATCGGTGGGAGGTATGTCGTCCCGCAGAAATTTTGGGCGAACGGTTGGGCATTCCAGCCTACCGTTTCCTGCGCGAACCCCTTATCAGCAAGTTTGGAACCGAATGGTACACCGCGCTTGAGGCTGCGGCCGAGATGGTAGCCCGTCAATCCGAACAGAAATAGCCTCGAAAGGGGAAAGAATGCCCCATTTTCGTCCGTCAGGGTAGGGGCGTATTGCATACGCCCCACAAAACGACCCGGCAGGGGCGGATTCAAGACGATGGGAAGGGTCAAATTTTTACAGGCCGGCGCATATAACATGGATAGAGGGGGCGTTGCCCCCTAACCCCTACGTCCTTTTCTTATCTTGATACGGAGAAAAGGATGCGAAAAGAAAATCAAGGCATCAGGGATGCCGGCCAATTTGGCCTGGTACCTGGCTTTTTCGTTATTCGTTTTTCGTTTTTCGTTGTCTCGGGTAGGGGCGTATTGCATACGCCCCACAAAACGACCCGACAGGGGCGGTTGCAAGACGATAGGAAGGGCCAAATTTTTACCGTTCGGCGCATATAACATGGATGGAGGGGGCGTTGCCCCCTAACCCCTACATCCTTTTCTTGTCTTGATACGGGGAAAAGGATGCGAAAAGAAAATCAAGGCATCAGGGATGCCGGACAATTTGGCCGGGTACCTGGCTTTTTCGTTATTCGTTTTCCGTTTTTTGTCGTCCCGGGTAGGGGCGTATTGCATACGCCCCACAAAACGACCCGAAAGGGGCGAATTCAAGACGATGGGAAGGGCCAAATTTTTTACAGGCCGGTGCATACAACATGGGGTTAGGGGGCGTTGCCCCCTAACCCCTACATCCTTTTCTTGTCTTGATACAAGAAAAGGATGCGAAAAGAAAATCAAGGCATCAGGGATGCCGGCCAATCTTCCCTGCCCCGGAAGGGGCCCTCACCGAGGCCGGGGAATTTGGCAGGGTACCGAGCTTTTTCGTTGTTCGTTTTTCGTTTTTTGTCGTCCCGGGTAGGGGCGTATTGCATACGCCCCGCAAACGACCCGATAGGGGCGATCTCATCTATCTATAGGTCGCCGCATTTATCCCTGCGGGATACATGTGGGGCGTATGCAATACGCCCCTACCCTGCCGGACGAAAAAAGTCGGGTACGCAGTTGGATTTTTCCTATGCGTCCCCGACCCTTTCATTGTTAGACCTTCGTTTTTTGTCCCGTACGGTTACTCTTCGGGCAGATGGATGTCGGGATTGCCACTGTCGCCGCCACCTTCTTTCGGTTTCTTGGGCTGCTCGCCGCCGCCCGTGCCACTGCCACCGCCTGGTTTGGCGCCACCGCCGCCCGTTCCGCCACCTTCTCCTTCTGGCTTCTTCGGTGCGTCTGGCTTTTTCGGATCTGAACCCTCTGGGAGGTGGATGTCGGGCTTGCCGTCGTCCTTCCCTGGCTTTTTAGGCTTCGGATCTTTCGGATCCTTCGGATTCTTAGGCGCATCAGGCTTCTTCTTTTTGTCCGCCGACGCCTTCTTTATCGCCTGACCCTGCCGATAGGCCGCGTCGCTCTCATGCATGCGCTGATTGAAGCGTCCGACCAGTGTCTCGATCAATGTCGGCTCGATAGGAGTCTTGCCAAAGAGGTAGTTTGACTTGAGTAAGTCCAAGATACGTTCAAAATGTTCGTCCACTTCGGCACGCACCTTTGCTGTAGCTGGCAACTTTTTCGCCGCACGCTCTTTCGTGCGCTGAAGATGCAGCTCCGCAAACTCCTTATTGAGTGTCTCCAGCTTAGTAAGGGCCGAGGTCAGGCGCAGTTTGGTCATATCGGCCGCATGCTCCGTCTTCTTCAGATCCTCCACCAAGCCGTCAATATGTGCCGTCTCCCGATCTTGCGATTCCAACTGGATACCAGCATAACCCTTGGTCACAACATAGAGACGCTCGGCAGCCTCAGCCTCATCCGTCTCCGGCGACAGCAAAAAGCTGCGCACCTGACTAAAAATGAACAGCGCCAATCGGTTGCGCGCCTCATCCTTCTTCCTTAGCAGTTTCGACGTAGCGCTGGCCGTAGTCTCTATGTTCAGATCCTTCTCCAGATGTAGGCTGCCGTCCCACTCCGTCTTCGCTTCTTCCGGTATACCGATCTTAGTCAGATCAAACTCTGCCATGATGGCATACAAAGCGCTGTGCAGTTGCACATGTTGTGCATTGTCGAGCTTATTCATCCCGACGCGTTCAATAACTAATCCCTTTTTCATCTCGTCTTTCTTGATTGATAATGATACATTTACTGTTTGTGTTATGGTGATCAATGATGCTCCAGAGGATCTCCACCAAGAGAGAAGCCCGAAGCCGATACGCTCTCAGTCTTGCTACTTAGTAGGAAGTCCCAAACGCGGCGCGTTTTAGTGTTGCTACCTAGTAGGAAGTCCAAAACGCGGCGCGTTTCAGTCTTGCTACCTAGTAGGAAGTCCCAAACGCGACGCGTTTCAGTCTTGCTACCTAGTAGGAAGTCCCAAACGCGGCGCGTTTCGGTCTTGCTACTAAGTAGGAGCTTTTGCACTCGTCGCGTTAGATCGATCGAACTCGGATAGAGCCTGCCACTTGACCCAAGTTCAGGTCCTCCAACCGATACCGATCGCTCCGACGCCCATCATTTCAAAAAGATGTCTACGACCGCTGTCGTAACGGCGGCGAATGTAGCGTCTTTTTTGAAACAGCAAACACCCCACACCTTCTGCGCAGGATAATTCCTACCCAGAGACACGAAAACGCACCACATTTTCCACATCCCACCCCATAGCATCCCCTAAACGCAGCCTATTTTTCGGGTAACGCGGCAGAACATACCCCGACCGCGATCATTTTTCGGCCGTCAGGGTAGGGGCGTATGGCATACGCCCCACCAAGCGCCATCCCATGGATGGCGAATGCCTGTCCACGACCAAAGGCAGGGCCCTCGCCCTCCTTCGGAGGGTCGCCGGTGGGGCGTATGCAATACGCCCCTACACAGGGACACGAAAACGCAGTGCGTTTTATGCATACCACAACCATGAAACAATCAAACGCACCACGTTTCACGTATTCCATCGCACGGAATGCCCCGACCGCGCCGCGGTTGAGGCATGCACCGATGTGGGATGAGGAGAGCGAAAAAATTTCTTGCCTCGTTACGTCCGAAAAGTCCTAACAGCTTCTTAGCTTTGCAACCCAGAAAAGAGCGATTACGGATACATTTATCGAAGTATAGAATCAAAACCCAAGAAATGAATTAAGCAAGCATCATGAAGTTCATTTTTATAGCCATTTTGTTCCCCTTGTTGCTCTCATCTTGCCTTCAAAAAGGAAAGAGCAGACTCGCCCCCAACTTGTCCGTTGCTACAAGAGACACGACAGAGGAAGAAGAAGGTGGGCATATTACATCCTGCCATATTCGAGTGCGGATATTGGACGAATATGGGAATGACTTATTGAATCCATCCTCCTCTTCGCCCAAAGCTATCAATGGTTCAAAAATCAAATTCTACTATGTAAGAGGTGGAAAGGAATTACCTTGTGGAATTGAAGGACGCCCGAGCGGAGGATACGTTATCACACCCGAAGGAAGTGGTTCATCGTATTATGAGGTCAAAGTCTTTTTGGATATTTCCCCAGAAGACTCGATCACAACGACTCTTTTGGATTGGGGAGATGGTCATCGAGATGTTTTCAAGACCTATTTTTTCCGCAAACCTGGCGTAATCATCCGGCAAAAGGTTTGGTTGAATGATAGCCTGATCTTGGATATTCCTAAGCGATACGGCCCCAAAGATTTGATCTTTACAATCAGGCGTTAACCCCCACACGACCTAAATAGAATAGGTCGCACGTATATGAGCGGCGCCATGTCAGGCGGTAAAATGCCAGCATAGCGCCGCGTTTTGCATATCTCACCCAATGACATACCCCGGCCGCGATCATTTTTCGGCCGTCAGGGTAGGGGCGTATGGCATACGCCCCACAAAATGGCCCCGCAGGGGACAAGAATGCGCATCGACGATCGATCATTTGGATCCTTCGCCCCATAAATGGGTCGTTTGTGGGGCGTATGCTTTTGCGCCCTACACGGGAACACGAAAACGCACCGCGGTTAGGGCATACACGCGCCTCAGATCCCCATTTCTTGGTAAGGATAGCGCATACCTCTATGATTCCTCCCCAAAACGAGGGATATGCTTGAAATTCATACAAATAGCAAGGATAAAATAAGGCGCCGTGATGTCTTAATTCACAGATGAATCATCTATCTTTGCCTCCGCAGCCCCATCAAAGAGGGTTGCAGATTTTCTCACACAATAATATATAGAAAGGCATATGAAATTGGCCCAAGAAAGAAGAGATGAAACTAAGAGGAACATGAGAGACATCATCTTCATGATTTTTCTACTGATGCTATCCCTCTCTGCTTGTTCGAGAAAAGAGATGGATACAGCAGAGATAAGCGATGAGATGGAGTTCATAGAAAATGATACGATGCCCTCCATAAAGAAGAGTGATTCCTCCGACTGTCAAAACTACACGTGTCTTGCATTCATTGATTTGCGCATCATAGATAAGGATGGAAATGATTTATTAGATCCCTCATCTACATCTCCAAACAAAGTGGATCTTTCTAAGATTGATATCTACGATGTAAGGGATGGAGCTGAATTGCGTTATTATAACCCTTGGTCTGACGCTCCCTGGGGCTTTTCGATCAGCCCCCCGGAGAGCACCTTCCTACCTTATTATTTAATGACCATTTACCCCGATGTAAGACCGGATAAAGGGACAATAACGACAACGATGACTCTTGTAGATTGGGGAGATGGACGTCGTGATCTATTTAAGGTAGAGTTCTATCATTCCCCCACAATGGATATTCAGCAGAAAGTATGGCTGAATGATACATTGATCTGGGAAAGGGCCACAAGTAGTACAGAACCCAAGTATGTAATGATACGCTGAATCTTCATAACAATAGGTCGCACGCATATGAGCGGCGCCATGTCAGGCAGTAAAATGTCGGCATGGCGCCGCGTTTTTCATATCCCACCGCAGAACACACCCCGACCGCGGTCATTTTTTGACCGTCAGGGTAGGGGCGTATGGCATACGCCCCACAAAGCGCCATCCCATGGATGGCGAATGCCTGTCCACGACCAATGGCAGGACTCTCGCCCTCCTTCGGAGGGACGTTTGGAGGGCGTATTCAATACGCCCCTACCCAGGGACATGTAAACGCGCCGCGTTTTGTACCTGCCACAACCGTGAAACAATCTAACGAACCGTGTTTTGTACCTCCCACCCAATGCCATGCCCCTAACGCGCCGCGTTTTGTACATGCCACAACCGTGAAACAATCTAACGCGGCGCGTTTTACGTATTCCAACGAATGGCATGTCCGGTATGTGTCGCGTTAGGATATATTGCAATCGTGGAACTATTAAGACGCGCTGCGTTTCACGCATTCTACGGCATGGCATGATCTCAACGCGCTGCGGCTGGGGCATGCGCCGACGTGGGAGGGGGAGGGGTGGAAAAATTTCCTGCCTCGTTACGTCCGAAAAGTCCTGACTGCTTCTTAGCTTTGCAGCCCAGAAAAAACGATTACGGATATGTTTATCGAAGTAACCCTTCATCCCCTCCTGCCATGACGCTATCTTACAGAGAAAACATGCGTCGGCTACGCAATCCGTCTTTTGAAAAAATCACGGCCATCGCTCACTCTTTCCTTCCCTCTCCTACGGATGGCCGGACGGCCCCTCCCACCGATCTCCCATTCCCCGACATGGCGGCGGATCGCGGACAAATGCTCCTCAGAGCCCTCTGCGACGACGGTGTGCGGCAAAAAGCCAAGGTGGATAGGGTGCTCGGCACGATGCCCAGGAAGCTCTTTCAAGGCACAACCTTCGACGTCGTCGATTGGCAGTGTGGGCAGGGCGTGAATACGGTCTGCTTCTTCGATTTTATCCGTCGTAACGGCATGGAGAATCGCGTCCAGCAGGTTTTTCTGATCGATACCGATGCGGAAGCCATGGAACGCGCCCTCTGGCACCTTGAACCCTACATGGGAGACACGGATCGCATCGTGACCATCCATAAACCGATCAACGAAGTGGATCGATTCGACATCGAGACCCATCAACCGGTCACATTTCACTTCTTTACCGACGTTTTGGGGCATCCTGAGATCGATTTACGCCGATTGGCGCAACTGATTGGGCGTACTATCCGCGGGGAACACTATTTTTTCTGCGTGGACGCACTTAAACATGGCAACGATCGGTTAGAGACGTTCTATCGCTGCTTCAATAGTCCGGAGCTTTTCACGGACGAGACGTATTACCCCACTGCACGTCAGCCGTATGCCATGACCTGCAAAGCTTTTCGGCTTCGTGCCGAGACGTTTGGGCTTAACACGGCCCTTTCGCCCGTTCAATGGCAGGCGGCTTTCCGACTCGACATCGTGCGAGAGCTGTTGCAGCAGACGGAACGCGAAAAAGTGGCCGCGCTCTACCGTTCCCTTTCGCGATTTGAGGTCTCCGCGGGCTACGACGTGGCTGCCTGCGCCCATAATGACCTGCCGCCGCTGCTGGCGGTGCTGAGTAACCTCATTACACGCGGTCTGCCTACCGCCGCTTCGCCTCTACTCGAAGAGGCATTCGCGCCGCTGGGCAATCGCAAGAGATGGAACGAGGAGGGAAGGATCACTTACGCCGCGCGAGACCTTTATCCGTCTGATTTGTTCGAGGCCTTGCACCTGATTGACCCTCGATTTAAGCCAGATGAGACGACTTACAACGTGGACGCACTCGAAAGCGACCTGCAACGGGAATACATCACGCGGGTGGCCCCTCCACCCTTCCGACAGCTCTTCGAACCGCAGCGGAACGTCTATACCTTGACCGGACAACGCGAATATTGCACGCAGCATGTTGATTTTTCGCTCGAGTTTCCCTATCCGACGAAAGATCTGAGGGACGTAAGGCACAACGGATTCGTGATCGAGATCGAGGATCCCACTGTGCAGACCACTATGGATCAGCGGCGCATCGAGAAACAACGTACCGACGATCTGGCAGCCATGAACTGGACTTGCGAGACCTTCTCCGACGGCCATTTGAGCGACATGCACTTCGGCTATTTGGATAGCGACTATGTGCGGACGGCCTTCCGCGTTTTCAGTCGCCCATTCGACAGCGAATGGGTCCGCACGCTGCAATATGTGCTTACTCCTATCGGTGTAGCACGCATTGAGAAGGTCATTTTGGAGGCTCTTATGGCCGGACGATTAGATCTGGCGGCGCCGCATTGGGAGGTACTCGTGGTGGAGCGCGATGTGCCCTGCGCCGTGGCGGCTCTATCGGACTTGCGAGCCCTGTTTGAGCGCCTGACAGCGCTTAGTGCAGAGTGGGATGGGGTACATTTTCCGGAAGTGACGCTTGATGTGATCAGTACACCGGAGTTTATCGATTCGCCACTCCATGCCGACGTGGTGCCATCGGCTGAACTGACCGAGGAGCACCGCGCTAAGACGTACGATTTGATCATCGACATCTCCGTGCTGCGACGTGCAGGCATTGAACGCCCGCTCATCGGCACGTACACGAACTGCCACAACGATTGTTGCTTCGTCGTCCGCTCGGCTCACCATGCCCGCGAACCGAGAAGGGTGCTCACCACGGGGCGCATCACTTATCGCCCGCTTATTATCCGTGACGCCATCGGGCGAAGCACACTCATCCCAGAAACAGCTGGGGCTATACATTATATGATGGGCATCCTATCCCGTCGGGAGGACTTCCGGCCGGGCCAGGAGGCCATTCTCGACCGGTTACTTCGCGGCGAAAGCGTGGCGGCGCTACTTCCCACGGACGCGCATGGTGCAGCGGTGGCGCTTCCGGCTGTTCTGTTGCAGCCGGGTGTGACGGTCGTCATAACGCCAGACGCTAAAACGGCTGATAAGCTGATCGACGAGGCGCGGCAGGCAGATATAGATTGTGGAGCCAGCCTCCACACGAACATGACGGATGGTGAACGTGAGCGGAGGGAGCGTCGCGTGGAATCGGCCGCACTCCATTTCGTAGCGATCTCCGCGGAACAGTTGGCCAGGCCCACCCTACAACAACGCTTTCTCTCTATGCGTGAGACAGGGGTATATTTTGCTTATGGTATCCTCGATAGCGCAGAAAGAGGGTCAGAGTGGAGTCCATTTTTCGACCCTCATTATCTCTGTGCGGGGAAAATTTTGCGTCGATATGCCCGGCCGCGAGAGGGAACGATCACGCTCGGGGCTACCTTGGGTCAGGCGTCGTTCGATGTGCTCTTCGACGTCGAACGAGAGCTGCTCCCCGTCGATTCCTACACTCCCGACCGCGATCGAATCGTCACCGCCAGCGCGACCGTGGCTCCCATGTCGTTAGAATCGCGTTCGGAGGCGGAAGAAGGGAAGGACATCGAGCAGATGATCCGCGAAATGGGAATGGAATACATCGCTCCGGTCTTAGGATCCTCTTCGGCGGAAGAGGCACGCCTTGTGGGCTTGTCTTATCCCACATCCGCAGGCGAGGGAGGCGAAAACACACGAGACAAAGCCGCCGAAGCGCGCTACATACGTATCCTCTACCGCATGGGATGCCTCGGACTGATCGATGGCGTGGCTCGCGACGAGGCCCAAAAGCGCTTCCTGCTCGTGGTGTGCGACTGCACCGCGGAACAGGTCTACAAACGGTACTGCGATTACTTTAATCGCTACTATACAAGGAAACGCGCCGAACGGGAAGAGACTGCTGCACGAGCGGGAATGCCCGCCGTGATGCTCCGCGACGAACGTGAGGGGGTTATATATAAGTGCCTCACCGGATTGACGCACTACGTTTGCAATAACATTGCGCGCCTTACCCCCGAAACCGCTTCCCACACGCCACTGACCGAGCGCCTCGCTCAGGATTTGGCTGACGACTCGCAGGCAACGGACGAAGTACTTTTCCGTTACCTACATCTTGTCAATGATTCCTCCGAGGGATCGCCCAAAGGGCGTATCCATGCCCTACACGAGTCGGTCTGCACGCTGCGTCGGGCAGGTCATACGCATCCGGTGTTGCTACTCTTGAATACTTTTTGCCTGCTTTATCTCGGTACAGGGGATCGCGCGACGCTTGAGCAGGATCTCTCTACGAGTTATGAGCAGGGCATCGTAGGGCTTTATCACTTAATGCCGGATTATGCCCGCTTCCAAGAACAATTTGAGGCTTATAATCGCTTCGTGCGTAACGAGGCGGATGCGACGGACGATGCCACCGAGGCACGTATGGAAAAGGCGGCCTCGCGCCTCCTTCTGATCCGTGCGGCAGACATCTTGAGCACGCATTTGACTTATACGACAGAATTACAACGTACTTATTTAGGATAAATGGAAACGATAGAAGATATTAATGTCGCCCTCTTGCAGCTGCGGGAGAACTTAGCGAACTTGGATGCGGCGCGCTTGCAAGTGGCACAAGTCACAGGCAGCAGTCAAGAGCTCGTCGAGGCCACAGCTCGGCTGTCGGACGAGGTGAAACGGTTGGCCGACCGTATCAGCGAGGAAACACAGGCGGTGATTAGCCGTTTCGCCGAACAGTTGGAGGGGTCACGGGCCGAATGGACCGACGCCATCAACGACGGGAAGGCACGTTTCGCAACAGAAGTGGAGCAAACCCGACAGGCTACGGCTCTATTGAAGTCCGATGCCGAGCTGGCTCTGCAACAGGCCCTCGCCACCTCCACACAGTCGGTTGCCGACCTGAAATTGGAGACGCAGGAGACGCTCCGTCTGGCTACCTCCGCCGCGACACAGGTTGTCACCGACTTGAAGTCGGAAACCCAAGAGACGCTCCGCCAAGCCACCGCCTCCGCAGCCCAAACCGTGGCAGCGCTGAAGGATAACACCGAGGAGACACTCCGTCAAGCAGCAGCGACGTCGACTCAGACGGTCGCAGACCTAAAAACGGAGACCGAGGAGACACTCCGACAGGCTAAGGAAGCCTCACTTCAGGCTACGGAACAGCTCCGCACGGAGACGCAAGCGGCTCTGCAACAGTCGCTCGAGGCTACTACACGCACGATGGGCGAAGTCAGCGAGCAGGCGAAGCAATCTGTCGGCGAGGTGTCCGCACTGGCCAAACATGCGCTGACTGAAGTGACCACCGTTTCGACTGACGCGATAGAAATGCAGCAATCCGAGATCGCAGATACGCTCGACACGCTGGCTGACTATAATGATCGTATCCGGCAACTTATCGACGCGCTCACGGCATCGAATCTTTCTGCACAGATTGCCTCACTTGAGCGTAAAGTGGACGAGCAATCGGCCGCGCAACAGGCTGCACTCGAAAAGATCCGCCTTGATGCCGAACGGAATCAGAAGATTCAGCTGTTTACGGCCATCACTATCGTCATCCTTCTCCTACTTTTCTTCTTCCTCAAATAGTCTAAGAACATTTTTACGCATATGTCAAAGAACAATATCCACAAAGTCCTTGTGCTTGGCTCCGGCGCGCTGAAGATTGGGCAAGCCGGCGAGTTCGACTACTCCGGCTCGCAAGCACTGAAGGCTCTCCGACAGGATGGAATCAAATCCGTGCTGATCAATCCCAACATCGCCACCATTCAGACCTCTGAAGGCGTGGCCGACAGCGTATATTTCCTTCCGGTAACGCCCTATTTTGTCGAGCAAGTCATTGCTAAGGAACGTCCAGATGGTATCCTGCTGGCCTTCGGCGGACAAACGGCTCTCAATTGTGGCATCAAACTCTACAACGAGGGTACGCTGGAACGTTACGGTGTCCAAGTGCTGGGCACCTCGGTAGAAGCCATCATGAATACAGAGGATCGCGACCTCTTCGTACGCAAGCTGCGCGAGGTGGATCTCAAGACGCCCGTCAGTCAGGCCGTCGAAACGATGAGCGATGCCATCACCGCGGCCGAGCAGATCGGTTATCCCGTCATGGTACGCTCGGCTTACGCCTTGGGAGGACTTGGTAGCGGTATTTGTAAGACAGAAAGCGAGCTGCGGGCACTGGCTGAGAGTGCGTTTGCCTTCGCCCCGCAAATTCTTGTGGAAGAATCGCTGAAAGGTTGGAAAGAAATCGAATTTGAAGTGATCCGTGACCGGACAGATCGGTGCTTTACCGTGGTGAGCATGGAAAATGTCGATCCGCTTGGTGTACACACGGGCGAAAGTATTGTGGTTGCCCCGACATGTTCGCTGCGCGAGGAAGAACTCACCCAGCTTCAAGAATTATCCGTCCGTACCGTGCGTCATTTAGGCATCGTCGGCGAATGCAATATCCAATACGCATACAATTCTGACACTGGCGACTATCGCATCATTGAGGTCAACGCCCGATTGAGCCGTTCCTCGGCCCTTGCATCCAAGGCAAGCGGCTATCCGCTGGCTTTCGTCGCTGCCAAATTGGCCATCGGCTACGCGCTCGATGAGATCGGTGAGCCGGGAACGACCGGATCAGCCGCCGTAGCCCCACAAGTGGACTATCTGATCGCCAAAATTCCTCGTTGGGACCTCACGAAATTTGCTGGCGTAAGCCGCCAAATCGGATCCAGCATGAAGTCAGTAGGAGAGATCATGTCTATCGGCCGATCTTTCGAAGAGATCATGCAGAAGGGTCTACGAATGATCGGACAGGGCATGCATGGATTTGTGGGTAATAACAATCTGGAATTCGAAGACCTGGATAGCGAACTGGAAAATCCGACTGACCTGCGCATTTTTGCCGTAGCTCAGGCCTTAGAGAAGGGATACACGATCGAGCACATCTATGAGCTGACGAAGATCAACCCCTGGTTCCTGGAGCGACTGAAGAATATCGTTGATTATACCCACGTACTCGGACAGTATAAGAAGATCGAGGACCTTCCGGCCGACGTACTCCGCGAAGCTAAGCGACTCGGCTTCTCTGACTTCCAAATAGCGCGTTACACGGAGCACCCTGAGGGTAACATGGAGCGCGAAAACCTCCGCGTGCGTGCCTTGCGTAAGCGACATGGCATATTACCGGCCGTGCGACGCATAGACACTGTCGCCTCCGATCGCGCAGAACTCACGAATTACCTCTACCTCACCTACGGAGCTCCCTCTGGCGACTCTACGACAGGAGATGAGCATGACATACCATTCTATAAGAACGATAAGAGTGTGATTGTCCTCGGCTCGGGAGCCTACCGCATTGGATCGTCCGTCGAGTTCGACTGGTGTTCGGTTAACGCTGTGCGCACCGCTCGCAGTCTGGGCTACAAATCCATTATGATCAACTACAATCCGGAGACAGTCTCTACCGACTACGACATCTGCGACCGACTCTATTTCGATGAGCTCTCACTGGAGCGAGTTCTCGACATTGTTGATTTGGAGCAACCGCGCGGTGTTATTGTATCCGTCGGCGGGCAGATTCCGAATAACCTGGCCATGAAGCTCTACCGGAGGCAAGTTCCGATTCTCGGAACCTCGCCCGTATCGATTGACCGCGCAGAGAACCGCCATAAATTCTCCGCCATGCTCGATACCCTCGGAATAGACCAGCCACGTTGGGCGGAGCTCACGAGCATGGACGAAATCGATGACTTCATCCATCGCGTAGGCTTCCCGGTTCTCATTCGGCCCTCCTATGTGTTGAGTGGAGCCGCCATGAATGTGTGCTACAACAAGGATCAGCTAATCGAATTCCTCGGCGTAGCCGCACGCGTATCAAAAGAGTATCCCGTCGTCGTGTCGGAGTTCCTGCAAGACGTGAAGGAGATCGAGTTCGATGCCGTAGCGCGTCACGGAGAGATCGTCGAGTATGCTATCTCGGAACACATCGAATACGCCGGCATTCATTCAGGTGATGCCACCCTGGTCTTCCCACCGCAGAAACTCTACTTCGAGACTGTTCGTCGAATCAAGAAGATTAGCCGCAAGATTGCCCGAGAGCTTAACATCAGCGGCCCCTTCAACATACAGTACTTGGCGAAGAACAATGATGTGAAGGTGATAGAATGCAATCTGCGAGCCTCACGCAGTTTCCCGTTTGTCAGCAAAGTGCTGCGGCAAAACTTTATCGATACCGCAACGCGCATCATGCTCGACGCACCATTTACGCCACCCAATAAGACGGAGTTCGACATTGACTGGATCGGAGTTAAAGCCTCACAGTTCTCATTCGGGCGTTTGTCAAATGCAGACCCCGTGCTAGGCGTCGACATGAGTTCTACGGGCGAAGTAGGTTGTATTGGCGATGACTTTGACGAGGCGCTTCTCGCCGCGATGGTCGCTGTGGGTAACACCATACCCACGCGTAGCATTATGGTTTCTTCAGGAGGAGCTAAGAGCAAGGTGGAGTTGTTGGAACCCTGTCGAATGCTCTGTGAGCGAGGCTACACGATATACGCCACGCAAGGCACTGCGGCTTTCCTACGCGACAACGGAGTGGAAGTGACACCTGTGTGCTGGCCCGATGAGCGTGACGGAGGGCTGAACATACTTGATATGTTTAGTCGCCATGCCTTCGACTTAGTCGTCAACATTCCAAAGAATCAAAGCCGGCGTGAGCTGACAAACGGATATAAGATTCGGAGGGCAGCCATCGACCACAATATACCGCTGATCACAAATGCCCGACTGGCAGGCGCATTCATCCGAGCTGTCTGCAACTTAGGCGAGAAGGATATACCGATCAAGAGCTGGCAGGAATACCGTTAACGAAGACCTATCGCCGGTAGGACCGAGTAGGTCGTAGCCGAGCATGCGGAGGATCACCTCCCCGCGTGCTCGGCTTTTTTGTGTCTGTGCGCGTAATCGATCGATGCGGACGATTGCCCGTCGGAGGGTGGTTGAGCTATCATGGCGGCTGCAGGAAAGCAAAAAGAGATTCCAATGGGCTATCCCGCTCATTCCACGAAGCCAAAAACAACTCTCTATCTCGATCTCTGGATACTCCGCGAATCAAAATGCAGATTCCGTTTCGTTACCTCGGGAATCCCACGAAACCGAAAACAACTCTCTATCTCAATCTCCGGATACTCCACGAATCAAAATGCAGATTTCGTTTCGTTACCTCGGATATCCCACGAAGCCAAAAACAACTTTCTGTCTCAATCTCCAGAAACTCCGTGAATCAAAAAACAGATTCTGTTTCCTTACCTCGGATATTCCACGGAGCCAAAAACAACTCTCTACCTCAATCTCCGGACACTCCGCGAATCAAAAAACGGATTCCGTTTCGTTACCTCGGACATTCCACGAAGCCGAAAACAACTCTCTGTCTCAATCTTCGGACACTCCGCGAATCAAAAAACAGATTCCGTTTCGTTACCTCGGGCACCCCACGAAGCCAAAAACAACTCTCTGTCTCAATCTCCGGACATTCCGTGAATCAAAAACGGATTCCGTTTTGTTATCTCGACCATTCCACGAAGCCGAAAACAACTCTCTGTCTCAATCTTCGGACACTCCGTGGATCAAAAAACTGATTCCGTTTCGTTACCTCGGACATTCCACGAAGCCGAAAACAACTCTCTGTCTCAATCTTCGGACACTCCGCGAATCAAAAAACAGATTCCGTTTCGTTACCTCGGGCACCCCACGAAGCCAAAAACAACTCTCTGTCTCAATCTCCGGACATTCCGTGAATCAAAAACGGATTCCGTTTTGTTATCTCGACCATTCCACGAAGCCGAAAACAACTCTCTGTCTCAATCTTCGGACACTCCGTGGATCAAAAAACTGATTCCGTTTCGTTACCTCGGACATTCCACGAAGCCAAAAACAACTTTCTGTCTCAATCTCCGGACACTCTACGAAGCCGAAAACAACTCTCTACTTCAATCTCCGGACACTCCGCGAAACCAAAAACGAATCTCAATTTCGATCCCCAGGCACTATGCAAAGCGAAAAACAAATCTCGATTTTGACTTCCGAGTACTCTGGAAGCAAAAAACGAATCTCGATTTTGCTTTCAGAGTGTCCGGGAAGCCAAAAATGAATCTCGATTTGCGTCTCCGGACACTCAGTGAAGCGAAAAATGAATTACGATTTCGCTTTCGGAGTATCCGGGAAGCCAAAAATGAATTGCGATTTCGCATTTTGGGTACTCCGGAAGGCCAAAATGAATCTCGATTTCGCTTCCCGGAGTGTCCGAAAGCCCAAAATGAATTGCGATTTTGCTTCACTGAGTGTCCGAAGTCGCCAAAATGAATTACGATTTTGCTTCCCGGAGTGTCTGTGAAGCAAAATCGAGATTCATTTTGAGCTTCATTTTGTCCGCTGGGTAGGCGATAATAACTTGCTGAACCTTAGGCGGAGAGTCCGGATATACACACCGCATTTTGTTTCTCTTATCGATGAGTGAAGATGAATGACAAGAGGATTCCTGCGATGATCGCCTTCAAGTTGGCCGGATAGGTGCAGAGAGTTGTTTGGGACTTCATCGGGTACTGATGAATAGGCGCAGAGGGTTGTTTGGGCCTTCATAGGGTGCGTTTGGTAGGCGCAGGAGGTTCGTTGGGGCTTTCGCAGGGGCTTCACCCCCGCACCCCGACTTCCTTTTCTTCTCTTGATAGAAGAAAAAGAAGCAAAAGAAGATCAAGGCGATGATTGCCATCAAGCCAGTCGAATAGGTGCAGAGGGTTGTTTTGGCCTTCATGGGGTGCGTTTGGTAGGCGCAGGAGGTTCGTTGGGGCTTTCGCGGGGGCTTCGCCCCCGCACC
>ERZ772977.121-NODE-121-length-63595-cov-8.511284_pt1 | contig 63595 bp, 54 predicted proteins | sample MGYA00511131_ERZ772977 | MGnify/ENA primary metagenome ERZ772977 (study PRJEB29015, sample SAMEA2737935) | human oral metagenome | biome: human oral; feature: human-associated habitat; material: dental | place: China | collected 2151 ...
CGTAGCTGCCAATTCTATCATGACCTCTACCGGAAAGATTTGGTGTAGGGGTACTTGGCTACTAAAGATAATGCTATAATGGTGCTGTGCTCCAGTAGCTCAGGGGATTAGAGCAGGTGGCTTCTATCCACCGTGTCGGGGGTTCGAATCCCTCCTGGAGTACCAGGCTTTATTCGATATACTTCAAGCATCATTAGCTGATGTAAAGCGGCTCGGAAATTAGCCGGTATGGATAATGGTATAATGTTAGCAGTAAAGAAAGAGGGTATAAAATGGCAAAAATTAGTAAAGTGCAAGCTCGCTGGATTCTAGATTCACGGGGCAACCCGACGGTTGAAGCAGCGGTTGGGCTGGACGACGGCTCTCGTGGGCAAGCCGCCGTACCAAGTGGTGCTTCGACCGGGGCGGCTGAAGCGCTGGAACTCAGGGACGGTGGTAATCGTTTTATGGGTAAGGGCGTTGACAAGGCGGTAACTAATGTTAACCAACAGATTGCGCCGGCATTAATTGGTATGGAGGTAACTGATCAGAGGGCGGTTGACCAGACGATGCTACAGCTGGATGGTACAGATAACAAGTCTAAGTTGGGAGCTAATGCCATCTTGGCGGTGTCGTTAGCGACCGCTAAGGCGGCGGCCTCGTCAGAAGATTTGGCGCTGTGGCACTATATTGCTCAGCTAACTGATACTAGCGAGACTTCATTACCGTTGCCGATGATGAACATCATGAACGGCGGAGCGCATGCCAACTGGACGACTGATATCCAAGAATACATGATCATGCCGATCGGAGCGCCCAGCTTTGCCGAGGCGGTACGGCAGGCAAGTGAGGTCTTTCATCATCTAGGCAAGATTCTAAAGGAGCAGGGCTATCCTACTACCGTAGGTGACGAGGGCGGCTATGCTCCGCATTTACGAGGTGGTAATGGTGAGCCGCTTAAGTTGATTGAACAGGCGGTGACTCAGGCGGGCTATCAGCTGGGGCAAGATTTTGTCTTAGCGCTGGATGTAGCGGCTAGCGAGTTCTACCGTGACGGCTACTATGAGCTGAAGAATGATAATGCTAAGCTGAATACCGACCAGATGATAAATTATGTCCGGGAGTTGGTGGCGGGTAATCCGCTGGCTAGTGTCGAGGATGGCTTAGCCGAGGAAGACTGGGCCGGCTGGACCAAGCTGACCGAAAGACTGGGCGCTGAGACGCAGCTAGTGGGCGACGACTTGCTGGTGACTAACACTCAGCGCCTCCAGAAAGCAATTGACCTCAAGGCCGGCAACGCCATTTTGGTCAAGCCTAATCAGATTGGCTCGCTCAGCGAGACGATTGATGCTGTCAAGCTGGCTAAAGCGAATGGCTTTAATACGGTGATGAGTCATCGGAGTGGCGAGACTGAGGACACGACTATCGCTCACTTGGCGGTTGGTCTGGGCTGCGGTCAGATCAAGACAGGCTCGCTTAGCCGGACTGATCGGGTGGCGAAGTACAACGAGCTACTTCGGATCGCTGAGGCAAATCCGGATATGCCCTTCGTCAAGCCGGTACACTAGGCTATCATAAGTGAGCGACAAGTACACCTCGGCGCATTGACCGGGGTGTACTCTTAGTTCGGGGAGCTGATTTAGTCAGTCTCGGGAGCAGGCCGGATGTGGAGCTCCTTAAGCTGGGTATCGAGCACCTGAGAGGGCGAGCCCATCATTAAGTCGGCACCGGAACCGTTCTTGGGGAAGGCGACGATGTCACGGATGTTGTCGGTATTTTCCATGACCATAAAGATGCGATCCAGACCGTAGGCGCAACCGGCGTGGGGTGGAGCACCGTAGCGAAAGGCGTTGAGTAGGGCGCCAAACTTCTGTTCGACATAGGCGTGGTCGTAGCCGAGGATCTCGAAGACTTTATACATGATATCGGGGTTATGATTGCGGACGGCGCCGGAGCATATCTCGTAACCATTCATTACCATGTCATACTGATCGGCAGTGATGGCTAGTTTCTGCTCATCGGTAGCGGCTTGCTCTAAAGTGGCTATGCCGCCCTTGGGCATCGAGAAGGGGTTGTGGCCGAAGTCAACTCTTGCGTTAGCTTCATCGTATTCGTAGAAAGGAAAATCAGTTACCCAGCATAGCGCCACTTCGTCGTCGTGCTTGAGCTCCTGGAAGTCAGCTAGGGCGACTCGGAGCTTCCCCAGCACCTTGTTGACCAGGGCTCGCCGGTCAGCTCCGAATAGGACGATATCACCGGCAGTCGCCTCGGTGCGTCTGGTAATCTCGTCCAGCTCGCTCTTACTAAGAAACTTGGCGATCGGGCTCTTGATACCTGATTCTTCGTAAGTCAGGTAGGCCAACCCGCCGGCACCCTCCGCTTTAGCCAGCTCGGTAAAGTTGTCGATCTGCTTGCGGGTAAATGACGCTCCGCCTTTGACGCAAATCGCCTTGATGCACTCAGCCTGCTTAAATACGCCGAAGTTAGTTTCACTTAGGGCGTCGGTTAGCTCAACCAGTTCCAGATGGTAGCGTAGGTCCGGTTTATCCGTGCCATAGTGCTCCATGGCTTCATGGTAAGTCAAGCGAGGGATCGGGTCGCTACCGGAAGTATAGGTGCTGACCAGCTTCTTGTGCCCGAACTCTTTAGCCAGCTGAATAATTAACGGCTCAAGAGTGTGCCGAACTACCTCGCCGTCGTCAACAAAGCTCATCTCGCAGTCAAGCTGATAAAACTCACCATAGAGACGATCCGCCCGAGGGTCTTCATCTCTAAAGCAAGCAGCGATCTGGTAATAACGTGGCACCCCGCCAACCATTAGCAGCTGTTTGAACTGCTGAGGAGCTTGGGGTAAAGCGTAATAATCGCCCTGATGTAGCCGCGAAGGGACGAGGAAGTCTCTGGCTCCCTCGGGGCTGCTATTGGCTAAGATCGGGGTAGTGACCTCGATGAAATCGTGTTCTGCCATGTACCGGCGGATAATACGGTTAAATTGGTCACGCCGGGCGATCATTTGTTGCATTGATGGTCGACGCAAGTCAAGGTAGCGGTAGCGGAGGCGCATCTCTTCGCTAGACCGCTGTCCTTCATCTCTGGTGGCGACGGGAATCGGGTCGGAGCGGTTGAGGACCTCCAGCCGGCTAGCGACAAGCTCAATCTGCCCGGTAGCTAGATGGGGGTTCTCCAGCCCGGCACCTCTTTCTCGCACTGTCCCGGTGACAGCTATGCAGTACTCATCACGCAACCCCTCGGCCAGGTGAAAAATATCGTCATGGTTCGGATTGAACACTACCTGAATCAGCCCGGTGTGATCTCTCAGATCGACAAAGATAACTCCACCGTGATCTCGTCTGGTGTTAACCCAGCCGGCAACTTTGATTTCTTGTCCAACTAGCCGGGGTGTTTTGACAGTCAGTGTTCTTTCCATAATGAAAAATCCTTTCTCGGGTACTTGCCTAATATTCTAACACAGCCGGTGATCGGCTAGACCTGGCAGGACTGACCGGCTGAGATAATTTCGCTTAGATTGATCAGTCCGTAGATGTGCTTATTCTTGGTGATGATAGCGACGGTAGTTTCGTTATCTGCCATTAGTCGAAGCACTTCAGGCGTGGTGGTGCTCGTCTCGCAGCTAACGAAGTTACGATTCATACTACTGAGCAACTGTTTTTCCGACTGTCCGATCACGGTAACATCAGCCAGGTGGAGCAAGCCGACGACGTCGTTCTCGTCATTGCGGATGACCGGGAAGATCTTTTGGCGGCTCTGAAAGAGCTCGTCAATATGCTTCGGAGTGAGGCGATCTTTGAAGCTAATCTTTTTGACGTCACTCCACTTAGTGGCCAGTTTTTCGACGGGAGTGTGCTGAGCGAGCAGGGTCCTCTCGATCAGGAGCTGAGTGGGGCAATCAATCTTGCTATCGTGTAGTACCTGGATTAGCTCGTCGACGTCGTCAATCGGGTCGACCGGCTTGCTGGTCACCAGGCTATTAAATACACCGGTCCAGCCAAAGTACTTATTGATAAGGCCGGCTTGTTTGATCAAAAGCTGATCGGTCAAGGGGGTGAGCCGAGCGCCTAGTAGCTGAGCTAAGGCGATGATCACCAGCGAGATAAAGCAGCCTGCGACTATGCCCCAGGTGAGAGCGGCGAGACAGGCTATCCAAATGGTAGCGAGCAGGGCGACTAAACTGACAAATAGATGCAGGCCGGGGTAATAGCTAATCAGCTGATTGATCGCTCGAACCTTGCGCCCGGTTGTGCCGAGAGCCTTGATGGCGGATTTATTGCGGTTGGCGTGGAAGTCAACGCTGGAGTTGGCGGTGACTAGGATAGTCAAGATAATGATCAGAAACACGCTCATGCCCTACATTGTATCATTATGCTATAATCAGGTGAAATGCGAGGGAGATATTGATGAATAAGAGAGCATGGATTGTATTTACACTTGTGGTAGCGCTGAGCTTCGGCTTGCTGCTATGGCAGAAGAACCAGACCCAGGGGCAGAATAGCAGTAGCAAGGAGCTGACTTATGTCAGTCAGCTGGATGGCACTAAACTAATCACTAGAGACGATATCATCCGAGCCAAGGAAAAGACGTTAAAACGCCGGCTAAGTCAGGATGAAAAGGATGACATTATCGACGATGTCTACTTAGGCAAAAAGGATGCCAAGGTGATCGTGATAGAGTACGAGGACTTTGCCTGCTCGCATTGTCAGGCGATCAGTCGCTATACCGAGAAGATCCAGAATGATTATCGGGATAAAGTACTGTTTATCAGGCGGGAGTATAGCCTGAACTACCCGAACTCCAAGGCGACTCTGAGTGCTGCTGAGGTAGCAAGGAAGCTGGGCGGCAATGATGCCTACTGGAAGATGAATGGCAAGCTGTTCCAGAACCAGATGTGGGTTGGCTATGCCGTCTCGTCCGGCGAGCGTCAGACGACTCTGGATAAGTATGCCAAGGAGTCCGGGGTTGATGTGAAGAAGTTTAACGAACTCCTGGAGACGACGGAGACTAACGGCGTCCAGGAAAAGATTGATCGGGATAAAAAGCTGGGTGATAAGGCAGGGGTAACCGGTACACCAACTTGGCTTGTTAACGGCAAGAAAGTTAGTTCGTCAACCGACGCCAACATTCGTCAGGCGATCAAACAGGCTCTGGAGAAGGCGGCCAAGTAGGAACGAAGCTTCAGATCCGGCGTTGAGGGGTGAACGGTGTCACTAGGAGGTTCGCTTGGACGACCCGGATCTAGTGACGATGGGCACGCTTGCGTTTGATTGGGTCCAGCTCGGCTTTGCGCAGACGCAGGTGCTGGGGAGTAACCTCCAGCAGCTCATCGTCTTCGATAAAGTCGAGACACTGCTCCAGCGACATCTGGATATAGGGAGTTAGCTGGATGGCGCCATCGCTGGACTTGCTGCGCATATTAGTCAGCTGCTTACCCTTGCAGACGTTAATCTCTAAATCATCTTTGCGCTTATTCAGTCCAACGATCTCACCGGCGTAGACCTCGGTGCTCGGGCCGATATATAGCTCACCTCGAGCCTCGGCACCGGCTAGGGCGTAGGCCGTTGACGTTCCGGACTCGGCGGCTATCAAGACGCCATTTCGCAGACCGCTCAAAGGTGCCCCTAGCGGCTGATAACCACAGGGCAGTGAGCTCATGATGATCGTTCCTTTAGTGGCAGTTAACAAGGTGTTGTGCAAGCCAATCAAAGCTCGAGATGTGATGCGGTAAGTGGCTCGGATTTGCCCCTGGCTGGTAGTTTCCTGGTTAGTCAGTTCACCATGACGAGCTCCCAGCTCCATGGAGACGCTACCTAGCAGCTCGGGAGAGACTTCGATGAAGAGCTCCTCAACTGACTCCATCTTTTGTCCATCTCGTTCGATCAGAATGACTTGTGGTCGTCCGACTTCAAACTCGTAGCCCTCTCGGCGCAAAGTCTCGATCAAGACAGACAGATGGAGCTCGCCTCGCCCGCTTACTCTAAAGCCAATATTGGCGGGCTCAACTCTTAGCGCCACATTAGTCTCCAGCTCTCGCTCGAGACGCTCGGCAATCTGGCGAGAGGTGTTAAACTTACCCTCTCGACCCTTAAATGGGGAGGTGTTAGGCCCAAGGTAGATCGAGATGGTCGGCTGCTCAATCTCAATGCTGGGTAAAGGTGTCGGGTCGGCGGGGTCAGCGATTGTCTCGCCAATTTTAGCCCGGCTAACCCCGGTAATAGCGACGATGTCACCGGCTACGACCCGGTCAACCTCCTGGCGATTCAGGCCGCTATAGGTAAAAAGCTTGTCTATCTTGCTGCTGGCGACAGTGCCATCCGGGCTGATCAGGCTAATCGGTGCACCTGTCTTAGCGACACCCCGCTCAATTCGTCCTAGGGCATATTTACCCAGGAAGCTGTCGTACTGCAAGGAAGTGATTAGCATGCGGAAGGGCTTAGCCGGATCAACCTGCGGTGCCGGGATATGCTCAATGATCGCCTGAAAGATTGGCGTCAGGTCGGCTGATGTGGTGGTGCTATCGGGCATATCTGTCCAAGCTTTACCGTCTCGCCCGATGGCGTAGTAGACAGGGTAATCCAGCTGATCATCACTGGTAGCAAGCTCCAGGAAGAGATCGGCTACTTCGTCTTTAACTTCCTCAATCCGTCGGGCCGGTTTATCAATCTTGTTGATGATGACGATCGGCTTGAGACCCAGTTCCAGTGCTTTAGCTAGGACGAACCGGGTCTGGGGCATTGGGCCTTCGGCGGCGTCGACGACCAACAGCACTCCGTCAGCCATCTGGAGAGTACGCTCGACTTCGCCACTAAAGTCAGCGTGTCCGGGAGTGTCGATAATATTGATCTTGTAGCCGTCATAAGTGATGGCCGTGGTCTTGGCGGTGATAGTGATACCTCGTTCCCGCTCTTGGTCGCCACTATCCATGATCAGAGTCTCACTCATCTCCTGGGCATTATCACGGAAAGTGTGCGATTGCTTAAGCAGACCATCCAGTAGGGTAGTCTTGCCGTGGTCAACGTGAGCAATGATAGCGATGTTGCGAATCTTATCTGGTGTATACATGAAATATAGTGCCGATTATGCCGGCACTCTCCCTAGCTAGCTATCATACACTAAAAGTAGTGGATGACAACTGTCAGCGACTATTAAGATATTAAATCAAAGCTGGTACACCCGGAGGGATTCGAACCCACGACCTTTGGTACCGGAAACCAACGCTCTAATCCGGCTGAGCTACGGGTGCAAAATATAGGAGGGACGCAGGGTAGCCACCCCTCCTATGGATACAATTATAGTACAAAAGTGCTAATCTTGGCGAACCGGGGGCGAATTCGTTAAACGAGCTTCCGAGTTGGCTTCTATTGATTGAGCAGCCAGTCTACTACATTAACCTTTTTAATTCCGTCAAACTGCTCGGGCACCAGATCCATCGTCAGCAAGAACTTAGGGTAGTTGTCTCTGATCTTGTAGAATGGTGCCAGCTCTCGGGCGAGGGTCTTGGGTTGGTCGTTGACTTGATATGACACTTGGTAATAGACCCGTTCGCCACCGGCCATTTGAACCATGAAGTCAACCTCGCAGTCTTCGTTTTTGCCGATAAAGATCTCTCCTTCATTGCGCCTAAGAAGCTCGAGAAAAACGACATTTTCTAGGCGATGCCCGACGTCAGACCCGGGGGTGCTACCGAGTAGAATGTTTCTAAGGCCGAGATCGACTACGTAATATTTGTCATTTGTGGTCAGCAGCCTCCTTCCTTTAATATCGTAGCGGCTAACAGGATAGACAAGGTATGATTTAGTCAAGTAGTCCAAATAATTCTTGATGGTACCATGGAAAATATTATCGTTGTTTAGCTTGAAGAAATTACTGATATTTCGTGCCGACAATGGACTGCCGATGGAGTCGAAGACAAATTTGACCACTCGGTCAAAATCAATCCTACCTCTGATCTGGTAACGTTCGGCTATATCTTTATTGACAACGGTGTCGTAGATATTTCTGAGGTAGTTATTAGCCAGCTTATCATCAATTTTTGCCAGATTGATAGCTTCCGGAAAAGAGCTACTTGTCAGGTATTTCTCGAAGAGGCGGTCGTTGTTGTGCTCCTCGGGAAATACCTGGACGAATTCACTAAAAGAAAATGGTAAGACGTGAATAGATATATAACGACCGGTTAGCAAGGTTGATAGCTCGCCGGAGAGTAAAAAAGCGTTACTGCCGGTGATGTAGAGATCTACATTGGGCTTAACGAACAGAGAATCGGCTACTTCTTCAAACTGTGCAACCTTCTGAACCTCATCCAAGAAGATATAGTTCATTTTGTCCGGTACAAGTTTTTGCTCGATACGATGGTGCAATTTACGCCAATCTCTCAGCTCGACGTTCTTCTCTTCTTCAAAGTTAAATGATTGGATTTGACTATCGGCAATGCCCTGCTCTCTGAGCGTATCTTGAAATAGTCCGAGCAGGGTTGACTTGCCACTTCGGCGAACACCGGTAACAACCTTGATGACATTCTGATCTTTAGAGAGCGTTAATTGGTCTAAGTATTGCTGACGAATAATTTTCGTATTCATACTATTTACTATCCACCAAAATTACCAAAAAAGCAATTTTTGGTGGATAGCGTGATGGTGCCAACAGATGTAATGATGTAAAAAAGGCTTCTTTGCTGACGCAAAGTCGCAGGTTCTCACTCTCCTTAACAGTGCCAGATGCCACAGTGTATTTGCGGCGTAATGATTACTTGGTACGCCCGGCAGGGTTCGAAGGCTTCTTTGCTGGCGCAAAGTCGCAGGTTCTCACTTCACCTCAATAATGCCCAGCATCACATCACGTCTCTCTGTCAATGATTTCCTGGTACGCCCGGCAGGGTTCGAACCTGCGACCCCTTGGTTCGAAGCCAAGTACTCTAATCCGCTGAGCTACGGGCGCTTAATTGGATTATAGCACAGCTGCTGGGTTATACTGACAATATGTCCGGACAGCTAAGCGGTCGAGAGTTAGTTAGCTTTATTAAGGAGCGTCAGGCTCATCAAGTACGAGCCTTGAAGCAACATGACCATATCCGGCCTAAGCTGGTGATCATCCAGACTAGGCTCGACGCTGTGACTGATCTATACACTAAGCTCAAGCAGCGCTATGGTGAGGATGTCGGGATAGCTGTTGAGATTCATAAAGTCGGTCAGCCTGGAGTAGAGCGACTGATAGAGCAACTCAATATGGATCCGGCTATACATGGCATCCTGATTCAGCTGCCACTACCCGATCCATCGGCAACGGACAAGGTGGTTAATCAGGTCAACCCGGTCAAAGATGTCGACGGCTTAGCTAAGCAGTCGAAGTGGGATGCGACGACTGCTATGGCAATCAATTGGCTGCTGGCCGGCTATAATATTGATCTCGCCGGCAAGCAGATCGCTATTGTCGGGCAAGGACGCCTGGTTGGTGCACCTCTTACGAGAATGTGGCGACAGTCGGGACTCAATGTGACCCCACTGGACATTAGGTGTCCTAGTCTGGAGAAAATGCTGATCGATAAAGATGTCGTAGTGACGGCGACCGGCGTGCCCGGCTTGATCAGGTCAGAGATGCTGAAGGACGGTGCCGTAGTAGTCGATGCCGGTACGGCAGACGTTAACGGTCAGGTGGTGGGAGATGTTGATCCGCTGGTGCGGGAAAGGTCGGACATCACTATCACGCCTCGGAAAGGCGGGGTCGGACCGCTAACTATCGCTTGTCTAATGGATAATGTGATCAGAGCCGCCGGGCAGAGTTTGAAGCACAGTTAGCCTTTGGCTGTATTTATGTTATGATACTAGACAATATAAGCTAAGTGTGATTTGGTATGGAGAAAACAGGACAAGCAAATGAGGGTGGTGGTCAGTCTAAGTGGTCATACTGTGATATATCGGCATTGGCAACGGAACCCGGTCAGATGCCTCGACCTGAGCTTTCAGACGGAGAGCGATTTGACGACTGGCTTATCAAACAGGTTGATAGCCCGATTGACCACAACATTGACCGGCTGATCGACCTCTATGGTGATGCTTATGGCGGTCAGATTGGTGAGCCGGGTGATAGCGGTGAAAGATTATATCAGTGTGCGGTCGAGAATGAGGCGATAGATGACGAGCCGATTAATCAGCTAAGCAAACAGGCGTTTGAATCTCGTATGAATAATCGCTGGGCGAGACAGAAAGCATGGCTGATCAGGTCATCGGGTGACGACCGGATCATTAGTAAGTTGAGCGATTCGGACGATCGCATCAGTGAAGATGGCTGGCATCGGACTTCGGGCGAATGGGAGGTGGTCGATTCGTATTGCATCAAGCAGACGGAGCAGGGTGGCAAGGTGGTCATGCCCAGCTCGGATAGGTTGCCGATCAAGCACTGCTTCTATCTCAACCCCACCTCGCTAGATCTTTACAAGGTGCTGAAAGCACTGGTAGAGCAATACGATCAGCGTCAGATGCCTTTCTCGCTAAAGTATACTGAGCAAGATCGAGCAGATCGTATAGTCATTTACTCGACCACTCGACGGCTGAAGGATAATTACGAGGCGATCCGCCAGGTCAGTCAGCAATACCCGGCATTAGCTCAGCATTTGCGTCCGGTTTTACCCACGGTTGGTACGATTGGCGGTAAAGTCGGCTATAGTCAGGGCGTCAGCCGAATCAAGGAAATGAGCCCCGATATCTCGTATAATAGCTTGCGAACGGGACTACTTGCTCGGGCGCTAGATCATACTATGGCGAAATGGTTGGTCGAACATCGAAACGATCGGCTCGGGTACAATGGCAAGAAACTAACCGTCACCAAGTTTATGGCGAAACGACTGGTCGATAACGCTGCCGGTCAAGTCAGGCGGGGCGACGCCCGAGATTATCTTAGTCCGGCTCTGATTGAGCGTCGGATTGCCGGCAAGTTTAATGACTTGGTGAAGATGATGGATGCGAATAACTACTCTCCGACCGGTGTCGCTCAGAATGTCGAGATTTGTCGGGTTGGCGATGAGTCGTTGCGACTATCGTGGGGCGATGTGCGAGGTTTTATGGCGAGTATCGCTCCATGGGTGAACGCTAACAACCGGTCTTTCGCTCAGCAGGTCAAGGACAATATCCGTGAATTATCACCTCAGTATAATGTCAATGCGATGAATTTTGTTCTGGACGATAATGACGCTTATCTGTAGTTTGGCAATAACCGACCAAGTCTAGTATAATCTCTCTAGGGAGGTCTCGTCGTCTAAAGGTTAGGACATCAGGTTTTCATCCTGACAATTCGGGTTCGATTCCCGGCGAGATCACCAAATTGAACCAGTTTTGAGACAAAAGCCAAATAATTTAGCCGCGCCGCACAGCACGGCAAGCCGTGCTGTGCGCCACCTAGAATACCCTTTGCATATTTTTTGTAATTTCCCCTCCGTGATTTTATTAGAAAAAGGTAAAGGGTGTTCTGGTCGGAGCGCTGTTGCTGCGGGCGACACGGCGTTTCTAGAGCGCAAGTATTTGCTGAGACGATTCGATACTTATGCCTTGAAGAGGAATGTTTGCTAGCTCTGACGGCTCGAGCTTATGTAAGCCTCCGCCATAACTCCTCCCCCCATTTATCAATACCTCCTCCGTCAAGCACTCAACTAGAGATTGCAGACTGCCGTTAGACCCATCTTCAAGAATAGATTTATATTCAGGCTTGATATAAATCATCAGATAGCTATTTGTTGCAATAGCTTTGGAGTGATTAATGAAGAATCTGAACGGAGGTTTGCTTGCTCTACTGCGTCCCATGTAGCTTACAAATAAGTCAGGGCTCTTGCGCTGCTCTTGCTTGTACCAAGGCCTGCGATTTTTGCATATATAACCTTCATGTACACCCCTTTGACGTCCTTCCTCGATGTAGGCGTATACATCGGGATAGTCACGACGCAAGATGTTTTCGGGTAGTGAGCAGTTAAATAAAAACAGTTCTTTTTCGCCAACTGGACTTCCGTCACCCTGTGATTCAATGATTAAATTGTCGACATATCGAGAGCTCGGCAAAATAGGCTGTAAAAACTCCGACGGTATTTTTCTTTGCTTGGCCTTTGTCTTTGAAATGACAAAAAATGAATTTGAACCTGTTGCAATGCCACGTTTGATTTCAAAGACATCACCAAATCGTAACCTCGCCTTTTTTTGCGTTAATACGCCGCTGGCTAATTTGCTCCATTTCTGATTAGGATCAAGCTGGGCTTGGGTAATTTTAATCTCCTCATTAGGACTGTCAAGACTGCCTCCCTTTGCGAAGACGACTGTATGGTGCTTATCTGGCTTTGCGTTTCGGAACACAACAACCGTTGAAGTAACAAGCGCATCGCTAAACTGTGTGTCTTCGGCTTTAAATGTATGCACTTTTAAGATGCTAGTGTGGTTGGCTAGATAATACTTGATAGCAAGACCGTAATTTACGTCAAGAAACTCTGTCGGTACAAGCCAGACACTAATGCCATTTTTATTAAGCCACTGATGAGAGAGAAGAATGAAATAGCCATATAAACCCATAAGCTGACTGGGCTTTATGCCAAGCCTCGCATAGACTAGTCGCTGGAGGCGTTGCTTTTCTTCTGACTTGATGTGATGATGGCGAACATATGGCGGATTACACACCATGAGGTTATAGCGTTCTACATCTATACTTGGTGCTTCTATTTTTGTAAAATCATCATTAATAACATCTATCAAAGACTCTCCCCATAACTTCGCTGACGGTTCAAAATAATGCTTGTCGATCTCTATGCCAGTGGCACTGGAAATGCTCTTTTGTAGATTTGGAGCAACACGTTCAAGAGAGTCATAAAATACACCAAGCCCAAAAGCTGGGTCGATAAACCGTATATTATCAGCTTCAAGATAAGACAAGCCTAACTTAACGATGTCATCGGCAAAAGCCGTCGGTGTTGCGTATTGCCCCATTTGGTTACGCAACAAGTCAGTTTTTTGACTGTCTAGCTCTTTTTGTAGCTTCTCTCGTTTGCTCGTTTTCATACCTTTACAGATCAAATAGACTTAAATCATCTATGCGATGCTCCCACACCCAATCAATCCCCTCGGCCGCTTCGTATCCTAGATAGCCAGAGTCGAAATAGCCACACAAAAATAGAAAGAACTTTACGTCATCGCCATATGTTCGCTTCAGCTGCGAAAACTTTACAGCTTCTTCTTTACGACGTTTGTTGGTGTTTGCGAAATCACCCGCAGATTTTGCCTCCATGAGGAGTGGCATCGTGCCGGACTTGGCATTCTTTGGCTGTATGATTGCGTCAACGGGAATATTAACAGTTAATCCGCCGTCAAGAATTACGGGGATATTCAACCTAAATGAAAATGTGCCCGGTTGCATTGTTCTCGGATTGCTTTTGTCTGTCTTGCCGACCATTTTATAGCCGTGGACTTCAAGCCACTGTCTCACCGATGCTAATTGTCGCTGCTCTTGGGCATTGCGAATAATCGGATCGGCTACCATTCCGCATAATCGGTCAGCAATAATGATCGACGCTCGATCTTCTTCATCTTGAGTCGGCGCTCTGTCTGTACCAATCCATGTAAATATATCTGCGTCTAGCATGTTTTGTAAGGTAGTAGAAATCTTTTCAAGCCCACTATCTAGCATATCCTTTGTTATGCGCGGCGGTATGCGCTTATGTTTGTCTATGCTGTCAACAAGGCTTTTCGGGGCTTGTGATAGTCCGGTTAATCTATCTCTTGCGATGGGCGGAACGGTGGACATGCGCAAAATTGGCAGAATTTCTGGGTGTTCAATAATCTTTGCCGGTGAAATATCAGCAAGAAAATTTGTCACCTCTAAAGCAACCGCAACACTGCTTGCTGTTTCGCTTCGGGTTTTCTTGTAGGCTTCTGGAGCATAGTTGATAAACCAGTCGTTATAGAACGCGACGGACTTATATCCATCTTCTTTCCAGCCTGCGACATTGTGTGAATTTGCGGTCATATGTCTATTATATAACAATAAACCCTAGAATTTTGGTATAATGGCTACAGATATGTTGACTGAGGAAAAGATTCAAATCAAGGACTTGTTGTTGTGGGACGAAAACTCCCGCTTAACTGACAACCTATTTGGGAAAAATCAGCAAGAAATAATAGATACTTTTCTGGGCGACGAAAAGAAGTTTTTAATCAAAAGTCTTGCCTCGGAAATTGCCAATGATGTCGATCTAATTCAGCTAGAGCGTCTGGTCGTTATCGGTAAAGGTGGCCGGTATGTTGTATATGAGGGTAACCGACGACTTGTTGTCTACAAGTGTCTTGCCGATCCATCGCTCGCAGGTAATCATGCAGATTTCTTTAGAGGATTAAACTCGAACAAAAGCATTACCCTTACAAAAACCCTTGACTGTATCGTAACCGACAGCATTGACACAGCCAATCGCTATATTGAGCGCAAGCATTTGAAAAACAATAACGAAAAATCATGGGGACAGGTAGAAAGAGATAGGCACAGTGTACGCACTAGGAAGAATGGCGATGCCACTTATAGGCAGAGAACGAAACGAGCTGCAATCGCTGGCCTAGTCGACAAGGTTGACTTACCTGATCAAATGAAAAAAGACGTGCTCGGCGAGGGAAAAGTAACCAACTTTTATCGTATCATTGATAGCGGACCAGGTGTAGAATTTTTCGGCTACTGCGTCCTTGAGGACGGCACGCTAGGCATAAGTGATGAGGGTCTATTACTAAAGAAACTCAAGGCTTTCGTCTACGATTTGCTAACAAATAAGCCCGCCAGCGGCGAGAGCTGGTCGCGTGCATATAATAAAACCGAAGAGAAGCAGGCGTACCTTGAGGCGCTTAACTTTGACGACACTCGCATAGACAATATCAACAAAGAAATAGAGGACAGCAAGGTAGCAAACTTGTTTGGTGAAGAAGAGATTGACATCAAACAACAAGGCAAGACGATCTATACTAACTCACGGCGAAAAATATACCAAACACTTATCAAGCCAACCACAAAACGACTAAAGCTCAGCAAGCGGTCAGAGAAAATTAACGAAATCCACAAAGAGCTACAGAAAATAGTCGTCAAAGATTGTCCAACGGCGACCTCGATACTGGTTCGCGCTCTGCTTGAGGTAACGGTACACAGATATCTTGAATCCAAGGGCGAAAAGTTTGATGGCAATAACAATCTTGTAGTTACTGACGAATCTAATAAGACACAGCTAAAAGAAAAAATAAACTATATATCAGCAACATATGCTGTAAATAACGCAAATGTAAAAGGCGTCATCAGTGCCCTGAATTCTCAGCTTTACACGCAAAATCTCAACCAAGTAGTACATAACATCGGTTATTTCGCAGACGAGTCTAGTATTCGAAAGTTCTGGAAAAATATTGAGGTTGTATTCGATTTTCTGATTCAGGGTATAATTGAAGCAGAAGAAAATGATAAAAACAAAAACCCATAGAAAATACCTTTTTACACCATTGCGTTATCCTGGAGGTAAAACTTCTCTTTTTGAATTTTTTGATGAGGTAATCAAAAAACATGAGTGGCAGGACGTTACATACATTGAGCCTTACGCTGGTGGTGCTGGGGCTGCTATATCACTTCTTTTATTAGAAAAGGTGCGTAACATCGTTATTAATGACTATGACCCTGCTATATATTCATTCTGGCTCTCCTTGAAGGAGTATAACGCAGAGTTCATTAAGCGAGTTGTGGATACGCCTGTAACGGTTGAGGAGTGGGAACGACAAAAAAAAGTTTATAAAGCGGCCGATACGTCAGATAGACTGTCTCTTGGCTTCGCTACTTTTTTCCTGAATCGCACCAACCGTTCGGGCATTTTGAATGCTGGGCCGATTGGCGGCAAGCAACAACTTGGCGAGTGGAAAATTGATGCGCGGTATAACAAACAAAATCTCATCGAGAAAATTAAACTCATTGGACTTTATGGCGATAGAATCACAGTGCTAAATGATGACGGCGTAGACGTCATTGAGCGTTATGTAAAAGACCCGAAAAGCTTCTTCTATGTTGATCCGCCTTACTTTGTAAAAGGCGCAGACCTCTACCTAAACGCTTTTAAGCTGAGAAACCATCGAAAGCTTGCCGCTTCGCTGAACAAGTACAACAATGCAAAGTGGCTTTTGAGCTACGACAATGAAAAAGATATTCTCGACCTCTACTCGGATAGGAAGTATAGAACTTTTGACCTTAAATACTCTGCTCATCACAACTCAAAAGTGGGTTCGGAGCTGATGATCTTCTCTGATTCTATCGATATGGGTATTATCGATGAGGCATAAATGGGTCTTGAGTGCGACGGTGTAGCCTCTTTTTCCTTAGCGTAGCTACACTATATCTGGTGTACTAACACTAGATATAGTGTATTCGATGCATTTAAGCCCTACTTGTAACTTCTTTTCTGTTCGTTATGCTCCAGGTTGAGAGTGCATAGCGCGTCGGCTTTGCCGACAAAAGTCGCGCCTCCTCTACCGTTGGCGGTAGGCGCACCCGCCCAGAACACCCTTTACCTTTTTCTAATAAAATCACGGCGGGGGAAATTACAAAAAATATGCAAAGGGTATTCTGGGTGGCGACTAGCACGGCTTGCCGTGCTAGGCGGCGTGGCTAAATTATTTGGCTTTTGTCTCAAAACTGGTTCGAACTTGGTTGTAAAATCGCACCACTAGGTCTTATCAATATTTATTTTTTAACCATCGGGGTGTCAACTTCTGGAATGGAATATAGGGTGCTCTGCTGGTGGTGTTAGGCTGTCTTGTAGTATAATCAGCATATGGGAAATAAGTCCGGCAAGGCGAAGCGCCGCAACAAACATTATCATGGCGCTGATGCCAAACGATCTGGTGAAGTCGTGCGAGTGCGAAAGATTAGTGCCGTCGTGAGGTCAGACTATAGTCAGTGGATTATTGACCACCAGACTCAGATTAAGTATGGACTGATTGCGATAATGGTAATGACTGTAATCATCGCCGGGCTATGGGCGCTACTAACATAAAAGGAGGGGAGATGAGAATATCAATCATTGAAGATGACCAGCTAATCAGCCAGATGTATCGGATGAAGCTTGAGTCGGAGGGATATGATGTCGATATCGCCGATAACGGCATGAACGGGATCGAGATGGTGGCCCAGACCAAGCCTGATTTGATCATCCTGGACTATTCTCTGCCCGATATTGATGGCTCGGCAGTACTGAGGGAGGTGCGTCGCAACGGCTCCGCCAAGACGACACCGGTCATCGTCCTGACCAATATGGATAGCGAAGAAGTAGCTAAAGAACTATCTAAGTGGAATATCTATGATTATATTGTCAAGGTTGATCTGACTCCCCGGGAAGTCATCGCACGGATCAAGCAAGCGCTGGCTGATCATGCTAAGACAACGGACAAGCGCTAGCCGGCGGGAGTGTGCTAGAATAGGCACGATTTAGTAAGTAGGAAGGAGTGATACAAACATGGCGCATATCGACACACTAAAACGTGCTCGCATCTTGGCGACAATTGGGCCGGCGACCAGCGACCCGGCAATGCTGGAGAAAATAATTCGAGCCGGAGTAAATGCTTGTCGGCTCAACTTTAGCCATGGCTCGTTTGAAGACCGAGTGGAACAGGTTAAGAACATTCGACTGATTGAGAAGAAGTTGAATCGGCATATTCCCATCGTCCAGGACTTACAGGGTCCGAAGATTCGGTTGGGTCAGCTGAAGGATGACATGAAGTATACGATCCATCGTGATGATGAGCTGGGGCTGACCTATGGCATCGAGCATGACGGAGGCAATAACCTGCCGTCGCAGTATGATCTGTCGGATAAGTGTCTGCCGGGCGATAGTATCTATCTATTTGACGGCAAGATTCGCACTATAGTGCAGCGAATTGACGGTAAGACGGTCTGGGTCAAGGCGGTCAATGGCGGTTCGGTGATCTCTCGCAAGGCGATCAATCTACCTGACATGCGAGGTGGCGATGCCCCGGTCTTAACCGAGAAAGACTTGACTGACCTGGAGTGGAGCTTTGACAAAGACTTTGACTACACGGCACTATCTTTCGTCCATCATGCTGACGATGTGCGCAAGCTGAGAGAGATTATTCGTAGTCACGGTAGCGATCGTAAGATCATCGTCAAGCTGGAGACTAAGGCGGGAGTTGATCCGGAGAACCTGGAAGCAATTATCCGACTCGCCGATGGTGTGATGGTGGCTCGTGGCGACCTGGCGGTAGAGGCCGGTCCTGAGGTGGTGCCGGTGGTAGAGCGAGAGATTATTCGCCTGTGCCAGAAGCACTGCAAGCTGTGCATCGTGGCGACTCAGATGCTTGATTCAATGGTTGACAATCCCGAGCCGACTCGGGCTGAGGTGAACGATGTAGCTACTACTTATATCGAAGGTGCTGATGCCGTGATGCTGTCTGACGAGACTGCCATGGGTAAGTATCCGGTCGAGGCGGTCTCTATCATGGCAAAGACACTACGATATGCTCAACAGCATATCGGCGTCTACGACCTCTATAGTCGCAACCCGGTAGACGAAAAGAGCGGGGCAATCGCCGATGCCGCCGTAGTGATGGCGGACGAAGTCGAGGCTGATGCCATCATCGTCGAGTCAAACGGCAGCTCTCTGACTAGGAGCATCTCTATCCAGCGACCGATCATGCCGATCTTGCCGGTGGTGCCAACCGACAGAATGGCGAATCGTCTCAGTCTACTCTACGGAGTACGTGCTTTTACCAGTCCGGATGGTAAAGTTGATACACTACTAAATGACCTGATGACCACTAACTTCTTCGGTGATACTAAGGCGAAGGTGGTACTGGCGACGTCTGATGGAGTGCGATTGCTGGATCTAAGTAGATAAGAAAAAAGGGGGGTGATGGCAGTAACTTTTCCATATCGGACGGTTAAAGATGTCGATGTGCGGGACAGGCAGATCTTACTGAGGGCTGACTATAATGTACCGCTTCGAGATGATGGCTCTATCGCTGACGATTATCGTCTGGTTGCCTCTTTGCCTACCCTGCGCTATTTGCTGGAACGAGACGCCGGTATCGTCATCATTGCTCATCTGGGACGGCCAAAGTCAGCGCAAGATACGAAGTATAGCCTTGCTCCGGTGGCTAAGCGGTTGGCTAAGCTGCTGGATCACCCCGTCCGGTTCATCGGCGAGACGGTGGGTGACCGGGTGGCACAGCTAACCCGGTCAATGAAGCCCGGCGATATCGTCATGCTGGAGAACCTGCGTTTTCAGACGGCTGAGAAGGAGAACGACGCCAAGTTTGCTCAGCAACTGGCGAAACAGAGCCGAGCGGAGCTATTCGTCCAAGATGGTTTCGGAGTGGTTCATCGTAGCCATGCCTCGACGGTAGCGATCACGCAGTGTTTGCCAGCCGTGGCCGGGCTGTTGGTTGAACAAGAGTACCTGGCGATTAAGCGGGCTACCGACGAGCCGAACCGACCACTAACGACGATATTGGGTGGAGCGAAGATACACGACAAGATGCCCCTAGCTCGTAAGTTCATTCAGGTTGCCGATAATGTAGTGATCGGTGGGGCGCTGGCTAATAATTTCATCAAGTACGACGGGCATGATGTCGGTGATAGCTTGGTTGATGAGGCGGCAGATCAGCTGGTGCGGCAAATCTTGGCGGATGCTCAGCGCCGGTATGGTGATAAGCTGGCGGATCATCTCGTCTTACCTTGTGATGTGGCCGTCTCGAAGAGTGGTGAGCTAAAGGGTGAGCGAGTAGAGTGCGGCCTGGATGCTGTTCGGGCTCCAGCCAAGATATATGACATCGGTGAGCAGACTATCCGGCTGGTCGAGCGGGTGGTGGCAAGTAGCGGCACCGTCATCTGGAACGGTACACTAGGTATGGCCGAGACGGTCAATTTCTCTCGAGGGTCGGCACGACTGGCTCTGACCCTAGCTAAGAACCCTCAGATAGTTAGTGTGATCGGTGGAGGCGATACGGCTAATTTTGTCAGGGGCTGGGATGCCTTGAAGGGCGGCAGCTTCAGCCACGTATCAACCGGTGGCGGGGCTAGCTTAGCGTTAATGGCAGGTGAAGATCTGCCCGGTATCTCGGTGCTGATGCGACGCTAAATGGCAGGTATGGTAAAATAGCTAACAGAATGGAGCGGGCATGAAGAAGTACATCATTGGCAACTGGAAGATGAACCTAAACGTCCACGAATCGTCATTGTTTGTGACGAAGCTGTCGCAGACGTTACCGGTACGGCGTAATGTCGAGACCGTGATTTGCCCCGGCTTTCTGTCACTGGAGCCGGTATCGCTTCAGATCAATCACCGCCAGATGAAGCTGGGGGCGCAAGATTGCTACTGGCGAGACGAAGGTGCTTTTACCGGTGAAGTATCGGCGAGTCAGCTGAGGGGGCTGGCGCAGTACGTCTTGGTCGGTCACAGCGAACGACGTTATATCTTCGACGAGGACGACCGGGATGTTCGATTCAAGGTGCAGGCAGCTATTCGCAACGGCATCAGGCCGGTACTCTGTGTGGGCGAAGATGAAGAAGAGCGGGAGATGAATTGCTACGAGCATGCCCTATGCGATCAAGTTGCCTCAGGACTAATGAATATTGACTCGGGCGACCTGGATCAGATCGTAGTAGCCTATGAGCCAATCTGGGCGATAGGCAGTAGTGCTCCGGCAGTTGATCAGCAGATTACTGAGTCGGTCAAGATTGTGCGGACTCAGATTGAGCATATGTTTGGTCGAGCAGCGGCGATGAATGTGCCGATTCTTTATGGCGGCAGCGTCAATGCCGGTAGTGCTAAGCAGATTTTGCAACTGGCGGGGGTCGATGGCTTGCTGGTTGGTCGGTCAAGCCTGATTGCTACTGAGTTTGCCGGCATGGTCAACGATGCTGCGGCTATAGTAAAGGAAAGTCAACGAGCGTGAACGATCTGATTCCGGGTAGACCAAAGACTATTGGCCGAGCAAACAGCTCTCTCGGTGGCGGTGTTAACGGTCAATTGATCGGGGTAAAAGTACGGACGGTCGTCGGCAAGAGACCAATTGATGGAGTGACTGCCCGGCTAGGTCGGCCGGTGGTGAAGCCGACTAGGGTGGTGGTACGAGATGCTGCGATGCCGTCTACTCTTGCTAAGAGCAAGCCACCGATGGGTGTCGTATCGGCTCGCAATCTTTCGACTAGGAGCGCTGAGGGGGTTAGGCGAGTAACGGCCCTACCACCTGAAGTGCCTATGAGAGCTGCAGCTACTTCCGGAGCTGATAAACCAAAGGTCGGTAGAGGGCGTTTTATGGATGTGGCTTTACCGTCAAGTGATGCCACGGTCAAGAATAAGCCTAATTATGCCACTGAACGTCAGGCTAAGACTGAGCTAATGAGTGATCAAGTAGCAGCTAAGTCGTCCATGCCTAGAAAACGCCCCGGCAAGGTCAATGTAATGTTTGATGGTGAGCCGCAGCGGTCGTCCGGGCGGACTACTTTGCGGCGGTCGCCGTCAGCCGGGTCAATACCGGCTAGGTCAATAGTAACTAAGCCCGTGACGCCGAGACGACCGGTCGTTCCGCCGACTAAGCGAGAGGTGGGGCAGACTAATGCTAATAGCAGTCATAGCGAGCCGGCAGTCAGAGCCGGTCGGCGACCTGTAGTCACGGGTAATTCCGGTCGTAACGACCACGCAGTGAGGAGCGCATCGACTCCGGCTAAATCAGCTCCGGTGCGACCGGCTACGGCGTTATCACCTAAGTCTTCGGTATCCCCCAATAGATCTATTTCTACCGGGCGTCCAGCTGTCGGTAGCGCCTCAGCCGGTGCGGCGTCAAGCCGTCGAGCACCGACCTTCCTGCCTGATGTCAGGGTTAACAAGCGTCCCTTAGGTAATGATTCCGTTAAGAGACCTACCCCTACTAATGTCCGACCGGCGGATGATGACTTGTTTGACGACGACGAGCTCGATCAGGCCTTACCGCCACTCTCTTCGCAGCGCAAGAAGCAGATCATTAGCCGGGTACTACTGGCGATAGCGGTAGTTATCATTGGCGGGTTGATCGCTGTGGCTATCTTGCGACTAGGTCTGTAGGTACAGCTATAGCCAGTGACACCGGTTCTAGCGTGATAAAATATAGTCGATGACATCAGCAGACGAGAGGCGTATCTTAGACGGTCTAAATCCGGAACAGAGGCTGGCGGTTGAGACCACCGAGGGTCCGCTTTTGATCCAGGCCGGGGCGGGGTCGGGCAAGACCAAGGCACTGATCCATCGCATTGCCTACATAATTGCTAGTGAGCTGGCTCAGCCTGCCGAGATACTGGCGGTTACTTTTACTAACAAGGCAGCCAATGAGATGCGAGGGCGATTAGCCCGTTTGTTAGGTGTGGCGGATAACCGAAGTTTCATGCCCTGGATGGGTACTTTTCACTCCATCGCTGTTCGCTTATTGCGACAAGATGGCGATCAGATTGATATTGCTCGCAATTTCGTCATCTTTGACGAAGCCGACAGGTTGTCGCTAGTTAAGTCGGTCATGAAGGAGTTGGGTGTAGCCGAGCAGCAGTTTAGTCCTCGGTCAATTGTTAGCTACATCTCTAAGGCTAAGAATGCTTGTTTGTCGCCTGAGCAGTATCGACGCCAGGCTACTCAGTCCAGCCTACAACAGACTGCCGCAGAGGTGTACGACCGTTACGAGAGGCGACTGCGGGAGAATGTGGCGCTTGACTTTGACGACCTGCTGCTTGATGCAGTTCAACTTCTCGAGAAATCATCAGAGGTGCGACGCAAATATCAAGAGCAATTTCACTATATTCTGATCGATGAGTATCAGGACACCAACAAGGCACAGTATCGGCTGGTTAAGCTCCTGCTGAACGACCGGCGCAATATCTGCGTAGTCGGTGATGATTGGCAGTCAATCTATAGTTGGCGGGGAGCGGATTATACTAATATTCTTAACTTTGAGCGGGATTTCCCCGGAGCGAAACAGATCAAGCTGGAGCAGAACTATCGTTCAACCGAAGAGATTCTTGAGGCGGCGCATCGGGTGATCAGCAAGAATACTAAACGCAGTGACAAAAAGCTGTGGACGGATAATCGAGGCGGAGAGCCGGTCGAGCTGATAGTCGCCGGTAATGAGTTTGACGAAGCGGAGCGAGTAGCTAATCAGATATGGGCAATGGTTGCCGGTGGCGGCCATCGACTTCGAGATTGCGCCGTGCTTTATCGGACGAATGCCCAGTCACGAGTATTCGAACAGATGTTTACTCGCAATAGTCTGCGTTATCGGCTGATCGGTGGGCAACGCTTTTACGACCGGGCGGAGATAAAAGATCTGATTGCTTATCTAAAGCTAATTTATCAGCCTAGTGACACTATCAGCTTTCGCCGGATCGTTAATGTACCAAAGCGAGGCCTGGGCGAAGTCTCGGTAACTAAGTTTTTGGCTTGGCAGAGCGGCAGTGGGCTAAATGTGCTTGATGCCTTAGTGCAAGCGGACGATTGCGCCGAGCTTACCCCTAGAGCTAGAAAGACTCTGAGTCAGCTGGGTCGGGCGCTTTCAGAGATAAACAAGCTAGCCGGTACCGGGTCGCCCGACCGGATTATCAAGCAAATCATGCGGCGCTTTGACTACGGTGGCTACCTGGATGATGGTACGGAGCGAGGCGAAGACCGTTGCCGGAACGTCGACGAGCTGATCTCAATGGCTAAGGAATATGGCGATCTGGCGAGCTTTTTAGAGGAAGTGGCGTTGGTGAGCGGAGCTGACGCCGTTAATGACGACGATGCTGTCACTCTCATGACCTTGCACGCCGCTAAAGGCCTGGAGTACCCGGTGGTCTTTATGGTGGGCATGGAGGACGGCTTATTTCCCAGTGCTCGTTCCTCGCTGGAGCCGGCGGCAGCAGAGGAGGAGAGACGGCTTTGCTATGTCGGTATGACCAGAGCGCAAGAGAAGCTGGTGCTATCTTACGCTCGGCGTCGGATGCTCAGGGGCGAGACTCATTACAGCCTGCCGTCACCTTTCGTGCAAGATGTGAGCGATATGGTGTCGGGTGACGAATCCGGCATGGGTGAAGTGGGCGACTATCAGGGCTGGGCTAATTATCGGCGAGGACCATCGGTGCAGCATGCCACTAAGTACGGCAGTCAGGCAAGTGAACCGCACTATGAACCGGACCCGGTAGAGCTTAGCCTGGGTGACAGAGTGCGGCACCAAATCTTTGGCTCGGGTCAAGTCACCTCAGTCGATGGGCAAGTGGTGGAGGTTTATTTTGATGACGGTAAGACCCGTAAGCTCAATGTTGCCTTTGCCCCACTTAGCCGAGCGGACGGCTAGCGGTAGACCGGCTTAATGAACCGGTGCTTTGACGGTGTGATATAATTACAAGCGGATATGATATTCAAGTTACGTGGTGTGATTAGTGTCATGCGACGAATCCATACTAGATGGTTGGTGCTGGCTCTGGTGATGACCATTGCACTGGTATCAGCTAGCTTTACCGGGCTGGTGCGGGCAACCAACGACCGAGTAGATAGCTCCAGTCGGCTGGTGACTATCTACGATCACGAGTTAGAGAAGACTATTATCACTAAGAGTCGCACGGTGAAACAGGCTCTGGCTGATGCTAAGATCCGGGTGGGGCGACATGATCAGGTCAGTCCGTCGCTGAGCAGCCAGTTATCACGAGACTCCAATATCATTAACATTAAACGGGCTCGCCCTGTCACCATTGTTGATGAGAAGTCGGTGAGAACTAGAGTTATGACCGCTGAGACCGACATCAACAAGGTATCGGAGCAGGCCGGCGTCAAGCTCAAGTCGCATGACATAGCTCAGACTACGCCGATCGACAGCTTTCTTGATTCGGGCGGTATTGGTCAGGTGGTTGAGATCACCAGAGCAAAGACAGTTAATCTGAGACTGTACGGACAGCGGTTAACTCTGAGAACTCAGCAGAAGACCATCGCCGGTATGCTAAAGGAGGCGAATATTAAGCTGGGTGCCAGCGACACCATGTCGCTACCGCAGCAGACCGGGGTGAGTGATGGTATGGATCTGCAAGTCTGGCGTAATGGGGTGCAAACAGTTGACCAAGTGGAGGCCGTTCCCTTTGAGACTAAAGTAATTGAAGATGCCGGTAAGAAGCTAGGTTATCATGAGGTTCAGACAGCCGGTCGCCCCGGTAAGAAGACGGTTATCTATCAAGTCAACATGCAAAATGGTGTCGAAGTGGCTCGTCAGAAGATCTCTGAGGTGATCACTGAGGCGCCGATAGCCCAGGTCGAGATCAAGGGGACGAAAGTAGAGCTACCGCCGGGCAGCCATACCGACTGGATGGCGATGGCGGGTATTGCTGAGAGCGACTATGGTGCGGTAAATTACATCATCAGTCACGAATCAGGTTGGCGAGTGACGGCGAAGGGTATGGGTGGAGCATATGGTCTACCGCAGGCCTTACCGGGTAGCAAGATGGCATCAGCCGGTGCCGACTGGGCGACTAACCCGATTACTCAGTTGCGTTGGTTCAAGCAATACTGTAATCGTTACGGCGGGATTCAGGGTGCTTACGCTCATTGGCTGAAGTACCATTCGTACTAGGGTGATCGATGTGATTCGAGCGAAGAAAGAACTGGGGCAGAACTTCCTGTGCGACCGGTCGATATTGTCGACTATTGCCGGCTACGGGGAACTAACCGGCCGGGATACGGTACTGGAGATTGGTCCGGGTCCGGGTACATTGACGGCTCAGTTGTGCCGGCGAGCCGGACGGGTGGTGGCGGTTGAGTATGACCGTGTTCTAGCAGAACAGCTGGCGGGTCGGGTGGCTGAGCTAATGGGTGGCCAACCGGCAAACCTGGAGTCGGTAAGGGCGGACATCATGGACTACGACCTGGAGGCTCTGCCGGCGAATTACAAAGTGGTAGCAAATATTCCTTACTACCTTACCTCAAAGATCATGGAGAAGCTGTGGGCTAGCGCCAATCAACCCAGCTTAGCGGTGATATTAGTGCAACGAGAGGTAGCTCAGCGACTGGCGGCTACGCCGGGACAGCTGTCACTTTTAGCTATCTCAGTGCAACTCTTCGCCCGGGTAGAGCTGGGCGTCAAGGTACCGGCCGAGCTGTTTGATCCGGTGCCCAAGGTCGATTCGCAGGTGGTGATTATGCATCGTCGCTCCGATCCGTTGATTCCGGCAGCCGAGCTTGAGCGGTTCTTTACCGTTTGTCGGGCGGGCTTTTGCCAGAGGCGCAAGAAGCTTCTCTCCAGTCTGGCGCTAGGACTGCGTACTACCAAGGCGGAAACGGCAAAGCTTTTGCAGTTGGCTGATATTGACCCCAGCCGACGAGCCCAGGAGCTAAGTATTGCTGATTGGCAACGCTTGACCAAGGCGACTAAATAGTATAATGAGAATATGACCAAGTATTATCTAACGACAGCGATTCCTTACGCTAATGCGGCGCCACATATCGGTACGGCGATTGATTACTTATATGGCGATATCTTGTTGCGCTACCAGCTGCTCAGGGGCAAGCAAGCAAAACTATCCATCGGGACGGATGAACACGGCACTAAGATTGAGCAGAAGGCGGCAGCGAGCGGACAGACACCTCAACAGCTGGTTGATCAGCTTCAGCCTGAGTTCCAGCGAATGCGTCAGGCGCTTGAGCTGAATTTCGGTGCACCGCTTAGTCAGATCGGGGCGGAGCTGGCCAAGCAGGATTTTGCTACTCAGAATATTGTTAACATTCGTACCTCCGACCCGCTCCATGTCAAGCGAGTTCAGGCTATCTGGCGTCGGCTGGATCAGGCGGGGGTGATCTATAAATCGACTTATCGGGGCTGGTACTGTGCCGGCTGTGAGGCTTTTGTGACTGAGAGTGAGGCTCGAGAACATGATTTTATTTGTCCTGATCACAGTAGGCCATACGAAAAGCTGAGTGAGGATAATTATTATCTGGCGGTATCTAAGTTTACCGATCAGCTCAGGGAGTTCATTAGGACGGCTGTTGTGCCGGAGTTTCGAGGTAAAGAGCTCCTGGAGCTATTAAAAGATGGGGCGCAAGATGTCTCTATCTCACGACCTGCTGACAAATTAAGCTGGGGAGTTGCGGTGCCCGGAGATCCATCACAAGTGATGTATGTCTGGATTGATGCGCTGTCTAATTATCTAACGGTGCTGGGGTATCCGGACGAGGAGTGGCATGATGATTATTGGCCGGCTCAGGTCGAGATCGTTGGTAAGGATATCCTGCGCTTCCATGCGATTGTCTGGCCGGCTATGCTTTTGGCGCTGGGCTTGCCCTTGCCGGAGAAGCTGATGGTACACGGCTTTATCAATGTCGATGGCAGTAAAATGAGTAAGTCGATCGGTAATGTGGTTAGCCCACTGGAGATCATTGACAACTATGGTGTTGATGCTTTTCGCTACTATTTTACGGCGCATGTGCCAACGTTTGAGGATGGCGACTTTAGCTGGGATAAGTTCGAGTCAGCCTATAACGGTGAGCTGGCCAACGACTTGGGTAATCTGCTGGCCAGGGTGATCGCCATGATTCGCAAGTACTTCGGTGGCAATCTAAGCTTTGTCGGCGATGATAATGAACTAAAAGACCAGGCGGAGACCTTACTGGGTAACTATAAGGTGGCGATGGATGGACTTAATCTGCATGATGCCGTGCTGGCTATCATGGAGTATGTCCATGAGCTAAACCAATACATTGAACGTTCGGCGCCCTGGCAGGTAGCGAAGCTGGAGGATAAGTCAGAGAGGCAGGCTCGACTAGATCAAGTATTCTCGACATTGGTTAATGGGCTGCTGCTGGTAGCCAAGTATCTATCACCTTTCCTGCCTGATACTGCTCAGCAGCTCCATCAAGCAGTCGGGGGCGACAGCGTGCCGGAGACTACGCCGATTATCTTCCCCAAAAAGCATCTTCACAGTGAATCGGCTAAGCATGATTAGGGCTGGATGTTCGGCGGATACGCACTGTCATATCCATAGTTCAGATTACCCACTGAGTCCGAGCGAAGTGCTGACGTCTGCTTTAGATAGTGACGTTAGTCGGATCATTACCATGGGGTGCGACCCGGCGGATAGTGAACTGGCGGTTCGCTATGCACTGGAGCAAGGTCAGCCCGAGGGGCTGATACTCAGAGCCGGTGTGGGGATTTATCCTCATCAGGCGGGCGACTTTCGCCCTAGCGATATTGATCGGTTGCAGACACTAATTGACGCTAGTAAGCGGGTGATTGCGGCGGTGGGCGAGGTCGGGCTGGATTATTGTTATGACACCGTCCCACCTGCCAAGCAATTGGAAGCTCTCGAAGCGTTGATCCAGTTGTCGCTTGACAATGCTTTGCCGCTGTCGCTTCATGTTCGATCCGGTGACTACGGCGATGCCTTTGCTGATTTTTGGGCACTACTTAGTAATTTTCCGCATGGTGTCAGTGGAGTGGTGCATTCCTTTACCGACAGTCAAGCCAACCTCGAGCAGGTGCTTAAGCGTGACTTGAGTATTGGCGTTAACGGCATTGTTACCTTTAACCGTGACCCGACCTTAGCAGAGGTGTATCGGACCGTTCCGCTTGATCGAGTGGTGCTAGAGACCGATTCACCTTATCTGGCGCCCGTACCTTATCGAGGTAAAACGAATCAACCGAAATACATCCGGCAGATTGCTGAGCGATTAGCTGAAGTACGAGGCATGTCTCTAGTGCAGCTGACAGAAGTGGTGGCCGGTAATGTCGAACGAATATTTCATCTGTCCACTACTGATGCCGGGCTCGGCTAGAGCGTTAGCTTTTATGCTATACTGGAGTAAACGGGGTTAGTGCCTGTTTTAGGTTATAAGGAGTAAAGGGGGTAGCCGGATTAAGCTATAGCTAACACATTTGACTACGACTTGAAATAAGTTTAAGATCCGGGGTCGGATTAGGACTCGGATTGATATCTGACTAAAGGAGGAAAAATGAAAATAACATGTACGAGGAAGCGAAGCAGGCTGGCGACGCTGCTACTGGCGCTAGTGTTGGTGCCGGCGATGATGCTCGGTGTAGTCTCGACACTTTCGCAGCCAGCGAAAGCGGATACCACATACCCCATTCATGTGACTAATGGTACCGCCAAGCTTGGTGGCACCAGCGTGGTAGCTGCAGCGGCCGGTCAGACCATTCAGCTTGTGGCTGATCCTGCACCGGCCGGTCAGGTGTTTGATGCCTGGACTGTATTGGAAGGTATTAATCTTAGCGATCTAGCCAGTAAGACCAGCCCGGTTACTACCTTCATCATGCCGGACAAACCGGTTAACGTTAGGGCTATGTTTAAGTCCGGTACGCCGCTTCCGACCACATATAGCCTAAATACCAGCGTTAGCGGTGGTCACGGTACGATCTCGCCCAGTAAGACGAATATTGCGGCAGGTAGCATGGAGGCCGTTGTCTTCACACCGGAATCCGGCTACGAGATCGACAAAGTGACGGTCAACGGTTCGGTAGCTAATGTGACCGGTGATACTCTAAATATAGCTATGGATAGCGATAAGACTGTGGTAGTAACCTACAAGAAGATTGCCGGTGGCGGTAATCCTGCTCAGCCGGGTAACCCAGGTACTCCGGGCAACCCCGCTCAGCCAGGCCAACCGGCTCGACCAGCTGTCAATAAGAATAAAGGTAAGTCACCTGTGCCGGCAGCTCCCAACACTGCAGCTGAAGCCTAGTAGATCGGTAAAGATCTTTAGCATAAAAATAGTAGCCTCAGAAGAGGCTGCTATTTTTATGGCCAAGCCCAGCCGGTTCAATCTATGAGCACCGGATTACTTAAGCTGAGCAGCATCGGCGTATGGTATAATGCTAAGTATGAAATTATAGAACACTCAACTAGGGGCAAATTAGTTTAATCTGTGAAAGGTGTTCTATGCTTAAAATCTCTAACCTATCTTTTTCTTATAGTAGCGAGACGATACTTGATCGACTCAGCTTAAATCTACCCAGTCGGGGGCTAGTGGCCGTTATCGGTGATAATGGAACAGGCAAGACGACCTTGCTACGTTTGATTGCCGGTCAATTGACTCCGGACGATGGTTCAATCCGGTTGACGGGACGGGTAGGCTATCTGCCACAAGATCACCATGACGATACCCTGTCAGGTGGAGAGGTCGTCCGAGCTAAGCTAAGGGAGCTGTTTGAGGCTCACTATGATTGTTTGCTGCTGGACGAGCCGACTAATAATCTGGACGCTCAAGCGAGGCGATGGCTAGTAGACGAACTACGACGATTTAACGGTCTGGCAATAATAGTTAGTCACGATCGGCGTTTCATTGACGCTGTGGCTAGTAGCTTGGTGGTGATCAAGGCCGGCAAAGCTCAACTGTATGGAGGCAACTACGGCGACTATCAAGAACGGATCAAACAGGCTGAAATGGAGCGGTGGGGAGAATATACTAAGGCAAGGTTAGAGCGTAAACGCTTAAATAAACGTATGGCGGTGGCTCGGTCACGAGCGCATAAGACAGAGAACAAGCGTTTCGACAAATTGAAGTGCGAAAGCAAAATGGGCTTTAATAATGCAAAGAATGCAACGCAAAGTAGAGCCGGCAAGGAAATTCGAGCTGTCAAGACCAGGCTGGATCAGCTGGCCGGTATCGAGAAGCCGACCGTACGTAAGGCCTATCGGGCTAACTTTACTGCTGAACAGCTGGGCGACCGCCGGATTTTAGCGGTAGACGGCTTGACTAAGAGTTACCGGAAGAGCCTATTTCGAGAGATCAGTTTTACCGTGCGAACGGGCGAGCGAGTCAGAATCATTGGCGACAATGGGGCGGGTAAGACGACCTTGCTGCGAATTATTATCGGTCAGCTGGCTCCGGACAGCGGCACTGTCAAGATAACGACCGATGTGCGCTATGGCTATGTGGCGCAGGGTGTCTATGGACTGGACCTTGAGCGAAATCTACTCAGCCAAGCAGATGCTGAGGCTAGCGAGATCTACCAAGCCGCTTCGACAATGGATCTGAGTCCGACTGCAGTGGCGGTGCCGCTTAACCAGCTGTCACGAGGACAACTAACTAAGATGGCGGTCTTAAAGCTAATCCTGGATCGACTTGATCTGATAATCCTTGATGAACTAACCAACCATCTGGATATCCGGGCTAGAGAGAATATTGAGCGGGCTTTAGCAGAGTATCCCGGAGCGATCATCTATGCCACTCATGATGAGGTTTTGGCTCAGGCGCTAGGGGTGGATAAGCAGGTTGTTCTATCGACGTCAGGATAAGGATAGCTTGGGTAGACAAAGGATGTGCGTTGCTTATGTCGGTACTTGGGCGGCACAACCAGCTCTAGCCCGGTCGTGCTTGGCTGAGGTGAGCTATATGGTGGCTGAGTAATCTAGTGGTATCATAGAGGTAATGGTTTATTTAGATTATGCAGCTGCTACTCCGATGGATGAGCGGGTTCTTCGAGCGATGATGCCGTATTTTACTGATAAGTTTTATAATCCGTCGGCACCATATCTTGCGGCAACTGAAGTGCGGCAGGATGTCGAACGAGCCAGGTCTGAGCTGGCTCGTTGCATCGGGGCTAGGTCGGCTGAGGTGGTGATGACTGCCGGAGCGACTGAATCGGTCAATCTGGCGCTAAATGGAGTCTCGGGCAAGGTAGTAACTCTGGCGACGGAGCATCCGGCTGTGCTCAATGCGGTGCAGGCTGGAGGTGGCGTAATCTTGCCTGTTCGGCCTGATGGTCGGGTGGAGCTAAAGCAGCTGGCGGAATCAATTGATGATGAGGTTGGCCTGGTATCGGTCGGTTATGTTAATGGTGAGACCGGTGTTGTTCAGCCGCTGAAAGATATTGCCATGGTCATAGACCAAGTGAGGGCTGATCGGCAAAAACGTAATGTAGCTCAGCCGATCCGGCTACATAGTGACGCCTCGCAGGCGGCGGGACTACTGGATCTCAATGTAGCCAGGCTGGGGGTTGATTTACTGACTCTTAATGCGGCTAAGTGCTACGGCCCAAAGCAGGTAGGACTACTCTATGTCCGGGCGGGAATCAAGCTCAAACCTTTGATCGTCGGTGGCGGCCAAGAGATGGGGCTGCGGAGCGGTACGGAAAATGTAGCCGGTATCATTGGCTTTGCCAAGGCTCTGGTACTGGCGGAGGAGCGTCGCCACAGTGAGGTCGGGCGTTTGGGTCAGCTACGTCAGAGTCTAAAGCAGAGCCTGATGAAGCATCTGACAGGTATTCGTTTTAACGAGAGTGACAATAATTCGCCCGCCATCCTCAATATTTCTATCGCCGGAGTGGATGGCGAGAGAGTGGTCTTCGCTCTGGATGAGCTGGGAGTGCAAGCGGCAACAGGATCTGCCTGCGCCGCAAACAAAGGGCGTCGCAGTCACGTCTTGCTGGCTATGGGGCGAAGTGAGGCTGAGGTGGATGGGTCACTTCGTTTGTCGCTCGGTCGGCTAACGACTGAGGACGACGTAGTGCAAGCAAGCGAGCTAATCGTACGAGCCGTCAGCGAGCAGAGCAAATTTGGGGTGGTAGGATATGGGACGTAAATTGGCGGTGCTGGCCGGATCAATCGTGGTGGTACTGGTGATAGTCGTCTGTACGATCAACCGGGTTTTGAATGAAGATGATCTGTCGGCCTGTGTCGCTCCCTCGGTATTAGACAACTGTACCACGGCGGATACCATCGTAGCAGTCAGTGGAGGTGACACCGAAGCTCGAGCGATTATGGCTATTCGGCTCTTTAAGGCGGGCTGGGCTCGACACATTATCTTTAGCGGTGCCTCAGCCGACCCTGACTCAATCTCAAACGCCGAGGCGATGCGACGGCTAGCTATTGAGGCCGGCATACCCAAGCGTCTGATTACCGTAGAGGAGAAGAGTCGAGACACCAAAGAGAATGCTGAGAATACAGTCAAGATCTTGCACGAGCTGCGAGCCAAGAATGTTATCCTGGTCAGCAGTCCATACCATCTCAAGAGAGTTAAGCTTAACTTTGAGTATGTCGATGACACGATTTACTACCGGACTATGCCGGCTAACGACAGGCTGTGGCATAGGTGGTTCTTAACTAAGCGCGGTTGGGCTATCGCTATTACCGAGCTACTCGGCATCGCTAAAGTGAACGCAGAGTCAGAATGAGCCGAGTCTACGTCGGTATGTCGGGCGGGGTGGACTCGTCGTTAGCAGCGGCTTTGTTAGTTCAACAGGGCTACGATGTGACAGGTGTCTACATGCAGAATTGGATCAATGATGTGCCCGGTATGCGTTGTCCGTGGGCTGACGACTTAGCTGATGCTAAGCGGGTGGCAGTTCACTTGGGTATCCCCTTCAAAGTGTTTGATTTTCGCCATGAATACAAGCAGCTGGTAGTTGATTATATGATCGGGGAATATCAGGCGGGTCGGACGCCAAACCCGGATATCATGTGTAATCAGGAGGTTAAATTTGGGCTATTTCGCCAGGCGGCACTTAGGGACGGCGCAGAGCAAATTGCGACGGGGCACTATGCTCGTTCGCAGGGAAGTCGGCTAATGCGGGCAGTCAACCAGGATAAAGACCAAACGTATTTTCTGTATCGGATTACCGGAGAAGCGGTGGCTCAGACTATCTTTCCTCTCGGCGGTTATCAGACTAAAGCTGAGGTGCGGGCTGATGCCGCACGGCTAGGGCTTAGCACCGCTGGAAAACCTGATTCTCAGGGGATCTGTTTTGTTGGCACCGTGAACATGCGGGACTTTCTCGGGCAATATGTTCAAACTGAGCCCGGCGAGATTATCGACCAAGAGACGGGTCGTCATGTGGGCGAGCATGACGGGGCGATCTTTTACACCCTAGGACAACGTCATGGACTGAATGTCGGTGGAGGCTTGCCGTACTATGTGGTAGGCAAAGACGTGGGGTGTAATATAGTCTATGTCAGTCGTCGGCTTGACAGTGAAGTATTTTGGCGCAACGAACTGACTTTGTCACAACTAAGCTGGATTAACGAGGCGCCGGTGGCAGAGGGTGATTATCTGGTCAGAGTGCGTCATCGTGCCCCGCTAAAAGCAGCGTCAGTCAGGTGGCAGGATAGTGATCGGTTGGTCGTGGCACTGAAAGAACCGGAGCGGGCTGTAGCCAGTGGACAATCGGTGGTCATCTACGATAATCAGGTCTGTCTGGGTGGCGGAGTAGTCTGCTAGATTTTCGGCTTTAGGGCGACGATGTGCTATGATAGCTACAGCTGAGGAGATGGGTTGCTAGCTCAGCTGGCTAGAGCGCCTCGTTTACACCGAGGAGGTCAGGGGTTCGAGCCCCTTGCGACCCACCATTTGGGGCACTAGCTCATTTGGCTAGAGCGCTTCGCTGGCAGCGAAGAGGTGAGCGGTTCGAATCCGCTGTGCTCCACCACTTAGGATTCCGGGGTGGTAGCTCAGCTGGCTAGAGCGCTACATTCACACTGTAGAGGTCGGGAGTTCAAGTCTCTTCCGCCCCACCAGGTATCATTTCGAGTAACCACCTACTATAGAGGTGGTTATTTTAGTGACGGGAGAGCGGGCGGCCTTTAGCCAATCTTCAGCTAGCACGGCTTAGTATGCTAGTGTAAAGTGACAAAGGAGGTAAAATGAAGGTCTTGATTATCGAGGATGAAACCAAGCTAGCCAATGCGCTGAGTCGAGGTCTTAGACAGGAGAGTTATGCCACCGAAGTGTATAACAACGGCGAGGATGGCCTGGCGGCCGCCTTACACGATGAATACGATCTGATGATTATCGACCGGATGCTGCCGGGTAAAGAGGGGCTGGAAATTATCCGGGAGGTGCGTAGTAAAGGAATCAGGACGCCTGTCATCGTCTTGACTGCTAAAGGGCAGATTCGTAATCGAGTAGAGGGGCTGGACGCCGGGGCTGATGATTACATGGTGAAGCCGTTCAGCTTTGAGGAACTGCTGGCTCGGATTAGGGCGTTATTTCGTCGCCCCTCGGACGCAGTTGACACTGTGCTTAAGGTGGGAGATTTAACGATGAATACCAGTCGGTCGGAGGTGCGACGAGGTAAGAAGCGGATCAAGCTAACTTCGACCGAGTATGCTCTCTTGGAATATTTAATGCGCAACCAAGGTCGGACGATCAGTAAAGACAAGTTGATTGGGCATGTCTGGGATTTTGATGCCGATATCCTGCCTAATACGGTTGAAGCTCATGTCGGGTCGCTGAGGCGCAAGATTGACAAACCATTTGCCGGACCGGAGCTGCTCCAGACGATTCGGGGCTTTGGCTACCGGCTGGAAGCAGCGTCATGATGAAGATATTTGATAAGGCTACGGTCAAACTTACAGCGATCTACACTATTATTATCATGGTCGTATCGCTATCCTTCTCGATGGGGATTGGCATGACTGCTATGGGTGAGATCAGGCGTCCTTATAAGACGCCCGACCTCATCGTCCAGCTGAGAGTCGAGAGCGACTTTGCTAACGTCTATAATCACCGGGTGCACGATGTTGAGACCAAAGTGTGGGCCAGTCTCTTCTGGATCAATGTCGGCATCCTGATAGCCGGGGCAATGGCATCCTACCTACTGGCACGACGGACGCTAAAGCCAATCGAGAAAGCAATGGAGGATGAGACGCAGTTTGTCTCGGATGCCAGTCATGAGCTGAGGACGCCGCTCGCTACCATGCGGATGGAGAACGAAGTATTGCTACGTGATGACGAAGCTAAGAAGTCAGACTACAAAGAACAGCTAAAGAGCAATCTCGAGGAGATAGATAAGCTGCGTCAGCTGACCGATACTCTACTGAGGCTAAGCGGCTCCGGCAAGCTGGAGCTGGCAGCAATTGATGCCAGTGAAGTGGTCGGACGAACTATTGACCGAGTTCGAGCGACGGCAGAGACGAAAAAGATAACGATAGACGATCAGCTCGGCGACAAGTCGCTGAAGCTGGTAGCTAACGCCGATGCCCTGATAGAGATACTCTATATATATCTGGATAATGCTATCAAGTACTCACCGGAGAATAGTCAAATTGAGATTATTAGCGATGGCAAGAAGAGTCTGGCGGTGCGGGATCATGGCAGTGGTATAGCCGACAGAGATCTGCCAAATGTCTTTAACCGATTTTATCGGGCGGACGAGTCACGTAATTCTGAAGGGTTTGGGTTGGGGCTTAGCTTGGCTAGCCGATTGGCGGAGCAGATGGGTGCAAAAGTATCGGCGACGAACAACCCTAGTCGGTATGGTAGCGGAGCGACTTTTACTATTTGCTTCTAGGGGGTGGATGGTATAATAACTAGTGAGCGCTCGTGCTGGAATTGGTAGACAGGCATGCTTGAGGTGCATGTGTCGGTTACGACGTGGAAGTTCAAGTCTTCTCGGGCGCACCAAGATATGATTAGACCGGGGTGGGATATCACGCAAGCTAGTTGAAACGCTGGCAAGTATATGGTATGGTAAAGCTAGTTTATGAGTGAGGTAAGTGGTGATCCGGTGATAACTCCAGCTAATGGCGTGGCTACACCGGCCGGTGGTCAGACCGGTGGTGTTGGCGCCGGTCTGGATGGCCTGAGGGAGTTAATCAGGATTAAAAAGGAGATTCTGGCACAGAATGGTGAGCCGGAAGCGAACCGGTCTTCGGCTGATGATCAGCCAACGAAGAAAGCGAGGAAGCGTGGTCGTGGTCGCAAGAATAAGCAGCCGATCGAGACGGTAGCGCCTGAGAGCGTAGAGTTTCGTCTGCCGTTTGAGGCCGGCGATATCGTCTATGGTGAGGCGGTGGAGAAGCCTAAGCTGACTGATGTACGGCTATATGTAAAGCAAGATGGCAAAGTCTTGATCTATGACCACAACATCTTCCCGGACCAGGATGAAGAGTATCTGCAGCATGCCGGTAAATTGCTTAATGATCATCGAGATCATTTTCGATCCATTGCGGTGGGTGATATCACAGCCTATCTGGCGAATAATGCCAATCTTCTACCTAAGAACGGTGAGCTAATCTATGGCGATAAATATAAGATTGTTTGTCGGAACAATGAGGTTCTGGGGGCGATAATTAAAGTGTTGACTCCGGAAGCTCCTAAGTCTGACCTTTCGGCTGACTTAGTGCGTAAGGTGCTACTAGTGCAGGAAGTGGCTAAAAAGGTGGCGAGTACCGGGCGGGTGCAGCCAGCCGATGTGATGAACGTCTTCCTGGCGATGGGTGAAGCTTCCGATCGGCTAGTGCAAAAGGTGCTAGGTGTCAGCTTGCCAACGATCGAACGGGTAACTGATCACTTGCGAGCTAGGCGAGCCATCGACGAGCCGGACAGCGATGGTAAATATCCGATCCTGATTCAGGACATCGCTGAGCTAGAGCAGGCTGAAACGCTGTCTAACGAGGAGCAGGTAAATTATTTTTGTCAGGCAGTGCATAGTGAAACCGTCAGGGGCAAAAAGCTACTTTATGATCTAGTCGAACTGCCATCGGTCAAAATGGCTGATAACTATGTGCGAGCGGTAGCTAGTTTTTGTCGAGCTTCCACCGACGTGAAGTTGCGACATTTGTTTAGCGAGGCCGATGAACTGGTTCAAGTATCTGAGGTCTTACAGTTAGTCAGTGCTGACGGATCTGTCAGCAGTAATGATCTGGCTAGTCAAGAGCTCTTCCAGAATTATGTCACTAAGTACATGCTAGTGGCGGAATATCCGATAGATAGTGTTGGCGGGGGCTTTCCTTGGTTTCAGTTCCAGATTAGTCGAACTGACCGGCTCAAGCTTGATACGCTGCGCTACTTGATGGCGAATCTTGACTGGATTAGTTGTATCTATACTAATACTGAGTTAGGTCGTTTGACCCGGATAGTGAGGACACTTAAGTCGTCGGTGGGCGAAAGTACTTTTGTCGCTACAAAAGATGCCCTGGCTGTCAAGTTGACTAGGATTATTGAGGAGCGCAAGGCGCAACGTACCATTGACCAGGCTCAGCTAAGGCTGGCTAAACGTAAATAACTCAGTAGCTAAATAAGCCGCCGGCTGTTGGATCCGCCGGGCTTGGTCATTTTCTTTTGTTTTGATCCTGGTCTAACTTAGCTTGAACTTCGTCGGGTAAATAGCTACCTGCCTGGTGATAGCCTGCCTTCCATTGATAGCCCTTTCCGTACCCCAAGTGGCGCATTAGTTTAGTCGGGGCGTTGCGAATGAAGAGCGGTATGGGACTGTCGGGGAACTCTTCAGCCAGCTGCCTGGCTTGTAGCCAAGCGTCATATGATTCACGAGATTTCTTAGCTCGACACAAAGCAATAACGACATGCGACAGAATGATCCCTCCCTCAGGCAAACCGACTCGTTCAATAGCCAGAAAGGCGTTTGTGGCTAACCCCAGGGCGCCGTTACCGGCTAGCCCGATATCTTCGCTGGCGAAGATGACCATTCGTCGGGCGATGAACTTAGGATCCTCGCCGGCTTGGATCATCCGGGCTAAATAGTATAGAGCAGCTGTTTCATCGCTGCCACGCATTGATTTGATAAAGGCACTGGCGATATCGTAGTGTCCATCAGCTTTCTTATCGTAGCGGGGTAAACGCTGTCCCAGTGCTTGTTCGACCAGCCGGCTGGTAATCTTTTTCCTATTGGGCGCTAGACTTTCGGCTAATTCCAGGGCGCCTAGAGCATAGCGAGCGTCACCGTGAGCTAGGCTGGCGATGGTGTCAATAGCGTCAGGGGAGATTCGGCGCTCTAGTTTCTCCAACTTGATGGCTCGACTGAGGATTTGCTTGATCTGGTCGGTCGATAATTGCTTAAGGATGACTACTCGGGAGCGAGAGATGAGGGGCGGAATTACTTCGAAAGAGGGATTCTCGGTGGTGGCGCCGATCAGCATGATTAGTCCGCTTTCAACATGAGGCAGGAATGCATCTTGCTGAGCCTTGTTAAAACGATGAATCTCGTCGACAAAGAGGATGGTGTGTAGTTGTAAGTTCCAGTTTTGGTGAGCTCGTTCAATTACTTTCTCTATATCGGCTTTCTTAGCAGAGACGGCTGATATCTCGACGAAATCAGCTTTTACCTCGCTGGCGATGATTCGTGCTAAGGTGGTTTTGCCTGTTCCCGGCGGCCCCCAGAAGATCAGCGATACCGGCTCGCCTTGCTCGACGATTGGGCGCAGCACAGCCATTGCCTCATCTTGGCCAACTACTTCGTCTAGACTGCTTGGTCGCATGCGTTCAGCGAGCGGCTGGCGATTTGGCTGTTCCATAACTACATTATACAACAGAGAGTTTGTCGAAATTGACCGGTTGCGAGTTCAATCTTGTGTTACAATTAAACTATGAAAATGGTTAACCTAAATCACGAGATATTGATTAATGAGGTGAAGCTATAAACAAGAGGAGGTCTTATGCGAAACAAAACAACCTACTGGCGATTTAAGCCGTGGGTAGTTGCTTTATTCTTGGCACTGTACACTTTGTCAATTTGTGGAATTACTGCCGCGGCAACTTGGGCGATAGTTACTGGCGTTAATTCGTCTAGCACAGGCACAGACACAGATTCATCGAGCGACGGACTGGACGGCCACATGGAGCTGAGGAAACCAATTATCTATCTTTACCCCACAGCTACCACGAGTATCTCGGTGCAGCTGCAAAAACCAGAGAACTTTACTACGACTTATCCGTTGTACGGTGATGGTTGGCGAGTAACTGCTCAGCCCGATGGCAAGTTGTCGGACGCTTCAGGCAAACAATACTACGCTCTTTATTGGGAAGGGAAAGACACTTCGCCTCATGATTTTTCGACAGGTTTTTACGTCACCAAGGATACGGCGGCGCACGTGTTAGAAAAGCAACTAACAAAAATTGGTCTGAACAGTCGGGAACGAAATGAATTTATGATATATTGGCTACCGGTATTACGAGACATTGGTCAGAGCGTCATTCATTTTCGTTTAACTGATGAATTACAGTCACGGAACAAGCTAACGATAAGTCCAGCTCCTGACTCGTTGCTGCGCGTAGCGATGGATATTAAACCAGTCAGGAGACCGGTGGTGTTGCCGGCGCAGAAACTTGATTCGTTTGAGCGCAAAGGATTTGCAGTTGTCGAGTGGGGCGGCAGAGTGGTTGGCGAGGATAGAATAAAGTAATAAAATCAAGTCTCGTTCTTCAGAATTGATATGTCAGGCTGTCGCCTTGGCGAAGCCCCAACGCCTCTAATGCCCAGGCAGTCACTGTCCCTACCCAGAAAACATCCTTTTCAACTAAAAAATAAAAAGATCGGCGAGGGAAATTTCAAAAAGATAATTCAAAGGGTCTTTCTGGTAGGGCGAGCGGGTGCGTGCGCCCGCAGGCGTCGGGGCTAAGCTTGCGCAGCTCAGCTTTTACGCTCGAAATAGGTTCGAGCTTTGGCGTAAAATACCACCAATTCGGGACTAAGATGGAAATAGTCGCTCAAAAGCGACCTCTGAAAAAGTTCTATTTATGGTGCGGGTTAAGAGACTCTAACTCTCGACCTCTTCCTTGGCAAGGAAGCGCTCTAAACAACTGAGCTAAACCCGCATACTAGCCTGCAAAGGCTACAAATAACTATGGTATCTGCTATGTCGGTGTGTGTTGCTATGTAGATACAAGCAATCTAAACTAGACACGCCCATCGTATGAATAACGATCACTAGATATGCTATCAAATAAACTGCTCAGTCGTCAACTTTTGGGTTGGGGGATAAGGGTTGGAATGTAGGAACTGGAATGTAGGGTTTTAATAGGCCGGTTGGGCGTAAACGACAAAACCTCCGTCGTAACGGAGGTCTCAAGGAAGGTGAGTTGTCTTGATGGTGGCTCCTCCCAGACTTGAACTGGGGACACAAGGCTCTTCAGGCCTCTGCTCTACCAACTGAGCTAAAGAGCCACAACATCTATTCAGATTATATAGGAGGAGTCTCCAGCATGCAACACTTGTGGTATAATTGCCTCACGGCATGGCGCCTTGGCGGAGCAGTTACGCAACGGTCTGCAAAACCGTGTAGGTGGGTGCAACTCCCACAGGTGCCTCCAAGTTTGGGCGAGTGGCGGAATTGGTAGACGCGCTAGACTCAAAATCTGGTGAGCTTTAGCTCGTGAGGGTTCAAGTCCCTCCTCGCCCACCAATTAATCATCAATAAGATCTAACGAGTGCTCTAGCCGCAGGAGCGCTCTTTTTCTTTCTATACCGCCGGCGTAGCCTGTTAGTTTGTAGTTACTGCTGATGACCCGGTGGCAGGGAATGATAATAGATATGCGATTGCGACTAATGGCATGAGCAGTGGCTCGTAGGGCGCCGGGGTTACCGACTCGACAGGCTATCTCTCGGTAGCTGGCGAGCTGACCGTAGGGAATGTCAAGCAATGCTCGCCAAACCTCCAGCTGAAAGTCTGTACCTATCATGCTCAGTGCAGGTGTGAAGTCCGGTTCACGGCCACTGAAATATATATCTAGCCAGCGATTGGCCTGTCGAAATGCTTCCAGCCGGTCGTTTGCCGTCAGGACGAAACCGGGTGGTAAGTCCTGATCGTACTTCTGACCCTTAAACCATAGTCCTATCAGTCCTTGCTCGTCGCCGGCTAGATGAATGAGCCCTAGCGACGAATCATAACTGGTAGCGTAGATTGTCGTCATACGACCTAGCTTACACTAGTCGCAGACGGCAGTCCAACCTCGGTGGCTATTGAAAATATAGCCACTACCAAGTACACTATAAGTGTTACTAACCATAGGAGGATAAAGAATTATGCCAACGTTCGTTTGGGTGATCATCGGTATCGTTGTACTGCTCATTCTAGTTGCTGTGGCAATTTATAATGGACTAGTCAAGTTAAGTACCAGAGTTGATGAGGCGTGGAGCGATATCACTGTCCAGCTGAAGCGACGCTCAGACCTGATCCCGAATCTAGTCGAGGTGGTCAAGGGCTATGCCAAGCATGAGTCGGGTGTCTTCGAGGCGGTGTCGCAGGCTAGGGCGTCGGTGATGTCGGCGGCTAAGCAAGGGCCGGCTGCCGCTGCTAAGGCGGAGGGCGAGCTGGAGCATACACTGAAGTCGCTCTTTGCTGTAGCCGAGGCCTACCCGCAGCTGCAGGCTTCCGACAACTTCCGTGATCTACAGGGAGAGCTGGTCGACACCGAGGACAAGATTCAGTCGGCTCGTCGTTTCTACAATGGCGGAGTGCGTGAGCTGAATATCAAAGTCAAAACCTTCCCGGACAACATCTTTGCTGGTATTTTTGGCTTTCATGCTCGAGAGTTCTTCGAGGTAGAAGATCGAGCTGCGATTGAAAAGGCTCCAGAGGTTAAGCTTTAGTCTAAGGGTTAGCCGGTATAGATGTATAGTGCTATTCGGGCCAACAAGAGAAACACTGTCATTATCATGGCGGTGTTTCTCTTGCTCATTGGTGGCATTGGAGCGCTGGTTGGTTATCTAGGAAAAGATCAAAACATTGCCTTCTGGATTATCGGTATCGCTCTGGTGTACGCCGTAATCGAGTATTTTGTGGCGAGTCGCTTGGCTGTAGCAGCCAGTGGCGCTAAAGAGATCAAGAAGTCTGACAACCCCGATCTCTGGAACGTCGTAGAGAATCTGGCGATTGCTTCCGGACAGCCGATGCCTAGGGTGTTTATCATCCAAGATGCCTCGCCTAACGCCTTTGCGACCGGGCGAACGCCGGAGCATTCTTATATCGTAGTGACATCCGGCTTGCTGAAGGAATTAGACAAGAGAGAGCTGACCGGTGTAATTGCTCATGAGATGTCGCATATTGCTAATTATGATATCAGAGTCAGCATGATCGTCTTCGGCCTAGTTAGTGCGATTGGACTAATCTCAGATATTTTGCTTAGGACTGCCTTTGGAGCCGGTCGCAGTGATGATGACGACTCCGGTAGTCCATACATTTACATCGTAATGATCATAGTGGCGATCTTGTCGCCGATAATTGCGGCTATGATCCAACTGGCTGTATCGAGACAGCGAGAATATCTGGCTGACTCCTCGGCGGCTTTACTGACTAGAGATCCCGAGGGGTTGATCATGGCACTGCAGAAGCTGGATCAATCTGCCAGGCCGTTGCAGCGTCAAAATACCGCCACTGCACATATGTATATCGTCAACCCATTAAAAAAGGGCCTCTTAAACAGGCTGTTCAGTACACATCCGCCAATCAATGATCGTATTGCCCGCCTGAAAAAGATAGGGGGGCAGATGTAATATGGCGGGACGTAAATCGGACGGAGAAGATAGAGGCTATCGGATTAGCCATCGGGAGCAACTGCTAAGGGAGCGTCTGCTGACAGTTGACGAAGATTTGGTGCGGTCTGAGACTCGTTTGCGTCAGAAGGGCGAGGCTCGTCGTCGCAAACTGGCGGCTAAAATCAACCGAGCACGCTCTCGTCAGGAGGCTAAGCTTGATCGACGAGACGAGTCTCGGCTATATCACCGAGTGCGTCCTTTGTATTACTTATTGTGCCCGGTCTTTGCTGTGGGTCGTTTCTTTCGGTCGGTTTATCGTTGGGCTTGCCGGAAGACCGAGCACCACCGTCGTGTTTCGCCTCACCGTAGCTTTTACTTGACCACTCACGCTCAGGCGGTTCGTCAGATCAATATCTCCGGCTATGGTCGCTTCGTGACTGAGGTTTGGCGGATGGTGCGGGACAACTGGCTGATCTATCTCAAGATCACTCTACTGATGACGCTAGCGATTATAGCGGTGGTTGGGGTGAGTAATGCCCACAGCAATTATGTCGATACTAGAGAAGCGATGGAGAAGGTCGATCTGCACCCTTTTCTAAAGCAGGCCGGGCTGGTTACCCAGGCAATCATCACCAGTCTGACAGTGACGGACGCCAATCGTCAGGCAGCCACTTTCATCATAGTGGCGGTAGCTTGGCTTAGTCTTATCTTCATCGCTCGACGAGTCTACAGTGGCAATCAGCTTCGTTTGCGAGATGCCGTTTATAGTGCCGGTACACCACTGGTGCCTATGATGGTGCTGCTGGTGGCGGTGCTGGTTCAGCTGTTGCCGTTGGCGCTAGTCCTTATTTCGTATTCTGCCATTACGGGAGCGGGTTACATCAACCAAGGTGTCGCCATCGAGAATATGGCGGCATGGTGTGTGATCTTGGCGGTACTAGTGCTAACAATTTATTGGATGGTCACTAGCTTACTAACACTGGTTTCAGTTACCATTCCCGGTCTCTACCCTATGCGGGCTTATTACGAGACGAGCATTCAGGTGGCGGGGCGACGAGTCAAGATTCTACTCAGGATCTTGATGATGTTCTTGCCGCTGCTTGTCTTATGGGCACTGGTTTTGATTCCGACAGTACTGCTTGATTCTATCGTGAAGCCCAAGACATTTCCGGTGGTTCAGCTGGTGGTTAGCCTGCTGGCGGCTATTTCTTGTACTTGGGTCTCGGCGTATATGTACGTGCTGTACCGACGAATCCTAGATAGTCCGGAGCAGCCTGTGGGCACGATCGGTCGAGTGGTCTGGCCTTGGCAGAGGCGCAAGCTGGTCAAGTCAGACCAGGTCAAAACTAAGGGCGGCGGTAAGAATCGGAGAGTCGCTAAGGCCGGTAAGACAGCCTCGGGCGCTGACAAATCGGATAAGCAATCAGCTGCTAAGGGGTAGTGTGTGACTAAACGTGAGGATAGTCGACGGATCGAGGAGCTACGTCGCCTGCTTAATCAATACGCCTATGAATATTATGCACTGGACTCTCCTAGTGTCTCAGACGCTATCTATGATTCGCTTTACGGTGAGCTAAAGCAGCTGGAGACGAAGTACCCCGAGCTGATAACGCCGGATTCGCCGACTCGGCGGATCGTAGCCGGCTCGGCGACGAAGTTTCAGAAATACCACCATAAGCGTCGAATGATTTCGATCATGGATACCTTCTCTGATCAGGAAGCATATGATTGGGTTAGCAAGGTGCGGCGCTATGCCGAGAAGAACTTATCCATTGCCACCTTGGCTGAGCTAGACGAAGTCAACTATTGGCTGGATGCTAAGATGGATGGTCTGGCTTGCTCGCTACACTATCGGGATGGCCTCCTAGCGCTAGCGGTAACCAGGGGCGATGGAATGGTTGGCGAGGTGGTCACGGATAACGTGCGAGTCGTACCGACCGTCCCGCTACGCCTGCACGATGACCCGGTGTTTACCGAGGGTGAGACTGAGGTGCGGGGCGAGCTGATCATGCTGCGAGCTGATTTTGACCAGATCAATCGGCAGCTTATCAAGCGGGGTGACAAGCCTTTTGCCAATCCCCGCAATCTGGCAGCCGGCACTATCCGCCAGCTTGACCCTCAAGTTGTCACCTCTCGACCGTTAGAGTTTCATGCTTACGATCTATTGCGTGACGGTGTAGACGATGCGATGACTAACCAAGCGGTCTATGAGAAATTGACTCAGCTCGGTTTTAAGGTTAACCCTGAAGCTCATCTAGAGTCCAGTTTTGCCGATGCGATCAGCTATGCCCATCGCTTCCGCACCGAAGTGCAACCTAGCTTACCCTTTAATACCGACGGGCTGGTGATCAAGATCAATGATCGCAAGCTATACGACCGGCTAGGTATCGTCGGTAAATATCCTCGGGGTGCAGTGGCATATAAGTATCCTGCCGAAACTGCTACTACTAAAGTAAGGGATATCGTGCTAAGCCTGGGAAGGACCGGCGCCGTAACTCCGGTGGCGGTATTTGAGCCGGTACAACTGGCGGGTACGACCGTGCAGCATGCCACACTCCATAATGCTGATGAGATCGCCAGGCTGGACGTGCGGATCGGCGATACCGTGGTGATATACAAGGCGGGCGAGATTATACCCCAAGTGCAGAGTGTGATCACGGGTCTAAGGCCGGCTGACTCCAGGCCGTATGACTTCATTCGGGCGATGCATCGACAGTACCCTGAGCTGGAGTTCGAGCGTCCGGAAGGAGAAGCGGTTTGGCGGGTTAAGAATCCGGGTGATGCGATCACCATTACCGTTCAGGCGATCAAGCACTTTGCCGGTCGTCAGGCATTAGATATAGAGGGATTAGGCGAACGTAATGCTGAGCTGCTGGTCAGTACAGGTCTGGTTAGTGACGTGGCGGATATTTATTCTTTGACCGTTGAGGCCGTGTCAAAGCTTGACCGCTTTGCTGAGCTATCGGCCACTAAGCTGGTGGGTGAGATTCAAAGGAAGAAGGCACCACCGCTAGACCGTTTCATCTATGGGCTAGGGATTCGCCATGTGGGGGCTAAGACAGCTAATGACATCGCCAAGCATTTTACCGGCTTGGAGGACTTTTCTGATTCAACTATTGGTCAGCTAGAGGCGATCCCCGGTATAGGTCAAATAGTGGCTGAGTCAATCCAGGGTTGGCTTAGTGATGAAAGTAATATTAGATTGCTAGATAAGTTTGCTCAGTTGGGCGTATATCCGGTGTCGGTTCGGGCCGGCGGTAGTCTGGCGGGAATATCTTTCGTTATCACAGGGGCGCTAAGTGTATCTCGAGACGAGCTGGCGAATCAGATCCGCCTCAGGGGTGGTAATTTTCAGACCGGCGTAGGTAAATCAACTGATTATCTGGTAGTCGGACAGCGAGTAGGGTCCAGCAAACTGGCGAAAGCCAAGCAGCTGGGTGTCAAGGTGATTAGCGAGGCTCAGCTAATGGAGATGCTGGGCTGAGGGCTTGTGCTTGATTATGCTTGTGGTATTATAAAAATGGCTGGTGTGCAGGCGGGGCTAACCCGTCTGGAACCAAGAAAACAAAAAGCGTAACGCCCCCGGGTGGGCGCACAACAGCCAGGTAAAAGCAGCAAGGCCTCGTGGACTTCTCCGGCGAGGTTTTGTTTTGTAGTATAATAATAGCGGAGGCTTGGGGTAGTAGCTCATCCGGTAGAGCGCAGCATTCGCATTGCTGAGGTGGTCGGTTCGAGTCCGATCTACTCCACCATATAGAGGAATATTTAATGACGGTTATGGTAGAATATAGCTAATGGTTATGATAGGTCGGCGAATTATCTCTAGATACGTTGCTCGATTTACCGGCTGTACGCTCGGTGCAGTAGCGGTAGCTATTTTAGTAGCGCTGAGTGCCTATGCAGTGGGCAAGGATCAGCGCAAGATATTCGACTGGGGCGTGCCGTACCACAATATTGAGCCGTGCGTACCTGGTGGCGGTAATTTTTCAATTGGAGACAACAAAGACTATGAGGGTAATCAGATATTAAAGGACGATGAGCTGGAGAAAGTAAAACGATATCAGCCGGTCTATCAAAAGGTAGCATCAAAGCATGGAATGCCCTGGCAGATCTTTGCTGCTATTCATTATCGAGAAAGTAGCTTAAAGCATGGTAGTACGATTAATAGTGAAGGTGAGTGTGAGGGTCCTTACGGTATATCACCTGGCGAGAACTGGTTGTGTGGCAATGAATATGACGACGAGAAGTTTGAGAAGGTAACCGAGAGGCTTGCCACTGATCTAGAAGAGAAGCTACGCAATAAAGGGGGCGGTGACTGGAACGATCCGAATGTAGTAATGGAGGTTCTGTTCAGATACAACGGAATGGCGGGGGTTTATATTCGCCAGGGAAGATCCTTAGGTTTTGATGAAGCGGGGGCAAGAAGAGGTGAGGGGTCGCCTTATGTTGCAAATATGCTTGATGAAAAGCGTGATCCTACTAAAAATGGAAGTAACTGGGGACAGATTAAGCATGACTTTAGATCCATTGAATATCCGGCAAACAAGGACTATGGGGCATTTGTAGTCTACCTTGGTTTGGGGGGTGGCTCTGGATCGTCAGGTGGTGGTGCGAGCATCGAAAAAAGGATTGAGGAACGAGCTTTCTGGGTCGGCGACAAGCGAGCGATTGGTCTGCAAAATGCCGGTGGTAAGAATGATAAAGACGTCTGGGTGACTGACGAGAATGACGGCTATGACTGGTTCGTTAATACTGCCATTAATCAAGTGGGTGGTCAGCTGAAAGAGAGCGAAGGTCAAGCTCAGAATAGTCAAGACCAGAATAAAGACAAGAAAGATAAAGATAAAGACAAAGACAAAGACAAAAAAGGTGACACGATAGTCTTTGCTCTCGGCGTCAATGATATGGCGGGCGGTGCTAAACGTTATACTGATAAGTTAAAGGAGCTGGTAGCAGATAATGGTGCCTGGGCGAAAGCCAGAAAAGTCCTCGTCGTCTCAGTCAACCCGGTGCTAGAGAGTAAGACGCAGATCAAGAACGCCGATATCGAGAAGTTTAATAACGAGCTGAAGAGTGGTCTGTCCGGCAGCAAGAAGCTGGAGTATATTGATGTCTATACTAAGTTTAAGAAAGATATCAAAGAGACTGACTTCGAGGATGACGGGATCAACTATAAGAGCGAGCTGAATAAGAAAATATATGAGTTCATCCGAGATGGCGATCCGGACAGGAATAAGGATGAGTGTGGCGAGGCGTCGACGGGGCTAAATGGATCTATCGCTGACGTAGCTAAAGCGATGGCAGCTTGGGAGAACGAAGATGGCGGCACTTGTTATGCTTGGGGCGGTGGCCATGTGGAAAATAAAGAACACGTTGAGAAGCTAATAAATGCACATTTTCGGGGTATGGAAAATGGGGTTGACTGCTCCGGTTTTGTGGCGTCCGTAGTCTATAAAGCGACTGGTTACCTTAAAACGTTTACTACAGAGGCAATGCCTGGTATAAAGGCCTACCAAAAAGTGACCGATCCACAGCCGGGTGATATTGCCTGGTGGAAAGGACACGTCGAGATTTATCTAGGCACTAATAGTGATGGAACATATCACTTTGCCGGATCTCGCAACCCCGGTTGTGGCAAGAATCACGGTCCATCAATTGTCGACCGGAAGGATCGACACGGGGTAAAACCTGAGTTCTTCAGGTATGTAGGAACGGGAGCAACGTAGAAATATGTTTGATGATTCGAGAAAACGCCGTTTGATCGCATTGGTGGTCGGAGTGGGCTTCGTAGTGATCGTTATGATAGTGGCTATCGTCAATATCGCTAAGCCGTGGCGTAGCGGCGATCCGGCGGTGCGAAAAGCTGTAGTGGCTGTCAGTGGTACTGAAGACTTTACTGTGTCGAAGCCCTTGGTAACCGATGGTGAATGGAAGCTCTATTGGATCGACCCGGTTACTAAAGGGGCGTGCGAATCGGCGCCGGCGGTGATGAAGGGCGACCGGATGGTGATCGGTCCCGGCACCGATGTGCCGCTAGATGACTTCTACAAGGCGGGCGTGCCGGATAAGATAGTCAGATACATCTTTAAGGATGATGTGCTGTGGTATGGCTTTGAGACGTATGGTCGGGAACACGGTAGGTATAGCCTCAATTACATTAAACCGGCAATTCAAGCGATGGCAATGAAGCTTAATATTAGATTGGACAGGGTGTCACTTGACCTAAATAGCATCAAGGACGATGTTAACGACCCTAAGGGCGTTAATCGTACAGAAATAAGTCGATTTAATTTCACCATCAATAACAACAAGACGAAGTACACTCTGACGGCGACTGATTTTACGACGATCAATAAATTGACCATCAATATCGACGACGAGAACGGTCAAACACTATTTAACAAGACTTTCAATGCATCGTAAGCAATACGCCGGGCTTACTGCCGGTGAGGTGGCGTCTCGTCAGCAAGCCGGTCTGGTCAACCGAGTCGACTCCGATGCTTCCCGCAGCCTGGCCGATATTCTAAGGGGAAATGTCCTGACTCCGTTCAACGCCCTTATTACTGCGCTGGCTGTAGTAGTACTAGTGGTGAATAGGAATCCGATTAATTCGCTTTTCTTCATCGCTATGTTGCTTAATGCCGTCATCGGTATTATCCAGGAGCTAAAAGCGAAGGCGGTATTAGACAAGCTGGTGATCGTCACCAAGCCTAGGGTGAAAGTAGTGCGAGACGGTCAGACAAAGGAGCTCGATGCCGGTGAGATCGTTCAAGACGACCTGATTACAGTCGAACGAGGCGACCAAATAGTGGTCGACGGAGAAGTAATCCAATCAGCTGGATTAGAAGTTGATGAAAGCCTGCTAACCGGTGAGGCTGATTCAATTGCTAAGCCGGCTGGTAGCCAGGTACTATCAGGTTCGCTGGTGGTGGCCGGCGATGGTCTGATGCGGGCGACTAAGGTGGGTCGTGATTCATATGCTGCCAAGTTATCTAAGGAGGCGAAGCAGTTTCACCGGGCTTCGTCTGAGCTGGTTGAAGCAACGAATCGGATCATGAAGTGGATAGCCTGGCTGATGCTCTTGGTAGTGCCGATCCTAATCATTGGCCAGCTCAGAATTGGGCAGGGCAATTGGTCGGAGGTGGTGGTGCATACCGTGGCGGCTATCGTCGGCATGATTCCTGAGGGACTAGTGCTGCTGACGAGCATGGCATTCTTGTTGGCTGTGGTTAGGCTGGCTAGGCAGCAGGTCTTGGTGCAGCAACTGCCGGCGGTCGAGACTTTAGCCAGGGTAGATACATTACTCTTAGACAAGACCGGCACTATTACTGATGGCAATATGGCGGTTGTTGAGATAGTCGAGCTGGCCAAGGGAAAGCCCCAATTGCGCCAATTGGTCGCTAGCTTGGCTAGGTCTGGCGAATCACCGACCGGTGATGCTGTAGCGACCTACCTGGCCAACGAATCGGCACTAGACGTTACCCAGCACATTGCCTTTAATAGTCAGCGCAAATGGAGCGCTGTCAGGCTGGCGAATGGAGAAAGCTACGCTATGGGAGCGCCGGAGATTGTCTTAGCGGGCGATGGTGAGCTGTGTCAAAAAGCAGTTAGGCGAGCTGACGATCTGGCCAAACAGGGCTTCCGAGTGGTAGCTATAGTGGCGCTGAGTCGATTGCCGACCGGTGATGAGCTCGGCAAGGTAAAGCCGCTGGGGCTCATTTCACTGGCGGAAGGTGTTCGCCCTGATGCTGCGTCGACACTTAGTTACTTCAAGAAGCAAGGGGTAGAGATCAAGATTATCTCGGGCGACTCAGCCCGGACGGTGGCGACGATTGCTCGACGGGTTGGCTTATCTCCCCGGTCTTATGATGCCCGTGACCTACCCGACTACGATGAGACTCCGACTAAGTTTCTCGATACCGTTAAAAAGCATAATATCTTCGGTCGGGTTCAGCCTCAGCAAAAGCGCCGGATCGTTGCAGCTTTGCAACAAGCGGGTAGGGTAGTAGCGATGACCGGTGATGGTGTTAACGATGCCTTGGCCCTGAAAAAGGCTGATTTAGGTATCGCCATGAACAGCGGATCACCGGCTACTCGGGCGGTGGCTGAGGTGGTGCTAATGGACAACAAGTTCAGTCATCTGCCTAATGTTTTAGCGGAGGGGCGGCGAGTAGTGGCAAATATTGAACGGGCATCCGGCTTATTTATCATTAAGAACGTCTATAGTGCGGTGCTGGCATTAGCGGTGACGGCGCTGGGGCTGGCCTATCCCTTCCTGCCGGCTCAAATGACGGTGATTAGTACTCTTAGTATTGGTGTGCCGGCTTTCTTTCTGGCGTTAGCACCGAATAACCAGCTATACCGTCCTGGTTTTCTATGCCGAGTGTTGAGCTTTGCTATCCCTACCGGCGTAATTACCGCTCTAGCTATGCTGGGGAGCTATAGCCAGCTCAGTCGAGCGGGTGCATCTACGATAGTAGCTGGTACTAGTGTATCAATGGTGGTAATGGTTATAGGATTAGCAGTTCTGGCTTGGCTAGCTCGACCGATCAGGGGGTGGAAGATTGGACTGATCGGTTTATGCGGTGGCGCCTTTGTTCTACATCTCTTGTTGCCTAGAGTGGCGCAGATCTTTAGTCTCAAGCTAGATCCGACAACCCTACTAACCGTGCTGTTATGGGCAGTGATAGCTATAGGCTTAATCGCCTTAGTTCAATTACTGATCCAGCGGAGACCTAGGCAAGCCGGGTCTTAGCCATATCAGTCATCCTGATATATAATGAGACTATGTTTAAGCAATATGTGCAGTGGCGTCTGGAAGGATATATCAAGAAATACTTTAAGAAGCATCATCCAACGCTAATCGTGGTGGTGGGATCGGTGGGCAAGACTACGACTAAGACAGCTATCGCCACCGCCCTGGCGGGACGGTATCGGACGCAGCTGGAGACGGGTAATTTGAATACCCCCTTGAGTGTGCCGCTGGCACTGATGGGAGTGAAGTATCCTCCGGCGGAGCTAATACACCGGAGAAGTACCTGGCGGCAAGTCTTCCGAGCGATGCGCCAAAGGGTTAAAGCGCCTCAGGGTGTCGATGTGATCATCCAAGAGCTCGGCACTGACCATCCGGGCGACCTGGCCACTTATGCTAATTACCTTAGTCCCGATATTATGGTGCTGACGGCGGTATCACCGGAGCACATGGAGAGCTTTCCGGGTGGGCTTGACCAAGTAGCGCGAGAAGAGTTCACCTTATCGGGCTGCTCGGGGCTGGTAATCGTTGGTAATGATGACGTAGATAGTCAATTTGTTAATTATGCTAATACCAGTAATCTGACCAGCTACGGTATAGATGGTGGGCAGTATCAGGTAGACGTGATCGGCGGGTCGCCGCTAGCCGGCTATGAGGTTGTCTTTACTGCACCGGAGCTGAGTCAGCCGATTAGAGCTGTTTTGCATGTGGTGGGTAATCATATGCTTAAGTCAGCCTGCGCTGCCTTGACAGTTGGCTTGCGGATGGGCGTACCGGCGAGCGAGCTGGTAGCTAATATAGAAAAGTTTCGTCCTGTACCGGGACGGATGAATCCTCTGCCCGGTCGACGTAATTCAACTCTGATAGATGATACCTACAATTCGTCACCCATTGCGGCGATTGCAGCCTTGCAGACTCTTTATCAGATAGAAGCGCCACAGCGAGTGGCTATTCTGGGTACGATGAACGAGCTAGACAACTACGCTTTATCAGCTCATCAGCAAGTTGGTTCGTTCTGTGATCCGGCGATGCTTGATTGGGTTATTACCATTGGCGATATGGCCAACCAGCAGTTAGCACTAGCGGCCAGGAAGAATGGCTGTCAGACCAGGACTTTTGCCGACCCTGTTTCAGCCGGTACCTTTGCTAGCCAAGTATTGAAAGAGGGGGCGGTGGTGCTAATCAAAGGCTCGCAAGACCGGGTCTATGCCGAGGAGGCGACTAAGGTGCTATTGAGAGATAGTGATGATGCGGCGAAGCTGGTGCGTCAGGATGAAGAATGGCAGAAACGTAAACAGGATTGGTTTACCGGGCTAGGTAAACATGACGAGGAAGAGCTGGAGGAGGAGTGAATGAAGCGGTATGATCCTATAAAAGTCGAGGCGAAATGGCAGCGAATCTGGCGGGAGGAGCAGACTTATCGGGCAACCGACGGAGATACTAGCCGACCAAAGATGTATGTAGCCGAGATGTTCCCTTACCCTTCGGGTCTTGGTCTACATGTGGGGCATGTCCGCAACTTTACGATCGTTGACGTGTTGGCTCGTTTCTATCGCCAGCAGGGATACAATGTGTTGCGACCGATTGGCTGGGATAACTTCGGGCTGCCTGCTGAAAATTATGCCATTAAGACCGGCGCCTCGCCCAAGGTAACGACGACACAAAATATCGCTAACTTTAAGAAGCAATATCAGCGCCTAGGCATGGCGGTAGACTGGAGCAGAGAGATTAATACATCTGCTCCGGAGTATTATCGTTGGACGCAGTGGTGTTTCGAGCAACTGTACAAGCATGGACTGGCTTATCGTAAAGAGAGCTATCAGTGGTGGTGTCCGGTTGACAAGACAGTCTTAGCTAATGAGCAGGTTGAGGGTGGCAAGTGTTGGCGCTGTGGTAGCGAGGTCGAAAAGAAGAAGATGAAGCAGTGGTTCTTTAAGATCACTGATTATGCTGACGAACTACTGGACGAGCTTGACCAGATTGACTGGCCGGCCAAAGTCAAGACGATGCAACGTAACTGGATCGGACGGAGTCAGGGTGCTGAAGTGGAGTTTACGGTTGACGAGTCTGACCATTTGATTAAGGTCTTTACTACTCGCCCCGATACATTGTTTGGCGCTACCTTTCTGGTGTTGGCACCTGAACACAAGCTAGTTAAAGAGATAATGACTGACGAGCAAAAGGACTCGGTGTCGGCTTATTGCGAGCAAGCGATGCGCCGTTCCGAGATAGAGCGTCAGGGCGACAAAGAAAAGACCGGCGTCTTCACGGGAGCCTATGCTATTAACCCTGCTACCGGAGCGAAAATGCCTATCTGGATCGCCGACTATGTGCTGGGTAATTACGGTGAAGGGGCGGTCATGGCTGTGCCGGCTCATGATGAGCGAGATTATGAGTTCGCCGGGAAGTACAAGCTGCCGGTCGTCAAGGTGATTGATCCGACTGAAGATATCGACGATGACGACCTGATCGACTTTTATGATGGTGAAGGTATTTTGATCAATAGTGGTGATTTCAATGGTATTTCAACTAGTGATGCCAGGGAGCAAATCGTCGCTTGGCTGGAGGAGCGGGGTATCGGGCGTAGCAAGGTGACGTACAAAATGCGTGACTGGCTAATCTCTCGCCAGCGCTATTGGGGGGCGCCAATACCGATAATCCACTGTCCGCATTGTGGTGAAGTGCCGGTGCCGGAGGAAGATCTGCCGGTTAAATTGCCTGATATTGATGACTATCAGCCGTCGGGCGACGGTCAGTCACCTCTAGCCAAGGTCAAGTCATGGGTTAATGTAGCTTGCCCCAAGTGTGGTCGTCCGGCCAAGCGGGAGACTGACACGATGGATAGCTACGCCTGTTCGTCGTGGTATTTGTTCCGCTATACCAGCGCCGGGGATAATCAGCAGGCGTGGGACAAAGACAAGGCTGACTATTGGTGTCCGCTTGATTTTTATGTGGGGGGTGATCATGCGGTGGCGCATCTGCTGTACTTTCGATTCTGGACGAAGTTCTTTGCCGACCATGGCTACCTAGGCTTTAGCGAGCCGGTCAAGAGGCTCTTATACAATGGCTACATCAATGCTCCGGACGGACTCAAGATGAGTAAGAGTAAGGGAAATGTGATAGACCCGCTTGACGTGATTGATAGCGGCTACGGGGCGGATACACTGAGAACCTATGAGATGTTTATTGGTCCATACGAGCTGGACGCCATTTGGAATACCGGCGGGATTGGTGGAGTTTATCGTTTTCTTAATCGGTGCTGGAGTTTGGTACAGGAATATCTGGAGGCGAAATCTGCCGATAAGTTAGTCGAGCTTGATAAGGCAACTCAGCTAGAGCTGCTACGCACCGAACATGCCACGATCAAGAAAGTGACTGAGGATATCTACGGGGCGCAGTTTAACACCGCCGTTTCCACCTTGATGGAGCATCTTAATAGCCTGACTAAGCTAAAGACAGCCGGGTTTGACCGTCAGCTATGGCAGGCGGTGCTGAGCAGCTTATGCCAGCTGCTGGCGCCATTTGCACCCCATATTGCCAGTGAGCTTTACTCCCAGCTTAACGGTGAGAAGTGTCGATTAGAGCAGGTCGCCTGGCCGGTCTACGATGAGCAGTATCTGGTGACTGATACGGTCAGGGTGGCGGTGCAGGTCAATGGTAAGCTGAGGGGTGAGCTAGAAGTAGCTAAACAAATAGCCGCCGAGGAAGTGGAGGAGAGGGCGCTTCAGCTAGACAACGTTCAGCGCTTCACTAAGGATAAGGAGATTGTTAAGCGCATCTATGTGCCGGGTAAGATATTGAACTTAGTGGTCAAGTAGTACCTAGGTTAAACTAAATAAAATACCCCGACGAGATGTCGGGGTATTTAGTTGGCTGGCGGTCTATTTATCAGCTAGCTCAGCCTTAAATTTGGGCACATGTTTGCTTGAACCGGCCATATCTCCACCAAGACCGTCTTTATATAGATGGCAAGTCTCTTTGCCCTGGTCCTGATACTCCTTGCTAAGTCTTCTGGATGCATAGTCTACATCGTAAGGAGTTACACCTTTATACTTTCTAGATACCGGAACGTACATTTTATTCCACCAGTTCTCGTCTTCGCCCAGCACCATGATCTCGCCGCTATCTTCAAACTCTGGTACTCGCCAATCTCTTTCCCCTTCCAGATCTCTATCATTTGAGTTGTTGTTTGATTGGGCGTCTTCTATGGTCTTGTCGTTCCATTTTGATACTCCAATAACTACAGCTAGCATAGCTAAGCCGGTGAGGATACACTCTCGCCGAGTAGGTCCTGGCGAGTAGTTGTAAGAAGAATTGTTGTAACCATATTGTCTCATAGTTTCCATATGGTAACATATGTAAGATGCTGTGTCAATCGAAAATTTGCGTTAATTAAGTTCGTAGCTATTGGATTGGTTGTGAGAGGTGGCTGGCTGATGATCGGTGGCAGATGAGCAGGAGAAAGGGCTGCTCAGTAATAATTGTCCTGCGATAGCGACAGATATCCCTACGACTATTCTCCGTCGGCGTCTCTGCTTGGCTCGGTCGCTGTCTATCTGATCGAAGTATTCTCGTTGGTATTGTTGCCGGCGTACCGCCTCCAGTTGCTTCTTATGCCGGCAGGCATTCTTGTGATACAGATATTCAGCATCGTACTCGCACAATTCTTGCTCGGCAATATCGTCAGTGTCGTGACTACACTCATCTAGGCTATCGCCTTGACCGCTTGGATAATTCGGTTGTCTCATCTTGGCTCAATCTTAGCGTATCTTGGAGGTATAATCAATCACCAGAGCATCAGCAATGCACTTTGGCAACTTGATAAAATGGCTAACTGCTGATAAGATGTAAATAATTTATCACAAAGAAGGAGAGATAAGTAAATGGGTAAGCCAAAGAAGCAGACCAGCCCTCGTCGGACTGGCAATCGTCGTAGTCATCTGCTACTTAAGCTAGCTCGCCGAGTGAACGCTAAGTCGCCGATCAAGGCTGTCACGACTAAGAACGACACCGGCAAAGCTGCGCTAAAGTAGCAAAATAACTTGATGAGGCGGGAGAAAACAAGATGGCTAGTAATCGGCATTTAGGTAGGATTATTGCACTGCAGACACTTTATGAATACGACTTTCGAGATAGACTGGGCGACGAGTCGATTGATCTGGAAGGCATTCTGGATCGCAATCTGGAACGCTACGAGAAAAAGATCGACGACAAGGACTTTGTCCGCAAGCTAACGGTCGGGGTCAATCGGGCCGGCCGCCAGCTGGATGCTATGATTGCTCCGGTAGCGCCGGACTGGCCACTGAGCCAGATCTCCATCATTGATCGAGATATCATGCGGATGGCGGTATTTGAGCTAACTCAGTTTGCCGGTGATATCCCACCCAAGGTGGCGATCAACGAGGCGGTTGAGTTAGCCAAGTCCTTTAGTTCGGATAGCTCTTCTCGCTTCGTTAATGGCGTACTAGGTACCATTTGGCGCAAGATCAACGAGGAGAGAGATGAGCAAAGCAAGCAACCAAAACAAACGTCTTCGCAAGAGACGAAATAAGAGTTCACCTAGAGCTAGCGAGCCGGTGTCTAGCCGGCGCAGTACCGGTCAGACTCGCAATCGATGTCGTCGGGCGGCGTGGCTAAAGAAGCGAGCTACTGCTAAGCAAGCATCAGCCAAACCTGCTGCTAAGGTTCGACGGGATATCCCACTGAGTCAGACCAGTTTAGCTTCCAAGCCACTAGTGCGGGGCAATTTGCAGAAGGTAATTACCAAGAATGGTAGCCATAGTACCATCTCTGAGATATCTCGAGAGGCAACTGCCGGCGGGGTTATATATCGTTTCAGCAAGGCTGGTGAGTTGGAGATTCTGCTGGTCGCTGATCATTTTGACCGTTGGACCATACCTAAAGGTCATATCGAGGAAGGTGAGACAGCTCAAGAAGCGGCGATTCGAGAGATCGGTGAGGAGGCGGGTGTCTACCAGCTTGATCCTATTTGCTGGCTGGGCAAGATCCATTTTCGCTATCGACGAGAGAATATCTTAGTACTCATGAGCACCCAAATATATCTATTCAAAGCATTGGGTGATACTGACCAAATTAAAAAAGAGGATTGGATGAACGGCATCAAATGGTTTAGCTATGACGAGGCGGTCAATGCTATCGCTTATCGAGATATTGCTAAGCTAATTCGACTGGGACGACGTCGCTTGGCACAGAGAGGGGAGTTAAATGAGCAGGACTAGAAATCGCCGCCAGAAAAGAGCGGTCGGAATGGAGTTTACGCATCGTGCAGCCGGTACACCGGTAGTGCCAATCGTGGAGGGGGTTGATTTCGCTCCTTACCAAGCTTGGGCGCAGGCTAAACTAGGCTTTGTCTTTAGTAACCCATCCCTACTGGTCACCGCTTTGACTCATCGGAGCTATGTTAACGAGCATCGGCGAGTGGCGAAAGCTCATAATGAACGACTGGAGTTTCTGGGCGATGCGGTATTGGAGCTGGCTACGACTGATTATCTCTTTCGTAGCTTTGACATGCCGGAGGGAGTATTGACCTCGTGGCGCTCGGCTTTGGTTCGGACAGAATCGATCCGTGACGCCGGTGATGAGCTTGGCTATGAACCGCTGGTACGGATGTCGAAAGGCGAGCGAGATGGATCGGAGCAAGCCAAGCTGCACATAGTGGCTAATTGCTTTGAAGCGCTGATCGGGGCGATCTATCTTGACCAAGGCTACCGGGTAGCTAGTCAATTTATCTCGGAGCACATCCTGGTTAACGTTGACGAGATCCTGAGAGACGGCAGTTGGCGTGATGCCAAGTCGTACCTGCAAGAGATATCGCAACGGATTGATAATGAGACGCCGAGCTACCGGGTACTGGATGAGTCCGGCCCGGACCACGACAAGACCTTTGTCGTTGGGGTCTATGTAGCCGGTCAGGAAATGGGCAGGGGCACCGGTACGAGCAAGCAACAAGCTCAGCAGGCTGCTGCCCGGCAGGCTATAGCGACGTATCGAGAGAAGAAATAGCGTGAGTCTATCTTACTGCAAACTGGGCTGATACTTGATGTGTTGCAGCATGAGAACACAATTGGTCAAGGTTTGGTCTTGTGTCAGTCAAGCTGTATAATAGAGCCATAAACTAATTAACGGGTAATCCGTAGTGAGGGGGATAATGGAGGATAAGAAATCCATAGCTAATGAGCTGATAATTCAGTATGGCACAGCGGTCATTGCAACTATACTATCGATGGGTCTAGGTGCTTTCACTCTGACCAGCGCCATCGCTAGACTTGCTGATGCCGGCGTCTCGGCACCGAGCCTACTGAGTATTTTTGGTAACGGGAGCATTATTTCGATAGTAACCGGCGGGTGTCTGTCGGTCTTCCTGGCTGTTGTCGCTAAGTTGTCACTTGGCAAGATAGTTGCTTCTAAGGATGCAGGTATGCTGGTCAACAGTCGGAGCTATCATCTGATTAGTCAAGCCGGGCAATCATTTTGCTTGGTCTTTGCCGGTCTGGCAGCGGTAGCAGCCTGTGGTATCTTGCTGGCATCGCTACTGTCGGTCAACGAGCATACACCATGGGTCTCTAATTTACTGGGTGGTACCATTCCCATGTCCGGTATAGCCGGCGGACTATTTGGCGCTAAGGTGATGATCGGCAAGTTTGTTAAGGCAGAGCTCAAGCCGTCGCAGCTATCTATCATCGTCTTATCAGTGGCTATCGCCGGGTTAAGCTTGGCTTCCATCGCTGTACTGGTGAAGACTCACACTCCATCTACCAGTACCGAGAGCTTGATGCAACACTATTACGACGTCAACACCCTCTCCAGGTAGATAGCTCTCCGAGAGCTCAAGTTTTGGGCGGCAAGAGTGTATAATGAAGAGCGATGAGTGTTAGTTTAGAAGATGTGCGCCATCTGGCGGAGCTAAGTCAGATTAGACTGAGTAAGGCTGAGCTGACTTCGCTGGCCGGTGATATTGATAGGATAGTCGGCTATATAGATCAATTAGACGAGCTGGACACCGCCGGAGTCGAACCGACCTTTCAGCTAACCGGGCTAGAGAATGTCTGGCGGACGGATGAAGTCAAACCCCAGCTGGAGCGACGGGAGCTATTGCAACTGGCGCCCGATAGTGAAGATGGTCAGGTAAAAGTCCCCAAGGTACTATAGGATGAAGAGCGAGATAGAACGAATTGTAGCTGACGTTAAATCCGGTCGCACCTCAGCCAGGGCAGAGGTAGAGCGGGCGCTAGCTCAAGCTTGGGAGCGAGATGAGTTGCACTGTCTGCTGGAGGTCTGTGCTGAGCAGGCGCTAGCCCGAGCCGATCAGCTTGATGTCAGGATCAAGAAGGGCGAGCCCGTGGGGAGGCTGGCCGGAGTGCCATACGTAGCCAAGGACAATTTCCTGACTAAGGTTGGTCACACGACGGCCGCCAGTAAAATGCTGGACAACTTTCGATCGCCCATTGATGCCACGGCGATTGAGCGAATCGAGGCCGAGGATGCCATAATGATCGGTAAGGCGAACCTGGATGCTTTTGCTCATGGCGGGTCGACCGAGAATAGTGCTTTCGGCCCGACTCATAATGCCATTGACAAGGGGCGAGTGGCAGGCGGCTCCTCGGGTGGTTCGGCGGTGGCAGTGGCTAGCGGTATAGTGCCTTTTGCTCTGGGGTCGGATACCGGAGGGTCAATTCGTCAGCCGGCCAGTTTTAACGGTGTAGTGGGCTATAAACCAACTTACGGTATGATTAGCCGTTATGGCGTAGTGGCGATGGCCAGCTCGACCGATACGGTCGGTCCGATAACTCGGACGGTGCGAGATAGCGAGATTATAGCCGATATTCTAGCAGGTCAAGATCAACGAGATAGTACGGTCTACCCCGGGTATTTTTCCCCACTTACCGAGTCTCCTAGCGGGAAGCGTATCGGTCTGATCGAAGACTTCGTTGGTGAGGGGGTTGATGATGACGTAGCTAGTCAGACCAACCAATTAGCACAGCGTTTACGTGAGTCGGGACATCAGGTGGACTTAGTGAAGCTGCCAATGGCCCAGTATGCCCTAGCGATCTACTACATAGTGATACCCGCTGAACTATCGTCGAATATGGCTCGCTATGATGGTATCCGCTATGGCGAACGCTCGCCTGAGGCGCATCGGCTGGATGATGTCTACGGTATGAGTCGAGACGATGGGCTGATGCCGGAGAACAAACGCCGCATCATGATCGGCTCTTATGTGCTATCTAGCGGCTATTATGATGCATATTATCTTAAGGCACAGCAGGCTCGTACACTTCTGATCAGGCAACTGGACAAGCTATTTGAGAGCTACGATTTCCTGCTCTCTCCGGTCTCACCGACACCGGCCTTTAAGCTGGGGGAGAATACTCACGACCCGCTCAAGATGTATTTGGCGGACGCTATGACCGTACCCGCCTCGCTGGCCGGTTTACCTGCTATATCTGTACCAAACGGTCGTAGCAAGGCAGGTCTGCCGATCGGGGTGCAGCTGATTGCTCCGGCCAAGGCGGACGCCGGCTTACTTGCTATGGCAAAGCAACTGGAGGCGGACGATGCCTAGCACATTTTCGACTGCGATCATGATAGCGATCGTGGTGGTCGTCGGTGGTGTACTCTTAGCGATCATTGCTTTGACTAGAGGTCATGGCAAGGTTCTTAATAAAGAGCGATACCGGACTGCCTGGCTGGAGATTGATAATAATATCGATAGAGATAACTTAGCCTCGTATCAATTCGCTATTCTCAGTGCCGATAAACTGCTGGACAAGGCACTGCGAGAGAGCGGGGTAGCGGGGCAAACAATGGGCGATCGACTGAAGAAATCAAATAAGCTATTTAGCGATATTAATGGAGTTTGGGCGGCGCATAAAGTGCGCAATCGGATTGCCCACGAGGTGAATGGTTCGGTTAATAAATCCGTGGCTACTCGGATGCTGGCGATATATAAGAAAGCCCTGCGGGATTTAGGAGCGATATAAAGCGATGACAAAAGACGTATTAGGTAGTGCCGGTGAACATGGCAGTAGAATTGATGGCGAAGTTAATCGTTATCTGGTGGATGGCTACTTGCCGACTATTGGCATAGAGTGTCACGTCCAGTTAAATACTGCCACTAAGCTCTTCAGTGCTACTGATAACGACGCCCGGGAGGCGGAGCCAAATAGTAAGGTTAGTGTGATTGACTATGCTCTGCCGGGAATGCTGCCGGTATTAAACCGAGGGGCTATCGTCAAGGCAGCGCGAGCCGGTAAGGCACTGGGTAGTCGGATCGCTCATGAGAGCCGTTTTGACCGTAAGCATTATTTCTACCCCGATCTACCTAAGGGTTATCAGATATCTCAGATGTATCAGCCTCTTATTATCGGCGGGCTGGTTGAGCTACCTGGTGGTGAGCAAGTGCGGATTCACCACGCTCATGTTGAAGAAGATGCCGGAAAACTAACTCATCTAGGTAGCTACTCGTTAGTTGATCTGAACCGAGCCGGTACTCCATTGATTGAGATCGTTGCTGAGCCGGATATTCACTCGGCTAGTATGGCACGGGCTTATACAGAGGAGCTCCATCTGCTCATGACTTATGCCGATGTGACTATCGGCGATCTGTACCACGGCAATATGCGTTTCGATGTCAATATCTCAGTAGCGAAGCCGGGTGATCAATTGGGGACTAGAACCGAGCTTAAGAATCTGAATTCATTTCGAGCGATCGAACGAGCCACTGATTACGAGATCCGTCGGCAGATTAGCGTCTTGAAGAGCGGGCAACCAATCAAACAGCAGACTAGGGGCTGGTCAGAAGCGGAAGGGAAAACTTTTGAGCAGCGAAGCAAAGAGGATGCCCAAGATTACCGCTATATGCCCGACGCCGATATCCCACCGGTCTACTTGACCGAAGCGGACGTCGCCGAGATGCAGGCTGACTTTCCGCTGATGCCTGCTGATTATCGGGCGAAGTTTGCCCAGCTCAAGCTTGATGACTCGGTGGTGCGAGTACTACTGTCACACCGGCAGATTGCCGCTGTCGTTAGCGACATCCTGGACCAGTCAGGCGAGGCGGCGGCTCGGCGGGTCGCCAATCTGTTCGCCAGTTGTCTGCCAAGTGGCGACGACGAGACTACGTCCGGTGAGCTGGATCATCTACCATCCGTTGCTCATCTGATCAAACTGGCTCAAATGCTCGATGGTAACGAAGTGTCGTCGACAGCCGGTAAGGAGATCTTTGCTGAGATATTACAGACTGATGCAGATCCGCTGGCGGTTGCTGAGTCAAAGCATCTATTGCAGGTCAGTGACGAGGGAGCTATTGAAGCGATCGTTGATCAAGTAATCGCTGCGCCGGGTTGCGCTAAGGCGGTGGCTGACTTTAAGTCAGGACAAGATAAGGTGATCGGTTTCTTGGTCGGTCAAGTCATGAAGCAATCCAAAGGTCAAGCCAACCCCGCCCTCGCCCAAAAGATCCTACGTCAAAAGCTGAAATAGTATAGCCTTTGTGTCATATCAGCCCCCCATAATCTGCGCTTGATGACAAAAGTGTCCTAAGTACGAGTAGCACAGGTGGTCTCTTCGTACATATATTAGTTCTTAGTACGAGTAGTACAGGTGGTCTCCTCAGGCTTGGCACCGTATAAACTACCACGTG
>ERZ772977.126-NODE-126-length-61391-cov-7.629141_pt1 | contig 61391 bp, 51 predicted proteins | sample MGYA00511131_ERZ772977 | MGnify/ENA primary metagenome ERZ772977 (study PRJEB29015, sample SAMEA2737935) | human oral metagenome | biome: human oral; feature: human-associated habitat; material: dental | place: China | collected 2151 ...
GCGTCCTTGCAGAAGTTCTGCAAACGCCAAAATGGGGAAAAGCGTCCTTGCAGAACTTCTGCAAACGCCAAAATGGAGAAAAGTGCCCTTGCAGAAGTTCTGCAAACACCGAAATGGGGAAAAGCGTCCTTGCAGAAGTTCTGCAAAGGCCAAAATGGAGAAAAGCATCCTTGCAGAAGTTCTGCAAAGGCGCCACGAGAAAAGGCGAAAGGCCCTGACGGGATGGACTTCCGCCAAGACCTTTCTATATAGTTGAATGTTTGTTGATCGCGATCTGACCCGTAACCCCTCCGGAGGGCGGATGGGCAGATCGTTTTTGCTTATCGCTTTCCTTTAAGCGACCAGCCCGTGTGTAAACCGATAATAAAGTAGACCAGCAACAGCTCGCCTATGGCCAGCAGAGAGTCGCCCGGCACACGCAGCCAACGAATGACCTGCATCGTGTCTGTCTGCATGAACTCCATGGAGCGCGCTGACCAGTAGCCGTTCTGGATAGATTCCACGGCCTGCAAAATACCGATGGGCAGCAAGCTCCCGACGAGCATCACCAAGAGGCCGATGTTGATGAGCCAGAAGGACCATCCGAGCAGCTTGTCGTTCCACTCCCGGTCAGGATAGAGTCCGCGGAGGACGAAGAGGATCAAGCCGATGCCGAGAATGCCATATACACCAAAGAGCGCAGCGTGTCCGTGTACAGCCGTCGTGTTCAGGCCTTGGATGTAATACAACGCAATGGGCGGATTGATGGCGAAACCAAAGATGCCAGCGCCCAAGAAGTTCCAAAAGCACATGGCGATGAAGTAATAGATGGGCCACTTGTAGGCCTTGATCCAGGGTGTGGAGCGAGAGAGGCTATAGTTGTGATAGGCCTCATAGCCGATGAGCACCAGGGGGACGATCTCCAGCGCACTGAAGGTGGCGCCTAAGGCCAGAACGGCTGTGGGCGTGGCGCTGAAATAGAGGTGATGGAAGGTGCCAAGGATGCCACCGGCCAAGAAGATGATGGTCGAGAAAAGCACCGAGACGCTGGCCACCTTCAGGCGTAACAGTCCCATCCGGGAGAAGAGGAAGGCGGCCACGACGGTGGCAAAGACTTCGAAGAAGCCTTCCACCCAGAGGTGCACAACCCACCAGCGCCAGTATTCAGCGATGGCCATGTGTGTCTGACGGCCGTACATCAGTCCTGCGCCATAGAAGCCTGCGATGGCGATCGAGGCCAAGACGAAGAGCACAAGCAGATGGCGACTCTCGTCGCGCCGACGGAGCGCAGGCAGCAGGGCGCGAACCATGAGGAAGAGCCAGAGGAAAAGGCCCACGAGCAGGAGTGCCTGCCAGAAGCGACCCAGCTCTAGGTATTCATAACCCTGATGACCGAAATAGAAGTTCTCGACCAGCCCCAGCTTTTGCATGACGCCAAACCACTGTCCTGCCAGCGAACCAAGGACGACGATGAGCAAGGCGATGAAGAGCACATTCACCCCCAAGCGTTGGTATTTGGGTTCTTGGCCCGACACAGCAGGGGCGATATAAAGTCCCGTAGCGAGCCATGAGGTGGCGATCCAGAAGATGGCCAGCTGCACGTGCCAACTGCGCGAGATGGCCTGAGGCAGAATCAGGTCGAGCGGCAGGCCGAAGAATCCGCCTCCCTCTACGCCATAATGCGCTGTGATGACTCCGGCCACCATTTGCACGAGGATAAGGAGCGACACGATCCAGATGTATTTCAGTGTAGCCCGCATCGACGGCGTCGGCTTCAGGCCTCGCATGGGATCAGAGGCGGGCAGGCGGTCGTTCTCTTCCTTCTCCTTATTGCTGGCGTGATAGTAGACCAAAAGTCCGACGCCAAAGAGCAGCATCAGCACGCTAAACCCGGACCACATCTGTAACGAGGTCGACGGCTTATTGCCTATCACTGGCTCATAGGGCCAGTTGTTGGTGTAGGTCACATCACTCCCCGGACGGTTGGTGCTGCACACCCACGTGGTCCAGGTAAAGAAGGCGTTCATCTGTGCCATGCGCGCAGGGTCCTTGATGGCGCCCTTCGGGATGGCGTAGCTCTTACGGACATGATCCATCGAGGGGTCCTCCATAAAGAGCTTCGTGTAATAATCCGCCAAGGCCCGAGCCACCTGAGCGCGTTCGGGTGAGAAGGTGATCACGCCCGAAGCAGCATCGTAGGTGTTCGTACGGAGCTCTTTGCGTAGCTGTACGAGGTATTTAGCCTGCTCGTCCTCGGGGAGGTCTTTGTAGGTCTTGCCGTCCTTCTGGGCAAAAAGGTCCAGAAGCATTTCGGTCTCTCGATGCAGGTAGTCGGCGTTCCAGTCGGGGGCGATGTAAGCACCATGCCCCCAGATGCTGCCGACGGTTTGCCCGCCCATGGACTGCCAAACGTTCTGGCCGTCCTTAATGTCTTGTCCTTCGTAGAGGACTTCGCCGTCGCTCACCACGATCTTAGTGGGGAACGGAGGTGCTGTTCGGTAGATTTCCACACCGAATATGATCAGCACCAGGAATGAGGCTGCCACTGTAGCCCCAAGCCACATCCACAATCTTTTCGCTGTCATAATTTCTATTGATTACAAGTAGTTCGGCCGCAAAGGTCTGTAAAGCGGATGCTGTAAAAAGTAACCTTTGCAACACCCCCCTCTCCGATGAATAGCCAGGAGGGAAGCCCGAAGGAGAGGGGTGCCCCGTACTGACAAGGATCCTTTCGGAGCCTTTGCCATTGACAGATCTTTGTACTTTTGTTGCGAAGGAAACAGCATCACGTGGCAAGATTCCAGATATATCCACATATTCATCATTCATATAATTCACGGAACCATGAATTTGATTCAAAGTATCGTAGATCGCGCAAAAGCGAACAAGCAGCGCATCGTCCTGCCCGAAGGCACGGAAGAGCGCACATTGGTGGCCGCCGATAGGCTCGTAGCCGACGGAGTGGCCGACATTATCCTGATCGGTGAGCCTAACGACATCCGTAAAGAGGCCGACCGACTCGGACTGAAGCACATCAACGGGGCACGTCTGCTCGACCCCAAGAACCACGAGAAGAAGCAGGCCTACGCCGACCTGTTGCTCGACCTGCGTCGGGCCAAGGGCATGACCCCAGAGAAGGCCGCCGAACTGGTGGAGGATCCGCTCTACCTGGCCTGCCTGATGATCAAGGCGGGCGATGCCGACGGTGAGATCGCTGGGGCACGCAACACGACGGGCAATGTGCTCCGTCCGGCGTTGCAGATTATCAAGACAACGAAGGGCATCTCGTGCGTATCGGGCGCCTTCCTGATGTTTGTCAAGGATCCATCGTACGGCCGCGAGGGCATACTGATCTTCGCCGACTGCGCCGTGTTGCCCGACCCGACGGCTGCGGAGCTGGCACAGATCGCCGTCTCGTCGGCCGCTACAGCACGCGCCATGTTAGGCACCGAGCCGCGCGTGGCTATGCTGAGCTTCTCGACCAAGGGTAGCGCCTCACACGAACGCGTGGACAAGGTAGCCGAGGCTACACGCCTGGCACGTGAGCTGGATCCGACGCTGCAAGTGGACGGAGAAATGCAGCTCGACGCCGCGCTCGTGGAGCGTGTGGCGGCGCTCAAGGCGCCGGGTAGCACGGTGGCCGGACATGCTGACGTGCTCGTCTTCCCGTCGCTCGAGGCTGGCAACATCGGCTATAAGCTCGTGCAGCGTCTGGGTGGCGCCGAGGCCGTCGGCCCGATCTTGCAGGGCATGGCGGCGCCGGTCAACGACCTCTCGCGCGGCTGCTCCGTGGACGACATCTATCGCATGGTGGCCATCGCCTGCAACCAAGCCATCGCATTAAAGAACCAGAAATAGACAAGGAGACCTCAGGATTATGAAAACATTGGTATTGAACTGCGGCAGCAGCTCCATCAAGTACAAACTCTTCGACATGACCTCGGGCGAGGTGATGGCACAGGGCGGCATCGAGAAAGTAGGCCTCCCGGATTCGTTCCTCAAGTTTACCGACAAGAACGGAGAGAAGGTGATCCTCGAAAAGGCCATCCCCGACCATACGGTGGGCATCGCCTTCATCCTCGACACCCTGACCGACGCCAAGTATGGCTGCCTGAAGAACTTCAAGGACATCGACGCCGTCGGCCATCGCGTGGTGCACGGCGCGGAGAAATTCGCCTCCAGCGTGCTCATCACCAAAGAGCTGTTGGAGAAGGTCAAGGAGTGCACCCCGTTGGCACCGCTCCATAACCCAGCCAACCTGAAGGGTATCGAGGCGATCGAAAAGATCATGCCGGGCACACCCCAGGTGGCCGTCTTCGACACGGCTTTCCACCAGACCATGCCCGACTACGCCTACCTCTACGCCCTGCCCTACCGCATGTATAAGGACTACGGTATGCGCCGCTACGGCTTCCACGGCACGAGCCACCGCTACGTGTCGCGCCGCGCATGCGAGATCCTCGGCGTGCCTTACGAATCGCAGCGCATCATCACCGCACACATCGGTAACGGCGCCTCCATCACGGCCATCAAGGGCGGCAAGTCGATTGACACGTCGATGGGTATGACCCCGACCGAGGGGCTGATGATGGGCACCCGCAGCGGCGACGTCGACCCGGGCGCACTGCCTTTCATCATGCACAAGGAGAACCTCGACGCCGACGGACTGGCCGAGCTGCTGAACAAAAAGAGCGGCATGGCGGGCTTCTCGGAAATCTCGTCAGACATGCGTGACATCGAAGGCGCCATCGAATCCGGTAACAAGCGCGCAGCACTGGCCCTGGCCATCTACGACTACCGGATCAAGAAGTACATCGGCGCTTACGCTGCGGCCTTGGGTGGGCTCGACATCCTGGTCTTCACCGGTGGCGTGGGCGAGAATCAAGACTCGACGCGCGAGGTGGTCTGCCGCGACATGGAGTTCCTCGGCCTCGAGTTTGACGCAGAGAAGAACCGTGGCGTACGCGGTCGTGAGGTGGTGCTCAGCAAACCCAGCAGCCGCGTGAAGGTGCTCGTCGTGCCTACGGACGAGGAGTATATGATCGCCTCGGATACGTGTGAAATCTTGAAGGGGAAGTAGCCTCTGAGGGGTGACATTCGATTGATTTATTCGTGCTGCCGACGGGAGTGAGGATCCCCCAAAACTCACCTTCCGTCGGCAGCCTTGTTTCTGCTTCTTTCTTTCCGCTGGATACCTTCTTCTCTGGATGCCTTCTTTTCTTCCTCTGATACCTTCTTTTCTTCTCTTGATAGAAGAAAAGAAGCAAAAGAAGATCAAGGCACCAGGGGTGCCTGCCAACTTTGGCCGGGTACACGTTACTCGCTAACTACTGGGCACTCACCAGGGGTGCCTGCCAACTTTGGCCGGGTACAGGCTACTAACTACTTCTCTATATGCGAATAGACATTCTCACTGTGCTGCCGGAGATGATCGATGGCTGCCTGAACTGCTCCATCCTCCGCCGAGCGCAAGACCGCGGACTGGCCGAGATCTACCTCCACAACCTGCGCGACTACACGACGAACAAGTGGCGACGCACGGACGATTATCCCTTCGGCGGCGAGGCTGGCATGGTGATGCAGATCGAGCCGGTCGACCGTGCCATCTCGGCCCTGCAAGCCGAGCGCACATACGACGAGGTGATCTATACCTCGCCCGACGGCCAGCGCTTCGACCAGCCAATGGCTAACCGCCTCTCGCTGCTCCAGAACCTCATCATCCTCTGCGGACACTACAAGGGCGTCGATTACCGCATCCGCGAACACCTCATCACGCTCGAGATCTCCGTCGGCGACTATGTGCTGACGGGCGGCGAACTGGCCGCGGCCATCATCGCCGACGCCACCGTGCGCCTCATCCCGGGCGTGATCGGCGACGAGCAGAGCGCCCTCTCCGACTCGTTTCAGGACGGCCTCCTGGCCCCGCCCGTCTACACCCGACCGGCCGAATACAAGGGTTGGCGAGTGCCGGACGTCCTCCTCTCGGGGCACGACCGACGCATCGCCGAGTGGCGCCTCCAGCAGGCCCAGGAGCGCACCGAGCGACTCCGCCCAGACTTGCTCAGAGAGGAGTAATCTCCGGGGGAAAGAATATTTCAACCCCCAATACAATAGTTGTCGAGGCACTTAAAAGCACTTTTCAACCCCAATACAATAGTTGTCGTGGCACTTAAAAGCACTTTTCAAGCCCAATACAATAGTTGTCGAGGCACTTAAAAGCGCTTTTCGACCTCAATACAATAGTTGTATCGGCCTTAAAAACGCTTTTTGATAGGTATGCAGCAGCTGTATTGACCCTGAAAACGCTTTTTGATAGGTATGCAGCAGCTGTATTGGCTCTGAAAACGCTTTTTGATAGGAAAGCAATGCCTGTTCTTGGATTTACAGACAAGCCACACCCTCTCGGCTGAATGTGTTTCGATAGATACCCCATAAAAAGGGCACCCCTGACAACGCATGTCGGAGGTGCCCTTTTCGCTTATCGTTCCCCGCGATCACTCCGGCGGGAACTTGCGCGTGGGCATGACGCCCGTCTCCTCCTCCAGTTCCTGAAGCTCGCTGGCCTTGCGGAGCAGGTCGGAGGCGAAGATGAAATCGTTCAGCGCCTTGTTGCCGGACGAGATCACCTGCTCCTTCGTGCCCTGCCATTCCTTCCGGCCCTCGCTGATGAAGATGATGTTTTCGCCGATGTTCATCACCGAGTTCATGTCGTGCGTGTTGATGATCGTCGTCATGTTGTACTCCTGGGTGATGCTGTGAATGAGGCGATCGATCACGAGCGACGTCTTCGGGTCGAGGCCCGAGTTGGGCTCGTCGCAAAGCAGGTATTTCGGTTGCAAGGCGATGGCCCGCGCGATGGCGGCACGCTTCATCATACCGCCACTGATCTCCGAGGGGTAGAGGTCGCGGGCATGACTGATCTCTACACGCTCGAGGCAGCTGAGGGCGCGGCGCTCACGCTCGCGAGCCGTCTCGCGCGAGAACATGTCGAGCGGGAAAAGCACATTCTCGAGCACCGTCATGCTGTCAAACAGCGCCGAGCCTTGAAACAGCACGCCCGTCTCGCGGCGCAGGTGCTTCAGCTCCGACTTGTTCATCGACAGCAGGTCGCGCCCGTCGTAGAGCACGCGCCCACGCTCCGGCTTCACCAGCCCGATGATACTCTTCACCGTCACCGTCTTGCCCGAGCCGCTTCGGCCGATGATGAGGTTCGTCTTGCCCGTCTCGAAGACGGCGCTGATGTCGTTCAGGATCACGCGCCCGTCGAACGACTTGACCAGATGTTCTATTTCGATCATTTCGTAAGCATGATTTGAGTGAGGATCACGTCGGCCAACAGGATCATGACGCTGCTGATCACAATGGCATTCGTGCTGGCCTTGCCCACCTCTAAAGAGCCGCCCTTGACGTTGTAGCCGAAGTAGGAGGAGATCGACGAGATGAGGAAGGCGTAGACGACGGACTTGATGACGGAATACCAGATGTAGAACGGGTTGAAGTAGTACTGAAGCCCGAACTCGAACGACGCCGGCGTCATGCCCGAGACGACATGGCTGGCGAAGACACCGCCCAGAATGCCCGTCGTCATGCTAAAGAAGACGAGCACGGGGATGAACATCATCATGCCCGTGATCTTAGGCATGATCAGGAAGTTGGCCGAATTGACACCCATGATCTCCATCGCGTCGATCTGCTCCGTGACGCGCATCGTGCCGATCTCGGAAGTGATATTGCTGCCCACCTTACCGGCCAGAATAAGACACATGATGGACGAGGAGAACTCCAGCAGGATGATCTCGCGCGTGGTATAACCGATCGTAAACTTGGGGATGAGCGGCGAGCTGATGTTGAGCGAGATCTGTATAGCGATCACGGTGCCGATAAAGATCGAGATGATGACCACGATCCAAATCGAGTCGACGCCGAGCTTGTAGATCTCGCGCACAAGCTGCTTGAAGAACATGCTCCATCGCGTGGGAGGAGTGAGCGCTTTGCGCATCAGTAGGACGTATTCGCCTACCTGTTGTAATGCCTTGATCATATAAGGTAGTTATAGGGGAGTTATGCGCCTTTGGCGCGGTAGTTACGGCCTTTGGCCGGGTAGTTATAGGGTAGTCAGAGGATAGTCATAGGGTAGTTACGGCCTTTGGCCGGGTAGTTATAGGGTAGTCAGAGGGAAGTTATGGGGAGAGTTATAAGGCTACTTCTAACTACCTTTTGACTACCCTATAACTACCCTCTGACTACCTCTTCATATCCGATGATAAATCTCTTCCATTGGCACACGGAACCGTTCGCCCCAGACGCCACGCCCTTCATCGCGGATGCCGCAGCTGATGATCATATTGACCTCTGCACGGCGTGGCAGGCGGAGGATACGCTTCACCCGTAGGCTGTCGAAGCCCTCTAACGGACACGTGTCATAGCCCGCATCGGTCATGGCCAGCATGAACGTCTGCACGACCAGCGCACAGCTCTTATGCACCACCACGCGCATATCGGCTTCCGAGACTTGCCGCGTGATCGGGCGGAAAAGTCCGACGGCCATAACGAGCGTCTTGCGCAGCAGGCCGAGCAGCCCGAACGCGTTGCCATAAAGGAAAGGCATCACGCGCTGGTAATACAACTCCCAACGCTTCGTGCGATGAGCCTGTCTGTCGGCAGGACTGTTACGCGCTACGTTGCCCCGTTCAAAGGCAAGTGCCGCGGCGGCGCGGCGGCGGAACAGGTCGCGGCGGGTGACGAAGACGACAAGCTGCTGCGCCGTCGATACGGCCGTCTGATCTAAACATGCAGGCACCAAGCGTCGGATCGTGTCCGGGTCGGTGACGTGATAACACTCCCAGAGTTGCATGTTGGAGCTGGTGGGAGCCAGGCGTGCCAAGTCGATGCAGTGGCGCACCGTATCGGCATCGATCGCCTCGTCTGTGTAACGACGCACCGCTCGACGGGTGCGGAGGATTTCTTCTAATGTCATGGGGGAAATGGAAAAGCGAAAAACGAAAAAGCCTCTGCCGAGGCTGGGAAGTTTGGCCAGGTACAGCGAAAAGCCCTTATTCGGCACTCTCGCTCATCACCGTCTTAGCTAAGTTGTAAAACGATTGAGGCACCTCTCGCTCACCGTTCGAAACGAAATCGTTGAAGCCCTCATCGTCGGTAAGATGGATCACACGACCGGTAGAGTCACATTCATAGACGTAGGTATCTTCTCCGATCCTCACCGAGCCACTGAGTGCGTCGGGGATGGCGTAGTCGCCGAGGCGTGAGGCCATGTAGAGGAGTCGACTGCGCCACTTGGCCGACGCCGCGCGCGTCTGCCCGCTCTCGATCAGGCGACGGATCTCCGTGAGGCTGCAATCGCTGCCGCTGCCCGAGAGGTCCCCTTTGCTAAAGTCCGGCAGGGCGTCCATCATCTCCACCAAGTGCTTTGACTTGCGCTTGCCGCCTTGAGTCATGGCCTCGACAAGCTCCCAAGCGTCACGGATGGACTGGATGGACAACACGGCGATGGTGATCTCTCGCCGCAGCTGCGTCTTGTCGAACTCCATGACGACCGGTGCGGGTTCGGGTTCGTTACTGGGCACCATCACGGGTTCGTTCGGTGTCGCGGCTGGAGCCTGCTCGGCTTTGCGTTCGCTGCACCCTGTCAGCAAGGCGAGCGCAGCCAGTGTGATGAGTAAGGGCTTATTCATTGCTGATCGTTGCATGATTAGAGTTCGTCGTAGGGGACCGAGAACGTGTCGCCGCCCCTGAGCTTGCCGGACTGGTAGCCGCGCTTGAGCCAACGCATGCGTTGGGCGGAGGTGCCGTGTGTGAAGGCGTCGGGAACGACAGATCCTCCGGCCGCCTTTTGCAGTCGGTCGTCACCCACCTGCGAGGCGGCGTTGATGGCCTCCTCCAGGTCGCCGTCCTGGAGAGACTTCCAGCGTTCGTTCTCGTGATTGGCCCAGACGCCCGCCAAATAGTCGGCCTGAAGCTCTAACCGGACGCTGAGGCGGTTGCCCTCCTTCTTGCCGAGGCGCGCCGTCTCGCGATTGACACGCTCAATGTTACCGAGGAGGTATTGGACGTGGTGGCCGACCTCGTGAGCGATGACGTAGGCATAGGCAAAGTCGCCGCCGGCGCCCAAGCTCCGCTCCATCTCGTCGAAGAACGAGAGATCGATATACACCGTCTGATCAGCGGGGCAGTAGAAGGGTCCCGTGGACGACGAGGCTTGTCCGCAGCCCGAGCGCGTAGAGTTGCGGTAGATCACCATCTTCGGCTGGGTATATTCCAGGCCTTCGGCCTTGAAAAGCTCCGTCCACACGTCCTCCGTGCTGGCGAAGACTTTTTTCGTAAAGCTGAAAAGTGCAGCTTCTTCTTCGCTCTGTACATATTCCTTCTGTGGCGACGCATCGCCGGCCTCACTGTCGCCGACACCGCCTTGCAACACCTCGAGCGGATTACCGCCCATGACCCACGTCAGCAGCGCCACGATGATCATGCCGCCAATGCCGAGCGACGCCTTACCGCCGCCCGACATGCCGCCGCCACTGCGTCGGTCTTCCACATTCGTGCTTTCTCTTCTTCCGTCTAAACGCATAATTGGATAAGTAGTTAGGGGGGAGTTAGAAGTAGTAGAGGGTAGTTAGAGTGGTAGTAGGGTATGCCTTTTACTACCTGTGGTACGAAAGCCCCGATGACTACCAGACGCACAGCGCCTATAACCTACCCGAAGCGAACGCTCCGAAACGACCCCGAGGCCCACGGCCTTGATTACACATTGAATCGATAATGCATGATGTCTCCGTCTTGCACGACATACTCTTTGCCCTCGACGTGCATACGGCCAGCCTCCTTGACGGCCGACTCAGAGCCGTACTGAATAAAGTCGTCGTACTTGATCACCTCCGCGCGGATGAATCCCTTCTCAAAGTCTGTATGGATCACACCCGCGCATTGAGGCGCCTTGCTGCCGCGGCGATACGTCCAGGCGCGCACCTCGTCCGGCCCGGCGGTGAGGAAGGTCTCGAGGTCCAGCAGGCGATAAGCGGCCTTGATCAGCCGGTTCACACCCGACTCCTCGAGGCCCGCCTCGGCGAGGAACATCTGCCGCTCCTCGTAGGTGTCCAGCTCCGCGATCTCACTCTCGATCTTAGCTGCCACGACGAGCAGCTCCGCACCTTCGTCCTTGATGGCCTCGCGCACCTGCTCCACATAGGCGTTGCCCGATGCGGCACTCGCCTCATCTACATTGCAGACGTAGAGCACGGGCTTGTTCGTGAGGAGGAAGAGATCGCGAGCCACGCGTTGCTCATCCTTCGTATCGAACGTCACCGAGCGGGCGTTCCGACCCTGTTCGAGCGCCTCTTTGTAGCGTGCCAGTACGCCGTAGGCCAACGCCGCCTGCTTGTCGCCGCCCGTCTGTGCCTGCTTCTGCACCTTGGCGATACGGCTCTCGATCGTCTCCAGGTCACGGATCTGCAGCTCGGCGTCGATGATCTCCTTGTCGCGCACGGGGTCGACACTGCCGTCTACGTGCACCACGTTCGCGTCGTCGAAACAGCGCAACACGTGCAGGATGGCGTCCGTCTCGCGGATATTGGCCAGGAACTTATTCCCGAGGCCTTCGCCCTGGCTGGCGCCCTTCACGAGGCCCGCGATGTCGACAATCTCGACCGTCGTGGGCACGATGCGCGCGGGGTGAACCAGCTCGGCCAGCCGTGTGAGCCGCTCGTCGGGCACGGTGATGACGCCCACGTTGGGCTCGATGGTACAAAAAGGAAAATTCGCCGCCTGCGCCTTCGCGTTCGACAAGCAATTAAACAAGGTCGACTTTCCCACGTTGGGAAGCCCTACGATTCCACACTGTAATGCCATTATAAGTAGTAGTTAGAGTAATCTCGGAGTAGTAAGTAGTAGTCAAACATGGTATCGGATAGCTCTCAACGCATCCATATACCAGATAACCGGCGGCAAAGATAGGCGGGATGGGCGGGGAACACCTTGTCGTGAATGTTTGTCCCCCCTTCCGAGGGGTCAGGGCGGCTGCGGCCGCCGGCCGAACACCTCAAAAGCCCGTACCCGGCAAACTTCGCTGGCGGCCGCAGCCGCCCCGAGGGGTCGGAAAGGCTCAAACAGGTTGTTTGAAGGTTTCCGAGGGGTCGGAAAGCTCCAAAACACGCCGCTGAACGTTTCCGAGGCCTCGGAAAGCTCCAAAACACGCCGCTGAACATTTCCGAGGCCTCGGGGCGTCTGCGGACGCCGGCGAAGTCTGGCCGGGTACCAAGCTAAGTTCCCTGCCCCGGAAGGGGCCGTCAAGGATGCCGACCAAGCTCGCCGGGTACCAAGAAAACTTCGCTGGCGGCCGCAGCCGCCCCGCAGCCACCCCAAGGCCGCCCCGCAGATTAGCCTCTCGGTTTACTTTTGCCGCCATCATTTACGAACCCATCAATGAAAGTATCTGTCATCCTTTTGAATTGGAACGGGCGAAAGTTGCTCGAGAAGTTTCTGCCGTCGGTCGTAGCGCATACGCCGTCGGACGTGGCCGAGGTGGTCGTAGCCGACAACGGTTCGACGGACGACTCTGTGGCCATGCTCCGCGAGCGCTTCCCCAGTGTCCGCCTCATCCTGCTCGACCGCAACTATGGCTTTGCCGAGGGTTACAACCGAGCCATCGAGCAGACCACGGCGGAGTACACGGTGCTGCTCAACACCGACGTAGAGGTGACGCCCGGCTGGCTCACGGCGCCGCTCGAGGAGCTGGACGCCGACGCCTCGGTGGCGGCCGTGCAACCCAAGCTACTCTCCCGCCGCGACCGCTCGTTCTTCGAGTATGCCGGGGCGGCCGGTGGGTGGATCGATCGCTACGGGTATCCGTTCTGTCGCGGGCGTGTGCTCAGCGTCGTGGAGGAGGATCGCGGGCAGTACGACACGCCGGCCGACATCCTTTGGGCCTCGGGCGCCTGCCTCTTCATCCGCACCGACGTCTACCGCCGTGTGGGTGGGTTAGACGCACGCTTCTTCGCCCACCAGGAGGAGATCGATCTCTGTTGGCGACTCCGCTCGCGGGGCTATCGTCTGCGCTGCACGCCTCAGTCGGTCGTCTTCCACGTCGGCGGCGGCACACTCCACACGGAGAGCCCCTACAAGACGTTCCTCAACTTCCGCAACAACCTGCTGATGATCTACAAGAACCTGCCCGACCGTGAGCTGCCCCGCGTAATGCGTCTGCGGCGCATGCTGGACTATTTCGCGGCACTTCACTTCCTCCTGACGGGTCACGCGAAGAACGCCCTGGCCGTCGTCCGTGCCCGCCGCGAGTTCCGCCGCCTGCGCCCGGCGTACACCCCCGTCCGCGTCGAGAACCTCCGCCTCTCCACCCTCGATCCTATCCCGGAACAGATGAATAGGTCGCTGCTTGCGGCGTTTTATTTCAAGGGACAAAAGCAGTTTGATCAATTGATGCCGGAAGCTCATGGATGATCAAGATTTTCAGCCCAACGAGACTACGCTCGCAGCGATGAGAGAGGCTGAGAGTGGCGTGGAATTAGAAGAACTGGACGTCGACAACTTCATCGAATACGTCAAGTCGTTGTGACATCCCGCAGGGGGACGGATACACACGTACCCGGCCTTATTGGCCGGCCTCCCTGAGGCCTTGATTTTCTTTTCGCTTCCTTTTCTTGCATCAAGGCAAGAAAAGGAAGAAGACAAAGGGCACCCCCGACGTTCGGAGGTGCCCTTTTCATTGTGGATCACTAATCATCGATCGATCACTTGTTCCATACCCGCGGCGCAGGCGTCTTGGGGAGTGGCTTGCGATCCTTGAGCTGGTTCATTACCTCCTCAATGGCGCGGTTCAGCTGTTCGTCTTCGCCGTTCCACTCCTTGATCGGGTCGTTGTCTACACGGATATCCGGGTCTACGCCGTGGTTCTCGATGATCCAATTACCCTGCATATCGTAACTCGTAAAGAAGGGCACGCGCAGGTCTTGTCCGTCGATGAATGGCAACGAGCTGCTGATGCCTACGATGCCACCCCACGAACGCGTACCGATCAGCTTGCCCAGCTTCAGGGCGCGGAAGCCCCACGGGAAGAGGTCGCCGTCGGAAGCCGAATACTTGTTGATGAGGCACACCTTCGGGCCCACCTGCACGGCGTCGGGCACGGTGCCGTTATGGATCGATCCGCGGCGCATCGTCATCCGATACGGTTCGCGGGAGAGGCGCTCGAGGATCATCGGCGAGACGTTGCCGCCACCGTTGGCGCGGTCGTCGATGATGAGTCCCTCCTTGTCGAGCTGCGGGTAGAAGTAGCGCGTGAACTCATTCAGCCCCTCCGGACCCATGTCGGGGATATAGATGTAGCCGATCTTACCGCCTGAAGCCTTGTCCACCTTGGCGATATTGTTCTGCACCCATTGGTAATGGTAGAGCGGATACTCATTCTCTAACGGACGGATCACCACGCGGCGTGCACCGGCCATCTGCGGGCGATCGTTGAGCGAAAGCTCCGTCGGCACATTGGCCTTACCCACCAGCAAGGCGTAGAGGTCGCCGACCGTGTTCGCCGCGACCCCGTCGACGGCTACGATGTACTGGCCCACCTTAGCGTTGATGCCCGGATCAGCAAGCGGCGAGCGGAGCGTCGGATCCCACGTCTCGCCCGGCAGGATCTCCTCGATACGGAAGAAACCACTCTTGTCGCGCGAGATCTTGGCGCCGAGCAGCCCCATCTTCACGCGCTTCGGGGCGTCGATCTCGCCCGTCGTTACGTAGGCATGACCGCAACCCAGCTCGCCGATCATTTCACCGATGATATACGTCAAGTCCTGACGGTTCTTCACGTAGGGCAGCAGGGCGGCATACTTGGCCTTGATCGCCTTCCAGTCCACGCCGTGCATGTTCTCGAGATAGAAGCCGTCGCGGAAGGCACGCCACGACTCATCGAAGATCTGCGCCCACTCCTTCGGATAGTCCGTCGTGATCTTCATGTCCGCCGTGTTGACAGCGTCCTTCAGGTCGGCCTTGCCCGTGGGGATGTCCGTGACGTACACCTGACGGCCCTTGAAGAAGCCGGCCTTCTTGCCGCCTGGCTCCACCCACATCTGGGCACCCTCGGCTACGGTCTCCTCCTTCTGTTTCTCCAGGTCGAAGACGTACGTGTTGCCTTTGCGAGCGTAGTAGACCCTTTTGCCGTCGGAGTAGAAGTTGCCGTAATAGCCATCGGCGGTGAGCGGCAGTTTGACGATGCGTCGCGTCAGGCCGTCGCCGTCCACCTTGACGGTCACGCCTTCAGACTTCTTTTCGGCGGCAGCCTCTTTCTTCTTGCCGCCCTCTTCCACCTTGATCTCCACCTTACGATCGGCCTTTGCGCCGTCATCCTTTTGCAGGAAGGGCGAGGGCGTATCCTTCGACAGCAGCGCGAGGTAGACCCCATTCGTGTAGCCGTAGACGTGGTTCCACTCCTTGGAGCCGTAGATGGGGTTGAAGTCGCGCGTGGAGCTGAAGATGAGGTAGCGGCCGTCGGAGCTAAAGACCGGTTCGCCCGAGTCGTACCAGCGATCGGTGACGGCGTACTCCTGTTTGTCGGCGATGCGATAGACGTAGATGATGTCGTACTGGTTGTCAGCCATGCGGGTGTAGGCCAGCCAACGGCTGTCGGGCGAGAAGGAGACGTCGGATGGCTCCTTACGCGGATCTTGCATCACCTCGGTCACGGCCTTCGTGGCCACGTCGACGAGGCGAATGCGGTTCTTGCGGTCGGTGTAGACGAGCCAACGGCTGTCCGGGCTCCAAGAGAAGTTGCGGATATACGTGTCGTTGTTTTTCGTCAGCTGAATCGGGTCGCCCCCCTCGGCGGGCTGCATCCACAGCTCCGTTTCGCCCGTGGCGTCAGAGATGTAAGCGATGTGTTTGCCGTCGGGCGACCAAGCGCCGCTGCGGTCGTGTGCGCCGGGCGAACGGGTGAGGTTTTTCGTCACGCCCTTCTCTACGGGCAGGTTGAAGATTTCGCCGCGGGCCGTGGCCACAATCCGTTTGCCGTCCGGCGAGAGACCGGCGCCGCGCAGATAGTTACCGCCGTCCTTGATGGCACTGCGGGCGTAAACATTGTCCGACGCCAGCGTGATCTGCACCTTCTCGGCCCGCTTCGTGGCCGGGTCGAGGCGGTAGATGTAGCCGCCATTCTCGAAGACGATCAGCCGGCCGTTGGTGGAGGGGAACTTGACGTCGTAGTCCTTGAAGTCGGTCACCTTCTTCGTCTCCTTCGTCGTCGTGTTGTAGACGAAAATGTTCATCGTGCGGTCGCGGTCAGAGAGGAAATAGATCTCGTCGCCCACCCACATGGGGAAGATGTCTTGGGCGTCGTTGTGGGTCACGTTCTCCACGGTTTTCTTGTCCGGGTCGTAGATCCAGACGTCGTCGGCCATGCCACCTTTGTAATACTTCCACGTGCGGAACTCACGCATCACGCGGTTGTAAGCCAGGCGTCGGCCGTCGGGCGCGTAGCTGCAAAAGCCGCCCTCGGGCAGGGGGATCGCCTCGGAGAGTCCGCCGTCACGACTGACGGTGAGGAGTCGGCCGCTGAAGCCGTCGCTGATGCGGTTGCGATAGACGATGCGCGCGCCGTCCGTGGTCCAGGCCATGACGATGTTGTTCGGCCCCATGCGGTCGCCGAGGTTGTCGCGGGCGTTGGTCGAGGTGTAGGTCAGGCGCACCGGCTCGCCGCCGTCGGCGGGGATGGTGTAGACCTCCGTGTTGCCGTCATACTGGCCGGTGAAGGCGATCGTGCGGCCGTCGGGCGAGAAGCGCGGAAACATTTCATAGCCCGGGTGCGCCGTCAAGCGTCGGGCCTCGCCGCCCGTAGCGGGCACTTTGTATAAATCACCGGCATACGAGAAGACGATCTCATTACCATTCGTGGTCGGGAAGCGCAAGAGGCGCGCCTCGTCGGCCTTTCCATGCGCAGCCGCCACGAGCGCCGCGCAAATCACAGTACATAGGTGTCTCTTTTTCATTTTGAGTGTTTGATATTTGATTGCGGACAAAGATAGAGCGGGTAGTTAGATGGATAAGGTGTCGATCGGGGCATCTTTTCACCCGAAACGACTAAAAAGAGGTTTTCAGCCATTTCGGGTCGCCCGAAACGACCAAAAAGAGGTTTGCGGCCATTTCGGGTCACCAGAAATGACCAAAAAGAGGTTTGCGGCCATTTCGGGTCACCAGAAACGACCAAAAAGAGGTTTGCAGCCGTTTCGGGTCACCAGAAACGATCAAAAAGTAGTTTGCAGCCATTTCGGGTCACCAGAAATGACCAAAAAGTGGTTTGCGGCCGTTTCGGGTGAAAAGATAGCCCCGCCGATGCCTTTACCGGCGGAGGTATGTGGCGAAAGTGAGTGCGTAGGGGTTACGCTCGTCGGGTGCGTGGTCGGTGCGCTCCGCCTCGCGCCAGAGACGCCAATCGACGTCGGGGAAGAAGACGTCGGCCTCGGGGAAGGCGTGATGCACGCGTGTGAGGCAGAGGCGATCGGCCACGGGGAGGAACTGGCGGTAGACCTCGCGGCCACCGATGATGAAGGCCTCGTCCGCGGTGCGGCAGACCTCAAGCGCCTCGTCCATGCTGTGCACCATGAGGCAGCCGGGGCATTGGAGGTCGGGCTGAGCGGTGAGGACAACGTTGCGGCGGTCGGGCAGGGCGCCCTTGGGCAGGGAGTCGAACGTGCAACGGCCCATGAGGACGGTGTGGCCCACGGTGAGGCTTCGGAAATGCTTCATATCAGCAGGCAAATGCCACGGCAGGGTGTTGCCCAGGCCGATGGCGTTGTGCTCGTCAAGAGCGGCAATAAGAGTGATCATATAGGGGTAGTAAAGGGTAGTCAGAAGTAGTTAGAGGGGAGTTAAGGGGAAGTTAGAGGAAGGCAGAGGGGAGACAGAGGGGGCTTATCGTCAGACTACTTCTGACTACTCTTTAACTACCCTCTGACTACCCTCTGCCTACCTTATTTATACCGAGACCTGTCCGGCGATATGGGGATACGGATCGTAGCCCACGAGGCGGAAGTCGTCGTAACAGAAGTCGAAAAGGCTGCGGCGCGCGGGGTTCAGCTCCATGCGGGGCAGAGGGCGCGGCGTGCGGGAGAGTTGCAGGCGCACCTGGTCGAGGTGGTTGCGATAGATGTGGGCGTCGCCGAGGGTGAGGATGAAGTCGCCCGGACGGAGGCCGGTGACCTGCGCCGTCATCTGTAGCAGCAGGGCGTAAGAGGCGATGTTGAACGGCACACCGAGAAAGAGGTCGGCGCTGCGCTGGTAGAGCTGTAGGCTGAGGCGCCCGTCGGCGACGTAGAACTGGAAAAGTAGGTGGCAGGGCGGCAGATTCATGCGCGGCAGGTCGGCCACGTTCCAAGCACTGACGATGAGCCGGCGCGAGTCGGGCGTGCGGCGGATGTCGTCCACGATGGTTGCGATCTGATCGATCGACCCGCCGTCGTAGTCGGGCCAGGAGCGCCACTGATAGCCGTAGACGTGGCCCAAGTCGCCGCGATCGTCGGCCCACTCGTTCCAGATACGCACGCCATGCTCCTGAAGGTAACGCACGTTCGTGTCGCCGCTAAGGAACCAGAGTAGTTCGTAGATGATGGATTTCAGATGCAGCTGCTTCGTGGTCAACAGCGGGAATCCCTGGTCGAGGTCGAACCGCAGCTGCCGGCCAAACACACTGAGGGTGCCCGTGCCCGTGCGGTCTTCCTTCGCCGTTCCCTCTCGGAGCACCTCGTCGAGTAGATCCAAATATTGCTTCATGTCGGAGTATCTATTGTAAATGATCGGAGGGCGCAAAGAAAGGGGAAGGCCGTGAGCCCAGATAGAAGGCGCTTGGGGAGACGCCTCTCGGCGGCATTTGCTCCCGTCACGGCCACGTGCCAAAGTCGTATGTCCAGCCTTTTATTCCCCTTTTTCTCAGCCGATCAAACCTTAAAAGTCCCCAAAAACTGGCCTCCCTATGAACCTTCACCATTCGGGAGCGTTTTATGTTCGAAGGTCGGGCGGTTAACCCCCCGGCCGGTTATAGATAAATAGTTGTTTGTTTTAGTTGATTTGAAGAAAGGTCAGACTGTGAAGCCCGACCTTTTTTTATGTCCATACCCCTGCGACTTTCTACATCTAACGCGGATTTTACCTTTGCCCCATCAAACAACATTACCCATATGGACAACGTATTTTTCACCCCCTACATCGGCCCCAATTACCCGCAGGGTTACAAAGGCAAAAAGATCCTCGCCCTCGGCGAGAGCCATTACATCAACGATGACGACGAAGGCCGCGACCATTTTCGCGACTATCCCCAGCTGCGCCACTTCACGAGCGACATCGTCCAGCGTTACCTCAACTATCTCAGTAGCCGAATGAACTACCAAGGTTGGATGGGCACCTACACCAAGTTCGCCCGTGCCTTCTACAACGGCAACCTTTCCTTCGCGGGCATTGCCGACTTCTGGAGCCGCACCGCCTTCTACAATTACATACAGGAACCCATGGCCAACACCCGCCAAACACCGTCGAAAAAGCTGTTCACAGAATGCGAGGCGGCCTTCTGGGAAGTGGTGCGCGACTGTCGGCCGGACCTCATCGTCGTCTGGGGCTATCGCCTCTGGGAGCGCCTGCCGTTCCCCAAGACACCGCTCACGGACAGCCTCTTCCAGATCAGCGCCACGGCCGACGATCAGCCCACACGCATCCTCCCCATCACGCACCCCTCAGCCCCCAGTTTCTCCTATCAAATGACCTACGATCTGCTTTCCGCCGCACTGACAGAGTAATCAGGGGCCCGGTCGCCCCTCCCAGCTTTATTCTACTTTCGCAGCCAATTCATTCAAAAACAAAACAGAGAAAGGCCATATCATGGTAAAAGAATCAACGGAAAAGCTGCCCTACAAAGTGGCAGACATCAATCTGGCCGACTTCGGCCGTAAAGAGATCGAGATCGCAGAACACGAAATGCCGGGCCTCATGGCCTTGCGCGAGAAATACGCTGGGAAGAAACCTCTGGCCGGCGCACGCATCATGGGCTCGCTCCACATGACCATCCAGACCGCCGTCCTCATCGAGACACTCGTCGATCTGGGTGCCGACGTACGTTGGGCCAGCTGTAACATCTTCTCCACACAAGACCATGCCGCAGCAGCCATCGCCGCCGCCGGTGTACCCGTCTTTGCGTGGAAGGGTGAGACACTCGAGGAATACTGGTGGTGCACGAACGAAGCGCTCAGCTTCCCCGGCGGCAAGGGTCCGAACCTGATCGTTGACGATGGTGGCGACGCCTCCCTGCTCGTTCACCGTGGCTATGCAGCCGAAAACGATCCCACGTTGCTCGATCGCAAGGGCAGTAACAAAGAGGAACAGGTGATCATCGACCTGCTCAAGGCCGTACACGCCGCCACTCCGACGCGCTGGCACGACATGCTCAAGGAGATGAAGGGCGTATCCGAAGAGACTACCACGGGCGTTCATCGCCTCTACCAGATGATGGAGCGCGGCGAACTGCTCGTGCCCGCCATCAACGTGAACGATTCCGTGACGAAGTCGAAGTTCGACAACCTCTACGGCTGCCGCGAATCCTTGGCCGACGGTATCAAGCGCGCTACGGACGTGATGATCGCCGGTAAGGTGGTCGTCGTGGCTGGCTACGGCGACGTCGGCAAAGGCTGCTCGCACTCCATGCGCTCCTATGGCGCCCGCGTACTCGTTACCGAGATCGACCCCATCTGCGCCCTGCAAGCCGCGATGGAAGGCTTCGAGGTCACCACGATGGAGGAGGCTGTGAAGGAGGGCAACATCTTCGTCACCACCACCGGCAATTGCGACGTCATCACCATCGACCACATGAGCCAGATGAAGGATCAGGCCATCGTCTGCAACATCGGCCACTTCGACAATGAGATCCAGGTAGACCAACTGGAGAACTTCCCCGGTATCGTCCGCCTCAACATCAAGCCGCAGGTCGACAAGTACACCTTCCCCGACGGTCACGCCATCTTCCTCTTGGCTGAAGGCCGCCTCGTGAACCTAGGTTGCGCCACCGGCCACGCATCGTTCGTGATGAGTAACTCCTTCACCAACCAGACGCTCGCCCAGCTCGACCTTTGGCAGAAGGACTACAAGCCGGGTGTCTACTGCCTGCCCAAGTACCTCGACGAGGAAGTGGCTCGCCTGCACTTGGCCCGCATCGGCGTCAAGCTCTCGAAACTGACCCAGAAGCAAGCCGACTATATCGGCGTCCCCGTCGACGGGCCATTCAAATCCGAGATTTACCGGTATTGACACGGTGTTGTCCGTACTGTTAATTTGTTAAATGTTTAATTGTTAGTTGTTGGAGGTCGGGCATTGGACGTGAGTCCCGTGCCCGACCCGTTTTTTATCCCTACATCCCGCAATTAAAGCGCGGCAAACGTCCTGTGTATCGGCACTTTTCTCAGCAAGGAAAAGCTATATTTTTGCGACCCGATTGTAATGCAAGACAACGAGAACCGGCCGATTATGACCAACGTGATATTAGTGGACGACCACGAGCTCTTCCGGCTCGGTATACGCGGATCGCTCAAGCGGGCAGACGTCTGCATCTTGGGCGAGGCCGAAAGCGGCAAGCAACTCTTCACCCTGCTCAAGACGTTAAAGCCCGACCTCATCTTTCTCGACATCATCCTGCCCGACACGACCGGTATCGACATCGCCCGACGGCTACGGGACTCCTTTCCAGAAATCAAGATCCTCATCCTCTCGGCTGAGAACACGATGGAGACCGTCAGCGACCTGCTCCGCATCGGTATCGATGGCTTCATCAGCAAGCGGCGCTGCAACTCCATAGAGCTGGCTAAGGCCGTCAGGGTGATCATGGAGGGCGAGAATTATTACGGACGCGACATCTCGTCGCTGATGTATGAGATCGTGGCCATGAAGCGGAAAATGGGCAAAGAGGGGCCCGTGCTCTTCTCCGACCGTGAAGCCGAAATCATCCGCCTATCGCACGAAGGACTGACCGCACGCGAGATCGGCGAAAGGCTCTACATCAGCCGTCGCACCGTCGAGACCCACAAAACGCACATCTTCCAAAAGCTCGGCATTAACAACACCCACGAAATGCTCCAGTACGCCATCCGATGCGGCCTCATCAGCCCCGACGGCTGAGGCTTCGTGGAGCCTTCATTACTACACACACCACACACGGAGATCAGAAGAATTTTTCTCCATACATAAACATTACACACACTAAAAATCAACCGAAATGAAAAGGAACTTCATCCTGAGTTTGCTTTTGTGTTCGGGGATGGCGGGCGCCGTACAGGCGCAGCAGGCCGTACCGAACGAGACCGTCGACCCTTCTGACGTCGACACCACCCTCTATCTCGACGAGCAGGTCGTCGTTGGGCACCGCATGAAGCGGCTGAGCCTCTTCCGACTGCCCGTAACCCTCTCTGAGACGCCGCTGACGATGGCCATCGTCGACTCTAAGGCGCTGCGCGATCTGAACATCACCGACCTCTTGCAGATCAACAAGACAACGGCCGGTATCCGCATCATGAACAACTACGGCGGCTTCCACATGTTCCGCGCACGCGGCATGGATGGCCTCGTGCTGCTCTCGAACGGTATCCGTGACGAGCGCGCAGAGATCTATTCCTGCGCACCGACTTCATCGTTCGTCGGTGTAGACCGCGTGGAAGTGATCAAGGGTCCGTCGTCCGCACTGATCGGACACTCGGCCATCGGCGGCATCATCAACGTGCTTTACAGCCAGCCCTCGGCCCGCACATCGGTCGACGCACGCATCGCTGTGGGCAGTTGGAATACGTACACGGCACAAGTGGGAGCTACCGGAGCCCTCTCGCCCACGGTCAACTTCCGCCTCGATTACACCGGCATTCAAAGTGACGGCTGGAGGGACAACACCCGCCGCTCGAACAACGTCTACGCGGCGCTTGACTTCCGGCCCAACGATCGCAACAAGTTCTCCTTCTCGGCCCTGGCTTACGACAACCGCGTGCACACCGATCCGGGTATCCCCCGCTTCCAGAACGACATCTTCGACGAGAACGGCAACAAGGTCTACAGCAAGGGCGACATCCCCACGGGAATCGACCTGGCCAAGACGAGCCTCACGTACGTCAACGATCACCTCAACGACAAGCACATCTCCTCGACCAACATCTGGGAGCACAACCTGTCAGAGAATTGGCTGCTGCGTGACGTGCTGGGCTTCTCGTACAACACGCTCAGCTACCTCCAGTCGGAGGAATTCTCGCACCTGACGTCCAAGACGCCTGGCCGCTACAAACACTACTACATGAACGGCGACGAGAAGGTCTATATCAGCGTCGACTCCATCCTGCGCGAGCCCTTCCACTTCGATTACGACAACTATTACGCCGGCAATCAGCTCTCCGTGCAAGGCCAGTTCGAGGCCCTCGGCATGCGTCACCTCGCCTCTTTCGGCTACGACTTCTCCTACATGAGCCTCAAGCGCTGGCAGGGGCAGGTGTTCTCCGGACCCGCCATCAGCACCGTCATGTCTATCCGTAATCCGATCAGTAACCCGGGCTACTTAGACGAAAAGTTCTCGCAGATTGTCGACTTCATCGAGTACTACCACTCGCTGGCGGCCTTCGATCAGATCAACGTCACCGACCGCCTCGCGGCCATGCTCGCCTTGCGCTACAACATGTTCCGCCGCAACATCACAACCAGCAAGTCGGACGACCGCGTCGTGACCGAAAAGGGTGAGCCCGCTATTCTTATCGACAACGCCCCGACCTTCAAGGTGGGCCTCGTCTACGAACTCACCCCCGGGAGTCGCATCTACGCCTCCGTCTCCAACTCCTTCCGCCCCGTCCGCACCGTAGGCGACAACAACTACGTCTACCTCGACAATAAGGGCCGCACCATCACGCCCAACTCCACCGGCAAGGTCTACGCCCCCGAGCGCGGCATGCAGTACGAGGCCGGTATCCACTCCCGCTTCGGCAGCCTCTTGGCCCTGGAACTGGCCGGATTCCACATCGAGAAGAGCAACATCGTGCAGAAGTTTGGTAAGAACGCCGATGGCAAGAGCGTCATCGGACAGGTGGGCACCGTCCACTCCGACGGCTTCGAGATCGACGCCACCCTCACGCCCTCGCCCTACATCGACCTACGCGCAGGCTACACCCTGACGCTGGCCAAGGTGGGCGAATACTCCAGCACCGAGTTTGCCAAGGCGGCCTTCAAGGGCAACTATCTGCCCTACTCGCCCGTCCACACGGCCTTCGGCTGGCTCTTTCTGAATAACAACTCGGAGCGTCACCTCTTCCGCCTCGGCCTCGGTTTCGACTACGCCAGCGAGTCGTACGCCGACCTGGCCAACGAGATGCGTTTCGACCCCGCCTTCGTAGCCAACGCCATGGTGAGCTACCGCTACAACAAGTTTTGGACGCTACAGCTAAACGCCGACAACCTCTTCGATAAGCGTTACGCCAAAGCCGCCGAAAACACCATCCAGTGGCTCCCCGAGCCAGGCCGCAACATCACCGTTTCGGCCATCTTCCACATGTAATCGGCTCACATTGATCAATGGCCGCCCCTCCACCCGGCTAAACTTCCCCGGCCTCGGTGAGGGCCCTTTCCGGGGCAGGGAAATTTGGCCGGCATCCCTGATGCCTTCCTTTTCCCCGCATCAAGGCAAGAAAAGGAAGTATCGCCCCGGAAGATACCCGGCCATTTACGATACACCCCCAGAGGCGTCGTCGACACTCCCGTCGATCGGCGCCTCTTTCTTTTTGTAGCGGCGACGCTGACCGAGCATCTCGTGATACGTCCGTTTGGACTCCCGCACCGCCCGATTCATCAGATCCACCAACCGCTCGATCGCCTCGCGCGCCTCGTCGGTCGTGGCCATGAAGTGTGCCGCCTCGACCAGCCGACAGGCCCGCTCGTAATACACGTCCGCCTCCTGGCGCGTCTCTCGCATCGTCGGCCGTTTCTCATCCACGTGCTGTTTCACACGCTCCATGCTGAGCGACTCGTACGCCGTCGTCACCTCATGCAGCTGCTGCACCGTTGCGGTCAGGCCCAGCGTCTCCACCTCGCTCTTGAGCTCCTCCAGATCCTTCTCCAAGGCCGCAATGCGCGCACTACGCGCCATCTTCGACCCGCCGTGCTGCATGCCCCGAAAGCGGTGCAGCTTAGCATCGAGCTTCAGTGCCGCCTCGCGCTTCGGCCCCTCCGGCAGGTAGATATTCCCGCGGATTATGCCGAAAAAAGAGGCCAGCAATCGGCGTCGCTCCACATCTTTCTCGTTCATCAAAGGCGTAAAACGCGAGTACGTCCGCCCCTTCGATGGCGACTGGCACTCCATCATTATCAGTTCCTCCCAGCGCTCCATCATCCCCTTCGGAAATTGCACCAGCTCCGGACTGACATTCTGCAAAAGGTCGTATTGACTGCGGTGTAAACTGGCATGCAGCCCCACTTTGAAGCTCACACAGTTGCTCTCTTCGATCTTTACCGCATGCGGTATCTTCAATGTCGTTTCGCTCATCTTGTTTATCCCTTTCCTATTCGTTCTCGCAAAAATACGACTTCCTTTAGATTATAAACAGCCAGCTCCTCTTACTGCAAAATTTACTCGGGTTATAGACTGTGGCTTGATGATTCTGACAAATTCTTCCAGCATATAACCGTTCACACGCCCTATCTGAAAATACGTCTCAGGTTATAGCAGGTCGCTTTTTGAAGATGAGAATCTATTTACAGCATCAAAAAGTGACTTTTTATAGGTATCATTACTTGTACAGAAACAAACAGCCAGTTTTTCTAACTGTAAATCTTCTCACAGAAACAAAGTGTGACACGATATAACCCGATGAGAATTGACACAAACAAAAAGTGACCTGCTATATCCTTACACATAGTACACAAAAACAAACTGTCGACTTTTTATACCTGACACTATCTGTACAGCTATAAAAAGTCACTTTTTTATTTCCGAACAAGTCTCCTCATGCGTAAAAACAGTACGAAATCCGTCTTTCGTCACCTGCATAGCGACCTCATAACCTCCGTCTCAAGAATCCCCGATTGTATGCGTGCATTTTTCATGTTCAACGGGGGTTGCGGCCTCGGGATAGTGCCTTTCGAGGCATCAATCGGGGCATTCCATTCGATCTACCCCCGATTTTTGAACCATCTTTGCAGAAAGAACGAGCGATCGTTAAATCTTATTTGATATGAAGCGCATTGTAATCATGGGTTTAGGAGGCGTCGGCGGATATTTTGGCGGCATGCTGGCGCGCACCTATGCAACCAACAGAGAGGTTGAGGTTTATTTCGTCGCCAGAGGGAAGCACGGGCTGGAGATCGCGCGGAGCGGGCTGGAGGTGGAGACGCCGAAGGGTTCGTTTCGCGTGCGGCCGGAGGGTGTCGTCGAGCAGCCGGAACGGTTGGGCGTGACGGCCGACTATATTTTGTGCTGCACGAAGAGTTACGACCTGGAGGCGGCCGTGCAGAAGCTGCGGCCTATCATCGGGCCGGAGACCGTCATCGTGCCGCTGCTGAACGGCGCCGACATCCGCGACCGCATCGTCGAGCAGCTCAAAGACCGTGGCCAGGTGTGGTACGGCCTGACGTACATCGTGGCCATGAAGACGACCCCGGGCACGGTCCGCAATGTGCACGGGCGCGGCAAGTTGCTCTTCGGCTCGGGTGCGGGGCGCTGCGAGCGGGGCGACGAGCTGGAGGCCCTGCTGCGCGAGGCGGGCATACAGGCCGAGTGGCACGACGACATTCAGCTGCAGGTGTGGAAGAAGTTCATCATCATCTCCGTATCGGCCTCGGTCACGTCTTACTTCGACCTGCCCGTGCTGCTGGCCTTGGAGCGCCATCCGGACATGTGTCACCGACTGCTCCAAGAGGCCACCAGCGTGGCCCAGGCCCGGGGCTTCGACCTGACGGAGGAGTATTGTTGGCAGGAGCTGCTGCGGACGTGGGGCAGCGACGAGAAGTCCACCACGTCGATGCACCGCGACTTCCGCGCAGGCCGGCCCACGGAGGTCGACAGCCTCTGCGGATACATCGTGCGTGAGGCCGAGCGGCTCAACATCCCCGTGCCGGCGTACGAGGAGATTTATCGGGGCCTGAAGGTGGGAATATGTAAGTGAGAAGCCGTTTTGAGCGGGAGGTTGACCAGCGCGGCCAGCCTCCCGTTCGGCATTTGGAAGAGAGGGGGGGCGTGCTACTTTTGCCCCACTTTTTTCGGCCGGGGGAACCTCTCCCCCTCCCCCCCACTCAATAACTACCCCTGACTACTTTAACTACTCAAGAGATTAGATATGGCTGTTTACTTAGAAGACGTCTCCAGAACCTTCGGAGAATACCTGTTGATCCCTGGTCTGACGACCAAGGCGTGCATCCCGACCAACGTGTCGCTCAAAACGCCGCTCGTAAAGCACGCCGTGGGCGAGCCCTCGCCTATCCGGCTGAATATCCCCTTCGTTTCGGCCATCATGCAGGCCGTGTCCGGCCCCGAGCTGGCCATCGAGCTGGCGCGTAACGGTGGCCTCTCGTTCATCTTCGGTTCACAGCCCATCGAGAGTCAGGCCGAGATGGTGCGTAAGGTGAAGAAGTTCAAGGCCGGCTTCGTAGTCAGCGACTCCAACCTCACGCCCGAGCAAACCCTGGCCGACGTCGTTAAGTTGGTGCGCCAGACGGGCCACTCCACCATCGGCATCACCGACGACGGCACGCCTAACGGCCGACTCTTAGGCATCGTCACCAGCCGCGACTATCGCGCTGAGAAGGACGATCCGGCGATGAAGATTGGCACCTTCATGACGCCCTTCTCCAAGCTCATCTATGGTCGATCGGGCATCTCGCTGAGCGAGGCCAACCGCATCCTTTGGGAGCACAAGCTGAACTCGCTGCCTATCATCGACGCCGACGACCGTCTGGCCTACTTCGTCTTCCGCAAAGACTACGATAGCCACCGCAAGAACCCGGACGAGCTATCCGACGCTACGAAGAAGCTGCTCGTCGGCGCGGGCATCAATACGCGCGACTACAAGGAGCGTGTCCCGGCGCTCATCGAGGCCGGCGTAGATGCGCTCTGCATCGACTCCTCCGACGGCTATTCCGAATGGCAGCAGGAGACCCTCGAGTGGGTCAAGGCGAACTACAACATCCCCGTGGGCGCAGGCAACATCGTAGACAGCGAGGGCTTCCGCTACTTGGTCGACGCCGGGGCGGACTTCATCAAGGTGGGTATCGGCGGCGGATCGATCTGCATCACCCGCGAGCAGAAGGGCATCGGACGTGGACAGGCTACGGCGCTGATCGATGTGGCGCGTGCCCGCGACGCCTATTGCAAGGAGACGGGGATCTATGTGCCCATCTGTAGCGACGGCGGTATCGTGCACGACTATCACATGACGCTGGCCTTGGCGATGGGAGCCGACTTCCTGATGATGGGTCGCTACTTCGCCCGCTTCGACGAGTCGCCCACGCAGACGCTCCGCATCGGCAATAACTACGTGAAGGAGTATTGGGGTGAAGGCTCGAACCGCGCCAAGAACTGGCAGCGCTACGACATGGGCGGCTCCGAGGCGTTGAAGTTTGAGGAGGGCGTCGACAGCTACGTACCCTATGCCGGTAAGATGAAGGACAACCTCGACATCACCCTCGGTAAGATCCGCGCCACGATGTGCAGCTGCGGCGCCATCACGCTCGAGGAGCTGCAACAACGCGCCAAGATCACGCTCGTCTCCTCCACCAGCATCGTAGAAGGCGGTGCGCACGACGTGATCCTCAAAGACCAAAACTAGGGGGGGCAGGGCCCCCAGCGGGGTCAGGGACCCCAGCCAATTTTACCTGTTACCTGCGTGTACCCGGCCAACTTCCCCGCCCTCGGTGAGGGCTTGATTTTCTTTTCGCTTCCTTTTCTTGCATCAAGGCAAGAAAAGGAAGGGGGGCAGGGACACCGGGTACACGTTCGTACCCCAACAAGCGATTAAACCCCCAACACCCCAATAAGCAATGACCGACACCGTCCTCGAAAAGCTGAAGATCCTGGCCGAATCGGCCAAGTACGACGTCTCGTGCTCCTCGAGTGGCACGGTGCGGCACAACACGGCGGGAGGAATCGGCAACACCGTCGGCGGCGTCGGCATCTGCCACAGCTTCACTGCCGACGGCCGCTGCGTCTCGCTGCTGAAGATCATGCTCACCAACCATTGCATCTTCGACTGCGCCTACTGCGTGAACCGCCGCACAAACGACCGCCCACGCGCCACACTCTCCGTTCGCGAGCTCGTGGACCTCACCATCGAGTTCTACCGCCGCAACTACATCGAGGGGCTCTTCCTCAGCTCCGGCATCATCCGTAACCCGGACTACACGATGGAGCGCATGGTGCGCGTGGTCAAAGACCTCCGCACCACGCACCGCTTCAACGGTTACATCCACCTCAAGAGCATCCCCGGCTGTAGCCGCGAGCTGGTCGAGGAGGGCGGGCTCTACGCCGATCGCATGAGCGTCAACCTGGAGCTGCCCACCGAAGAGAGCCTCCGCCGCGTGGCCCCGGACAAGAACTTCGAGAGCGTCTTCGCCCCGATGCGTTACATCCGCCAGGGCATGCTGCAAAGCCAGGAAGACCGCCGCAAGTTTCGCCACGCACCACGCTTCGTGCCCGCCGGACAGAGCACACAGATCATCGTCGGCGCCACGCCCGAGACGGACCACGACATCCTCCGCGTCTCCTCCGCCCTCTACCGTCGGCCGAGCATGCGACGCGTCTATTATTCGGGTTACGTGCCCGTCAACACCTATGACACACGCCTGCCCGCCGCCGTCGGCCGCGTGCCCCTCATCCGCGAGAATCGCCTCTATCAGGCCGACTGGCTGATGCGCTTCTACGGCTTCAGCGCCGACGAGATCGTGGACAGCGCCACCCCCAACCTCGACCTCGAGATCGACCCGAAGCTCGCCTGGGCGCTGCGTCACCCGGAGTGTTTCCCGGTCGACATCAACCGCGCCGACTACGCCCTCATCCTCCGCGTGCCCGGCATCGGCGTCAAGTCCGCCCGCATGATCGTCGCCTCCCGCCGCTACGGCAGCCTCACCTCCGACAGCCTTCGGCGCATCGGCGTGGTGATGAAGAAGGCGCAGTATTTCATCACCTGCCGCGAGCTCCCCATCGGCGGCACCATCCACGAAGTCACCCCCGAGCAAGTGCGCCGCGCCCTCGTCCCCACCCCATCGCGCAGCAAGAAGGTCGATCCCCGTCAGCTGAGCATCGTCTGGGAATGATTTCTCGCGTGTTCCCGAGCGGTTTCAGCCGAGAAACACGGTTTCTGGGCCATTCCCGAGCGGTTTCAGTGTAGAAACACGGTTTCTGCGGCATTCCCGAGCGGTTTCACCCTATCAACCGGCTACCCAAAGGCCACCCCTACCCGGAGCCGCTTTTCGTTTTCTGTCTTTAGTTCCTCCCCGTGCACATTTTCTTCTACGATAAAACCTTCGAGGGCCTCCTCACGGCCGTTTTCGACGCCTATAGCCGCCGCACCTTCCCCGACCGTCTGCTGCGTGTGGGCGAACCCGCGCCGCTCTTTGCCGACACGACATACACCGTCGTCACCGACACGCCCCGGGCCGAACGCGTCCGCCTCGGACTCATGCGCAAGCTCCCCGCCGAAGCCACCACCCTGATCCTCCGCGCTTGGCTCTCGGAGCAGCCCGCCGTCGACGAACTCCTCTTCCGCTACATCCGCAAAGCCCTCGACGCGCCCGAATCGATTGCCACAAACTTTGCCGACCCGGACGTCCTCGAGGTGCGCAACCTCGCCCTCAAGGTCAGCCGCGAGGCCCACAAGCTCAAGCAGTTCGTCCGCTTCAGCAAGACTGCCGACGGGCTCTACGTCGCCCCCATCCGACCGCTCTACAACGCGCTCCCGCTGGCCGTCCCCCACTTCACCGACCGCTTCTCGGACCAGCCCTGGGTGATCTACGACCTCCGCCGTCGCTACGGCTACCACTACGACCTCCACACCACGCGTGAAGTCACCCTGGCCGACGACACCGCCCTCCGCTTCCGCCTCGACCCCGACCTCCTGGCCGCCGACGAGCAGCGATTCCAAGACCTCTGGCGCACCTACTTCCGCTCCCTCACCATCCGCGAGCGCCTTAACCCCCGCAAGCAGCGCCAAGACATGCCCGTCCGCTTCTGGCCCCACCTCACCGAAATGCAGCCGGAAGACCACTGAGGCGCAAAGACCGGGTGGGGAGACAAAGCCTACCTTTGTATCACGTTTCAACATAAACTACTTAAGCATATGATAGAGGTAACACCAAAAGAGTTCAGAGATAAGCAGGCTGGCATATTGGAGCTGGCCGATCGCGGCGAAAGGGTCATCATTAAAAGGAGAAAGAAGCCGGCTTATACGCTTGTCCCCGTCGATGATGATGCAGCCTACTTCACACCCGAGATGCTGGAGAAGATCGACCGCTCCATGAAGCAGGCCAAAGCGGGCGATGTCAAACGCATCAGCAGCATCGAGGAGATAGATCGATTTCTTGGGCTATGATTTACGAACTGGAATACACTCCGGAGGCTGAAAAAGACGTCCGATTCTTGCAGAAATCGGGGGAAAAAGCAGCCATAGTCAAATTGAGAAAGCTGTTGATCGAACTCACCGAACATCCATTTACGGGCACCGGGCATCCCAAAATGCTAAGCGGTGATCGAATTGGACAATGGTCAAGAAGGATAACCGAGAAGCACAGGTTGGTCTATTTGATTGACGAAACGCGGATGATTGTCACGATTATTTCCGCATCAAGTCACTATGGAGATAAGTAGACACACTTGACTTCCGACATGCCTCGCCATTTGCGCAACGTGTTAATTGGTCTACTTTTGCGCCTCAATAATCCGCAGAGGGCATGAAAAAGAGATCCGTCGGCCCCCCGACGTGTCCGCCCCCGGGAATCACGATTAATACGAATAATCAATGTACGTAATTGTAGAAATCAACGGCCAGCAGTTTAAGGCCGAGCAAGGGAAGAAGTTGTTTGTCCATCACCTCCGTGACGTCGAGAGCGGCGCAACGGTGGAGTTCGACAAGGTGTTGTTGGTCGATGCCGACGGCAGTGTACAGGTGGGCGCGCCCACGGTGGAAGGTGCCAAGGTGATCTGCGAAGTGCTTTCGCCGCTGGTTAAGGGCGATAAGGTGCTCGTCTTCCACAAGAAGAGAAGAAAGGGCTACCGCAAGCTGAACGGACACCGCCAGCAGTTTACCGAAGTGAGCATCAAACAAATCATCGCTTAACCATTTAACCACAACAAGACAGAGAGAAATGGCACACAAAAAAGGAGTCGGCAGTTCCAAGAACGGCCGCGAATCAGAAAGTAAACGCTTAGGCATTAAACTCTTCGGCGGCCAGAAGGCCAAGGCCGGTAACATCATCGCCCGTCAGCGCGGCACGGAGTTCCATCCGGGCAAGAACGTGGGCATGGGTCGCGACCACACGCTGTATGCACTCATCGACGGCGTCGTAGTCTTCAAGCGCGGCCGCGAGAATCGTTCATACATCTCCGTCGAGGGCTTCGAAGCCGCCCCGGCGCCGCAGGTGGAGCAACCGGCAGAAGCATAACCGCCGCCCGCTCCCCCGGAGAGAGTAACACGAAGCAAAGAGAGAGGGGCTGTCCTATCATCACATGAGGGCAGCCCCTCTTGTTTCTCTACGTGAGGAAGATTGGGCCACCGCGCAGTAAGGAGTCAAGCACCTACTTTTGTCACCCAGAAGAAACATCAAACAGGAATACCCCCATGCTCACAATTAAAACCATCACCGAACAACGCGACGAAGTGATCCGCCGACTGGCCGTCAAGCACTTCGACGCAACCGAGATCATCGACCGAATCATTGCACTCGATAAGACCCGACGCGCCTCCCAGACCGCCCTCGACGCCAACCTCACCGAGGTGAACCGTCTCTCCAAGCAGATCGGCGGACTGATGAAGGAGGGCAAACGCACCGAAGCCGACGAAGCCAAGGCCGAAGTATCCCGTCTGAAAGAGACCAACCGCACGCTGGAGGCCGACAAGACTCAGGCCGAAAAAGACATGCACGAGCTGCTTGTGCTCATCCCCAACCTCCCCCACGCCTCCGTGCCCGAAGGCACGGGCGCCGACGACAACCGTTGCGAGGAGACGGGCGGCTCCATCCCCGAACTGCCTGCCGACGCACTGCCGCACTGGGAGCTGGCTCGCAAATACGACATCATCGACTTCGAGCTGGGCGTCAAGATCACCGGCGCCGGCTTCCCCGTCTACAAGAGCAAGGGGGCACGGCTGCAACGCGCGCTCGTGAACTTCTTCCTCGACTGCGCTCGCGACGCCGGCTATATCGAGATCGAACCGCCCTACGTCGTCAACGCCGAATCAGGCTACGGCACCGGACAGTTGCCCGACAAAGAGGGGCAGATGTATCACGCCAACCTCGACGACCTCTACCTCATCCCCACCGCCGAGGTGCCCGTCACAAACATCTACCGCGACGTGATCCTCAACGAGGCAGACCTACCCATCCGCAACACGGCCTACTCCGCCTGCTTCCGCCGCGAAGCCGGTTCGTACGGCAAGGATGTGCGCGGGCTCAACCGCCTGCACCAGTTCGACAAGGTGGAGATCGTCCGCATCGATCGGCCGGAGCACTCCTACACATCGCTCGAGGAGATGGTCACGTACGTCCGCTCGCTCGTTGAGGCACTTGAGCTGCCGTGGCGCATCCTGCGACTCTGCGGCGGCGATCTGAGCTTCACCTCCGCCCTGACGTTCGACTTCGAAGTCTTCTCCGCCGTGCAGAAGCGTTGGCTGGAGGTCAGCTCCGTGTCGAACTTCGAGAGTTACCAGGCCAACCGCCTGAAGTGTCGTTACCGTGACGCCGATAAGAAGGTGCAGCTCTGCCATACGCTCAACGGTAGCGCCCTGGCCCTGCCCCGCATCGTGGCCGCATTGCTGGAGAACAATCAGACGCCCGAAGGCATCATCATCCCCAAAGTGCTTGTGCCTTACACCGGCTTCGAGCGCATCTCATGAACAGCTGAAAACGGCCGGGTGCACCTCAACCGGTCCCCGGCCGACTTTTAGACTCCCCCCTATTTTCCCTGACCTTCTCTTCAAATCATCCACGCACTCACCCTTAACAAACTACCCATCTATGAATCGACTGATTGCTTTCGCTATGCTGTTGTTCGCTGGAACAATGGCTGCACAGACCCCGAAGCTGCCCCAAAGCGGTGCTTCGGCAGAGGACTTTGCCCCTGAGGGGTGGCATGTATACTTCATCGAGAATGGCGACCTCAACAAGGACCATGTAGACGACATCGCTTTCATCTTGCAAAACGATGATTCGGGCAGCCGCATTCTGGCCATCGCCTTCGGCAAGAAGAAGCGTGGATACGTGCTTCAAGAGCAAGACGGCGGCCGCTTCATCGCTCCCAAAGGCAACATCGACGCCTTTGTCGACATGAGTATCCAGGATGGCACACTCCGCTTCAACTTCCTCCTGTCCGGCTCACATGCCTACGACAACGACGACAGCTTCATCTTCCGCTTCCAGAACAAACGCTTCGAGCTGATCGGCTGGGAGCGTAAGCTACGCAGCAAGAAAAACGACCGAGTAAACGAGGTCACCAGCGTGAACTTCTCCACCCAGACAGTCATTTACGAAGACCGCACGAAGAAGTCCGAAACACGCCAGAAGCACTTTGACTACGGCCGCCTGAAGACCCTCGGAAACGTTGTGCCCGGCAAGTTCAGCCTCAGTTACGACAAGCTGTAAACAAGAGCGCAGCACAACGGAAGGAGATTCCCATCTCCCCTCGGAAAAGAGGACATCAATCCCCGTCGGATCCCTTCCGGCGGGGATTCCTTTGTCTTTGCACGCCATGCAAGTAGCAAACTTGGGTGAGTTATCCTATGTCACCTGCAAACTTGGCTGGCGCCCCTGGAGCCTTTTGGGGCTTGCACGCTGTGCGGGTAGCAAAACCCGGCGGGTTTCGGGGCTTGCACGCCGTGCGAATAGCAAAACCCGGTGGGTTTCGGGGCTTGCACGCCGTGCGAATAGCAAAACCCGGCGGGTTTCAGGGCTTGCACGCTGTGCAAGTAGCAAAACTCGGTGGGTTTCGGGGCTTGCACGCCGTGCGAATAGCAAAACTCGGTGGGTTTTGGGGCTTGCACGCTGTGCGAATAGCAAAACTCGGTGGGTTTTAGGGCTTACACGCCGTGCGAATAGCAAAACTCGGCGGGTTTCGAGGCTTGCACGCCGTGCGGGTAGCAAAACCCGGCGGGTTTTGGGGCTTGCACGCCGTGCAGGTAGCAAAACGCACTAAGCAAGTGCCCCAAATCGATCGCTCGACTCCGAACGAGATGGATCCAGATCCGGCGCTTAGCTTTGCCACCTCATTTTTTGTCACACCCGATCATGCTGAAAGATTTACTGCTACAAACCCGGAGCTTCCGGCGCTTTTACGAGGACGAACGCCTCGACGCCGACGTGCTCACCGCGGCCATTGATGCCGCACGACTCTGCCCTTCGGCGCGCAACGCTCAACCGCTGAAGTACCGCCTCGTCACCGAGCGCGACGAGTGCGACCGACTCTTCCCCACGCTCCGCTGGGCGGCCTACCTCAAAGACTGGGGTGGACCGGCCGAGGGCGAACGACCCGCAGCATACCTCATCCAACTCCTCGACATACGCATCGTCCGCGATCCCTACTGCGACGACGGCATCCAGGCTCTCGCCATCCTGCTCTCGCTCACCGAGCGCGGCCTGGGCGGGTGCATATCAAGGCCTTTAATGCCAAACAGATTCAGGCCGACTTCCGACTGCCTGATTATCTCGAAGTGCGCACCGTGCTGGCCATCGGACGGCCGCGAGAGACCGTCGTCATCGAGCCGATGTCGCCCGACGGCGATTACCGCTATTGGCGCGATGCCGCGGGCGTGCACCATGTGCCGAAGCGCGCCGTCGAGGAGCTGATCTGGAAGGAGGAGCTATGATCTCGGACGAGATACAGCGCGAACTGCAAGCCCTCGGATCCATCGGAAAGGCGGCCGACTTGGCGCGCTTCTTCAAGACCGGCCCGGGGGAGTATGGCGAGGGCGATCGCTTCCTCGGGGTGCCCGTGCCAGGGGTGCGCAGCGTGGCGCGTAGGCATTACGCCAAGGCGGGCGACGAGGATCTGTGTCGGCTTCTTGAGAGCGACTTTCACGAGGTGCGCCTCTGCGGTCTGTTGATGCTTGTGGAGCGATATGAGCGGACCCGGACGCGGGCGGTACGTGCGGCCACGGCCGATTTCTATCTGCGGCATCACACGCACATCGACAACTGGGATTTGGTGGACTTGACGGCGTACAAGATCCTCGGCCGCGAGACGTTCGACACGAACAACGCCGACCTCCTCCGCAGCCTCTCTGACTCCGAACGGATGTGGGACAAACGCATCGCCATCGTCGCCACCATGTACTGGCTGCGACAGGGACACACGGATCTGACCTTCGAGCTGGCCCTCCGCAACCTCACCCACCCGCACGACCTCATGCACAAAGCCAATGGCTGGCTGCTCCGTGAGGCTGGTAAACAAGACATCGTCGCCCTCTGCGACTTCCTCCGCACACACATCCACAGCCTGCCCCGCACCACCCTCCGCTATGCCATCGAGCGTTTCCCGGCCGAGGATCGGCAGGCATTCCTCAACCTCGGTAAGACGTTAGAACAAGCATGACCGACCTCTTCGACACCGTTGATCCGGCCAGCGTCCTCTCACTCACGGAGCTGAACCGCAACATCAAGCAGGCCCTGCGCGACGCCCTACCCGAGACGTATTGGGTGCGGGCCGAGACGAGCGAAGTGCGCGTAAATAGCTATTCGGGCCATTGCTATCTGGAGTTTGTCGAAAAGGACGAGCGCACCGGACAGGTGGCCGCTCGAGCACGCGGCACGATCTGGGCCCAGCAGTACGCCGTCATCCGCCCCTATTTCGAGGAGGAGGCGGGCCGCCCCTTCACGTCGGGGCTGAAGGTGCTCGTGCGCGTGGCCGTGGACTTTCACGAGCTGTACGGCCTCTCCCTGACCGTCCACGACATCGACCCCTCGTTCACGGTGGGCGACCTAGTGCGACGGCGCAAGGAGATCGTCCGGCAGCTGCAAGCCGACGGCGTCTTCGACCTCAACCGCGCCCTGTCGCTCCCACCACGGCCGCAACGCATCGCCGTCATCTCGTCCGCCACGGCCGCGGGCTACGAAGACTTCACCAACCAGCTGCTCGGCAACGAGTATGGCTTCCCGTTCTACGTCCGGCTCTACCCCGCCCTCATGCAGGGCGAGCGAACGGAGGCGAGCATCATCGCTGCGCTGGATCGCATCTATGCCGCGCGCGAGGCCTTCGACGTCGTCGTCATCATCCGCGGCGGAGGCTCCACGGCCGACCTCAGCAGCTTCGACTCCTACGCCTTGGCCGCCAACTGCGCACAGTTCCCCCTGCCCATCATCACCGGCATCGGCCACGAACGCGACGACACAGTAGTCGACCTCGTGGCCCATACGCGCCTCAAGACGCCGACGGCCGTGGCCGCGTTCCTCATCGACTGTATGGCGGCTCAGCTGGCTGATATCAACGACCTGCGCGACCGACTCTATCGGGCGGCCACGGTCCGCATCGAGCGGGAGCAGCAGACGTTCCGCAGTGTCGTCGCACGCTTTCCGCTCTTGGTTTCGGGCCACGTAGAGCGACGGCGCGCGGAGTGGCTCCGACTCTCGGCACGCCTGGCAACCGTCCCCCAACTTATCGAACGACGGCGCACGGAGTGGCATCGGCTTTCGGCGCGCCTTGCGGCCGTTCCGCAACGCATCGCGCGTCATCGCGAACGCATCGACGCCCTGCCTGCGCGCCTCCGCAGCGCTGCGGACAGTCTGCTAATGCGTCGCCGGCACGACCTCGAGCTGAGCGAGCAGCACATCCGACTGGCCTCGCCCGACGTGCTCCTCCAGCGCGGCTACACGATGACCCTGCGCGACGGCGTCATCGTCAAACGCGCCGCTCTGCTCTCCCCCGGCGACACCGTCACCATCCGCTTTGCCGACGGCGAGCGAGAAGGGCGGATTGTCTAAGCAATGATTTCACATTTAGTTTCACAACCCATGTCAGAAGAAAAAGCAACCTACAACAGCGCCGTGGCCCGTCTGCGGCAGATCATTGAAGAGATCGAGCGCGGAGAGCTGGACGTCGACGTCCTTTCCGCCAAAGTCCGGGAGGCCGGGCGGCTCATCCAACTATGCAAAGACAAGCTCCTCAAGGCCGACGAGGAGGTAAAGAAGATCCTCGATGAGCTTGACCAGTAAGCACACCATCCTCATCGTGGCCGGTGGACGCGGCACACGCATGGGCGGCCCGCAGCCGAAGCAGTTCCTCGAGCTGGCCGGCCGGCCCGTGCTGATGCACACCCTCGAGGCATTCGACCGCTGGGACGCGTCGGCGCGCCTCATCGTGGTGCTGCCCGAAGACCAAATCGAAACGTGGAAGCGGCTATGTGAGGCGCATGTCTTCGGCCGGACTCACCACGTAGTGGCCGGTGGCGAGACTCGTTTCCATTCCGTGCGGAACGGACTCGGCGCCGTTGCGTCGGACGGACTGATCGCGGTGCACGACGGCGTCCGTCCGCTCGTGGCGCCGTCGGTCATCGCTGCTTGCTTTGCTGCGGCGGCTGACGGTGGCGCGGCCGTGCCCGTCGTGCCCGTGGTCGAATCAGTGCGCGAGGTGGATGCCGACGGCGGCAGTCGGCCCGTCGACCGCACACGGTTGCGCGTGGTGCAGACACCGCAAGTCTTCCGCGCCGACGTGCTGCGCGCCGCCTATTGCCTGCCCTACGATCCGCGTTTCACCGACGACGCCTCCGTGGTGGAAGCCTCCGGCGTGGCTGTCCGCCTCGTCCCCGGCAACCGCGAGAACATCAAGCTCACCACGCCGATGGATCTCCTCCTCGCGGAGCAACTGATGCGCCGGGAGTGATCCTACACCTCCGTCTCGGCGCGGCTGTAGACGAGGCGGCCGTCGTCCGGGAGGAAGGTGTAGCGGAGGGTGCCGATGGCCAAGAGGTCGCTGAGGATGTGGCGGGCAACCGGGCGGCGGATGTGCGCCAGGCGACAGAACTCGGAGAGCGAAACGCTGGAGTGGGTCTCGAGGTGGCGAAACAGCGCCTCGACGGGACGAGTCAGGCGGAAGAGTCGGCCGTCGGGGCGGCGCAACTTCTTCCAGGCCAGCACCAGGGTCGGGTCAGCCGGACGGTTCTCGTCGGCCACGCGCAGGTAAGCCACGTATTGGTCGTCCTTATCGGGCGCCAGATAGGGGCGGTCGGGACCCGGCGCGATGTCGATCTCCAGCACCGTGCGTCCGCCAACGTCCCACCGTCGGGCGGTGAAGGGCACCGCGGGGCGGGTGTAGCGCTCGGAGGCAGCCTCGATCATGTAATACTCCTCCTCGCTGCGTACGCCGGCGATGCGTCCGTTGTCCTTTACGCCGATGAGCAGCCGTCCGCCGTCGGTGTTGGCGAAGGCGCTGAGGGTGCGGGCGATCTTCTTACTGTCGCTGATTTCGAACTTGAAGTCTTGCCTCTGGTGTTCGCCTTCTGCGATCAGGGCTTCGAGGGGGTGCATGTTCATTTCAACTAAAAGTGGAAAGCGGGCGGCTATGGGCGCGAATGGGTTCAGCGACGTGTCTCGGCTCAATTCGGGGATCGGTTTCACTCCAAACCATTGGTTTGACTCAAATCCGGGGCCAGTTTCGCTTCAAACCATTGGTTTGACTCAAATCAGGGGTCGGTTTCGCTTCAAACCATTGGTTTGACCCCAATCGGGGGTCGGTTTCGCTCCAAACCATTGGTTTGACCCAAATCGGGGGCCGGTTTCACTCCAAACCATTGGTTTGGCTCAAATCGGAGGCCGGTTTCACTTCAAACCATTGGTTTGGCCCAAATCGGGGGGCGGTTTCGCTTCAAACCATTGGTTTGGCTCAAATCGGGGGTCGGTTTCACTCCAAACCATTGGTTTGACCCAAATCGGAGGCCGGTTTCACTCCAAACCATTGGTTTGGCGCAAATCGGGGGCCGGTTTCACTCCAAACCATTGGTTTGGCCCAAATCGGGGGGCGGTTTCGCTCCAAACCATTGGTTTGGCGCAAATCGGGGGCCAGTTTCACTCCAAACCATGAGGTGAGCGGTCAACAACCCGTCTTCAACTGAGCAGGGCGACGGCGCGGGCGAGGTCGTATATCGATGAGCTACAAGACAAGATTCCCTTCGTCGTCCATCTGCCAAAACGGATTGTAAGCCACCTCAAACACATAGCCGTCCATGTCTTTGAAGTAGCCGCTGTATCCTCCCCAAAACACCTTTTGAGCCGGCTTCACGATGGTTGCTCCCAGACGGCCGGCTTCCCGCATCACCTCGTCCACCTCTTCTTCTGATGTGGCATTATAACTGATCGTTATACCAGAAAAATCAGTTGGCTGTCGGCTGAGCGTGGTGTCTTTTTCCAACTCTTCAATCGGATACAGCCCCAAAACGATTCCCCCCAAAGGGAACAGGGCATAATCCTCCTGACTCTGTTCTGAGCGTTTCCAGCCTAAGCCTTCATAGAAAGCCAACGCCTTTAGGAAGTCTCTTACTCCTAATGTGATCAAAGTGAATTTCTGTCTCATAATCATTGATGCATGACAACCCGTCTTCAGCCGAGCAGGGCGATGGCGCGGGCGAGGTCGTCCGGGGTATCGATGCCGACGGTGTCGTAGGGGGTGACGGCCACGCGGATGCGGTAGCCGTTTTCGAGCCAGCGCAGTTGCTCGAGGCTCTCGGCCTTCTCTAACGACGATTGCGGCAGCAGGGTGATGGCGCGGAGTGTCTCGGTGCGGTAGGCGTAGAGGCCGATGTGCTTGTAAAAGGTGTGACGTCGGAGCCACTCGGTGTGCACGGCGCCGCGGATGTAGGGGATGATGGAGCGGCTGAAGTAGAGCGCGTCGCCGTGGACGTCGAAGGCCACCTTGGGCGTGTTCGGGTTGAAGAGCGTCTGCTCGAAGTCGCCGTCGGGGTCGAAGGCTTTGGCCAGCGTGGCGATGCGCACGTCGGGGGCGTCGAAGCAGCGCTTGAGTTGCTCGATCTGCTCGGGGCGGATGAAGGGCTCGTCGCCCTGGATGTTGATCACCACGTCGGCCGTGGCGCCCACCTTGTCGCAGGCTTCGCGACAGCGGTCAGTACCGCTACGGTGCGTGTCGGAGGTCATGACGACGTCGCCGCCGAAAGCCTCGACGGCCTGACGGATACGTTCGTCGTCGGTGGCCACAACGAGGCGGTCGACAGTGGAGCGTACGCGTTCGTAGACGCGCTGAATCATGGGTTTACCGCTCAGGTCGGCCAGCGGTTTGCCGGGGAAGCGCGTCGATGCGTAACGCGCGGGGATAATGCCAAGGAAGTGCATGGGGATATAAGTAGTTATCGGCCTTCGACCGGGTAGTTACGCGGCTTTCGCCGCGGTAGTCAGAAGGAGTTATCGGCCTTCGGCCGGGGAGTTATGCGGCTTTCGCCGCGGTAGTCAGGGGGAGTTACAAGTAGGGGCGTATCGCGCGACGCCCCCCAACGCCCCGAAAGAGGGCGAACGCATGTTGTGCATTCATTCCTTGCGGAATGTTTGGGGGGCGTATTCGATACGCCCCTACATAAAGAATTATCGCTTGCGCTCTTGCCGCTTCGTGTTCTGCGCTTGCCGCTGGGTGTTGCGCTGCTTTTGCTGACGCTCCAACTCGGCTTGTTGCTTCTTCTGCATCTCGGCCATGCGCTCCATGAAGCTGCCGCGCTTGCGGGGCTTCTTCTTGTTCGCCTCGAGCTTGGCCAGCAGCTTGTCTTCGTTGATGAAGTAGCGGAACGAGGCCGTCTGTAGGATGGTGATAAGCGTGGAGACAAGGAAGTAGTAGCTCAGACCCGCGGCGTTCTGGTTGAAGATGAAGAAGAACATCACGGGCATCATGTACGTCATCATGGCCATGCCGGGCATCTGTTGCTGCCCCGTGTTGCTCATGTTCATGTTGATCTTGGAGTAGACCACGTTGACGATCGTCATCAGCAGACAGAAGAGGCTGATGTGGTTACCCATGAAGGAGCTGATGAGCGGGATGTTGGCGTCCCACGAGATAACGGCGTCGAACGTCGAGAGGTCTTTGGCCCAGAGGAACGACTGCTGACGCAGCTCGATGGCCGTCGGGAAGAGCCAGTAGAGCGCGATGAGGATAGGCATCTGGAGCAGCATCGGCAAGCAACCACTCATAGGGCTAGCCCCTGCACGACTGTATAGCTCCATCGTAGCCTTCTGGCGATCCATCGCCTGCTCCTGCTTCGGGTAGCGGGCGTTGATCGCCTCCACCTGCGGGCGCAGCACACGCATCTTGGCCGTCGACATGTACGACTTGTACGTCAGCGGGAAGAGCACCAGCTTGACGATAAGCGTAAGGATGAGGATGATCACACCGTAGTTGGTGAGGAAGCGGCCGAGGTAGTCGAAGATGGGCACGATAAAGTAGCGGTTGATGGGGCGCACCCATTTGTAGCCCAGCGGCACGAGCTCGTCGAGCGAGAGGCGGTCGGCCTTGTCGCGACCCTTATCGTAGGCGCCGAGGAGTTTGTACTTGTTCGGGCCGATGAAATAGTTGAAGCCGATGGTGTCGGGGCGAGACGGGTCGAAGTCGACGCTCGTCATGGCCGTGAAGGTCTTCAGATGGGCCGTGTCCGTGTCGGGCGTCAGGCGTGACTCGAGTTTGGAAGCCGTGAAGGCGTCGTCGGCAATGAGCACCGTGGCGAAGTACTTGTTCTTGTAGCCGATCCACTTCAGGCGGTTGGAGATCTGTTTGTCGGCGTCCTTCGTCTCGCTCAGCTTGTCCACATCGTCGGCCACGTATTTATAGTAAAGGGCCGTGTACTGGTTCTCGTACTTCCGACCGTGCTCCAGCTGGCGCGCGTGCTGCGTCCAGGTCAGGTCGAGCGAGCGGGTGGAGGGAGCGAGGATGCCATTCATGCCGGCCGAAAGGATCGTGTAACGCAGCATGTAATCGTCCGGAGCGAGCGAGTAGGTGAAGTCCATGTGCGCACCGTCGCCTGCGTCGAGACGCATGGTGACTGAGCGACCGTCAGCGCCCTTGATCGGCGTGAAGTAGAGGTCGGCCGTGTTGATGACGCGCTGATTGGCCGTGATCATCGTCAGGTTGAGGGCCGACTCGTCCGCGCCGTCGAAGAGCACGAGCGGCTGCTTGTCGTAGGTGGTGTATTCCTTCAGTCGGGCGTAGCAGAGGCGGCCGCCCTTGGTGCTGATGCGCACCTCCACCTTGTCGTTCTCGAGGGTGACAAACTCCTCCGTACCGACGGCGGCGCGTGCAAAGGCACCGTATGTGCCGCGCAGACGCTCCTCACGCACGGAGTCGGGCAGGCCGACGGTATCCGCGGCCGTTGTCGGAGCGAGATCGGCTGCGGCCTTCGCTTGGTCTATCTGAGCCAAGGCGGCCTGTTCCACTCGGGCCACCGAGTCGTTGTAACGCTGTTGCGCCTTGATCTGTTCCTCACTCGGGCGGTTGAACCAGACGAAAAGCACCAGCACCACCCCGATCAGTATGAAACCGATCACTGTATTCTTATCCATTGACATATTCTTTATTCGAGTAGTTATGGAGGCTACGCCTCCGGTAGTTATGCGGCTGCGCCGCGGTAGTTACGGCCTTGTGGCCGGGTAGTTAGCGGCTGCGCCGCGGTGGTAGAGGTGCTTCTTGTGAGCACCAGAGGGCTACCCTCTACCCTCTTATCTCTACCCTCTATTTATTGATTGCGGCTTTGATGAATCCCATGAACAGCGGGTTAGGACTGAGCACGGTGCTGGTATATTCCGGGTGATACTGCACGCCGACGAACCAGCGCAGGCCACTCACTTCGACGGCCTCGACGAGCCCCGTGTCGGGGTTCTCGCCCACGCACTGCATACCGGCTGCCTCGAAGCGGTCCTTGTATTCGTTGTTGAACTCGAAGCGGTGGCGATGGCGCTCCTGGATGTGCTCCTTGCCATAGGCCGCACAGATGTGTGAGCCGGGGCGCAGGGTGCAGTCGTACGTGCCGAGGCGCATGGTGCCGCCCATGTTGACCACGTTTTTCTGATCCTCCATAAGGTCGATCACGGGATAAGGCGTCTGCGGATCCATCTCGGTGGAGTTGGCTCCCTCAAGGCCGAGCACATCGCGGGCAAATTCGATGACCATACACTGCATACCCAGACAGATGCCGAGCGTGGGGATGTCGTGCTCACGGAGGTAACGGATGGCGGCAAATTTGCCCTCCACGCCCCGTTGTCCGAAGCCCGGAGCGATGACGACGCCGTCCAGATCGGCCAACAGTTCGGCCGCATTCGCGTCGTTGATCTTCTCCGAATGGATGAGCCGCAGGTCGAGCTTGCGGTCGTTATATATGGAAGCAATGAGCAGCGATTCGTCGATCGATTTGTAGGCGTCTTGCAGTTCGACGTACTTGCCCACAAGCCCGATACGGACCACGTCGGTGGCGCGCTTCTTCCGGTCGAGGAAGTCCTTCCAGGGGTTCAGCTCCGGCGTGGGGCCGACTTCGAGGCCGAGCTTCTCCAGCGCAATGGAGTCCATCCGTTGGCGTTGCAGCATGAGGGGCACCTCGTAGATGGTGGGCACGTCGACGGACTGGATGACGGCCTCCTTCGACACGTTGCAGAAGAGGGCCACCTTACGCAGGATCTCGGCATTGAGCTCGTGCTCCGTGCGCAGGACGAGCATATCGGGCTGCACGCCCAGCTCTTGGAGTTGCTTGACGGAGTGTTGCGTGGGCTTCGTCTTGTACTCCTTCGCGGCGGCGATGAAAGGCACGTAGGTCAGGTGCACGCAGAGGCAGTCGCGTCCCAGTTCCCAACGCAGCTGGCGGACGCTCTCGATGAAGGGCAGCGACTCGATGTCGCCCACCGTGCCACCGATCTCGGTGATGACGAAGTCAAACTGGTTCTTGGCGCCGAGCAGCTTGACGTTGCGCTTGATCTCGTCCGTGATGTGGGGGATCACCTGCACCGTCTTGCCCAGGTAGTCTCCGCGGCGCTCCTTATCGATGACGCTCTGGTAGATGCGGCCCGTGGTGATGCTGTTAGCGCGGGTGGTGGGGAGGTTGAGGAAGCGCTCATAGTGCCCGAGGTCGAGGTCTGTCTCGTGCCCATCGACGGTGACGAAGCACTCGCCGTGTTCATAGGGGTTGAGCGTCCCCGGATCTACGTTGATATAAGGGTCGAACTTTTGGATCGTCACCCGGTAGCCACGCGCCTGCAGCAGCTTGCCCAGCGACGCCGAGACGATGCCCTTACCAAGGGACGAAACGACACCGCCTGTCACAAAAATGTACTTCGTATTTGCCACAATTATTCCTTTCATTTTAACGGCGGGCAAAGATAGAGGGATCTAAAAACTAAGCCAGTAACGCAAAAAGTCCCCATACGCGCGGCCTGCCCTCCCCGCTTGCGCTTGTCAAAAACTTTTTCGGCTCATTTCCTCAGGAAATCGCCTGCCACAAAACTTTTTCGGCTCATTTCCTCAGGAAATCGCCCGCCACAAAACTTTTTCAGCCAATTGCCTGAGGAAATCGCTCGCCACAAACTTTTTCGGCCAATTGCCTGAGGAAATCGCGCGAAAAAGGTCTCTGCTGAGACCCGGGGAAGTTTGCCGGGTACGGGATGTATCCGAAACGTGACGAAGAAAACTTCGCCGGCGGCCGCAGCCCTTCTTTTCTTCTCTTGATAGAAGAAAAGAAGCAAAAGAAGATCAAGGCACCAGGGGTGCCGGCCATCTTTGGCCGGGTACGGGATGGGTGACGTGAAGAGTTATGTGCCCAAAACTTTTAGTTTTTAGATCCGCCGATGATCCGCTCTACGTTGAGGCGGCCTGAACAGACGTAAAGGAAGAAGCCGCGGGCGAAGAGGAAGGTGAGGAAGGCGATCCACAGGGCGTCGTTGCCTATCCACGGCGCAAGGGCGTAGAAAACGGCGAGGTAGGCGGCAAGGGCGTAGAAGACGGTGTTGCGCAGGATGCGGGTGCGGGTGGCGCCGATCATAATGCCATCGATCATGAACGGGACAGCGCCAACGAGTGGCACGGCGATGATCCACACGATGTAACGCCCGGCCGTTGCGATGATGGCGGGCGAGGGGGAGAATAGGGCCAAAATCTGCCGCCAACAGAGGGCGTACGCGCCAACGAAGACGATGGCGATCACAAGTGCCCAGCCCATCAGTCGACCCATAAAACGACGCAGCGCCTCGGCGTTACGCTCGCCCACGAAGCGGCCCGAAAGCGCTTCGCCGGCGTAAGCAAAGCCGTCGGAGAGGTAGGAGAAGAGCGTGAAAAGCTGCATCAGCACTGCATTCGTAGCCAGAATCGTGTCGCCGAAACGCGCCGAGGCGGCGGTGAAGAAGGTGTAGGCCGTGACGACGCAGAGGGTGCGCAGAAAGATGTCACGGTTGACGGTCAGAAAGTGCACGAGTGGCGCCGGACTGAACGAGGCACGGAGGTCGATGAGGCGCAAATAGCCGCGGTATTTGACCCATAGAAAAACGAGGGCGACGAGCAGAGCGATGTATTGCGCCACGACCGTCCCCCAAGCCACGCCGGCGATGCCCCACCCGAGCGCGAGCGCGAACCAGAGGCTACAGGCGACGTTGACGACGTTCGAGAGGATGGCGATGAACATGGGCGTGCGGGCGTCCTGCATGCCGATCAGCCAGCCCTGAAGCGAGAAGAGCAGGATGGAGGCGGGCGCGGCCCAAACGCGGGCAAAGAAGTAGTCGGCAGCGAGGGCGCTGACGCGGTCGCCAGCCTGCATCAGGGCGAGCGAGGCGTGTCCGATGGGGCGTTGGAAGGCGAGCAAGAGCAGCGCAAGCACGGCGGCCACCCACACGGATCGCGCGAGCATGTTGGCACACTCGCCCGGTCGGTCGGCGCCGTAGGCCTGGGCGGTGATGCCGCCGGTTCCCATGCGCAGGAAGGCGCAGTTCCAGTAGATCATCGAAAAGATGGTCGTGCCGACGGAGAGGGCGGCGATGTTGGCGTCGTCGCCGATGCGCCCAGCGATGGCCGTGTCGGCCATACCGAGCAGCGGGATGGTGATGTTCGAGACGATGTTCGGCAGCGCCAAACGCAAGATCTCGCGGTCAGTCGGGGTAAATCTGAGGGCCATCAGCGGAGCGCGGTTGCTTCCTTATTATAGGTTGACGCGGAAACCGAGGCGACGCAGTCCCTCCTCCGCACGTCGGCTCGCACCGGTGAGGCGCAAGCGGAAGCAGGGGAACTCGCGTCGGATCCAATAGTCGCCGCGTTGGCGCTCGAACGTTTCGGGCGACGCTTTAAGTCGGGCGCTGTCGGCCTCGATCGGATAAGTGTGGGTGACGGCTTCGTAAAAGACCTCCTCGTCCGTGCGGCCGGTGGCGTCGAGCGCAAAATCCGTCGGCATAGGCGGCGCGGGGAGGGTGGGCGGGAACCAGTCCGCGAGGGCGTCAATGCCGAACATTTGGCTGCACGTGCGCACGCAGACGGCCGTACCGTTGGCCTTTCCGTCGGCCGAATAACCGGCGATGTGGGGCGTGGCGAGAAGCGCATCGTGAAGCAGCGTGCGGTCGATGTCGGGTTCGCCTTCCCACGTGTCGAGGACAAAGGCCGCGAGTCGGCCGCTCTGGACAGCGTCACGGAGGGCCGCGCTGTCGGCGACCGGTCCGCGGGATGAGTTGATGAAGGCGACGCCGTCTTTCACCCGATCGAAGAAACGGGCATCAGCTAAGTGGCGCGTCGGATACGGGCCATCGGCCGTCAGCGGCGTGTGGCAGGTGACAATGTCGCTCTGTCGGAGCAGTTCGTCGAGCGACGTGAAGGCGTCGCTGCCCTCGCGTTCCTCGCGGGGCGGATCGTTGAGCAAGACACGCATACCGAGCGCCTGCGCCGCGTCGGCCACGCCCCGCCCGACGTGCCCCACGCCGATGATGCCAAGCGTCGTGTCAGCAAGTCGCAGACCCCGTTGGCGGACGATGGTGACGAGTGCGGCGGCGATATATTGTCGGACAGAGGTGGCGTTGCAACCGGGCGCGTTCACCCAGCGGATGCCGGCGCGTCGGCAGTAATCCGTGTCGATATGGTCGAAACCGATGGTCGCGGTGACAATCAGGCGAACGCGACTGCCGGCAAGCAGCGACGCGTCGCAATGCGTGCGGGTACGAGTGAAAAGCACATCCGCGTCACGCACATCGTCAGCCGAGATCGCAGCGCCGGGCAAGTAGGCGATGTCAGCATACGGTTCCATCACACCCCGCAGAAAAGGGATCTTATCGTCAGCGATGATTCTCATCTTCTTGTTGAATGATTCATTGTCTATGATTATCGGGTACCCGGCCAGCTTGGCTGGCGCCCCTGGCGCCTTGACTTTCTTTTTCTCCTTTTCTTGTGTCAAGACAAGAAAAGGAGAAGTAGGAGGCGTTGCCCCCTCTCCCCCACCTTCTTTTCTTCCCTTGATGGAAGAAAAGAAGGCAAAAGAAGATCAAGCCCCCACCGGGGGCGGGGAAGTTGACCGGGTACTTGAGTTATTGCCCTCGAATAATTAATTGCCGGTACGCCGCGCACATCATCAAATGCGCGAGCGGAATGGCCGCAAAGACACCTACGCCGAAGGCTATATGTCCCAGCAGCACGATGCCGCAGCCGGCGAGCACAAGCTTGAAGACTTGTCCCGTAGCGCCGCGCGTGATCTCCCAGCTGCGCCTAAGCGACGACAGGGCGCCGGCGTTCTCTTCCACGATGATCTGTGGTGCAAACACCAGTCGCAGGCCGACGTAGATGCCCGGCACGATCAGGAACACCAGCCCGATGCTGACGATTATCCAATACAGGATATAGGCAAAAAGCAGTGCGAACACCTTGCGTGACATCTGTCCATAAGCTGAGAACTGCGGTTCCTCGCCGTCGAGCGCCTGGAAGAGGTTCTTGAGATAGCCCAGCGCAAAGACCAGCGTGAAGAGCGTGTTGGCCACCCCGAGCGCCGTGCGCCCCGGGAGCGACACGTAAGGCATGGTGCATGTAAGCAAGAGGCTGATGATCGTGTAACCGATCACCAGCCCTGCAAGCACCCATATCTGAGCCACGAGGCTCTGCCACGCCTTCCGCAGAAGGTCGGAGATAATGAGTTTTCGTTCCATGAATTGTGCGATTGTTTAGGGTTGAATCCAGCGCACGTAGGCAAAGTCCATGCGGTGCGGCAGCTTCGGATTGACGGGGTAGACGCGGAAGCCGACACGCATGTGGCCGTAAACCGCAGCCTTCTTGCGTAGCTCGAAGTAGAGCTTCGACCCCACTTCCTTTTTCAGCATGAAGGGCGTCACGGTGACGAGCTCCGTCTGGTGGTTCTCCGGATTCTCTTTCGTGTAGACGATCTCCACGCCGAGCATGCTCTTGAGGCCCTTGCGATCGATCACGATGCGGATGTCATACTCCTCGCCTACGGTCGGGTGAGCGGCGTCGTCCTGATAGTCGAACGATTCGACTTCGAACTCGTTCCAGTGATCGGCCACCTCCCGCTTCCATGCGGCGATCTCACGCGCCTCGGCAAAGTCGGACTTCTCTAAGCGTGCGGCACGCACCGCCAGCTTGGAGTAGAAACGTGCCACATAGTCGTCCAGCATACGCTTCATCGTGTACTCCGGTGCGATTTGCGACATGGAATTCTTGATGTACTGGATCCACTCCGGCGAATAGCCCTTGCTGTTCTTGGCGAAGTAGAGCGGAATGATCTCGTCCTCCAGCAGGTGGTAGATCGTGGCCGCGTCCAGCTGGTCTTGATACTGCTGATTGTCGTACGTCCGCTGCGAAGTCAGCGCCCAGCCGGCACCTTCCTTATAGCCTTCGTACCACCAACCGTCGAGGACGGAGAAGTTGAGCACACCATTCATCTCTGCCTTCTCGCCCGATGTACCGGAGGCCTCGAGCGGACGTGTCGGTGTGTTCAGCCAAATATCGACGCCAGAGATGAGGCGGCGAGCCAGACGCATGTCGTAGTTCTCGAGGAAGAGGATCTTGCCGAGGAACTCCGGCCGGCGAGAGATCTCTACGATGTGCTTGATCAATCCCTGCCCGCCGCCGTCGGCCGGGTGAGCCTTGCCGGTGAAGACGAACTGGATGGGGCACTTATCGTTGTTCACGATCTTGGCCAGGCGATCGAGGTCGGTGAAGAGCAGGTGCGCGCGCTTGTAGGTAGCAAAGCGGCGGCCGAAGCCGATCAGCAGGGCGCCGGGATTGATCTTCTCCATCAGCGTGATCACCTTCGAGGGGTCGCCTTGATTCTTCAGCCAGTTGTCGCGATACTGGTTCTTGATGTATTCGATGAGTTTATTCTTGAGCGCCTTGCGGATCTCCCAGATCTCGCCGTCGGGGACGTTGCGGATGTGATCCCAGATGGCCTTGTTCGACTGGTCGTCGAGGAAGCTCCGGTCGAACGTCCGCTCGCAATACTTCTTCCATTCCGTGGCCATCCACGTGGGCAGATGCACGCCATTGGTGACGTAGCCCACATGCAACTCCTCGGGGAAATAGCCCTTCCACACAGGGGCAAACATCTTGCGGGAGACGATGCCGTGGAGGTAGCTGACGCCGTTGGCCGCCTGGCAGGTGTTGAGGGCGAAGGTGCTCATGCAGAACTTCTCCGGGGTGCCGGGATTGGTGCGGCCCATATCGATAAAGTCCTGCCAGCTGATGCCGAGCTTGTCGGGGAACTCGCTCATGTATTTGCCGAAAAGCGACTCCTCGAAGTAGTCGTGGCCGGCGGGCACGGGCGTGTGTACCGTATATAAGGAAGAGGCGCGCACCACCTCTAAAGCCTCGTTGAAGTCGAGCTTCTCGTTGTGGATGTAGTCCACGAGTCGCTGCACATTGATCAGCGCCGCGTGACCCTCGTTGCAGTGATACACCTGCTGCTTGATGCCGAGCTTGTTCAGGAGCAGGATGCCACCGATACCCAGCAGGTATTCCTGCTTCATGCGGTTCTCCCAGTCGCCGCCGTAGAGTTGATGCGTAATGGAGCGGTCCCACTCGCTGTTTTCGGGGATGTCGGTGTCCATCAGATAGAGGGGCACGCGGCCGACGCTCACCTTCCAGACGTGTGCATAAACCGTGCGGCCGGGGTAGGGCACTTCGAGCACGAAGGGTTGATTCGTACCCTCCATCACCTGCTCCAGCGGCAGGGTGGTGAAGTTTTGCGGCTCATAGTTGGCTATCTGTTGGCCGTCCATGGCCAGCGTCTGGGTGAAGTAACCATAGCGGTAGAGGAAGCCGACGGCCGTGAGATTCACGCGGCTGTCGCTGGCCTCCTTCAGGTAGTCGCCGGCCAGCACGCCGAGCCCGCCGGAGTAAATCTTGAGCACGTTCGTCAGGCCGTATTCCATGCTGAAATAGGCGATTGAGGGCTTCGAGGCGTCGGGCTCGACGGCCATGTAATCCTTGAATCGCTTGTAGACGTAATCTATTTTGAGCATGAGCTCGTTGTCGGCCAATATCTCTTCGATCCGTCGCTGGGGCAACTCTTGGAGCAGCAGCACGGGGTTACCCTCGGTAGACTTCCACAAGTCGGGAGAGATCTCACCGAAAAGTTTAGCCCCTTCGTAGTGCCACACCCACCAGAGGTTGCTGGCTATTTCATACAAAGGGGATAATTGCTTCGGGAGTTTGGAGTGAGAATAGATGTCTCTCCAGATCGGCTCGTTGGATTGTTTCGATTGAATCTTCGTCATATGTAATGCACTTTGATTGAGTTAGACGCCGCAAAGGTAGAGGGAATTGGCCCCGCAGGCAAAAAGGCGTCGCACACGAGGCGAGAGAGGGCCAAACGCCTCAATCAAATCGCTGTCCTCGTCAGGCGAGGCTCCATCATCTGCCCCGAAGCCACGGTCCAAGTCAGGTGAAGCCCCGTCAGCCGACACGAAGCCACGGTTCAGGTCGGGTAAAGCCCTGTCAGCCGACACGACGCCACGGTCTGGGTCGGGTAAAGCCCCGTCAGCCGACACGAAGCCACGGTCTGGGTCAAGGGGAGAGCCGTCAGTCGAAATTCTACCGTTGTCTCACATTAATTGGAAATTAAATGGTCGCTATTTTATAGTCGAGAATATCTCTTAGCTATAAGACAGTCGCCATTTTATACTGGCGAAAATTTATTGGGTAATAAACAGTCACCCATTTATTCTGAATAAAAATGATTGGTATCTATTTGGCGACTTTTTTATACCCAATAAATTATCTTGAGTATAAAAGACCAACAATTTATTAGTCTATGAGGTTTATCCAGTATAAAAAGGCTACCATTTAATTCCTGATCATCTTTGCTCCATGATAAAAAGTCACTTTTTCATTTTCGAACAAAGCCGTTCAGTATAAGAAAGTGACTTGCTATTTATCAGATAAAGGAAGACCATGCGGATAATCCAGCTGTGGGGACATACCAGTAAGAGGGTAACGGCATCGGGTGGAGTGACGGGGCTTTCTACACTTCGGGTAACCCGAATTTGTCGCCCGACGGGACTTTCCGGGCCGCGGACAAGGCCATCACAGGCACGGTTTGGGTCGCGCGGGCGAAAAGCCGTCCTTTGCGCCAAACAATTTCACGATCAAGATTATGAACAGAATAAAAATAGGTGACAAGGTGCGCTTCCTCAACAGTGTGGGCGGGGGCGTGGTGAAGGCTTTGAAGGATAAGCAGACGGTGATGGTGGAGGACGAAAATGGATTCGACTACCCTGTGCTCGTCAGCGAATGCGTCGTGGTGGACGACGGGAAGCGACCAGCGGCGGGTGGCACAACGCGCCCCACAATGCCTGAACCTGCGCGGCCAGAGCCGGCTCAGCCTCGGCCGACGGTCTACCGTCCGGAGGAGACGCCGGGCGGGGAGCGCCTAAACGTGAGCTTGGCCTACCTGCCGATCGACCCGAAGAACCTAGTCGAGAGTGGCTATGAGGCGTACCTGATCAACGAGAGTAATTACGAGCTTTCCTATAGTTATATGTCTGCCTCGAACCGCAGCTGGACACTCCGCACTGGGGGGACGGTGGAGCCGAACACGCGGATCTTCCTCGAGGAGTTCGGCAAGGAGCAGCTCGGGGATCTGGAGCGGCTCTGCGTGCAGCTGATCGCCTTCAAGCGGGGGCGGCCGTTCGGGCTGAAGAACGCCATCTCGGTGGAGCTGCGGCTGGACACGGTGAAGTTTTACAAGCTGCACTGCTTTGCGCCGAACGACTACTTCGACGAGGGGGCGATCGTGGTGCCCATCGTGCGCGACGATGTGCCGGAACGGCCGCTCCTGATCCCGGTGGCCGAGCTGGAGGAGGCCATGATGACCAAGGCGCGCGAGGACCGTCGGCGGCCGCAGCCTGCGGCATCGAAGCCCAAGCGAAAGGAGGACGAAATCGTGGAGGTGGACCTGCACATCAGTCAGCTGTTAGACGACACAACAGGCATGGCGCCGGGCGATATGTTGCGCTATCAGGTGGACCGTTTCCACGCCGTGATGGAGGAATATGCGGGCCGTAAGGGGCAGCGGATCGTCTTTATTCACGGCAAAGGCGAGGGCGTGCTGCGGGCGGCGATCGAGAAGGAGCTGAAGACGCGGTATAAGTCGTGTGAGTATCAAGACGCCTCGTTCCGGGAGTATGGTTTCGGGGCTACAATGGTCAAGATTCGCTGAGCGTCATGGCACAAGAGACGGAACGGAAATTCCTTGTGGCGGGCGACTTTATGCCTTACGCCACGGCCGCGATTCCCATTGCTCAGGGCTATCTCTGCACCGATCCGGAGCGTACGGTGCGCGTGCGTCGGACGGGCGATGCGGCCTATCTGACGATCAAGAGTGCGCCGGACGAGCGCGGCTGGAGTCGGTACGAGTTTGAGCAGCCGATCCCGGTGGACGATGCCCAAGAGCTGCTCTCGATGTGTGTGGGCCACCGGATCGAGAAGGTGCGCCATCTGGTGCCCGGTGGCGACGGTCATACGTGGGAGGTGGACGTCTTCAGCGGCGCCAACGCGGGGCTAACCGTGGCGGAGATTGAGCTGCGCGATGCTGACGAGCCGCTCACGATACCCGCCTGGGTGGGACGTGAGGTGACGGGCGATGCCCGCTATTACAACTCCGCGCTATCTGTACGACCGTACGCGGAGTGGGTGTAGTGGGACGGGAAAGCGAAAAGTCCTGCCGGCGGGAGCATGTCTCCTACCAGCAGGACTTTTTGCTAACCACTCCTCAAGCCGAACGAAAGAAACCTTGAGCGTTGACTGTGATTAATGATGTCAGTCATAGAGCTACTATATACGTGTATCTGAAAATCATCCCATCTCTCGATGAAGATCCCTTCACGTGGCAATGGCCGTGGCAACGCACGATCACTTGCTGATACTTGATAGTAGCATTGTGGAGCTGGAGAGAGTCGAACTCTCGTCCAAACGAGGAATTGATCTGCTTTCTACATGCTTATCTCTGCCTTCATTTTCGTGCTGCGGCAAGACCAGAGCCACCAACCGCAACCTTATTCTCTAAAGTTTCACCTGACGTCCGGGACGTCCATCAGGCTATCTCCGAAATTGCTGCACCACCGATTCGGACGGCCTCGAAGCCACGGCTTCCGGGTGATGTCTCGTCCAAACACCTTGTGTAAGGATTAAGCCTTGACCTACTGTTCTTCAATCAGGCAGCGAGAGCGTAAGATTCTTCGCCAGTTAATTGTTCATCAGCCGAGATTTGAGTGCTGGCCAACGAGGCACTGCATGCTTACAAACCACTTCTACCCGCTGTCAAAACCGGTCAGCCCCGAAATGTGTTTGTTCCTTGGAAAAAGCCGCCTTGACCTTGTCACTCCGTCGACGCCTCGACGTGGCTGGCTTTCTCTTTCAACGGGCGCAAAGATAGATTCTTTTGAATAACACGATCACGGGGCCAGTGTGCTGCGCCTCGATCCGCATGTAGACATTTCTTACTGCACACGGGGCTTTACACGAAAATCTTTTTCGGGCAAGTGCCTCGGAACCTCTTCGGCGTCGTACTTTTGGGGCCATAGAAATAACACCTATCCATCACACAGATCATGGTCTATCCATTCAAAACTCAGATTAAAGGCGTCACCAAGCCGCCGAGAGAACGACTCGTACCAACACAGTCGGTAGTCAAGTGGTTGTACGACGTCACACAAGCCACCTCCAGACTGGAGCGTGCGCCTTTATTCGCGTTCGGGGGTAAGAGCAGATCTGGCATTTTTCCCAAGCATTCACTTCAAAACGACTTCTAAGAGGCTCTACGGCGACCAAACGTGGAGCTCCTTCCGCACGCTTACAACCTTATTCATCATGGCGACTCAAGAACAAATCCTTCACTACGCGTGGAAATACCAGCTCTACACCGAGCCGGAATGGACGACCACGGACGGCGAACAGCTCCGCGTCATCACGCCCGGCATACACAACACCGACGCCGGCCCGGACTTCTTCAACGCCAAAGTGCAACTGGACGACATCATCTGGGTGGGCAATGTGGAGATCCACGGCCGCTCGTCGGACTGGCTACGGCACGGGCACGACACGAATCCGGCCTACGACTCGGTCATCCTGCACGTTGTCGGTGAGGCCGACACGCCGATCCATCGCACCGACGGCTCGCTCATCCCGCAGGTTGTCGTACGGGTGCCCGACCGCGTCGTCCGCAGCATCGACTGGCTGCTCTCGCGCGAACAGGCCGTCCCCTGCATTGATCGCCTCAGCGGACTTGACGACCGACTGCTCTACGGCTGGCTCTCGGCCTTGGTCGGTGAACGCCTCAAACGCAAAACGAACGACATCTTCCGACGACTGGAACGCACACACAACGACTGGAACGAGACGTTCTACATCACCCTCTCGCGCAACTTCGGCTTTGGCACCAACAGCGACGCCTTCGAGTGGCTCGCCTCCGGGCTCCCCTTCAAGTACATCTGCAAGCAGCGCAATAGCACGGTGCAAATCGAGGCCCTGCTCTTCGGCCAGGCCGGCATGCTGGGCGAGACTCGCGACGACGCCTATTACCGCACCCTGCAACGCGAATACCACTTCCTCCGCACCAAGTACGGCCTTCGCCCGATCGACGCCCACCTCTTCAAGAACTTCCGCACCCGCCCCCTCAACTTCCCCCACCTCCGCGTGGCGCAACTCGCCTCCATCTGGGCACACAACGACACGCTCTTCTCCGAGATACTCGAGGATCCCTCGGCCGACCGCCTCTGCCGCTGCTTCGACGTCCCGCTGTCGGCCTATTGGAATACGCACTTCCACTTCGACTATCCCTCGCCGCCGCACAAGCCCTCCCTCGGCCCCGCCGCTGCCCGCCTGATGCTGATCAATACCGTCGTGCCGATCCTCTATGCCTACGGTCTCCAGAAGAATGTGCCCGAATACTGCGAACGCGCCCAGCGCCTCCTCGACAGCCTGCCCCCGGAGCGCAACGCCCTCATCCGCCCCTTCACCGAGGCCGGTATCCGTCCCCGCCACGCCTCCGATTCGCAAGCCCTCCTGCAGCTCCGCCGCGAGTACTGCGAGCCGAAGCGCTGCCTGTCGTGCCGCATCGCGTTCAGCCTCATCAAGCACTCCTTAGCATAGCCAGCATCTAAAGCCATGAATGACTGGAAAGACTTCTTCTACCTCTCCACTGGCGAACGGCGTGCCCTGATCCTACTGCTCATCCTGATCGCCATCGGGTTGATCCTCTTGATTTGGGGCGATATCCTCTATGATCGGCAGCAAGCCGCAGCGCCGGTGGCCACGGAACGGACGGAGTCGCCGATCGACACCCGTGCGGCAGACCAGCCCGCGTACGCCTCGCCGCCGTCCGACAGTCGTCCGCGGCATACGGCCTACCGTCGCCCGTATCGCAGGGAGAGTCTGGGGGAGCGTGTCCGGCGCCTGACCGACCGACGGCCGCACTATCCGCACCGCGAAAAACTGTCGCCGGGGCAGACGCTCGAGCTGAACGCAGCCGACACCGTAGCCCTACAAAAGGTGCCTGGCATCGGGCCGTATTATGCGCGGCGGATCGCTAAGTTCCGCGCCCTGCTCGGTGGCTTTGCCCGCGTGGAGCAGCTGAGCGAGGTCTACGGCGTCGACGAAGAGAAATACGCCGAACTGGCGCCCTGGTTCACCGTCAATCCGCGACTCATCCGTCGTCTGGCCGTCAACCGGCTATCGGAAGATTCGCTCCGGCGCCACCCCTACATCAACTATTACCAAGCGAAGGTCATCGTCCGCCTACGTCGCAAGAACGGCCCCATCAGCGGTTGGAGCGAGCTGTCGCTGCTGGAGGAGTTCTCCGAGGCCGACCGTGCACGCCTCGAGCCCTACCTGTCGTTCGAATAAGAAAGAAGCAGGGGCGTCTCCGTAGGGATCCGGACGCGGGGTCTTACTCCCCTGTACATCTACGGAGATCCCACCCACGTGTGGTTTTAATCTCCGTACCCCTACGGAAAGCCCACCCACGCGTGGTTTTAATCTCCGTACCCCTACAGAAAGCCCACCCACGCGTGGTTTTAATCTCCGTACCCCTACGGAAAGCCCACCCACGTGTGGTTTTGATCTCCGTACCCCTACGGAAAGCCCACCCACGCGTGGTTCTGATCTCCGTACCCCTACGGAAAGCCCACCCACGTGTGGTTTTGATCTCCGTAGGAGTACAGACCATCCCCCCATACGCTTACGCAAGCGAAAACGCCCAAGTTTCGGGCTCCCAAACGTTTTTTTTTGGTGTAAAACCCGGTTCTTTTTTTGGCGTCCGTGTAGGGGCGAATGGCATTCGCCCCACATGTACCCGGCCGTGCAATCATTCGGCCCCACGAGGGCCGTCTAATGGGGCGAATGCCATTCACCCCTACACCGGGTACTTGGCCAAACTTCGCCACCGTCCCTATGTGTTGGGGATACGTATAGAAAAGGAAAGCGGGCACGCCCTTGGATAGGCATGCCCGCTTCTTCTTTTATACCGCCCCCCCAAGTCAAAAAGATGAGGGGGGACGGAGTAGCGTTACGATTGGATTATTGTACCAATACCTTCTGCGTTGTACCGTCGCTGAGGACAACGAGGTAGAGACCGGCAGACAGAGGCACCGTCTTGTCGCCTTGCACCGTGGCCTGCTTTACCAGCACACCCGAGGCAGAGTAGATGCGCACCGTCGTCTCCTTCGGGGCGTGGATGCGAACCGCACCGCTGTGCGCCCATACGGAAGGCTGGTCTACCAGCGTATTGGCAACCGTCTTGGTGAACTCCAGCGTCAGGTCTTGCATCACGCGACGAATCACATACTCATATTCGCCATCTGCGTTCAGCGTACCCGTCAGCACTTCCACCACGCGACCGTCGATCAGACGCTTAGCCGTGACCGTCATCGGTTCGCCGGTATACTTGACGCGGAAGGTGAAGTTCTTCTGTGAAGGTATCGAGGTGTATCCAACTCCCGGCGAAACGACCGTCACCCCTTCCACCGTCGGGATAAACACCGAGCGCTGATGAACGGGAGGTGCATCCCGCTTGACATAGAAGCAGTAGGTCTCTTCATGACACCGTGGAGGAACAGCCACCTTATCGGCTTGTCGTTTCCCAAACACCGAGTTAAAGTCTCTTCTCATATTCCTTTCTATAACTTGATCTGCATCAGTGATCGAACCCGGATAACCTAAAGCAGTCAAGGCGTTCTTCAATGAGATATCAAAAGGAGTTGAATTAGAAAAGACGTCCTGAAAAAGCAGAGTCAGCTGACCCTCCAAAGTAGCTTTGTCCGCACTGCTCCAAGGCACACCTGGATAATAGAATCCTGAGGCATCAGATACTGTATCTCGTATTAAAGTTTGAATTGACCCAGGAAGAGCATCGTAAAGACCCCAATAGTATTTAGAAGTATATTCTGTCACAAAATCAGAGAATTCAGGTCCTGAATTATGATTATCGTAAGGGTATTTCACCGGATCTATAAACCCTTTTTTCAGATAGGCTGCCCAGGCTACACCTTCATCTAATGCACGCAGACAGACGCGTACACTATCATCTTGCAGCAGGTCTCTTTCTACATCGGTCAGGGGTGAATCAGCCGGATGCCAGTTCCAGCCTCCATCAAGGCTTCGCATCATATACTTCGTCGGCATCCCTCTTAAGTGGCCATAATTCAGCCGCATCGTATCGCGATAAGAAACTCGCGAGCGAATAATATTCGAAGCAAATTTTGGCTGGTTGTAGATCTTGAATCGAACGGTGAACGTATCGGATGGCTCACCGGTCTCCTCATTGTAAAAAGGATGGGGGAATAACGTCGGAAAGCTATTACCTACCCCCGGGTATCTCCAAGCATTAGAGGGAGGTACCACCCAATCCGATGCATCGTTCGCCAGCGTATCGGGGCCGTTACCCGTCTTCTTTCTGACAAAGTACATCTTCAATACCGCATCGCCATCCTCCTTGATCCGGGTAAACTGTATCGGATCACACATGATTAAAGTGTGTACTGCAGAATCCCTCGGAAGCAGGATTCGCTTGATGGGTTTTTGAGCCCGGCCTCCCGTTAAGCAAGAATCTTCCAATACGCCTCCGTATTCAAAAACAAGCTCTAAGTCACGAGCTGCCTTTATCATTTTCATGTTAGCTAGTTTTAGCCCGCCAAAAACGCTCCAGTGGTTATTCCAGCAAATAATCGTCTCTCTTAGATTGTGCTTTTCGAGTGTATCCGTATTATACACACAGCCTACGTAAAAGACGTTGTCTTTATAGGCTAGTATATCATCATCAATATTCCATTTCGGGAGCGAGAGTGCTGCCGCTCGAAGGTTATAACGTGCTGCACCTGTTTCGGCAGCCCGCTTTTTTCTTTCGCGTTCAGCTATTCCTCTCTCGATCTGGGCCAGATCCTTCACTTCTCTCCGCGCATTATAATAATCGGGAGAGCCATTGTTGTCTTTATCAATGGCCCATACAGCATACAACGTCCTATCGGATTGTATGTCGATAGCATCTCCCACTCGATAGAGCAACGTCTCAATTCCCTTCTCAGCAGCAACAGAAGTCACCACTGGCAATTTACGATCGGACCATCCGAGCAACATATAGCCACGTATCCCGTAGCCATTGTGAGTCAACCGGTGCATTCCATTAGCCACCGTCTCCGTCCTTTGTGCACCCGCACGAGGCTGGGCCCCCGGGCGCCAAGTCACATCGGCTGCACGCAGCGAGCCGATATTGAGGGCGGACAGCAACCCGAAGGTTGCTGCCATAGCCCACAAACAATTCTTTTTACTTGTTCGTATCATATTCCATTGTAATTTGGTTTGGTTTACTTCACTACCACTTTGTGCGTCTTGCCGTCGATGACTACCACATAGAAGCCCTCGGCGAGCGGTTCGCGCGTCTGCCCTTCAGCTACGTCGATACGCTTGTACAACGCACCGCTACGGGTGTAGACCTCTGCACGTGTACGACGGTCAGACTCGATATAGAGCACGCCCTCGTGAGCCCATACGCGGATAGAAGCAGCTTCAAGCTGGGACTCTGACTGATCTATCTGGTCCTCTGACGTGCCTCTTAACAACGGAGCGCGGTACAAATTGCCGACTTTGCCTTTGTAGTCAGCAACACCATCGTTATTGCGGTCAATGGCCCAAACGGCATAGAAGGTCGTAGGCTCTGTAACCGTCAACGTATCTCCCACCTTGAGTAGCGGATGGATCTTGTTTTCGGCTGCTTGGTTGCTCACAATCGGTTTCCTCTGGTGGCTCCAACCAATCAGGACATAGCCACGAACGGCGTAACCCTTACTGGTGAACTTAACCGGCGACTTCTTAGATACCGACTCATCTATTTTGCTACCAGCTTTAATCTGAATGCCTGGATGCCAAGAGATCTGTACCTCCTCATAGTCTGGAATGCCATTACCGTTGGCGTCATCGGCCCATACGGCATAAAGCGTCACATCGTTCCGGATCAGGAACTTCGCTCCGGGCTGTATCAGGTGATCCTTGACTGCGTCGGCCTGAGCCTCGGTTGTAATCCGAGACGGATCGGAGGATTGGAAGGTCCAACCGATAAACATCGTACCCGAAAGTGCCAAGTTGCCCTTATCCTTTACAGTCACCATCGTACTGTCTTGGTAACGATTCGGATCTGTCGGAACGGTTCCCGTAGCACCATTTGCATCATAGGTCACGCCCTTCTGCAGGTAGTCGGGCACATTGTCGCTCTGACCGTTCGGACCCGTCTTGT
>ERZ772977.129-NODE-129-length-60319-cov-8.413464_pt1 | contig 60319 bp, 44 predicted proteins | sample MGYA00511131_ERZ772977 | MGnify/ENA primary metagenome ERZ772977 (study PRJEB29015, sample SAMEA2737935) | human oral metagenome | biome: human oral; feature: human-associated habitat; material: dental | place: China | collected 2151 ...
ATGGAGACTCCGGGCGTGAAGGTGAAATCGTGGAAGGTCCCAGAGTCCGTGGCTGCCATCCAGGTACCGCGCAGGGTAAAGTCGGTGAACATGACCGTACCCGCATCCAGCGGTCCGCCTTCCTCGTAACGGTACAGGGCGCCGCGGTGGGCGTTATCAAACAGGGCGATCCAGGCGTCGGTGGCTTCCTCGGCATGAGCGTGATTAGTACCGCCGAACATGAAGGATGGGATAACAAAGGGGCGCGGATCGCCGTCCGGGTCGGTGAGCATGAGCTGCCAGGTCATGCCGAAACGGTCACGAACCCAAGCGTAGCGTGGGGAGAAGGGGTACTCACCCAGCTCCATGAGTACGCCGCCGGTGCTGAGCCGCTCATAGAGCTCATCAAGGTAGTCTCGGGCCTGTTCCTCTCCGCCGAATAAGAGCGGATCAAAGTTCAGGATGCAACTGATCGACGGGTTCGGGGCATATTGGTTACCGCCGTCGATGAGCGAGAGCCTGAAACCGTGGATGCTGACCGTCGCCGTGAGCCCGGGCGCCTGCTCGGCAATGGATGTATCGCGGAAAACATCAGTATAGAACTGTGCTGCTTCGTCGGCGGTACCGTCGCACCAAATAGCGGGAGTGATGACCTGATCCATCCGGTCATCGTAACATGTCTACACCGCGCGGTGGGGTACCGCTAAGAGCGAATTATGCGCGGCAAACGGGCGCTATGGGTGGGAGCGAGAGGGCAAATACGGTAGCATGGAATATCGAACGTGTATTCTAGGCAGCGAGGTAGACCATGAGCGAACCCACCAACTCCGCATCCGGCGTTGAGCCTGCCGCAGATACCCTCTTTGCCGATCTCGAAAACACGCAGCCGCCCTACGACCCCGAATATGATGCCCATATTCCGCCGGAAGATACCTCCGCACCCGAAGAAGACCCCTTCGCTCACGAATCTTTTATGCCCGAGCTCAACCCTGAAGCGGTGAATGCCCAAACCGTCACCGCCCATGAGGATGCGCTCGGCGAGTTCATGCCGCCCGCCTACCGAGTGGGCGGGTACGGAAGCGAGTACAACCCCGAAGACCCTTACGGGGAGCGCACCTATTCGCTCAGCACTATCGACCCCGCAACCCTGATCGACGGGCTTAACGACCGGCAGCGCGAAGCTGTTTTACACGCCGGTTCGCCCTTGCTGATCGTCGCCGGGGCCGGGTCTGGTAAAACCCGCGTGCTGACGCACCGCATCGCCCATCTGCTCGCAACCGGGCGGGCAACCCCCGGGCAGATTCTCGCCATCACCTTCACAAACAAGGCTGCGGCGGAAATGCGTGAGCGCATCCAAGCGCTGATCGGCCCGCGTGCACAGCACATGTGGATTTCCACCTTCCATAGTTTCTGCGTGCGCGTGCTGCGCCGAGAAGCCAAGGCACTCGGGCTCAAATCCACCTTCACGATCTACGACTCGGCGGATTCGCAGCGCCTGCTCACGCTCATTATCAAAGAGCTGAACCTGGATACTAAAAAGTTTGCCCCCAAGGCCGTAGGGCACAGGATTTCTGCCCTCAAAAACGAGCTGGTGAGCGCCGAAGAATACAGTGCGGCGGCCGCGAATAACCCGTGGGAAAAGACTATTGCGCAGATTTACACCGTCTATACCCAGCGCCTTCGCGCCGCGAACTCTCTCGACTTTGACGACCTCATTGGCAAAACCGTGTTTTTGCTCAAGAAGTTCCCCGAAATCGCAAACTATTATCGCCGTAAATTCCGGCATATTCTTGTGGACGAATACCAAGACACCAACCACGCCCAGTATGCGCTCGTGCGGGAGTTGGTGGGGGCGCATCCGCAGGGAAACACTCGCGAACAGGGGCCGTACCCGGATGCTCCGCCGCCCGGCGAACTGACCGTCGTGGGCGACTCAGACCAGTCGATTTACGCCTTCCGCGGCGCTGACATTCGCAATATTACGGATTTCGAGAGCGACTACCCCAATGCGCACATTATTCTGCTGGAGCAGAACTACCGTTCCACGCAGAACATTCTCTCTGCCGCGAACGCCGTGATTGAGCGCAACCCCAACCGCCGCCCCAAGAAGCTGTGGACGGCATCGGGGGAGGGCACCAAAATCGTGGGGTACGTCGCCGAATCAGAGCATGCGGAGGCGCGCTACATTGCCCAAGAAATAGACCGGCTTGCCGATGAACACGGTATCAAACCCTCGGATGTGGCGATTTTCTACCGCACCAATGCTCAATCCCGCGCCCTTGAAGAACTGCTGATGCGCGCCGGACTGCCGTACCGCGTGGTCGGCGGCACCCGGTTTTACGAGCGCAAAGAAATTAAGGATGCGCTCGCCTACCTGCGCGCCCTCTCAAACCCGGACGACGACGTGAGCGTGCGGCGTATTCTCAACGAACCTAAACGCGGTATCGGTGCGAAATCTGAGACCGTGGTTGCCGATCACGCATCGGCACAGCGAATTTCTTTCTTCGCCGCCGCCCGTGCCGCTGCCGCCGAGCCGGGGAGCGTGCCGGGTTTGGGCGCTGCCGCCGTGAAAAAGTATGCTCAGTTCGTCAAGCTCATGGACGACCTCGCCCAGATTGCGCGCACCGAATCAGCCGCCACAACCCTAGAGGCGGTGCTTGAACAGTCCGGCTATCTCGCCGCCCTGCGCGAATCTAAGGATATTCAGGACGAATCCCGGGTGGAAAACCTCTCGGAGCTGCTGGATGCGATGGTCGAGTTTGAGGCGGAGAACCCCGGCGCAGACTTAGAACAGTTCTTAGAGCATGTCTCGCTGGTGGCTGATGCCGACTCGATCCCCTCCCGAGGCGCCTCCGCCGACGGTCAGACCCCGTCTGCCGCGCAGATTGCCGCCGAGGCCGCAGAGGCGAAGGCGCAGGGCATGATTACCCTGATGACCCTGCACACCGCCAAAGGCCTGGAGTTCCCGGTCGTTTTCCTGACCGGGCTGGAACACGGGCTGTTTCCGCATCAGCGGGCGCTGACCGACGAGGGCGAGATGAGCGAGGAACGCCGCCTTGCCTATGTGGGGCTCACGCGCGCGATGCAGCGGCTCTATATCACCCGCTCCGAGACCCGCACGATGTGGGGCAAGAGCCAGTTCAACCCGCCTTCCCCTTTCCTGGAAGAGATTCCCGAGGAGCTGATCGAGTGGCGCCGCCTGGGCGGATTTGCCGGGTTTGGTGCCTCCGGGATGGGTGCATACGCCAACGGTGCCAGCGGGTATGGAGGCTACGGGCAGGGCGGCTATCGCGGGGCGAGCGGATACAGTTCCGGCGGTGGGCGCAATGCTGATGGGCGCGGGTTAGACAGGCACAGCACGGGCGGCTACGGCACAGGATACGATGAATCCCGCACCCGAGCGAACCGTGAACCATCAACCGCCGAGGTCAATGGTTCGGCAAGCTACGGTTTGGCGGCCGCAGCCAGCGCATCCGGAGCGGTGCGCAACCGCTCACGGGTGCATCAAGGCAAGGAAATTCCGCAGCTGAAGGTGGGCGATACGGTGCGCCACACCAAGTTCGGAGAGGGCCGAGTTCTCGCTCTGGAAGGCACCGGCGATAAGACCGTGGCGAAGGTGCGTTTTGCCTCCGAAGAGAAGCGTTTGCTGCTGCGGTATGCGCCGTTGGAGAAAGTCTCGTAGACCCCGACCCGTAGGGCGCATCCGAACACGTGATGCCACCCACAAAAACCGGATTGATGTGCACCCATAAGTGCACACTAACCTATATTTCCGATAAAGTAGAGATGAGAGGATTTCGAAAGCGTTTTCGCGCGCCCGCACGGGTGCCAGGCGCATCGTATGAACCTCATGAGACCAGGCCGTCGCACTCTATGCGGCGGCATCACTTCGACGAAGAAGGACACCTGTGGACCTTTTCGAATACCAGGCGCGCGATCTCTTCGCAAAGCACGGTGTACCCGTGCTCAAGGGTATTGTTGCGACCACTCCCGAAGAAGCAAAGGCAGCAGCTGAGGAAATCGGCGGCCTGACCGTCATTAAGGCTCAGGTTAAGACCGGTGGCCGCGGTAAGGCCGGCGGTGTGAAGCTCGCTAAAAACCCTGACGAGGCATACGAGTACGCTCAGCAGATTCTTGGTATGGATATCAAGGGTCATACCGTTCACCGCGTGCTGGTCGCACAGGGTGCTGACATTGCTGAAGAATACTATTTCTCGATTCTGCTTGACCGTGCAAACCGTTCGTACCTTGCCATGTGCTCGGTAGAAGGCGGCATGGAAATTGAGCAGCTCGCCGCTGAACGACCCGAGGCTCTCGCTAAGGTTGAGGTAGACCCGCTGGTGGGCATCGACTCCGCCAAGGCGCAGGAGATTGTTGAGGCCGCCGGGTTCTCCGCTGAACTGCAGCCCAAGGTGGTTGAGGTTCTCGTGAAGCTGGGCGATGTCTTCAAGAAGGAAGACGCAACCCTCGTTGAGGTTAACCCCCTTGTGCAGACCCCCGAAGGCGATATTCTGGCTCTTGATGGCAAGGTCTCTCTCGACGATAACGCGGAATTCCGCCAGCCCGATCACGTGGCGCTTGTCGATAAATCCGCCGAAAACCCGCTGGAAGCTAAGGCTAAGCAGCACGACCTGAACTATGTGAAGCTCGACGGCGAAGTTGGTGTTGTCGGTAACGGCGCTGGTCTGGTGATGTCTACCCTGGATGTGGTGGCATACGCTGGCGAAAAGCACGGCAATGTGAAGCCCGCCAACTTCCTCGATATCGGTGGCGGCGCATCCGCTGAGGTTATGGCTGCGGGCCTTGAGATTATTCTGGGCGATGAGCAGGTTAAGAGCGTTTTCGTGAACGTCTTCGGCGGTATCACCTCGTGCGATGCCGTGGCTGAGGGCATCGTGAAGGCGCTTGAGATTCTGGGCGATTCCGCAACTAAGCCGCTTGTGGTGCGCCTGGACGGCAACAACGTGGAGGAAGGCCGCCGCATCCTCTCTGAGGCAAACCACCCGCTCGTGGTGCAGGCAACCACCATGGATTCAGGCGCCGATAAGGCAGCAGAGCTCGCTAACAAGGCGTAATCGCCACCGAAGGATTTATAGGAAAAACTATGTCTATCTTTGTGAACAAAGACTCTAAGGTCATCGTTCAGGGCATCACCGGCGGCGAAGGCACCAAGCACACCGCTCGTATGCTCGCAGCCGGCACGAACATTGTGGGCGGCGTGAACGCCCGCAAGGCTGGAACCACCGTTACCCACAAGGCAAAGGACGGCTCCGATGTTGAGCTGAAGGTCTTCGGTACCGTGGCCGAGGCTATTGCCGAAACCGGTGCAAACGTTTCGATCGTTTTCGTGCCACCCGCCTTCACCAAGGCCGCCGTGCTTGAGGCTATTGAGGCTAAGATCGGTCTGGTCGTCGTCATTACCGAGGGCGTGCCTGTGCAGGATACCGCCGAGTTCTGGGCTGCCGCGAAGGCTTCGGTGGACGAGAACGGCAAGCAGATTACCCGTATTATCGGGCCGAACTGCCCCGGTATTATCACCCCTGAGGAGTGCCTGGTCGGTATTACCCCGGCGAATATCACCGGCAAGGGCAAGATCGGTCTTGTCTCTAAGTCGGGTACCCTCACCTACCAGATGATGTTCGAGCTCGCCGACATTGGGTTCACCACCGCTATCGGTATTGGCGGCGACCCGATTATCGGCACCACCCATATTGATGCTCTGGAGGCTTTCGAGGCTGACCCGGAGACCGAGGGTATCGTGATGATTGGTGAGATCGGTGGCGACGCGGAGGAGCGTGCCGCCGAGTACATCAAGGCGAACGTTACCAAGCCCGTGGTCGGTTACGTGGCTGGTTTCACCGCTCCCGAGGGCAAGACCATGGGCCACGCTGGTGCGATCGTCTCAGGTTCTTCGGGGACCGCACAGGCGAAGAAAGAGGCTCTGGAGGCTGCTGGTGTGAAGGTTGGCAAGACCCCCTCCGAGGCCGCTAATCTGATGCGCGAAATCTTCGCCAACAAGTAGCATCCCGCCCGGTTCGGGCAGCTAATAAGACCCCCGGCGGTTCGAGTATTACGCTCGCGCCGCCGGGGGTTCATATATAATCAAAGTACTAATTCGCTCCTGTCAACGGTCCTCCACTATATGGAGAGTACCAACGGCAGGAGTTTTTCTATTGGGCTTGCGAGGGAATATAAAACAAAGAACCAGTCTCTCCATTATGGTTGCTCTTTGCGCAACGCTATATAGCCGATAACCTGATATGCAAGTAGCTAAAGCTGAAAGACTGCTGGATGCGCCGGTTCCGGATGTCACGCTCATGGGCGTGGCATTTCGTGTATTGCAAGGGGGCAAAGCCAATGGCTTAGAGAAAGTATGGGGCGGAATAGACCTACCCCAGCGTGGTGCCGAAGGCTAGACCCAGCAGGTAGGTGATGCCTGCCGCGCCTAGCCCGATGAGGATTTGGCGCAGCCCGCGGCGCATCGGGGAAGACCCCGAGAGTAGGCCCACAATACCGCCGGTGAAACCCAGTGCCATGGTGACGAACAGGAGCGAAAGCGCCATCGCCCAGACGCCGGAAAGCCCGAAAATATAGGGCAGAATCGGCACGAGCGCCCCGGATGCGAAAAAGCTAAACGAAGCCGCCGCCGCACCAATATCCGTACCGAGTGCTACATTCTCTTCCTCACCTTCCTCATTCGCACGGTGTGACAGCGACGGGTCGCAATCACAGTCGAGGTACCCGAAACGTTCCAGTGCGCGGTGATGCGCCGCCTCCTCATCCATGCCGCGCGCCCGGTAGATGAGCTCAAGCTCGTTCGCATCAATATCAAGGTCGCCCGCCACGCGCAGAGTCACCTGGGTCGGCTGGGATGCGTCCAAAAGTTCGCGCTGGGAACGTACCGAAACGAACTCGCCCGCCGCCATAGAAAGCGCACCCGAGAGCAGCCCGGCAATCCCCGAAAGCAGCACCATAGAGCTGGACGCGCCCGAGGCCGTAATACCGATCGTCAGCGCCAGATTCGAGACCAGCCCATCGTTCGCGCCGAACACCGCCGCGCGGAAGTTACCCGAGAGCTTTTCACGCCCGTTAGTGGCTAGGGCACGGATAATTTCTTCGTGAATAGCCTCGTCAGCCGCCATTTCTTCGGTGGCGTCCGGATCTTCGGCGTAGGGGGAACGGGATTCGGCACGCTGAGCCATCGCCAGAATAAAAACCGACCCGAAATGCCGCGCAAGGAACTGCAAAATCGCCGAAGACAGTGAGGGGCGTGAGGGCTTGCCAGCATGTTTGCCGAGCATATCGCGCCAGTGCTGTTGATGGCGTTTCTCGGCCTCGGCAACCTGCATCAGAATCTCACGCTCTTCGCCTTCGGCGCGCTGGGCCAGATAGCGGTAGATGCGTGCCTCCGACTCTTCATCAGCGAGATAGCGCCGCCACCGCCGGATTTGTGCCTCACTCGGTTGGGTGACGGGGTGGTGCCGTGCCGGTATGTGCCCGGTCGTCGGGGAAGAATCTTCGGATGCGGTGCGAACCCCCTCGGCCTGTGCGGTGAGAAGATGCTCGCTCTGAGTTTTATGCGATTCGGCCGATGTCATAAATATCCCGGGTAGATTGGTGTGCAACTCACCAGCATAGGGGGTTCGTCCTCGAAAATCTAGGAAAAGGTGCCGGTGCTTTTATGTTCGCTGCGTCGAAAAATATCTTTCCCAGTACCCTCATTGGTACGTTTCTTCATGCGAAAAAGAATTTACAAGTAGCGTGAGAAACGGCTGTTAAGAAAACCTGAGGAAAATCAATACAGGGGATAGTTAGGACAACAAAGGTGCCGCCTCCCGCGTAGGGGAGACGGCACCTTTCGTTCTAAAATCCTGTGTGCGGATTACTTGATTTCGCCTGCGCTGTTCTCTAGGAATGCGCGAACGAACCACTGGAACTTCTCAAGCTCAGCGGTCTGACCGATCAGCAGGTCCTCGGTAATGGGGTCAACTTTACCGGCGAACTCGATAGCCTTGCGATGGTCTTCGATCACGCGGGTGTAGACGTCGTTGAGGGCATGCAGGTGCTCGGTCACGCGAGCGCGGCCTACGGGGTAATCCTCGTGGTTGCGTGCTGCGACCAGTGCACCGACGAGACCGTTGGGGGTTGCACCCAGGGTTGCCATACGTTCTGCGATGTCGTCCACGAAGTTGCGAACGGTGTCGACCTGCGGGTCAATCATTTCGTGCACGGCGATGAAGTCGGGGCCGGTTACGTTCCAGTGTGCGTGCTTTAGGGAAAGATGTAGTTCGTTGAGGTCGTGCAGGCGAGCCTGTAGAACCTCGGAAATTTCTTTGCCTTCGTCAAGAGTAAGACCGGGTGCGGTGTATTGTGCGAATGTCATGTGAGACTCCTTCTTAGTGTGTAGATACTGCTTCAAGGGGTAGATGGCGGGGGATTCTCACCCGCTATTTCCCCGCAAAAGCGTTATCCTTAGTAAATCATTTTTACGCCCCGGAGTCAAGTTTATTTTTAGTAATTCATAATAAGGGTGGCTTTGGATGCGGTTCTGACAACGCTAAAAAATAGCCCAGATAAGGCTTAGCACACCCCGCCACAACCCTGCACCATCAATAAACTATCATCGTGAATACGGCGAGAAATGCGAAAATCGGGCGGCTAATCGCCTAAGGCGCGCACCGCTTCCAACGTTAACTCGGTATGTAACATGCGGGCATTCCCCAGCTCGGCAGGAACCTCAAGCTCACCCGGCACTACAATCACCTTCATGCCCGCCGCCGTTGCGCTGCGCACCCCGGATGGCGAATCCTCAACCGCCACACACCGGCTGGGTGCAACCCCCAAACGCTGCGCAGCCAAAAGGTATGGCTGCGGATCCGGCTTTGGATGCGTCGTCTCATCGTTGCCAATAATGACCGAGAACGTTCCTTCCGGGGCGGCATCGGCTGTACGCTGAGCGATCGACGTGGTTGCGTTTGTAACAATTGCCGCCGGAATCTGGGCATCACGCACTTGGGTCAGGAAACGCTCAATACCGGGCAGAAACTCCACCTGCTGATGCGCCAGTGCCTCACGAACCCTAGCGACTAGGCGCTCATTAATCTGCTCATCCGGCAGATCAACCCCGCGTTCGCGCAGGCGGTCAAGCGTAAATTTCATGGAAAGCCCCAGACAATCCAGGGTGTCCTGCTCGGTCCAGGTACCGCCGAACTCGGCCGCCAGAGCAACCTTCGCGGCAGCCCACACCGGCTCGGTATCCACAAGCGTGCCGTCATGGTCGAAAAGAATCGCGGCGGGAAAAGAAGCATTATTCGTCATAGGTTAAGCCTACAGGTCGGGTGTTCAGGTGCCCATCATCCTGCACATGTGCCACAGCTAGTACTATGGGCTATGTGAATAACGTATCCGAACATCACGAAGGGCAGGCACCAATACGCCCGCCGCAGCGTATGCATCCGATCCGGATTATGACGCTTTATCTGGCCTACCCCATGGCGTTTGTCTCTGCCGCCTGGATTACCGTAGGCCGTGCCCTCTTCGGTGCCGCCGGTGACCTCGTGCCTATTTTTGCTATCTCATTTGGCCCAGCACTCGCCGTGATTCTGTGTCTGGGTGCATGGTGGATGTTTCGTGATGCGCATCGTCGCGTTACCAGCGGCGAGTACGCGCGGGTTGGTGCATCCTGGGGATTCGTATTTTCCGTGTGGGCCTGCTGGGCGCTCGCATTTCTCTTTGGGATGTTCATTCCCGACTACCGTGCCGGGGTGCCGGTGTCAGGAATTGGTGCGCTCGCGGGTGCCGATTACGTGGGCTACGGTTCAGGATTCGGGAATACTTTCGGAATTTTGACCTTTGCCATGGCTATTACCGCTGCCGTGATTGCTTTCAACGCCAATAGGCGCTCGGCGCGCATGCAGCAGGGTGTTACTGACGAGGTTTTGGAGGAGCAGGCGCGACAGCAAAGCCCGTATGACTTCTTGGACTGAGGCCTAGTCTGGCCCTCTCATCCCGCGCCCTAAAAAGGCTCTTTATGCGAATAAAGCGTATTTTTCACCGCTTTATTCGCATAAAGAGCCTTTTTTAGTGCTGAATTTTGGTTCCAAAAACCCGCATTAACCCCTTGCGTCCAAACCTTGAGTGTAGTAGACTCAATTTAGCTGTAAAAAGAAGGCGCAGGATGCGCCCCGCACAAGACGCGAAAGGATAAGATTTATGGACGCAAAATTCACCACCAAGAGCCAAGAAGCGCTCTCCGCCGCTAATATGAACGCACAGACAGCGGGTAACCCCAGCATCGAACCTGCGCACATCCTCAAAGCACTGATGGATCAGCGAGAAGGCGTTGCCGTAGCGGTTCTCAAGGCCGCAGGGCTCGACATTGATGCCATTTCGGAAGCCGCATCCGCAGAGATTAAGAAGCTGCCGAAGGCATCTGGCGCATCCGTACAGAACGCAAACTTCAGCCGCAGCGCCCTCGCCGCTATCCAGAGCGCGCAGACCCACGCCCAGAAATTCGGTGACACCTACATATCCACCGAAATGCTGCTGCTGGGCATCGCAAGCGGCGATAGCGATACCGCTCGCGCGCTTGAAAACCTGGGCGCAACTGCCAAAGTTATCGAAGAGACCATTCCCCAAGTACGAGGAGACCGCACCGTGGATACCCCGGACCCCGAAGGCACCTTCCAAGCCCTTGAAAAGTACGGAACCGACCTGACAGCGCTCGCCCGCGAAGGCAAGCTCGACCCCGTGATTGGCCGAGACTCCGAAATTCGCCGCGTGGTGCAGGTGCTTTCCCGGCGCACCAAGAACAACCCCGTGCTTATTGGTGAACCCGGCGTCGGTAAAACCGCTGTGGTCGAAGGGCTGGCTCAGCGCATGGTCTCCGGCGACGTCCCCGAATCCCTGCGTGGTAAAACCCTGATCAGCCTTGACCTTGGGTCCATGGTTGCGGGCGCTAAATACCGTGGAGAGTTCGAGGAACGCCTCAAGGCCGTGCTCGAAGAAATCAAGAAATCCGAAGGCCAGATCGTCACCTTTATCGACGAGATGCACACCGTGGTTGGTGCGGGCGCATCCGAAGGTTCTATGGATGCAGGCAATATGCTCAAGCCCATGCTGGCACGCGGCGAGCTGCGCATGATTGGCGCCACTACGCTTGACGAGTTCCGCGAGAACATTGAGAAAGATCCCGCTCTGGAACGCCGTTTCCAGCAGGTGTACGTGGGTGAGCCGAGCGTTGATGACACTATCGGTATTCTGCGCGGACTTAAGGAACGCTACGAGGCACATCATAAGGTGCAGATTTCCGATGCCGCCCTGGTTGCCGCCGCAGCACTTTCAAATAGGTACATTCCCTCACGTCAGCTGCCCGATAAGGCGATCGACCTGGTGGATGAGGCCGCATCGCGCCTGCGCATGGAGATCGACTCGGCCCCCGAGGAAATCGACCAGCTGCGCCGCGCCGTAGACCGCCTGACCATGGAAGAACTGGCCCTCAAGAACGAGACCGACCCGGCGTCGAAGGAACGCTTGGCGGCGCTGCGTAAAGACATGGCTGACAAGAAAGAACAGCTGGATGCGCTCAACGCCCGCTGGGAAGCCGAAAAGGCCGGTCTGAACCGCGTGGGCGATCTCAAGAGTGAAATCGATGAGCTGCGCTCGCGTGCCGAGGTGGCACAGCGCGAGGGTAACCTGGCGGATGCATCCCGCCTGCTCTACGGCGAAATTCCCGCCAAGGAGAAGGAACTGGAAGAAGCTCAGCGCGCCGAAACTGAGGCTCATGGCGAGGCTATGGTCTCTGAAGAGGTCACGGCTGACGACATTGCCGAGGTTATCTCTTCCTGGACGGGCATTCCCGCCGGGCGCATGCTTCAGGGCGAATCCGAGAAGCTGCTGGAGATGGAGAAACGCATCGGTGAACGCCTGATCGGTCAGGAAGCCGCCGTGGTTGCTGTGGCGGATGCGGTTCGCCGCGCCCGCGCCGGAATTTCCGACCCGAACCGCCCGATTGGTTCCTTCCTGTTCCTGGGACCGACCGGTGTGGGTAAGACCGAGCTTGCGAAGGCCCTGGCGGAGTTCCAGTTTGACGACGAACACGCCCTGGTGCGTATCGACATGAGTGAGTACGGCGAGAAGCACAGCGTTTCCCGCCTGGTGGGTGCGCCTCCCGGATACGTGGGGCACGAAGAGGGCGGTCAGCTGACCGAGGCCGTGCGCCGTCGCCCCTACTCCGTGGTGCTGCTGGACGAGGTTGAGAAGGCTCACCCCGAGGTCTTCGATATTCTGCTGCAGGTGCTTGATGATGGTCGTTTGACTGATGGTCAGGGTCGCACCGTGGACTTCCGCAACGTGATTCTGATTCTGACCTCGAACCTGGGTTCTCAGTACCTGGTCGATCAGGAGATGCCGTTTGAGGAGCGCACCGAGAAGGCGATGCAGGTGGTTCACCAGGCGTTCCGTCCCGAGTTCCTGAACCGTCTGGACGACATCATCATGTTTGAGCCGCTCTCTTCCGAGCATCTGGGACAGATTGTGAACCTGCAGATTCAGGGCATGGGCAAGCGTCTGACCGACCGCCGCCTGACCCTGGATGTTACCCCCGCCGCCCTGGAATGGCTGGGCTTGGCAGGGTACGATCCGGCCTTCGGTGCCCGCCCGCTGCGCCGCCTGGTACAGCGCGAGATCGGCGACCGTCTGGCGAAGGGCATCCTCTCGGGTGCTATTCACGATGGCGACACCGTAGAGGTGGATGTGAACCCGGATGTTGCAATGGACGGTCTGACAGTGACCTCCAAACGTGACGACTAAATCATCACGGCGCAAAATAGAATGCTAAGGTGCAGCGGGAGCGTAAATTACGCTCCCGCTGCAACTTTCCGCTCCCGGAGTTTGTGCTTGCAGAGCTAAGGACTGATACGCCTGTTTGCACAAAATGCTATAGTTCCCTCATGGATACTTGTGAGAATAACGCTGACGTTTAAAACAAGATGATTGAGCCTTTACAAGTTCTTCGCCAATGGTCTGAGGCTCATAAACAAGAAGTACTTGACGCACAAGACCTGTACGATACAACGACATAGCGGCAGAATATATATGAGGAGGGGTTATCGTCTGCACGATAGCCCCTCCTCATGTTGACGGGAGTTTAAGAATAAGAGATGACGAGTTTTCCGATCATATGGGAGCTTTCAACTTTCTGATGCCCCTCACGGAAAGACTCAACACTAAGTCCTGTTAAGGTCTCGGTGAGAGTACCCGTAATCTGTCCCGAGTCGATCATGTCAGCTACCTGCCTCAGCAGATCAGACTGATACGCCATATCCTCTGTTGCAAACATGGAACGAGTGAACATAAATTCTGGCGTCACAGAGATCGACTTAGGTTTAAAAGCGCCAATGTTAAGAGTCTGAGGATCGTCAATAAAAACTAATTGACTCTGTGGATTCATGGCAGAGGCGATATCCTCTTCACGATGTTCAGTGTATGCAGAGAAAACGTAGTCGGCGCCGCCAAGATCCTGAACTTGCTGCCCCAAATCTTTGCTGTGATCCACAATGTCATCCGCTCCCAGCTTCTTGCACCATTCAACGGATTCCCGGCGTGAGGCTGATGCAATTACGCGAAGAGAAGTTCGTGCTTTTGCAAGCTGGATCACCATAGAACCGACTCCGCCTGCTCCTCCGATCACCAAAAGGTTACCCGAAGCATCTTTGGTGAGACCCATATGATCAAAGAGCGTTTCCCATGCAGTGATTGCAGTAAGTGGAATGGCAGCAGCTTCCGTGAACCCCAACGATGCAGGTTTCTTAGCGACGATGCGGTAATCTACCGTCTGATATTCTGCATTTGAACCTGGGCGTGTGAGATCACCAGCGTAATAAACCTCATCGCCAGGGACAAAACCAGATACATTTTCCCCTACAGACTCGACGATACCTGCCGCATCCCAACCAAGAATTTTAGGATCTTGCTGAACTCCTGCACCCGCGCGTACCTTGATATCCACGGGGTTGATAGAGACAGCTTTCACTCGAACCAAGAGATCCTGGGCGCCCGGAACAGGGATGGGCATTTCAGCCTCAATGAGCGCTTCTGGGTCAGAAATTGGTAGGGAACGTAGCATAGCAATTGTTTTCATAGTGTTTGACATAAAACTCATTCTACTTCTCGCCCCACAGGCACTTTCAAGGAGGGCTAGTTACTCCGAGGAAACCACGTCATACCTATAGATGAAACATAATTCATAAGGTTTCGTGCCGAGCCGTTTTTATCTTTGCCGAGGCGGGAGCGTAGTTTATGCTCCCAGAACTCAGTCTTTAGCGCGCGGAATCAGCTCTTACTTCTTGCGATTCTGATAGAAATCCTTCTCGAATTTGCGTGCCCAGTCCGCAATGAGTCGGTAGGTATCGGAACACAGCTCTAGGGTTGCCTTCGCCTCTATCTGGTCGTCGATGGATGCGGCAGCCTGCTCCAGCCGATCTGCCCACTCGCTGTAGGTATCGGCGATAGACTGCAACAGCTCGTGCCCCATCTTCTCGTCCACCATGCGGATATTCGCGATGACGGAGACAAAGTTGAAGTCTACGCGCGCCGGGCTGGAGGCAATATCGTAGAGAAGCTCATGAAGACGTTCCTTGCCTTCGAGAGTAATGGAGTAGACCGTGCGCTCAGGCATAGCACTGTCTTTGACGGTGGTGCTCTCCACATATCCCTGCTTATAGAGCTGCACCAGGTTGCGGTATACGGAGGGTGAGCTGATGCGCGCCCAACCGCGCACTCCGCGCTGGTCCATCATTTTGTTCATTTCGTAGGCGCTCATCGGGTGCTCATGCAGAGCCCCCAGGATCATAGCGTCGATAGTTGGGGTTGCCATAATGCTTCCTTTCACTATTGCTGTTGTGGATAATACTATCATTAATACTAGTCTTGCTTATAGTGGTTTGTGATCAAGAGAGCCCGGACAGGGAAGTAGGTTGCCCGTCCCTAACTGGGGGAGAGAAACATCCCCGACATACACTAGACACATGGAAAAATGGACCGATACGCAGAACTTTGCAGACGCGGGCGAGAAAAGCACACTCATCGCCTCCGCGCATCGCGCCGCCATTCGCTCCATTGAACGAGTCGTCACCGAAACCGTCACCCCGCACGACCCTCAATACGCTGCCGAGGGCATCGAAAAAATGCTCCGCACCGGTAGCGTTTTGGCGCTTACCGGCGCCGGGGTCAGCACCGAATCCGGCATTCCCGACTATCGCGGACCCTCCGGATCGCTCCTGGACCACCGGCCCATGACCTACCAAGAATTCCGTTACGACAATGCCGCCCGACAACGCTACTGGGCTCGGTCTTACGTCGGATGGAGGCGCATGCGCCGCGCATCCCCGAACCGGGCTCACTATGCGCTCGCCGAACTTGAGCATGCGGGCGCGGTGAACGGCCTTATTACCCAAAATGTTGATGGCCTGCACGTGAGTGCCGGAAGCAAGAACGTGCTGGCGCTGCACGGCGATTTATCCTCAATTCTGTGCCTGGACTGCGGAACGCGCGAGTCGCGTGAGAGCCTGGATATCCGCCTGGGTGCAGCAAATCCGGGGTATCTAGAACGTCTCGAAAGTACCGAATTGCAGGTTAATCCTGACGGCGATGTTGAGCTCGACAACGACTATATTCGCAGCTTCCAGATGGTGGGGTGTACGGTTTGCGGCTCGATGAAACTCAAACCGGATGTTGTCTATTTTGGTGAATCCGTGCCCGCCGACCGGAAGGCTCGCCAGCAGCAGATGCTCGCGGATTCTTCGGGTGTACTGGTGGTGGGCTCCTCGGTCGCGGTTATGAGCAGCTACAAGATTGTGCTTGATGCCCTGCGCGCGGATAAACCCGTGGCGGTTATGAATGGTGGCCCCGGGCGTGCGGATGCGCGCGTCACCTATTTGTGGCGCACGGGCGTGGGGGAGGCGCTGGAAGAAATGCTGGACCGCCTCGATATCTAATCTGCTAATCTTCGGATCTAATAAAAAGACTCTCTTTATTTGAATGAAGAGGGATTTCCAATGCTTTATTCAAATAAAGAGCCCTTTATGATGGAGGGATAGGGGTTCGCCGAAGGGTACAACATTGCAATAGCAGCTTAGGGGTGGGTGTAAGAAACTGTCCACATAGCATTACAAAACTCCAAAGTTAAACATGATATTTAATGTTACGCGTAGAAATCTAATGTGCGAGTATCAAAATTCTCACCGTTATTATTTTCATTTTTAAAACTCTAAAATTCCACGTTATATTGACCCAGAAATAGTCATTAAGGAGTAACATATAAATCATGAGAACTAAAAAAATTGCTACTTTCGGTGCCGTTGCAGCTCTGAGCTGCGGATTGGTAGGCGGTTTTACTACCATTCCGGCAGCCTTTGCGGATCAGTCGGTCCCGCAGTCCGTATCTACCCCGACCAATGCAGGTCATTCCTACAGCGATGGTGCTGTTATCTCTTTCCCCAGCGAATGGAAAGAAGGTCAGCCGCTGAACTTCCAGGGTTCCGGTTTCAAGACTACAGACGGTAAATCTGGCTCTGTTCTGGCCATTAAGGTCAATGGTGGCGGTGCTCCGACTAAGGTTGAGGCAGACGAAAACGGTAACGTTTCTGGCTCTATCGCATGGCGTGATGACCTCAAGGTTGGCGATGAGGTTGAGATCAACGTGCTCACCGGTTCGCTCAAAGAGGGCGACGTGAAACGCGGCGGTACGGCTGCAATTGTCAAGGTCGTTGCGACAGGCGACAACAACCAGCAGGCAAACGACCAGAGTTCTTCCTCTCTGCCCGGCGGTGGTAATGATAATACCGACCAGGGTGATAAGAAAGAAGGCGGTAAGGGCGGTCAGGGCGCCACCGGCGACGTGCAGAATAAGACCGAAGAGCAAGGTACCCAGGCCGAGACTGCCAAGCAGGCATCCGACTCTGACGGTTCTAACAAGGCTGAGACTGCTAACCAGAGCGCAGATGTGAACACCCCCGCCGCAGCTACTAATGCTGAGGCAGCTAACGGTGCTCACCAGTTTGCAACCTGCGAAGAGGCTGAAGAAGCAGGTTTCAAGGACATTAAGCGCGGCGACGCTGCATACTCTGAGAAGCTCGACAGCGACCATGATGGCGTAGCTTGCGAAAGCAACGGCGGCAATGGCGAGCAGGGTAGCGCATCCAACGGTAACGGCGGTGCAGGTTACGTTTCGGATAACAACAATAACGGCTCTAATAACGCTTCTTCGAACAGCAATGGCAAGCTGGCGAACACTGGTGCAAACGGTGCTCTGACCGTAGCAGGTCTGGGTATGGTTGCTCTGGGCGTGGGCGGTGCAACCGTAGCTGCTCTGCGTAAGCGCAAGCGTGCCTAAAGATTAGATGATTAAGTCCTCGGGGTGGCTCTAGAAGCTGCCGGAGGCTACAAGAATCCCTCGTTCCTCATGATTGAGGAGCGGGGGATTTTGCTGTTTAAACCTCAAAATCTAGGAAGAGAGTTTCCACAAAAAAGCTGCCGATGCCGCCCTCCGAAGCAAGACCCCTCTCGACAGTAATAACGATCGAAAAGCGTACCAATCAGGATTTGCATAGGAGACGTTATCTAAGTCAGAATGTGCCTTTTGCGCATCCTTAAGACCTCTATATAGGCGCTAACGCTCCGTATATGCAAATTCTGAATTTTTATGAGCATACCACCACATTTTTGTAGTACTGAGTCTCGTTCTTTATCCTTTATTCCCTGCAATCGCGGGGAACTTTTAGATATGCACGAAATACATAACTACAAGTTAAGACAGACACAGGAAGAACACAGGAACGGGCGCGAACCTAGAAATACAAGAACATAACGGCACACAAAACGGAACGGAGAGTCCAATGGATATTTTGATGATGGGACTGGCAGACCTAGTAGCAATTGGCACACTCTGCACCCTGTACATGATTCGTCATAAGACCCGTGAACTCATGATTTCATACGCGGTTATCAACGCCGGTGTTTTCACCGTAACGGTCGCCCTGGCACATGCCGGAAGCACCGCGGGCGCTATGGGTCTAGGACTCTTCGGCGTTCTCTCCATTATCCGCCTGCGGTCTACCTCCCTAAGCCAGCGCGAGGTCGGGTACTACTTCGTATCTCTCGCCCTCGGTTTGATCTCCGGCGTACGGCTTGACCCGCCATATATCGCCTTCATCCTCATGGTGGTACTGGTCGGAATCATCGCACTACTGGATTCACCGATCTTTGAAGCGAAAAACCAGCCACGCACCCAAACCGTCACGGTGGATCGCGCTATCAGCGACGAAGGCACCCTAAAAGCCTATCTGGAATCGCGCCTCGGGTACGAGGTCGTCTCCGCTAAGATCCTGGAGCTTGACCTGCTCAACGACACCACACAGGTGACCATCACCTACAAAGAGCTTCCCCAACTCCAAGAACACCTTAACGCGAACTACGAATACTACGCTTCCTAGGCTTCATCTCGCAGATATTGCCTAAAACTACACCTAAAAACTCATACGTTGAAAGGACCTACCATGAGTCCCCAAGCACCTCAGCCGTACACCCCGTTTCAGGGTGGCGCCGCACAGACTTTGGAATCTACGCACACCCCTGCGGTAGATAATACTCCGTCTTCTCACCGAAGCGGGCACCGAGAGGAAAGTACCATGTCTATCGTGCCAACCTATTGGCAGAGCATCAGCCTCGATGAACTCAACGAAAAAGCCGCTATGCAGACCCGTGTGGATCGCAAATACATTGTGGACGCAGATTATGCGGCATCTATCCTAGCTGAACTTCCCGCCGACGAAGCGGCCGTCCTAGAAATCGACGGTCAGCGTGAATTCGCCTATGACTCTGTATACTTCGACACCCCTGACCTGGTGAGCTATAAGGCTTCCGCCATCGGCAGCCGTAACCGGTTCAAGGTACGTACTCGCAGCTATCTGGATTCTGACCTGAGCTTCTTGGAAGTCAAGACTGAAGGGGCTCGTGAATTCACGGTCAAGGAACGTATTCCGTACTCTATCGAAAACCGTGACATGCTCACCGCAGAAGGCAAGGAATATGTAGCTACCGCACTTGAGCAGCTGACGGATGCGTCTGTCGATGACCTGGAGCCGGTTATCCGCACCGGGTACCGTCGTACGACTGTATATTTGCCCCAGTCCGAGCAGAATCCGGTGGATTCTCGTCTCACGATTGATACTTCGCTCACCTGGACTCCGCTTTCAGAAAGCGTGCTCATGTACACCGCAGACGGTAGTGAAGGGCCAACCAAGTATCAGGTCGGTACCGAATATACTGCACCCGGTACGGTGATTATCGAAACGAAATCCGGCAGCGCACCTTCAGTCGCCGATAAGTATCTGTGGCGCGCGGGCATCCGACCCGTCAAAATTTCTAAGTTTGCTACGGGTATGGCTGCGCTGAATCCTCAGCTACCGGCGAACAAATGGAAGCGCACGATTCAACATTGGATGCAGCTTGAACCTGCCGCTTAGATCTAGACCCTGAGCGGGTAACGTCTGAGAACGCGGCACAAGAATAGGGTGGGGTTTTCCAGAGGCTCACCGTGTTAGGGCATTCTGGAAACCCCACCCTCTCGCGTAGGATGGTTGAGGCAATCTTTACCGAGATACTTAATCCCTACAGACAAGGAACCCCGTTCGAGATGTTCAAAAACCGGTTTACATCTGTTCTTACATGCGCCTTTGCAGCATCGTTGGCACTTGCCGGATGCGCCATTAGTGGGAACCCTGATAACTCCAAAGCCACTGTGACCGCACAGGAACAGGGGAAGGAACTTAAATCTGGCGTATACACCTCGAACACCAAAAATGGTGAAAAGATTGACGCGCAAACTCACTTTACGCAAGAAGACGTGACCTGGAACCAGGATGCTGTTCTTCCGCTCAATCTGGCAGATCCCACCACAACCGATGGGGTCAGCGAACAAAACGGAACGATTACGATTACGAAGGGGGGAACCTACCGTATGTCTGGCGACTATACGGGGCAAGTGAAGGTTCAAGCCCCCAAGACAGATAAAGTTCAGCTCATTCTTGACGGCGTTAACATCACGAATGAGACCGGATCTGCTATTAACGTTGCCTCTGCCGACGAAGCCGTCATCTACACGTCTCGGGGCAGCACCAATAACCTCAGCGATGGTCCCGAGTATGCAGTCCAGGGCAAAAAAGAGGCAGATTCTACGATCTATTCAACCGCTAACCTAACCCTTGCGGGCGATGGAACGCTGAACGTCGCCGGCAAATTTGACGAGACGGTGCACACCACCAAAGGACTGGTTGTTGCCGGAGGTGCCCTCAACATTAATTCCTCGAAGACCGGACTTAAAGGCAAGGACTACGTGGATATTCAGGGCGGAACCCTGCGTATTGAAGCCGCAAAAGACGCGATTAAAGCCACCAACACCGAAAAACAAGGCCTTGGATGGGTGCGCGTGGCTGGCGGTGACACTGTTCTTCGTGCTGGTGACGACGGCATCAAGGCGCTGCGCACCCTGGAGATTCTGGACGGGAAGCTCACCATCGAAGGGTCTGAAGAAGGGCTTGAAGGGCAATACGTCAATATTCATGGCGGCAATACGCTCATCAACAGCAATAACGACGGCGTGAATGCCTCGCTCAAGGACCAGCTGCCTAACGATCAAGAGTATGAGGATCAGAAGGAAGACAGCGATCAGCCGGATGCCAGCCCCGTACCCTTGGGTGGTGCCCGCGATACCACAGAGGTTATTGATACCGTGATCAACATGACCGGTGGAAATGTAACCCTCAACGTGGGTGCCGACGGCATGGACTCTAACGGACACGAGTTCTACACAGGAGGTGAGTTGCTAATCAACGGTCCTCAAGACGATGCCAATGATCCTATTGATCCAAATGGTGACATTACTGTAAGTAACGACGCCAGGATCTCATTTGGCGGCGGCGGTGTAGAGCTTTTCAAGCGCCCGATCGACGACTCCACAAATGGGTATCTGCGAATTGCAGATAACGATACTTTCCCACAAGGGCAGTCTGTTCAGGCAGTAGATTCTGCCGGACAAGTCGTTGCAAACTACCGGGTGATTACTCCGGGTGTTAAACAAGTATTTTTCTCGAATCCCTCTATCGTGAAGGGTCAAGAATATACTCTTTACCTAGCACCCACGCTGGTGGATCCGAAGACCACCACCCTTGCACCTGGTGCCGTTGAACGTGGAACTTTCACGGCATCAACCCCTGATCTGTAAAACATAACGAGAGGAGAGAATCCTATTCCAACCTTTAGCCTGCGCAGGATAAAACCATCACACAAAACTCCGGCGCGGGTGGCGGTGCACGCCACAAATATGCATCAGAAAATCCAATTTCTATCACACGACACATACATCAGGAGCCTGCAGGAACCCGTGAATTTGATGCGGCTGGTACCCGTTACCCCGTAGAATTCGGATGTAAACCCTGAAAATACTCACAAACTGCTCAAACAGTGTAGATAGAAAGTGATTCTTTCCCCATGAATAAAAAAATACTGACTTCGGCAACCTCGGTAACTTTGCTCGCGACGCTTGCGCTCACCGGATGCTCAACTACAAGCAACGCCCTCGCCTCTGGCACGACGGCGGCGGATAGCTCAGTCGGTACGACTGCGACAACATCCTCGGCAACCGCCACCGATACTGCCGCCAGTAACTCGTCATTCTCGACCAACGTAAAGAGCGGCGAAAAACTCGACGTCGATACTCACTATTCGGAACAGGATCTCAGCTGGGACACTTCCTCCGAAACCGCGATTGACCTGTCAAACCCCACCGCAACGGACGGCGTTACCGTTGAAGACGGAACGCTGACCATCACGAAGGCTGGCACGTACAAACTCTCCGGCGAATACCAGGGGCAGATCAAGGTTGAAACCGCTGACAGCGACGCGGTTCGGCTCGTTCTCGATAACGCAAACATCACGAATTCCAGCGGTGCCGCGCTGAACGTGGTAAACGCTGACGAGGTTATTCTTTACAGCGCATCTGGCACCACCAATACGATAAGCGACGGTGCAGACTACACCGCAACGGGGGAAGATGATCCGGATGCTGTGGTCTATTCCAAGGCCGACCTGACGATTGCGGGTGAAGGCACCCTGAAGGTGAACGGCAACCACGAAGACGGTATTCACACGAGTGATGGCCTTGTGATCGCCAGCGGCACCCTTGAAGTCAATGCGGCGAACACCGGTATCAAGGGCAAGGATTATGTGGATATCCTAGGCGGCACTATTAACGTGACCGCGCAGCAGGACGGCATCAAGTCCACTAACGATACCGACGAAGGTCAGGGCTGGACCCGCCTGAGCAACGGTACCGTGACCGTGAATGCGGGAGATGACGGTTTCAAAGCCTCTCGGGTCGTCGAAATTTCCGGGGGCTCCCTGACGGTTGAACAGTCCGATGAAGGCATTGAGGCACAGTACATCAACGTCTCTGGCGGCGATGTAAACGTCACAAGTGAGGATGACGGCATGAATGCCTCGCTGAAGACGAGCGATTCTGAGAGTACGGATTCATCCGCGAACACCTCTGATACTGCCGATCAGCAGCAGAACAACCAGCAGCAGGGCAGCCTGCCGGGTGGACAGCAAAGCGGAACCTCCAATCAACAACAGCAGGGGACGGGTCAGCCTCCTGCGATGTCTGGAACCTCGCAGGACGGCACGTCTCAGAACGGAACTTCAGGCACAGCTCAGCAGCAGAACAACACCCAGAACCAAGGCAACCAGAACATGGGGCAGCCTCCGGCAATGCCCGGCGGTAACGCCCAGGACGGCATGTCTCAGAACGGAACTACGGGTACCGGCCAGCAGGGGATGGGCCAGCCCCCGCAGGGTGGTGGTATGCCCGGTGGTGGCGGCGGAACCTTTGAGGTTATCGATGCTGCAATCAACGTGAGCGGCGGTAATATTACCGTCAATGCTGAGGGCGATGGCATTGATTCGAACGGTGTCACAACTCTTTCTGGAGGAACGCTGATAGTGAACGGTCCCAGCCAAGGCGGTAACGCTGCGCTGGATACCAACGGCGACTTGCTCCTCAACGGTGCCACGGTTCTCAGCGGCAGCACGGCAGATATGTTTGAGGCTCCCTCCACCAACTCGACGAGCGGCTACCTGAAACTGACCAATAGTTCCGGATTTGAGCAAGGATCCACGGTTCAAGTAGCGGATTCATCTGGTAAGGTGGTGGCTAACTATAAAGTCACCAAGTCGAATGTGCAGTTGGTTCTCGTCTCTAGCTCATCGATCGTCAAGGGTCAGAGTTACACGGTGTACACTACAACATCGGCTGTGGACTCCAACGCAACGTCGTTGGCATCCGGTGCGACCGAGCTAGGTAGCTTTACAGCCAGCTAGTGCGGGTTGTTCCCAGGACTTGGGGATAAAATCTTTGAGTCTCGGGCTTGTAGAGATGGGTTGCTAAGCGCGGCTCTTATAGAAGGCTCCTACAAAGGTTTGGGCTCCACATCAGCGTATAATGCGCGAGGTGGAGCCCAAACCTTATACATAATTCGCCGGAGTTCAGGCGAAGAAACTGAAGATTCGACAGATTTTCTGAGCATGAATCTGTCAATCAACAAGACATTGAGGGGTAAAACAAGGTACCCTAGAACATAGGAAAGACTAGAGAGCGATCCGTGGGTTATGCGCGCCTTGGGTGTGGTGGCTGCGGACATGAGGAAAGAGGGGGTCACGCCATGGGGCGCGGCCGTCAGAAGGCTAAGGCAACACGGCAGGCTCGGGAGATGAAGTACTTCAGCCCCGAGACCGACTACAGTGCACTTGAGCGCGAGCTCAACGCTAAGAACACTAAATCCTCCGAATCATCTTCTCGTCGCTATGATGATGAGGATGATTACTCGGCATACGCGGAGAAATATGCCAAATATGATGATGAGGTGTAGCGGTAGAGCCCTAGCGTTACGCTCATACGTGAACCGGCTTAAGCACCCTGCAGGGTGTCTTGGGCCGGTTTTTTATATACTCTGCGGGCGTGCTTGAGCGGCCTACGGGTTTTCATGTTGGCTTGTTTGCGCATCTGCTGATGCTGGCGGGCATCCTGCGGTATGGATACGATAGTGTCACCTACGAAAATGTACAATACCCGAATAAGGTCCGTGCCCACCTGGATATTCCCGCCAATGAAATCGCGCTCGCGGGAATTGTCCTCAGTTACCGCAGTGATGACAAGGCGAATTCGCATCGCAGCCCCCGCTCCGGCGGTCGTGGGGATTTTAACGATCACATAAGGAGAGAATGATGGGAACTAAAGATGATATTGTGCGCATAGCCACCGACTATATCCAAAGGAACGGCGTCAACGCTTTTAGCTACGCAGATATAGCGCGCAAAATGAACATCAAAAAACCCAGCATTCACTACTATTTCCCTGTGAAATCCGATCTCGTGCGTGCAGCCTTCGAAAAGTACAGCACAGACTTTTTTGAGACGCTACGCCAGGGCGTGGAGGCGGCACACAGCCTCCGCGAAGAACTCGAAGTCTATATGAGGCCCTACCGCGCGAACCTGGAACAGGGCTATAAACTCTGCCTCTGCTCAATGTTGGCGCTGGAATCCCTGGGGCAGAGCGCATCCGCTCACGATGCTGAAGAGGGCAAGAAGACGGCGAAACGGGGAACGCATATCAATGCCACGTTCGTGCCCTTGCGCGCCCAAGCTGAAAACCGTGAGCCTGCCGAGATTAACACCGCAGACTTTCAGGCTAAGAATATTCGCTGGCTCGCCGAGCGTTTTGAGCACGCCGGGTACGATCCCGAGCACGCGCAGACAGAGGCGGAGTCCTTATTCTGCACGGTGCAGGGCGCGCAGCTGATAGCACGCTCCGCACAGAGCCTTGACCTCTTCGACTCCGTCACAAAGCGGCACCTCGATAACCTCACCGGCGCGTAAGTGCGTATCACGTAGATTCGACAGGCTTATTTTGCGAGTTATTGTGCATTTTGCGGTTATTTAAGTCGCTCGATGCACGATAACCCGCGAAATAGAAATCGGACTAAAACGCCCTTGCGTCTAATGCATCAAGCTGTGTGAAGTATATGCGCATGGTGAGACAACCCCCGGAAATGAATACTCATACATAGCTAAAACATAGCTTCTTCATGTTTTAAAACGATAAATGCCACGCATTCTAGAATCATGAAGAACGAAAATACTACCGCAACACTGCCAGTCGAACAGGTCGAAGAGACTGCTGAAATATCCCAGAAACCTAAGAAAAAGAAAGTAACTAGGCGCTTTCTCTTAGGAGGTGGCCTCGGCACCCTTGTCGTCGCAGGTGTTGGTGCTGGCTGGGCATATAATCGTTATCTTGCCGAGCATACGCAGATTGACGATACCGTAGCCTATGAAAAATCACAACAAGCAAAGAATAATAATTCATCATCTGATGGTGCCTCAAGCCCCAGCGAACTCACCAACGTTAAGATCACCTCTGATGGTCTGAGCGCCAGCGAAGGCTCTATTACCATTACCAAATCCACCGAAGGAAGCGGGAACAACGCGGTCGTTTCCTTTGCCGCCGAGATCAAACTCAACACCATGACCCTGCTGCGCGGAGCCTTCGCCAACAACAAATTCGGGCAAAACATTATCGATACGCCCTCCAATATCGCCGCGCAGCACAACGGCATCTGGGCGATTAACGGCGACTACTACGGGTTCCGTGACACCGGCATCGTCATTCGCAACGGTGTGGCATACCGCGATTCCGGCGCCCGTGAAGGGCTCGCGTTCTACCAAGACGGCTCCGTCAAACTCTACGACGAAACCGGCACGAACGCGCAGCAGCTCCTCAACGAAGGTGTCTGGAATACGCTTTCCTTCGGGCCGGCACTCGTGCGGGACTCAGAGGTTGTCAGCGGCATCGACCAGGTTGAGGTCGATACCAACTTCGGCAACCACTCCATCCAAGGCAACCAGCCGCGTACCGGCGTGGGCGTGCTCGGTCAGAACCACCTCGTATTTATCGTGGTCGATGGGCGTTCCGACGGTTATTCGCGCGGAGTTACCATGCCCGAATTCGCCTATATGTTCAAGGAACTCGGATGCGTAAGCGCCTATAACTTAGACGGCGGCGGATCTTCGGTGATGGTCTTCAACAACCAGCTAGTCAATAAACCGATGGGCGGCACCAAAGAACGCGGAACCAGCGATATTCTGTACATCGCCGGGAGCGCATCATGATAATCCTGATACCTGCCTATAAACCGGATGAATCTCTCGTGCGGCTGGCACAGCAGATCACGGAATTGGATGCCCACGCCGAAATCCTGGTGGTCGATGACGGCTCGGGAAGCACCTACGTGCCGATCTTTACCGAGTTGGCGATTCGGGGCGTCACGATTATTGCCCACCCTGCAAACCGTGGAAAAGGCGCGGCCCTGCGCACCGGGTTGGCGTGGGCACGGGCGCATCGGCCCGATCACATTGTGGTGACGGCGGATGCTGACGGGCAGCATTTACCCCGCGATATTCTGCGAGTGGGCGCTAAAACCGAACGAATGGCGAGCATCGGTACGCGTGCCCTCGTGCTGGGGGTACGCACCCTGCCGGATACTCGCACCGAGCTCACCGAGCCCACCGTCCCTCTGCGTTCCCGGGTGGGTAATGCGCTTACTGTCGGGTTCTTTACGCTGGCGACGGGCACTCGCATTGCCGACACCCAGACGGGGCTTCGCGGGTTTACCACACAGATGATTGATTGGGCTCTTAGTCTGCGCGGCGATAAATACGAATACGAGTTTTCAATGCTGCTTCGTGCCAGCCGGGCTGGGGTGGATCTTATCGAGCTGCCCATCGTGAAAGTATATGAGCCGGGGAACCCGAGCAGTCATTTCCGCCCGATCCGCGACTCCGCGCGAATCTACGCGCCGCTACTGGGATTCTTAGTATCTTCCTGCACCGGGTTTATTGTGGATGCGCTCGCCCTCTTTGCCCTCGTAGGCGCGGGTTTTGCCCTGCTCCCGGCGATTGCGCTGGCGCGCATTATCTCGGCGCTGACGAATTTTAATATTAACCGTATGCTCATGAACGACGGTGCCGATCGCCCCTCGCGGGCGGTGTCTCTGGGGCGCTATGCGATTTTAGCGGTGGGGATCTTACTTGCAAATGCTGCGCTGATGGAGGTTCTCACCGCTCTCGGGGTCATGCTCCTCGCGGCGAAGATCCTGACCGAGCTGACCTTGATTCCCCTCAGTTTCGCGGTTCAGCGTCGGTGGGTTTTCCTGCCTGCGCCGCCTCCGCAGACTACGGAGCAAAACGAGCGCTCACGCGAGCTTGCCACGCACTCTTTGTAGAACATCCTGCGGCGTAGGTCTCTCCCTATAAAAGGCTCATTATTCAAATAACGAGCCTTTTATAGGGAGGGGGAACATAGATTACTTAGTCAGAAGCCGGGGCCATTTCCGAAAGTTTAGGCAGTGTGCGAAGACTTCTTTGTGAGAGCATCAGGATCAAAGCCAAAACCATAAACGATCCGTAAAAGAGAACCGTTCTGGAAATCCCCCACTGCACATACATGATGCCAGCAAGCAATGCCGCCACAGGAGCTAGAAGCATATTCGGGATGCCCTGCGCCGAATGTACACGTCCTATCATGTCTACCGGAGTCGAAGCATTGATATACGCGACGATACTGGAATTGAAGGCAGGAAGCGGCACTCCCGAAATAAACATCAGCGCACAGGTTACCCAAAAAGAGTCGTGGGTGAACGCCGCTGTCATGTAGCATATGACCATCATCCCGACCGCCAGTACACCCAATGTTCCTAAGGCGAAACGCTCCGTCATCCACCCGACTGTTAAGGATCCTAAGAGCACCCCGGCACCAAAAACACAGGCAAAAATACCGATACTGTAGGCCGCAATACCCTGTTCCGTGTAGTAATAGATGAAGACGAGTGGCAGTCCTGTTGCGGCAAAGTTCGCGCAGCAGGCCACAGATGCGATCGCTACAAGCACACGGTTCTTCGCAACATACATGAACCCTTGGGTGAGGTCGGCAAAAAATCCGTTGGATTGTGCATCGATGACGGTATCGGACACCGTAGTTTCACTTCCTGTCTGCCGGCGCTTACGCTCGGCACGCGCAACAGTAGATGAACTAGGTGCCGCCAGAAAAGCTGTGAAATTGACAAACGCATGCACGCAAGCGGTCAGAATCAAAGAAGTGGAGGCGAGTAGACCCGCTAACGGGCTGCCAATTAGGTTCGCGGCAGATTCGCGTGTTTCTCCTAATCCAGAGGCGTACCCGAGCTGTTTGGTAGGCACCACCCGTGCGATAATAGCCTGCTCGCTGGGGTAATCGAACGATGATGCCAGCGCCATCACGCACAGGATGCCTATCAGAATTGGAACAGAACCGACGTTTGCGAGAACACACAGGGTTAGGACTATCCAGGTGATGCACTGCCCCATGCATGAAAGCGTAAGAGTGTATGTGGGCTTATATCTGTCGACAATAACTCCAGTCAGGAAGCTCGCCAGTATGCGTGTTACACCTGTAGCAAAGAGGGCAAGACTCGCGTTTTCGGGGGAGCCGGTGAGGAACAGCATGATCAGGGGAACACTTATATAAGACATAGCGTCTGACAGCTGATTCGCACCTATCGCGAATACTGTGCGTCTCAAAGGGATATTTGACCGCAAAAGGCTATGTGTACTCATGGGGTTTCTCCAGATATTCAAGGTTGTGAGGCTACGATGCCTCATAGCAGCGCAGCACCGCATCATGCCTCATAGCCGCTACATATTGTGCAGAGCAGCAGACAGGCGTGATGCGGTTATTGCCCTCATCAATTACTCAAATAAAAACCCCGTGTGTTGAGCATGGATGAGATTTGTATGATGTCCTATATCATAGACATACATCACATATAAAGTAAAATTTTATGTAGACTTAAAATTGCACATATTTTTTCTATTCCACTTCTTACTAAAAAGGCTCTTGATGTATATCAAGAGCCTTTTTATGCGCTATCCGTCAGGAGCTTTTAGTAGCGGTAGCCTACGTTATAGTAGCCGTAGCCGCGGTAGCTGTTACCCCAGCCGTAGGGGTACGATGCCCACCACGGATGCCCTGAATGGTACATCCACGAGGTGTTGTGCCAGCTTCCACGGTGTCCGCGGTGGTATCCCCAACCGCCCCAAGAACCGTATCCGTAATCCCAGCGGTTCCATGCGCCGTATCCCGACCAGGGATCGTACCAGGGGCTGGGGGAGTAGTAGCCTTGACCCGGGTAGTCGTACCAGTACCACCATGAAGGAGGCGCTGGCTTATAAGACTCCGAAGGTGCGGGCTCGGGCTTCTTGGTTTCCACGGGAGCCGGGCTCGGCTTAGGAGTCTCAACCGGTGCGGGCTTGGTAGGCTTCGGCGAAGGTTTGGGCTTGATCGGCAGAACCGGCAGCTGTTCCTCATACGGAGGCAGCGTGGGCAGCGGCTTCGACGGCGGGGGTCCAATCGGGCGTGCAGGCTTGCTCGGCGCAGGCGTTGGGGTAGGTGTGGGCGCAGGCGCGGGCTTTGAGGTCTCAGCCGGTGCCGGAGTAGAGCTGTCGGACGGCGCAGGTACAGGCTGAGCGGGTTCGGACGGTGCAGGCTGAGTCGGTGCGGGGCTCGGCTGCTTCTCCGATTCCACAAGCTCATCGACCTTATCCATCGCCTTAGCCGCATCTATAATGCCGGCGCCGCAATAGTCACGATCGCAGGTGATCGGGTTAGCGGTGGATTTCAGAATATCCAGAGCCTTCTCGTAGCTCAGGTTCGGGTATTTTGACCGCATGATGGCAATCGCGCCCGCAACGTGAGGAGCCGCCATTGAGGTGCCCTCATATTCGGCGTAATCTTCCTTTTCGGGAACAGTCTTGCCTTTGTTCACCAGCGAAAGAACGCCCACGCCCGACTGCCTAAAATCGCCGCCGGGGGCGCTGACGGCAACGGTCGAGCCGTAGTTAGAGTAGGGTGCACGTGAATTTCCAGGGTTGCTTGCGCCCACATTGATCACGCCGTCACAGCTGCCGGGGATCTGAGCCGAAGCATTCTGATTTGAGTTTCCGGCGGAGGTTACGATGATGCTGCCGCGCTTGTTCACGGACTCGATAGCACGGTTGTAGGTGCGCGAGCATTTCCCGGCACCGCCCAAAGACATGTTGATAACCTGTGCGGGGTGCTGGTTCGCGGGTACACCCCTCACGGACCCACCGGATGCCCAGATCATCCCATCAATAATGTCTGAATCGTAGCCGCCGCAGGCACCCAGGACGCGCACCGGCACAATCTTGGCCTTCGGGGCTACCCCGGCAATACCGATGTTGTTGTTGCCGACGGCCGCTATAGTCCCCGCAACATGGGTGCCGTGCCAGGTCGAATTGGTGGCTTTTGCCCCAGAACCGCACTGCCCTTCAGTGGTCCAGTCGCCTTCATCCTGGGGGTTGTTATCGCGTCCGTTGCCATCGCGCGCAGCTGAAGCATCCGACACGAAATCGTAGCCGGGCAGCACATTCTCGTTTAGGTCTGAATGCTTGGTAACGCCGGTATCGATCACGGCAACGGTCACCTGGTGATCCCCCGCGTGCTTCAGTGCATAGTCGGCTTTGATGGTGGTGAAACCCCACAGGCGTGACATCTTAGGATCGTTGAAATCGACCTTGTCCGAGCCGGGGAGGCTACCGGTGGGCTGGCGTTTGAGATCCGGCTCGACCGAGTCCACCTGCGGGTTCTCGGCGAGCGTCTGCATATACTGCTTTGCCTGCTGCGCATTCAGTGGCTTCGATAGAGAGACCACCGAATCATTCTGCGCGGTATCACGCACATAGGTGGTCTTAACGCCGAGGAGCTCGTCAAGCGAATTTACGCTCTTCTCGATGCCTTGGTAGAGTTCCGGCACAAACTCGGAGTATTCGCCAGATTCCAGCCCCGCGAAATTGAGCTCGTTCTTGGCGTGATCGGCATAGTTGATGATAAAGCGGTCATAGCCCTGTTCCTGCTGCTGCACCGAGGTTGCAGTCAGAATATCCTCAGCCTGTGAGGATGCAGGAATTCCGGTCTTCGTTGATACCGGCGATGCGGGTGCGGCGTGAGCGGACGGTGCGCAGAGCCCTACCATCAGGGATGCGATACCCGCTACGCTCAGCGCCGCCATGCGGGTCCGCTTCACCGTAGGGTGTTCGATGAGTGACATGAAATGTCCTATGTTCAGTTATGTGTGAGTGAATATATGTGATGGCGAATGTGTGATTGAACTCGTCATCAAAAAATAGAATATAGGGCGTTTTGAAAAAGTGCATCTTGAAAGTATTTCAACTCAAAATATTTTTATATATTCCGCTCCAAAAATATATTTACACATAAAGTTTTACTATTAAAATATTGGTGAAATCCTTGATTTTACGCGGCGGAACCAAGGTTTAATTTATTCTTCTGGGGAAAATAGTAGTGTATTTAATATACATCACACTATCTGATGTGCGAGATTTAGGGTCTTGAAATACTTTAAAGTTTTCCGCAAGTATGAATGATAGCTCACCAAGTATTGAGTGAAGATTTAAAGTCTGCACAAAATTAGCTCGTCGTCTTTCAAACTCGCTGAAGCCTTACACAAAACGCGAGCAGATGATTTGTCTCGTCAAAAATCATCCGCTCGCGTTTTATAGATATAGGGCAGGGCGCTACAGCGTAAAACCCTGTCAGAGCGCAGGCTAGACCGCGTAACTGCCGTAAAGCCGCACCGCGCCTCCATCAACGCCCTTGGCCCCCTGCACATAGTCAGGGTTATTCAACTCGGGGTTGCCAGCCTTCACTACATCCCCCATAATCCAGGACGAAATACCGCGCTCATTCAGGCGACTTACCGCAGCATCCGCCACCGCAGGATCAACAATCGCAATCATGCCCACACCCAGGTTCAGGGTGCGCTCCAAATCGGCGAGCGGAACTTGACCGAGCGAACCGATAAGCGAGAAAATCGCCGGAATCTGCCAGGTTGAACGATCCACACGGCCCTCCAAGCCCTGCGGCAAAACACGCGCCAGATTAGCGGCGAGACCGCCTCCGGTCACATGCGAGAACCCACGAATACCGTGACCGGTCTGCCCGTCAGCACCATTGACCGGGAACGCAGCCGCCAAATCCAGGCAGTCCGCCGCATACACGCGAGTAGGCTCTAAAAGCTCTTCGCCCAAAGTACGGCCGAGCTCGTCCACCTGACGATCCAAGTCCCAGCCTGCCACATCGATCACCTTACGCACCAGCGAGTACCCGTTCGAGTGAATACCCGAAGAAGCCATACCAATCAGCACATCGCCCTCGCGCACGCGGTCTGGGCCGAGCAGTTCATCGGCCTCCACCAGACCGGTTGCGGCACCGGCAACATCGTACTCATGTTCAGCCAAAAGCCCCGGATGCTCCGCCGTCTCGCCGCCCACTAGCGCGGTACCGGCAACCTTGCAAGCCCCGGCAATACCCCGCACAATATCGGCGATACGCTCGGGAACGACCTTGCCCGTAGCAATATAATCGGTCATGAAAAGGGGCTTCGCGCCGCACACCACAATATCGTCCACGACCATACCCACCAGGTCGTAGCCAATCGTGTCATGAACATCGAGCGCCTGCGCGATAGCAACCTTCGTGCCCACACCATCCGTAGAAGTCGCCAAATAGGGCTTGCGGTATGAGGACAACGCCGAAAGATCATACAGCCCGGCAAAACCGCCCACGCCGCCGATCACCGAAGCGTTGTGAGTTGCCTTCACCGCATCCTTCATCAGCTCGACGGCGCGGTCGCCCGCCTCAACATCAACGCCAGCGCTTGCATAGGTTACAGAGGTGCTGTTTTCGCTCATGGGTTTATTAGTCCTTCGGGGTTATAGGGCGTGAATTAACGTGTGCGGGTACCAAGTCTTCCTCGGTCAAAAACGCTTCAAGATCGGCATCGGGACCGGGGTTGCACATGCCCGGTGCCGGTTGTTGAGCTTCCTGAACAGACTCGACGGATGCGGATGCGCCAGAGCCAGCCTGCGCCTGAACCACCGGAAGCGCTGCGGTATCGAACTTATTCTCCAAGGTATCGGTGCCCGTGCGGGTTTCAATGGAGACAGCCTCCGCATGCTCGGGCTTATGAGGAACCGGTCGTTCCACGGTTACCTCCGCCGCCTTACCGGCGAGCGGACCGCCCTTGCCTTCTTCGGCATCGAAGAGCGATTTGCCGCGGCGCTCCTCCGAGGGAAGCTCAATCGGGTATTTGCCGGTGAAGCAGGCCGTACACATGTTTTTCGCGGGCTGCTCGGTTGCCGCCATCATGCCGTCTTCTGAAATAAAACCGAGCGAATCGGCACCGAGAGAAGCGCAAATTTCGTCCACCGAAAGACCATTTGCAATCAGCTCTGCGCGTGAGGCAAAGTCGATACCGTAGAAACAGGGCCATTTCACGGGTGGGGAAGAGATACGCACGTGAACCTCTTTCGCCCCGGCCTCACGAAGCATACGCACTAGGGCTCGCTGGGTGTTGCCGCGCACGATCGAATCGTCAATAACAATCAGGCGTTTGCCCGCAACCACAGATTTGAGCGGATTCAGCTTGAGCCGAATACCCAACTGGCGAATGGTCTGCGAAGGCTGAATGAAGGTACGCCCCACATAGGCGTTCTTGACCAGGCCGTTACCGTAGGGAATGCCGGACTGCTCGGCGTAGCCGATGGCCGCAGGAACACCGGATTCTGGCGTGGGCATCACCAAATCTGCTTCGACCTGGTGTTCACGGGCGAGTTGGCGCCCCATTTCCACGCGGGATTCGTAGACAGAGCGCCCCGCAATCGTAGTATCCGGGCGAGCCAGATAGACGTACTCGAAGACGCATCCGGCGGGTTTTGCCTCAGCAAAACGGTGTGAACGCAAGCCATTTTCGTCGATCGTAATAAGTTCGCCGGGTTCAACCTCGCGCACAAAAGATGCACCCACAATATCGAGTGCCGCAGTCTCGGAGGCAACTACCCATCCCCGCTCCAAACGCCCCAGCACCAGCGGGCGAACGCCCTGCGGGTCACGCGCCGCATAGAGAGTCTGCTCGTCCATGAACGTGAGGCAGAATGCGCCTCGCAGGGTGGGCAGCAGATCGAGAACGGCTTCTTCTAGAGAATCAAAATCGTGCTCGGCTAAAAGCGCGGTTACCAGTGCGGTATCGGTCGTATTACCCTGCGCCAGCTCACCAAACGCCGGGGGCTTGCCGCCGTTCTTCTGCAGCAGCTTATCGTAAAGATCAGCCGAGTTCGTCAGGTTGCCGTTATGCGCCAGGCAGAGCGTGCCGTGCGGGGTGGTGCCCAGAGTCGGCTGAGCGTTCGCCCAATGGGATGCGCCGGTTGTGGAGTAGCGCGCATGCCCGATAGCGTGTTCGCCCGGCATAGAGCTGAGCGTGGCCTCATCAAAAACCTGAGACACCAGCCCCATGTCTTTATATACGTGGATGCGCTTGCCGTTGCTCGTTGCGATACCGGCGGATTCCTGTCCGCGATGCTGCAGTGCATACAGGCCGTAGTAGGTTAGTTTTGCCACGTCCTCACCGGGAGCCCAGACACCAAATACGCCGCAGGCGTCCTTGGGTCCGTGGTCTATCGGATCGAGATCGTGGGTGAGTTTTCCGTCAGGACGAATCAATTCACATCTTTTCGACGTTGGGACTGCGGGAAAGTCTTGTCTGCGCGCGGGTGTGTGAGCCGCCGGGCAGCTGTACCCTCGGGGAGTACACAGACATGTCTAGTCTACCCTCTTTCACGCCACTCTGTGGTGTACACTACGAAATTTAACGCCCGCAGGGGTGATGAATATGTCACGTTTGGCTGCGCCAAGCGTTTTAGGATGCGCCGCTCGCTTCTATTCATCCTCTTCTTTGGACTCTGGCTCAACTCGCGCCGTTACGGACTTTTTGAGGGATCGGCGGTCAAGCCACAGGGCCACGAGGGCACCCAATGCTACGCCGACGGCACCGTAAATAACCGCGATAACGCCGAACACCGATGTTTCAGAATATGACGGATCTCCTGGACCCAGGATCACAGAAATAAACGCCGCAATAAGTCCGATGATGAGCCCCAGCATCATGAAAGCTACCACCGACGGGGCACGGCGAACCCGCACCTGAGAGTACTCAACCTCGGTTTCAGGGGATGCTTCAGCTTCGGGCGTGGGGGAAGCTGGCTCCGAAGAATCAGAGTGGGAATTAGAAGGTGTGTGTGCGCTACTCATGTCTTCAAGTCTATCTTTTGGGGTGAATCCTGCCTAATGATTCTTGGTGACGGCGGGGTGCGGACAACGTGGCTGAAGGAATGTTGTCTGCTCTAGGGCGTGCGCGATAAGACTTGAGGTGCCGTTGTCAGGTAGCTCGGCGCCTAGAACAACGGGAAGTAGCGGGATAGATTGCTGCGTTCGCCGCTGGCGGTCAGCAGTCCGGATGCGCTCGCATCGTCCCAAGCCAAGGCACCGGCAGCCAGCGCACACCAGATGAACCCGCTCGTTTCGACTACGCTCGGCGGAGTGCCGCGGGTATGGCGAGGCCCGGCAATACACTGGGTAACCCCGTAGGGCGGAACCCGAACCTCCACACTGTTGCCGGGGGCGAGCGTGGCGAGCTCTTCAAGGGCGTACCGCACGGCGGTAGCGCGCGCGCCACGCGGCAGGCGAGCGAACGCTTGTTCTATATCGGCTCGATTTTCCGCACTAATAAGCGGTTTTTCTCCGGAAAGCACAGTATCAAAAACCTGTCTAACCTGTGCAAAGGCGGCCGCGCCGTCAGCCTCCGAAACTCGACGGCGCACACTCACGCGCTCTCACCCACCAGCGGTTCCAGATCCGCACCAGGAACCCACCCTCCAACCTCGCGGGGCGCATTATCCTGCACACCGCCAATCACGGGGCGAGCCACCTGCGGAAGAAGCTGCTGCACCTGCTCGGAAGGCAGATGCCCCGTAGCTTCCAGCGCCCACAGCGCAACCGGGTAAGCGGCACGGGTTGCGCCGTCAGAAATCTTCACGACCACAGACGCGCCAGAACGCAGACCCACACACAATACCCCGGCGGCGCCGCTCTTGACGACCGCATCCAGCTGCTCACTCAACACCGTATCGGGCATGCCGGGAGCCTGGATCAGCTCGGGGTAATCGACCATCGCAGTCGCTACGGTCGAGGCGCGCGCATCCGCATCCATATTGCGAATCGCTGCACCGAGCGTCGAATAGGCACGCGCCAGACCCAGAGCTGAGACCGCTGCGACGGGGGCACCGCATCCGTCAATGCCCGATGTGCCCACAGGCTCGCCCGTAAAACTCGCGATCTCCTCAGCAATCATGCGCTGCAGCGGATGCTCAGGGTCGCAGTAATCCTTCATCGTCCACTGGCGCGAATCCGGGTCTACAACCGAGCGGTCCAGCTGCGCGGCACACGCCCACAGAAACCCGGCATGCTTACCCGAACACGGATGCGCAAGCGGAGTCTTCGCCAAATCCGCGCGTACCATCTGTTCGTGCGCGTGTGCATCAGCGGGGTAGGCGGTGGGGCAGAGCAGAGCGGTCGCATCAACACCGGCGCCCTGAAGCACGTCTTGAACCGCGCGCATCTGCTCGAATGTTCCCTGATGCGATCCGCACGCGATCGCTACCTGCGCGCCACGCAGCGGCGCCCCCGATTTGAGTGTACCGATAGCCTGCAGGGGCTTGAGCGCCGAGCGGGCAAAGAATGGCTGGCTCATGTCTCCGAGGGCAAGATCGGTGGTGCCTTCGGGGGAGAGCACCACCACAATACCGTGGTGGGTCGTCTCGATCAGATCGTTACGAGTCTGAAATACGAGTTCGGCGTCTGTGAGGGAAAGCTGAGGAGAAGTCATATACCCACAATAATAGTGCTAAAAATAGAAATTCTAGCGGATAGAATCACATGAGCGCGGTGAAGGCTGCCATACCGCCAAAAATAATGCCGGGCACATTCGCAATTGCAACGGGCCAGTCTTTCTTTTCGCGCCACAAGCCGTATGCCACCCACAGCGTGCAGTTAATGCCGGCAACGAGTGGCTGAATCCAGTTGTCCTTATGGCCGTTGATATTGCCGATAATTTGCGGGAAGTAGAAGACGTACATGAGCACCGCGGTTATGGATGCTACGCGCGCTAAAACCGGAAAAAGTCTACGGACCGGCGCTGAAAATCCAGGCACGTATTAAATGCCGTGAGAAAACCTATATTTTCATCTTCCCTCCCGCAGAACAGAAAGCATATGAGGCGTTTGTGGGTGAGGTCCGCTACCGCACCTCTTGGGGCAGCTAACCTACGAACGCGGGGAGAACCACAAAACGTGGAAAACAGCTGAACGGTTCAAAACACTATTCGGCGGATAAAACGTTACACGATAAAAACGTTATGGGGGCAGAGGATTACTGGGTAAAGCACAGTCATGGGGTGTTACAAACCCCACCCGGGTAGCATTCGACACGGTACCCTTATGTACATGAAGGTTTTGGTACTGGGCCCCGGCGGCCGCGAACACGCAATTATCCGTGCGCTTGCGCGCGATCCACAGGTGACCGAAGTTCACAGCGCACCCGGCAACGCGGGCATCGCTCAGGACGTTCCGGTACACGCCATCGACGCCAATAACCCCGAGCAGGCTGTTACGCTCGCCCGCGAGCTCGCCGCAGACCTGGTGGTTATTGGCCCTGAGGCACCTCTAGTAGCCGGTGTTTCCGATGCCCTGCGCGAGGCGGGCTTCGCGGTCTTCGGGCCCTCTGCGGCTGCGGCACAGCTTGAGGGCTCCAAGGCATTCGCCAAGCAGGTGATGGAAGAAGCAAACGTACCGACCGCCCGCGCCTTCGTCGCCACGACCGAGGCCGAAGCGGCGCAAGCCCTTGATGAATTCGGCGCCCCCTATGTGGTGAAAGACGACGGGCTCGCCGCGGGTAAGGGCGTGGTTGTCACCGAGAACCGGGACGCTGCCTTAGAGCATGCGAACGCCTGCTTTGCCGCTGGCGGTTCCGTGGTGATCGAAGAATTCTTGGACGGTCCCGAAGTATCGCTCTTCGTCATCAGCGACGGAAAGAACGTGCTCCCGCTGTCTCCTGCACAGGATTTCAAGCGCATCTTTGACAACGATGAAGGCCCGAATACCGGCGGGATGGGTGCCTACACCCCGCTTGACTGGCTGCCTGAAGGATTTGTAGACGAAGTGATCGAAAAGATCGCCCGCCCCACCATCGTTCGTATGGCAGAACGCGGCACCCCGTTCGTAGGTGTACTCTTCTGCGGGCTCGCCGTTACCAGCCGCGGCGTGCGCGTCATCGAATTCAACGCTCGCTTTGGCGACCCCGAAACCCAGGCGGTGCTGGCACGCCTGCGCACCCCGCTCGGGCAGCTGCTCCTTGCGGCATCTCGCGGCGAGATCGCCGAAGACACCCACCTGGAATGGGACCCCCGCACCGCCGTGGACGTGGTCATGGCGGCAGAAAACTATCCGGGAACCCCGCGTAAGGGCGATGCGATTGCGGGGCTTGAGAGCGCATCCGCTATGCCTGATGTGCATGTGGTGCACGCCGGAACCGCCGTCGCGGGCGAAGAGATTGTGACGGCGGGCGGCCGCGTGCTCGCCGTCGTCGCCCTGGGCGATACCCTCGCCCAGGCTCGCGATGCCGCCTACGAAGGGGTACAGGCTATTACCTGGGAAGGCGCACAATACCGCACCGATATTGCCCTCAAAGCGGTGCAGGGGGCGATTACCGTGCCCGAACTCCGCAACTAACCGCTATTCTCTATTCGCGTGAGCAGGTCGTTTTTGGTCGAACAGGTGGGATTTTCCTACCTGCTCGACCAAAAGCAACCTGCTCGCGGTGTATTCCAGCTGGGCGCCAAGTAACAGAACTTAACAGCCGAACCCTGAGAACACGGCGTTACGGCCGCATTCGGATTCACATATCGCGGGATGCGGGCATTGTCCGGTAAGGTAAAGAATAGGTAAACACGCCGCGCACATTCGCCCCACAGGAGAACTTCCCATGAATTTCCGCAACAACCCACCCATGATTCCGGGGTGGACGCACGTCTACTCCGGTAAAGTACGCGACCTATACGTTCCCGAAGAAAGCCGCTACGACGCCGCCGGGCTAACAGTCAGTGATGATGCTGAAATCCGCGCAGGATCCGTCATGGTCGTCGCCTCTGACCGCATTAGTGCCTTCGATAAAATTCTTCCCACCGAAATCCCCGATAAAGGCAAAATCCTCACTCAAATGTCGCTGTGGTGGTTTCAACAACTTTCGCATATCCCAAACCATGTGATTTCAATCGATGTGCCCGAATCAGTCGCAGGGCGAGCCATGATATGCAAATCGCTCAATATGTTCCCGGTCGAGTGCATTGTGCGCGGCTATCTGACGGGCTCGGGGCTCACAAGTTACCGCGACACCGGAAGCATAGCAGGCATCGAACTCCCGGCGGGGCTTGTGGACGGGTCACGCCTCGAAACCCCAATTTTTACCCCGACCGGCAAAGCCGAAGTAGGCCAGCACGATGAACCGGTAACCCGCGAAGAACTCTACGCCGAAGTAGGGCACGCAATCGGTAACCGCCTAGAAGAACTCTCACTCGAACTCTACAGCACCGCCGAAAAAATCGCCCGCGAGCAGGGCATTATTTTGGCTGACACCAAAGTCGAATTCGGAACCGACTCTTACCGCGGCGAAATCACCCTTGGCGATGAATTGCTCACCCCCGACTCCTCACGATTCTGGGATGCGAGTGAGTACGAACCCGGAAAATCCCAACCGAGCTTTGATAAACAGTTTGTGCGCGATTGGCTGCACTCGCCGGAATCGGGCTGGGACGGTTCGGATAACGTGCCTCATCTGCCTGAGGATGTGGTTGAGAAAACCCGCGCCCGCTATGTTGAAGCGTACGAGAGGCTGACCAGCACGAAGTTTTAGCCCGATAGGCTGACATGTAGATTCTCAGGAACTCTAGGTGCGTGAAATCTAGCTGAGTCGCGCGTATGTGGGTCGGAGTGCGCGGGTTTATCGTCTCAGATGTGCTTAGCGCGGTATAACCTCCTGGTATGAAGATCTGGATATTATAGTCATAAATCCTGGTGATTTAGGGAAATTTTTCCCAAATCAAGCTCTATTTTATTTTTGCTAGCATGGGGAAAATACGAGTCACTCGTGTAAAAAGAAGGGGAGAGTCATGCCCAACACAAGTAACTTCAAAACTTTAGACGAGGAAGTCAGAGAGAATATTCTCGCAAGCGTTGATGTTCCTCATATCCGGTTCGCGCCAAAAGAGACGAAAGAAGCATTCGAACTATACAAAAAATCGGTCAGCCGAAAGGATAGGCAGAGCGCAGCTGATGCAGCGTCGCGTGCTGAAGCGGCCGCCAAGCAAAGCCTCTCTGAATTGTGTGGAGCGCTGCAGAACGTTAGTCCAAAAGCGGCCATCCAACTTCTTTATGGAGAGCGTCATGACTGTTTGCATGATTATAAGCTGCCAAAAGGCGGAGAGATATTTTCGCTATACCGAGGAGCATGGCTGATCGGTGTTTTCGGCAATGGCAAGGATGACAGCCAGTATGGTGCTCTCAAAGCCTTCAACAAGTACGTTCGATGGGTTGCCGCATATCTAACCAAACTTAATATCGCTACCTTTGCTGAGCTGGACGACACTGAGTGCCTCGTATCTTTCCTCCCCAGGCAACTTGAAATAAGTCGACTGGTTGAGCCTGAAACTCGAATGATGTGGATTGTAGATGAGATCTCAGCGTCAATAGGGCGATGGGTAGACAACAACCTTCCTACCGTATCTGATCTGATCGGATCAAAACCAATGGAGGTCGCAGCTAAAAATATCCACGAGGCTGTCAGCTCACTTTGGTCTGCTTATAGTGACAAGAAAACGGCTATAGAGGAACCATATAGTGCGACTTTACTAAAAGACATTCCGGAAGGGCTGATCCGTGCACTCACCGCAAGACGACCTACAGCGTTAAGTGAAGCAAGCGTGGAAGAAGCACTGCTCGGAGAAGAGCCAACAACTACCCCCTTCGTCCACATTGAGGACACTACCTGGGTTTTGAATCGATCGGCTTGGCTAGATCATCGCGACGACGTGCTCTTTAGATTTGCAATGAATGAGAGTCCACGTGATAAAGAAGGCCAGGTATTTGAAGACGTTACAGCATCTATGCTTCGCAAATGGGGGCCTCGCGAAGTCGCATGGAAGTCCTCTGTAGATCTTCTTTCCCCAAAAAGCAGGAAGTGCAAGGATGAAATAGACATATTCGGGTGTTCGGACGATATTGCTTTTATTGGCGAATGCAAGGCCAACCGGCTTTCGAGAAATAACTTAAGTGTCGGTGTCTCTTTTGAAACGGTAGTGCTGAACAAAGCTGTTTCTCAGCTTGAAACGCGGATAACCCATTGGTATGAGGGATGGAGGCCTGATGGGATAAATCCATGCAAAGCCAGTGAAGCAATTGGATTTGTAATAACGTTTTCCAGTTACGGTGGAATGCTCTGGCAGTCCGAGAGTCTGATCAAGGAAGATGCCCCAGTACAACATGCAGTCATTCCGTTGCATTCTTTGATTTTTGCGATGAGTATTCTCGATGGTCCTCAAGACTTGAAACGGTACCTTGAGCACCGAGAGGCGTTGATCACGAGTGGGGCGGTGAACTCAGATGAGCTTGAGTATATGCTCGAAATTATCGCTGCATCGAAGGGCAAGGAAGTAGCCATTCCTAAGGACTTGCCTGAGGACGCCCGAATTCTTTTTAGACAGTACGAACTGGATGAGGAAGGTAAGTCGATTGATCCCCGTAAGTACTCTGATCGGCCGGATTGGAAGCAACAATTTCGGGATGACCTATGGGATAACATCAAGCCAGTCACTCCATCATTGGCTGATCTGTGACCCATCTCTATATGTCTCTATATGTGAAGGTGCAGCGATCGGCTCCAGACTCCTTTGAAGCTGTTTGGTTTATCTGCTGCGAATCATGATGCCAGCTATTTTGCCATTGTTGAAGAGATAACAGTCTCAAGGGTGTTATAGACTAGGCGCCCTGCCAGAAAGATGCGAAGCGGTACTACCAACGGTTAACGAATCTGCCCGATCGTGCCGTAAAAAAATATTCCCAATAATTTTCCTTTTGAGAATTATGAAAAAGCATGCGGGAACGCACATCTTACGGGGAACTACAACCCTATGCCGAACGAGTTAGCCGAATCCCCAGCCACACCTATGCCTTATCTTCTCCAAGCAGTGGAGCTGATAGGGCACAACGTAGCGAAGGGATAGAAAACGTTCCCGCTTTGTGCCTAATGCATATGAGAGAGCTTCTACGCCAGATGCTCCTCATGCAGCACCACCTGATGCGGCAGCGCATCCGCATCTATCACCTGAGCCTGCCGTTCCCGCTGTTGGTCGCGGGCGCGGTCTGAGAGGGAATAGAACCATTTGATGTGCTCGCACACCCGCTCATAGGCGGCGTCCTCGTCACGGGTGGAGATCGCCTCGTAAATGCCCCGGTGCTGGTCTTGAAGCGTCTGCTTGACGGAATCCCAATCGCGCAGCAGCGGCACCGCCTCCTGCACGTAGCTGATAGTCGCCATGTGCAGTGAATCGATCACGGTATCGAGCACAATGTTTCCGCCCAGCTTTGAAAGTTCGTAGTGAAAGCGGGTATCGCAGAAATGGAAACGCTCGTTCGAGACCTGCGGCAGATCCATCTCACGCAGATGCTCGCGGGCATTTTCCAGCGCCAGATCGCGTTCGGGGGAGTCGGGGGCGTTTGCGGCGGCACGTGCAGCCGGTCCCTCCAGAAGCAAACGTGTAGAAACCACATCTTTGACCGGCAGGTTGCGGGTTGCGATGTGCATGCGCAGTGCCCAGCTGAGGGTGTCGGAGGGCTCCGAGATGACGATCGCGCCTGATTTAGGCCCCGATCCGCTACTGGAGCGAATCAGTCCCAGCGCGTTGAGAATACGCAGGGCCTCGCGTACCGAGGGCCGGGAAATTCCGTGTTTTTCGGCCAGTGCACGCTCGGAAGGCAGCTTATCACCGACACGCAGTTCGCCCAGGCGCAGCCGCCGCTCGAAGGTTTCAAGAATGATGCTGTAGCTGCGTTCCTGTATGCGGGATGTCGAGTCTGTCAGGTGAGTCATGAGGTGTTCCCATCCTAATAAGTCTCAAGATGCGGGTGAGAATAACCCGTCGTGTGTGCGTTTGAGGCGGCTCAGGTGGGGTGGGAGAGTGCCTGAGCCTGTGAGGAATAGTGAGAGAAACGCGCGGGGCGGCGTACCGTGAAGTACACCGCCCCATCGTGGTTTATGCGTTTGTATGTGCAGCGTACCGGTTAGGGAATCAGGAACGAGAGCACGTTGGTCTGCAGGAAGACCAGAATACAGACCACCACGAGCATGGCGAACGACCAGGGAACCACGGCCTTGAGGATGTCGGATTCCTTACCTTCCATATCCACGGAGGTTGCCGCGATAGCCAAGGACTGCGGGGAGATCATCTTACCGACCACGCCACCGGTGGTGTTAGCAGCCAGCAGCAGTTCGGGGGTTGCCCCAGAAATACCGGCCTGGTGCAGGTTCTCGGCGGCAGAGACCTGCAGCTTCGAGAACAGTGCGTTGGCGCTGGTGTCCGAGCCGGTCACTGCGGTACCGATCCAGCCCAGTGCGGGCGCCAGGATAGCGTATACGGGGCCGAGTCCTGCCAGGAAGGTACCCATGGCAACTGTCTGACCCGAGAAGTTCATGACGTATGCCAGCGCCAGCACTGACGCAATGGTCAGAATTGACCAACGCATACGGTAGACGACCGAACCGAATTCGGTGAACAGTGCGGGGAACTTGAACCCGTAACGACCCTTCTCGTTGAAGAGGAAGTAGATAACACCCACGATCAGACCCGAGATAATCAGCAGGGTACCGGGGTTCGAGAGCCAGGTGAAGGAGTAAACAGCATCCTTAACTTTTGTGCCGTCTTTGGTGACCAAGCGGGAGCTAAGCGCGGGAATATCGATTTTGATAGCCACGGTCTTGAGCCATGTCTTCAACTCTGCACTGAGGTTCACGAGACCGAAGATAACAACCACGATCAGGTAGGGCAGAAGAGCCATCCACACACGCACGGCGGGCAGTGCTTCTTTCTCTTCGACCTGTGAAGGAAGGCCGTAACGCTCACGCACGCCTTCTACGCCGCGCGGTTTCCAGAAGCGCAGGAAGAGCACTGCGGCACCCATCGAGACGATACATGCCACCACGTCGGTGAGGTTGTATGCGGGGGTTGCTGCGGTGATCCACTGTGCAATACCGAAGGAAATGCCGATGACGAAGGCAGGGAGCCATGCATCTTTAACACCCTTCATACCGTCGAGGATGAAGAGCAGAATGACGGGCACGAACATTGCCAGGAACGGTGCCTGGTGACCGACGATAGTTGCAATAACGTGCGGGTCTTTGCCGCCAACATCGCCTGCAGTCACAATCGGGACGGCGACGGCGCCGAAGGCCACAGGAGCGGTGTTAGCAAGAAGCACGGTAATAGCTGCTTTGAGCGGCTTCACGCCGAGGGCAAGAATCATGGTCGCGGTAATTGCCACGGGAGCACCGAACCCTGCGAGGGCTTCAAGCAGACCACCGAAGCAGAAGGCAATCAGAATCGCCTGGATGCGCAAATCGCCGCCGCCCAGACGGTCGAAGGTGCGGCGCAGGTCTTCAAAGCGTCCGGCAAGCACGGTGACCTGGTAGAACCAGATAGCGCCGAGGATCACCCAGCAGATGACCAAACCGTAGATAGCGCCGCGCACCGCGCTGAGTCCTGCCAAATCGAAGGGCATCGTAAAGCCGAGGCTTGCCACCAGGATAGATGCGGCAAGTGCCACCAGCGCCGACCAGTGCGCGCGTGCCTTGACGACGAGTAGCATGATGAAGAAGGTCAGCAGCGGTATGGTTGCCACGAGCGCGCTTAGCCCAAGGCTTCCCCCGACTGCGTTGGGTTCAGCGAAGAATGTATTCACTGGAACTCCTTTGGTTCGGTTCAATGTGATGTGGTCAGACCAATCAAAATTCCACGGATTCGTGGCGACTATGGCACCCTTCTGGGATGTGGTCTGACCATTAGCTTCATGTGAAGCCTACCCGAAGGGTGCTTTGAGATACAACTTATAGAGTGTAGGTGTGTTTTCCGCACGATGGCGGGGGAGAGGGGTGATATTTGCGTTCTGGGCATCAAAAAATGGGTTGTTCCAACTTCTGGCATTAAATTTCAGCTCTGCGCATAGAGATTTTGCGCACTGCATTTTTTCGAGATGTTCCTGGGTTGTGCCACCCGATATTGCAAGGGATTGCATAGGTAAGATATGCATATTTGCGGGAAATTATGCAGAGAATTCGGTCAGTTCCGCATCAGCTCGCGGATGCTGCATATGCACCCGCCGGAATGTCTGTTTAAGGTATCTCGAAACATTGGGGTTGCTATGACCTAAAGTATGCTTTACTACCTGAAACTAAGGGAATCCTTAAAACTCAATTTGGTGAGAAAAATGTTCGTTATTTCAATTAAAGGAATGCTCCGAACCTGGTGTTAAATGAAGATCAACGAAGAAAGTCTACGAATACGTTTCTACACCGATATGACCGGTCCCCGTAAACACCGGCGGGTTCCTGAGAGAACCTGGTCAGTCATGATCCTGGCGCGTTGAAAACCCGCGTTACGTAAATTCGGCACAGGAATTTGCGTCCCGGAGCGCATACCGCATCCCACATCAGCGGTTCTGTAGAGACTCGAAACCAGAAAGGACGGATAACATGCGTATTGCGCTTTTCTCCACGTGCATTGTTGATGGCATGTATCCCCGCGTAGCACGCGCGACCGTCGAGATTCTAGAACGCTTGGGGCATGAGGTTGTTTATCCTCCTGGGCAGACCTGCTGTTCCCAAATGCACGTCAATTCCGGGTACTTTGATGATGCTTACCCCGTCGTAAAAAACCACGTCGAGTCTTTTGAGGCGTGGGACTGGGATGTTGCCGTGGCACCCTCAGGTTCCTGCGTGGCATCCCTGGGGCACCAGCAGCCCATGATCGCTCGTCATCAGGGCGACGAAGATCTTGCCGTGCGGGCAGAACAGATTGCTGCACGAACCTTTGAACTTTCCCAGCTTCTCATTGACGTTTTGGGTATCACCAACGCCGCCGAGCAGCTTGGTTCTTACTTCCCCGAGCACGTGACCTACCACAGCTCATGCCACGGTATGCGCCTGCTGCATCTTGGCTCTCGTCAGTCAGATCTTGTGCGCACCGTTGAAGGCATTAAGTACACCGAAATTGAGGGCCTCGACCAGTGCTGCGGCTTCGGCGGAACCTTCTCGTTCAAGAACGCCGATGTTTCCGGGGCGATGGTTGAAGATAAAGCAACCAATGTTGAGAAGACCGGCGCATCCGTATGCACCGGCGGCGACTGCTCCTGCCTGATGAATATCGGCGGTGCGCTCTCACGCCGCGGATCCTCTGTTAAGACCGTCCATTTTGCCGAAATCCTCGCCTCCACCAAGGAAAATCCGCTGAAGATTGACGGCAACGTAGAACTCGCCTTCGCATAGAAAGTAGGTTGATGATGACTTCCACCGCAATCCCCCTGGGCATGCCGAAGGTCGTGCACTACGGCGAAGGCAATATCTTTGAAAACGAACCGTTCCCCGAATACGCCAAGCGTGAGCTGAAGAATGACCAGCTGCGCAATAACCTGCGTTTCGTGACCCACGCTATTCGCAATAAACGTGCCCGCGTTACCAGCGAGCTGCCCGACTGGCAGGAACTGCGCAATACCGGCGAGATGGTGAAGAACTATGTACTCTTCAACCTGCCCCAAATGCTGGAACAGTTCGAGCGCAACTTTACCGCGCGCGGTGGCCATGTGCACTGGGCGCGCGATGCTCACGAGGCAAACCAGATCGCTCTCGACCTGATTCGCGAACAGGGTGTAGACGAGATCATCAAGATCAAGTCCATGGCAACCGCCGAGACCGGTCTGAACGAGTTCCTGGAAGAGAACGGCATTAACGCCATTGAGACCGACCTTGCGGAAGAAATTGTGCAGCTCGGCGAAGATCGCCCCTCGCATATTCTGGTTCCGGCAATTCACCGTAACCGCCGCGAAATCCGCGATATCTTCCTTAAGAAGATTGAAGGCATTAACCCGGATATTACCGATGAACCCGCCGAGCTTGCGGAGGCTTCGCGTAACCGTCTGCGCGAGAAGTTCCTCTCGACTAAGGTCGCCGTTTCGGGCGTGAACTTCGGTATCGCTGAAACCGGCACTATGACCATCGTGGAATCCGAAGGCAACGGTCGTATGTGCCTGACCCTGCCCGACACCCTCATTTCGTTCATGGGTATCGAGAAGCTGCTGCCCACCTTCCAGGACTACGAGGCGTTCCTGCAGCTTTTGCCGCGTTCCTCCACCGGTGAGCGCATGAACCCTTACACCTCCATGTGGACGGGCGTAACCCCCGGTGACGGCCCGCAGAACCTGCACGTGATCCTTATCGATAATGGTCGTACCGCTGTGCTGGCCGATGAACTGGGTCGCCAGGCGCTGCGCTGCATCCGCTGCTCCGCCTGCATGAACGTGTGCCCCGTGTACGAGCGTGCCGGTGGTCACGCCTACGGTTCCACCTACCCAGGCCCGATTGGTGCAATTCTTTCGCCCCAGCTTTCCGGTATTGAGGCGGCGCACAATAACTCGCTGCCATACGCATCTTCGCTATGCGGTGCCTGCTACGAAGTGTGCCCCGTGAAGATCAACTTCCCCGAGGTGCTGGTGCATCTGCGCGGTAAGGATGTTGAGGCGAAGCACGCGAAGAAACACACGCCCACGCAGATGGACGCCATGATGTACGGCGCTAAGAAGCTGTTCTCCTCGGGCAAGATGATGGCAGCCGCCGAGCGTGGTCTGCCGATGTCCCGTCTGATTAGCGGAAAGAAACACAAGATTACGAAGGTGCCCGGAATTATCGGCGGTTGGACAGACTACCGTGATATTCCTGAGCCTCCCAAAGAATCGTTCCGCAACTGGTGGAAGAAGGAAAAGTCTGGCGCACCCGCTCGCGACAGCGCCGAGCGCGTGGATATTTCCGCTCTCATTGTAGCGAATAAGGGTAAGGTTGCAGAAGCCGCAGCGAACGCACAGGCTGCGGCCGAAGCTCAGGCGGCTCGTGAAGGTAAGGAGAACGCATAAATGTCCTCTGCGAAGGAAGATATCCTCACGCGTATTCGTGAGTCCCTGTCGGATGCCCCCGAGGCACCAGCCCCCGTGCGTAACTACCGCCGCGTGAGCGAGCTGAACCGCGAGCAGACTATTGAGATGCTGGTGGATCGCCTGATCGACTATAAGGCGAACGTCTTCAACGCGACCGAATCGAATATCGCCGAGGTTATTGCCGAGCGTCTGGGAGAGAAATCGCGCTATGTGGTTCCCACCGGGCTGAACCCCGAATGGCTGCCTGAGGATACCGCAACCCGTGTGCATGTCACCGATTCGGGGAGCACTCTCGAACCCGGCGCGCTTTCGGTGCATGAACTTGACGCCGTGGATGCGGTGGTCACTTCCTCGACCGTATCGTGCGCTGAGACCGGCACTATTTTCTTGAACTCCACCCCGCAGGAAGGCCGCCGCGCGATTTCCCTGGTGCCCGACCACCATGTATGCGTGGTGCCGGAATCCACGGTTGTGGAGCTGGTGCCGGAGGCGATTGAACGCATCACCTATGAGCGCCCGGTGACCATGATCTCCGGGCCGTCTGCGACCAGCGATATTGAGCTGATTCGCGTGGAGGGTGTGCACGGGCCGCGCATCCTGGATGTGGTGATTCTCGAAGGCAAATAATAGGTGCAGCAGGCGTGTGCCTAGGCGTTTGAGCCTAGAGCACCGCTGACGCAATAGAAAGGGGATGGGAACCTAATATGGTTCCCATCCCCTTTCATTGTGCGCGGCGTACTCTCTGTGAGTAGCATTCTGTACTAAGAGTCTAGGGTATGACATGAGGAGTCCAGCAATATGCAGTGTAAAAATTTCTCAAGGAGTATTGAAGAAATTCACGATAATTTACGTTCTTCAAGGTATTCTTATAGGTGTCAATTACATAAACACCGTTGAGCTTCCGTGACTTAATAAAATTGAGGATGCATGCCATGAGCGATGAACAACCACAGAGAACCGAAATCGGATACGCGAACCATAATCCCCTTATATTTGATCATTCTGCAGCTTCCTTATTCGCAGATATATGTCAGAGAGCCTTGCGAGAGCTTAAATTTCTGCTACCTGATCTGCGTAGAACTGCTGATGAAGCACTTAAAGATTTCAGAGGGTATTTCGCTGAAGTTTACCGGCGGAATATGGAGATAGCTGTTGAGGGTGGAAACGCTATTATCAGCTACCTGGAGCAGCTAGAACGGTCTATTAAGCAAATTGATAGATCTGCTTATGATGAACGAAGAAACCGCCAGAAGGCACGCGAGTATGAGGATGACTGGTGGGGGCTTCATAAAAGCTGGGATGAGTTTTGGGGATTTGCCCCGCCAGTAGATGAAATTATTCCTCCCAATGTTCATATTGAGGTCGTAAGACAGCCTTCACGTGAGTTTCCTCGTATAGGAGAGAATACAGAACAGGGTATGTCGGTATCTTCGCTCCGACCTTCCAGATTGATGATAAGCGCTATGCAAACTGAGAGCCTTGTCGCTGGGCTTAGCCATTTTCCTAGTGAAATCCGTAATAAAGCTGCGGAATTTTCTGCTGGAAGCCAGTGGGGGAGCGTTGACTGCGAAGACTTTATAAAAGCATTTGAGACATGGAATGAAGAGAACCGCCAAGATCATCGGTGGGCAAATACTATTGCGAACGAATTTAAAAAGGCCGGAGCTGCTGGCGAGTTTGTTACCCTCTCGGACGCGGCGTTGCAAAACAGCTTAGATCTTAAAGGTATACGTAGTAACCGCGCCGACCTAACGATTCCAGCACCTATGGTGACGGGTAAAACGCCTTCAAGTGGTTTCGCAAACGACCCTGTTAATGTGGCGACGGGTAACTTTATCGAACCGGAGATTGACCTTGAGTATTCCGGTCTTGCATCATCCTGTGCTCTAACCCGCATGTACAACAGCGTCGCCTTGCTCGATGACTCTATGGATACCGGCGTTTTTGGTCCTGGTTGGTCATCGAATCTGGACGTAAAACTATTTTTTGAGGACGAAGGCGCAACCCGTATTCTTCCTGATGGGCGGCATATCTTCTATGCACGGCAGGGTGAAGGGTTTGCCCGAGCTCAGCGAGAAGCGCAATGGCTTGAGCGTATAAGTCTTGAAGAACATCATGACATTGACTCCACGCTTGAATTCATTCTGAATACCACAGAGCAACATGTCGGTGTGCTCTACTGTGCCCAAGATAATCAGGGAACCCGAACCTATTTCTCTCCGAGCGGTACCTGGCTTGGTGCAACTACTGGTCCAGGAACTACAATTGCCGCTTTGCGTAACAGCGAAGGTCAAATAGTTCAGCTTATACACGAACTTGGACGACATATTGAGATTCAATACCGTGATGGGCGCGTTGCTTACGCAACCACTTCTACTGGTGAGCACGCTGAATATATGTACGGAGGTCTTGCAGAACGAACTGCTGGACATCTCACGGGTGTAAATACTGCGCGAGGTACCCGTACATACGAGCATGATAAGAATAATCTGATTTACCGTGTTATCGCAGCAGATGGTACCGTCGAGGTTACTAACTCCTATGATGAACGAGCCCGTGTAGTTCAGCAGCTCACCCACTACGGGCGTACCGTGCGGTACTCCTATCTGAACCACGGCATCACCGATATTGCCAATACTGACGGCACCGATGCAAACGTGTGGGTTAGCGATGAATACGGTCGCCTGGTTGCCCTGCACGATGCTGAAGGCGGCCGTACTACCTTCTCCTACGACACCTTCGGTAACCGTCGTCTCGTAACGGAACGCGATGGGAGCCGCATCCACAGGTACTACGATGAGCGCGGTCGGCAGATTCGTGAGATCACCGCCGAAGGCGCAGAAACGCTCACTACTTACGATGAATTTGACCGTGTGACCTCTCAAATCATCTCTACTTTTGAGGTGGACCAGCGGAAACGCTACGAAACGTACATCGCCCACCTGAACGGGGAGGGAACGGAAGATAGTACACCGCAGGTTCTTGCAACCCAGACCTTCACCTATGCCAGTCCTGAGGATCGCTATCCGTCTGCCGTGACTGATGCCCAAGGCAACACCACCACATTCACCTGGAATCAGGGAATGCTGATCCGAACCGAAAATCCTGAGGGCGTAGGGGTGAACTTCACCTACGACAAGTTTGGGCAGCCGGTTACTATGAGTAATGATCTGGGCGAGACCACACGCCTGGAATACACTCCTTCAGGCCAGCTAACGGCAGTAACAACACCACTCGGTTATCGCACGACTCTAACCTACGATGACGCAGGTAACCTGATCTGCTATGAAGACCCCACGGGTGCTCTCTGGAAATTTGAGTATGCTGAAGGCGCTCGCCTGACTGCTGCCGTTGACCCCCTGGGCGCGCGTCAAGAGTACACATATGGCGCCAGCGGCGATGTGGTTCAGCTTCGCGATGCGCTTGAGCGCATTACCACACGTACTTTCGACCTCTATGGAAATATGAGTTCGGAAACCTTGCCCGGCGGTAGAACCTTTACCTATATCTATGACGGGTTGGCACGTCTGGTGGAAACCGTCGACCCCGCTGGCGGTTCCTGGAAACGTACTTACGACGCGGCAAGTACGCTTACCAGCACGATCGACCCGACCGGTGTGCAGGTGAAAAATATCGCCAATCGTACCCACCGCACGGTGACGCAGCATGACGGTTCAGGTACAGCAATACGGGTGAAACTTGATCAGCTGGGACGCCCGGTAGCACGCGAGGAAATCCCCTCACCCACGAAAACCGTTCAAGAGCGTGCGGCATCTGGTGAAGAGCGCATCGTCTATGATGCCGTGGGTAACCCGGTTGAAATCCTTGATGCCGAAGGCGGCCTGACGCGGTACGAATATAACCGCGCGCATCAGCTTGTGCGTGAAGTATCTCCCGCAGGGCGAGTCAAAACCTACGCCTACGATCGAGCGGGGCGGCTTGCGTCTATGACCGATGGAAACGGGAATACCACCGAGCTGGAGTATGATGCCGATTCGCGCCCGGTAGCACGTAAATTTGCGGATGGAACTGTAGAACGCATGACGTACGACCGTGCCAGCCGTATTATCAGTGTGGTGGGTGGTTCGCAGCTTCCGACGCACTATACCTATGATGCCGCCGGGCGCGTAACAAGTATTCGTGATGGTAAGTACGGTACCCGCTCCTTCGTTTATGACGCCGCAGGTCAGGTTATCACCATGATTAACGGCGTAGGCGGACGTACCCATTACACCTATGACGAAGCCGGGAATGTAGCATCGATGATGGACCCGGCAGGCGCCATTACCAGCTACGAATATGATGTTCTGGGCAATATGGTACGCCGAGTTGATCCCGTAGGTGCCGTGACAGAGTATTCCTACGACGGTGCTTCGCGCCTAGTTTCAAAGACTAACCCTGACCGCAGGGTTCATGTGTGGGAGCACGATGCAAACGGCGAGGTGACGGCATACCGCATTGACGGTGAGTTGATGGCGCAGATTGCCCGCAACCTACGCGGCCGAAGCATCACCGTGCGGGACTGGACCGCAGTTGGCGGTAAAAACTCGGGTCAAAAACCTTGGGTGACCCGTACTCACCGTGACCGCCTGGATCGCGTGGTCAGCGTTCGTCACGGAGTCGGTGAATCGGTGCTGTCCTCCGAAACCTCGGTTGCTGATATTTCTCAGACCTTCCTCTCGGAAGGAACATACGAGCTAGTGTATATCTATGATGCCGATGGCTACCGCACGGGTTTGATTAGTCCCTATGGCATGCAGAGTTACACCTACGATAATGCCGGAAACCTGGTATCGACGGGTGACTACCTTCAGGGAGAAACCGCGTCCTTTGCCTATGATGCCGTTAACAACCTAGTACGTGCTCGGGTGGGAGATATTGTTCGCCGCTGGAACTACACGGACGGTCTGATCACGGAGTATTCCGAAGAGTCTGCATCTTCAGGCGATGTTTACAGCCATGCTCAGATTATGCGGGATAGTGAAGGGCGCATTATTGGTGTCGATTCTCCTGCTGGGTTAGTCATGTACTCCTATGATGGTTCTGGGCAGCTGGTGAGTGCCCGCCGTGGAAACGAATACATGACCTGGAACTGGGGGAGCGCAGGCACGCTGGAACGTGAAGTATACGCGCTCGTCGAACCAGAAAATGCAGAAAATCCTGGGCTTTTACAGGTTGTCTCTGCCCGTGTGCGCCTTTTCACCTATGACGCTGCGGCTCAGCTTCACAACGTTTGTACGTATACTCTCGATGTTTCTTCTGATGAGATCGCGCATGCTGATGATTTCCTAAAGCAGCACGGTCTAGAGCATCCTCAGGCTTTCACCTTGGGCGCTTTGCCATTAGACAATACGCCAACAGAACCTATCGAGCTTTCACTATCTCAGGTTCGTGTGTTTACCTACGATGCTAACGGTCACCGCACGGGTGAGCGTACCTCTGACGGCTCTCAGATAGACGTAGATTTCAACCCTTCCGGGTATCTGGCAGCTGTGTCGCGTGCGAATGCTGCGGCTGCTGAGGGTACTATTTCTGCGGCAGCTTCCTATGAGGGCGAGATTTACCAGGTGACAGGCGCAGATGGTGTATCGGTTCCGGTGGTGTGGGATGATCTTTTGGATGTGCCCGCGCTTATGGGCGTGGGATCCGCGCCCGCTGCTAAGCTTCCCGAAGGTATTGCCGATAGCGCTCTGGGCGTTTCGTTGCCCCAAGACCGTGAGTTCTCGATTCCCATGCTGGCACCGGGAACGGGTTCACTCGATCCGTTTAGCGTCTATAGCCCTCAGAGTAGCGCGCCTTCACCAGCTCAGACATCTATGATGCCGGATGCGCTGTCTCTGATTTCTGTGCCGCGTGCTGGTGGTATCGGGATTGCAGGGGTAAACGTTCTGGGACACCGGATGGTGGATGGGTCGACGGCTTCGTTCCTCTCGCGTGACCCACTTCCGGCAATTCCCGGCACTGGCTGGGTAGGGAACGAATATTCTCTGGTCGGCAACAACCCCGTAGGGCTCATCGACCCGTGGGGACTCTCACCTGTCTCAGTTGAAGAACTGAAGAAGCTGAAGGAGCATGCACCTGTTATGCCGTATGTAATGTCTAAGCTATATGGTATAGATATAAGATCAGCTGATAAAATATTCAAACTATCCTTTGAAAATATGTGGGAAGGTTTTACTAATGCTGCTTATCGTATTCTAGCTTGGAATCTTACAAATGCTTTAACTGCCCTGAAAGTTGAGTTTTTGCCTGTCATTGCTTTTATTTATCTTTATAATAAAGGTAGCGAGTATAGTCAAGATTTTATGAATGGATATATTATTTCTTTAATTTTCAGAGATAAAAATTCTGTACCCTCTTTAAGTGATTATATGGTTGCTTTTGGTGCTGGTATTAGGAATGCCAATAACATGTACCATAGGCGGGAACACCCTGATATTGAAGATTTGAATGTGACCAAGGCAGAGAATCAAGAAGGAATTCCACATATATCTGAAGCTCCAAAATCTCCCCCTAAAGATATTAAGGAGATTGCTTCTCGTATGCGTGAAGTAGAGTCAGCCGATTACGTGAAGGCGTTAGAAGAGAAAGAAGATCGAGGATACTCAGGGGTTCAATTGGATATATATACAGATCAAGCTACTCAAAAGAAAGTTGTTTATGTTTACATATCTGGTACAGATTTTGGAGGTAAAAAGGGAGAGTTAGGTAGTATAGGCTCTAACCTGGGTACTCCCGGAGACGGTACATCTGTATCAATCGATAATATGTCTCCTTATGCGCGTATGGTAGATAAAGCTCTAAAGGATGCGGAAGTTCCAGCTGATGCACAAGTCGTCATGGTGGGGCATTCTCAAGGCGGAGCTGTTGCATACAGTCTGGCGAATAATGAAGAATTTAATAAAAAATACCATATAAGCAATGTGGTAACCTACGGTGCTCCTCTTAATAATCTAGAATCCCAAGATAAAAGTCTTCCGCACCAATTCGATCTAACTCAAGTAAGCCATGTGGGTGATCCAGTTCCTGCGCTTACTCCATATTCGGTGTCAAATCCATTTTTTCATCCAATAGGTAATCAGGTTATAGTCAATTCTGATTCTTCTAGCTTGAACCCTATGGCTCATCATGAGATGAGCGAATATGAGGAAGGTGCGCAGAAATATATTGGTAAACATAGTAACTCTCCTGAAGTAGCTGTAGATTCTGGAAAGTATGATAAATCTGAAACTTATCTCTATACTGGCACAAATACAGTGAATGAAAATTCCATTAGTAGGGGTGCGACAGAAGCTCGGAAAGGAATGTTGAGATAATAGGAAACATACAAACTATGGAGGTATGTTATGGCCATTTACCCTCGACGCTCGTTATGTAAGCTGTGCATGGGGGTAGCTTTTAGTGGGTTGTTGAGTTCATGTTCTCTTCCGCGTGGACGTGATAAAAACTCTCCTTATACGCAGTCTCATGCTCCTGAGCCTTTTTGGAATAGTAAAGACTACTCTGGAGTAGTGAAGTTTGGTGATTATCAAACTGTGGGAAAGTTCGAAGCAGGAACTGTAGAGCATCCTGCCGTCAGTACACCTATACCGCGCCCTCATCAAACTTTTCAGGACTATTATGTGTCAAATATTTACAGTGCAGTTGGTCTCTGGGTTTCTGCTCTGAATTATCTGTTGCTCACAGGGGAGGCAGAGCCTTTGAAGGTTATTGATCCTGAGTTGAAGACGGCTCGTCCTGATATTGTGAAGCTGTATGAGGATGAGACTGGGTGGGTGATTAGTCAGGATCAGTCACCGTTAAAAGGTGAGTTGTTGGAACCGCATCCTGCAGAAACGTTGGAGGATTCGAAGGTGTTTACGTGGTCTGCTCGTTTAAAAGTAGATGCTGATGCCCTGGTGTTTTATGCGGACACGAAGGGGAGTCGTCCTTTAGCTGATGTTCTAAGGTTGCAACCGGGTGAGATGCAGCTGCAGATTGCGTATGTGGAGGGTAAATGGCGGTTAGATACTGCATATCACAGCATTTATACCGTGTCCTAAAAAAATATTAAAGTGGTTTTCTCTGGTTGATTGACCCGTCTTCTTTAACGAGGTTCCAGTGACCATCAAGATACCTGAGTCTGGCGTTAACTTCCTCCTTCTCTACCCTGTCAATAACTTTCAGGAAAGACTGCGTGGAATTATTGGTGGAGTCGTATACTTGAGCCTCCGAGGAAATATTGATAATACTTTGCCATATACGGTCAGGTGATTCTAGGGTAACGTCATGCGATCCTGGTGTTGAAAGTTCGATGGTAAAAATATGTTGTGGTCCTATAACCCATCCTGTATTTTTCTGATATAGATCAAGAACCGCTGAAGGAATAGTCGCGGTTGCATCGGTGACTTGGCTTAGTGGTTTAATGTCACCAGTAAGATATGCATAGTTGACGGACTCAACCCAATAGGCGAGGAAAGCATACATTCCGTCGCTGCTGTATTCATTGATGTAATGGGGTTGGAGAGGTTTAGGAACGTTTTGCGCCTTGTGTTCTTGGGTTCCAGGAACGTATTTCCCGTGCTTTTCATATGTTCCTAGCTGTATGGTGCCGCTGTAGTCTGCTCCACGGTTTTGTTCAAAGGTCTGTGAAGGGGTCGGATATACCTCACTATACTCGTACTGAGAAGTCCTACCTTCTGGCCGGGCACACGAACTTAACATGAACGTCCCAGAAATACTGAGTCCGAGGGTGAGAATGGTTCTGCGTGTGGGCAGGTGTGTGGAGTTCATGGGTGTTTGGCTCTCTGGGCATTTTGGTCAGTGTATTACTCTATTGTATAGGGTTTGGGTTGTTGCCTGGCTGATTTTGCTGCGCGGAAAGGGGAGTATGATGGGCAGATTATCTCGCCGATTAATGTTTACTGGTGGTTTGGGTGTTGTTGCTGGCTCGGTGTTGAGTGCATGTGCTGTTTCCAGGCCAGCTCCTTCTAGAACTGAGGGTTTTTCGTCTTCTCCTTCGCCTATGGAGGAGCCTTTTTGGGATGATAAAGATCGTTCGGGTGAGGTGAAGTATTGGGAGTTTCAGGCGGTTGGTAAGTTTATTCCTGGGACTCGGGAGCATCGTGCGTGGGGTGTTCCAATTCCTCGTCCGTATCAGTCGAGTAATGGGTATGCTATTTCGCATATGCGGACTAGTATTGGCATGTGGGTTTCTGCGTTGAATTATTTGTTGCTCACGGGAGAGGCAGAGCCTTTGAAGATTATTGATCCTGAGTTGAAGACGACTCGTCCTGATATTGTGAAGCTGTATGAGGATGAGACTGGGTGGGTGATGAGTCAGCATTTATCGCCTATGGAGTCGCCGCTAAAGTTAGATTTGCTGGATCCTAAACCTGTTGAAACTCCTGAGGGGTCGAAGAATTATCTGTGGCGTGCTCGGTTGAGTATAGATGCCAGTGCTTCGGTGTTTTATGCGGACACGAAGGAGAGCCGTCCTTTGGCTGAGGTTCTAAGGTTACAGTCGGGTGAGATTCAGCTCCAGGTTGCGTATGTGGAGGGTAAGTGGAGGTCTGAGACTGCTTATGATGTTGTTTATCAGGTCTCGTGAGAGGTTTTAGAGTTTTTCTTCTCGACATTAGAGCCGTCATCATTAACGAAATACCATTCATTATTGAGATAACGCAAACCAATCATAACTTTCTTTTCAGCGGTCTGATCTATCGCTTCTAAAAATGGTGTAATCGAACCATCGACTGAATTGTATATCTGGGCATCTGGGGATAACCGGATAATACTTTGTCGTTCTCGAATGGAAGAATCTTTCAGGCTGTCGTGTGATCCTGCTGTTTCAAACTCAACGCTGCAGATATGCTGCGGTCCTATAACCCATCCGGTTTTTTCTTCGTAGAGTTTGATAATTTTGGAGCTAATTGTTTGGTGAGCGTCGGCGACTTGGTCGAGGGGTTTAAGGTCTCCGGTGAGATAGGCGTAATTGATGGCTTCCATCCAATAAGCAATAAAGGCGTACATCCCGTCGCTACTGTATTCGTTGATGTAGTCGGGCATGAGGGGTTTAGGGACGTTTTGCGCCGGATGTTCGGTGGTTGCTGGAATGAATTTACCGTGTTTTTCGTAGGTATCAAGGCGTATTACTCCGTCGTATCCATTTTTATCCTTGTTGAGCATGAAAGTTTGTGTTGGTGAGGGGTAGGAGGGGTTTGGTTTTTCTTTAGTGCGTGTTGATGGTGCGCATCCGCTGAGTGTAATGGTTGTGGCGGTGAGTCCGAGGGTGAGAATGGTTCTGCGTGTGGGCAGGTGTACAGAACTCATCGGGTCTCGCTTTCTACGCATTATGGCTAGTGTATTTACTCTACCGCATGGGGGAGTATTAGGTTTACGTGGTAGGTAGCTATATTGCGAGCAGGGTAAGGGAGGCAAGGGAAGCAGAGGTAGTCGAAGAAGCCTGCTACATTGCATACCCCGTATGCAATGCCACCGCACCACCCGGGCAGCATGAGAACAGCACGGAGGTGGATACGGCAGGCGTGCAGAGGCAAAGTCAGTCACCCCGCCCGCAGCACGGGCATAGCGAAGCCCCCGCCGTGCATCCGGGAGAGTACCCGGTGCCCAGCAGGGGCTTCTAGGAACAAGCTACAGAACTTTACGCGCGAGCGTCGAAGTGCTGCAGACCGGAATCTTCGCGGCTACCGCCTTGACCGTCGCCAACATCGCGGTAATCGCTGATCCATTCAATTTTCTGAACCCACTTGACCATCTTGTAGCCGTGCATGGAATCTGCACGCAAGCGCAGGGGACCACCGTAAACATCCGGTAGGGGCTTATCGTTCATACCCCAAGCCAGAATGGTTTCGTCCTCCATTACCATGGAGATATCCAAGCATTCGTAGTAGGGTTCGGTGGGGCGACCATCGTAGGTGTGACCCACGTGCCCGAATGAAGTCACCATAACGTACCGTGCGTTATCGTCCTTTTCAACAAGGGCGAGCACATCACGCAGGCGAACGCCTTCCCATTTGGCGATGCCCGTCCACCCCTGCATGCAGGTGTGCATCGTAATATTGACTTCCTTGCCCAAGGACTTCAAATCGTCGATGCTTAGCGACTTGGGTTCTTTCACCAAACCGCCCAGCTCCAGGCGATAATCTACGAAGTCCTGTTCACGCAGTCGGTTCCATTCGGTGCTTTCACGCTCTGTAGGCGGGCGTGTGTTAACCCAGTGGAACGGCGAAATATCGGCGTCCGTGAAGGTCTGCTTCTTGACCTGACGCGAGGAGATGCGATCCAGGAACAGGTTGCGAACCGGCTGGGTCAGGCCCCAAACGAAGGTCTGAGCGAAGCGCAGGTCTCGATGCGACCAGTAGGAAGCACCGATCCAGACGGCAAGAACCACGACGACACCAACGATCAGCATGGTCACTGCTTGGGCGAACTGTGCCGCATCAATCTCGTTGTAGTTCTTGTTGAGCATCATGTGCGCAATGTTGTACTGCGGGTGAACGATGAATACCAGTGCCACGTGCATAATCGTGAAGACGCAGTAGAACGCCATGCCCAAGAAGTGAATTGAGCGGGCGGTCTGGCGGTTACGGAACAACCGCACGTAGCGTGGGAAGCGACCGCAGAACGCGGGACTCATGATAGGACCGGTGGCAATCATCAGCGGTGCAACGATGAAAACCACGGTGAAGTACATGAGCTTCTGAAGCGCATCGTAGGGCTGGAAATGCTCAATAGAGGGGATTTGGAAACCCGCGTAAATCTGGATGGACTGCCATGCCTCGGGGAAAATATCCCAGGAGGTAGGAACAATGCGGCGCCACTGACCCGTAATAAAGAGTAGGCTCACATAAACCAGACCATTAGCAATCCAGATAACGGTAGTGAGAGCGTGCCAAGCACGTCCCAAGCCAATCTGAGCCTTACCGGGGAGCGAGATCAGAGGGGAGAGGCTTCGTTGATC